>Ga0210410_10004626_pt1 | contig 12046 bp, 8 predicted proteins | sample IncBWC4MmetaG_FD_161058 | JGI IMG/M metagenome (GOLD analysis project Ga0210410, IMG submission 161058) | Forest soil microbial communities from Barre Woods Harvard Forest LTER site, Petersham, Massachusetts, United States - Inc-BW-C-4-M | ecosystem: Environmental > Terrestrial > Soil >... | reverse complement strand
GAAACCGGGATCCCACATCCATTGACCCATGGTAAACGGCGACCACGCCAGGCTTGCGCCAAAGGGGCGCCAGCCATACCCGTAGCCTCCGCAGGAAGACCAAGCACCGTACGTATAAAGATCGGCGTACCCGGGCGCGTAATAGGGAGTGTTCGTGTATTGAAGAGAGGCATTCGTTGCCGAAGAAACGGTATCGATGCGGCTGGAGACCCAGTGATCGAAATCGTCATCTGTGGGAACGCGGCCGATGTTCACGGAATCTTCGCCTGCCTTCATGGAAAGTGACTGGCCCTTGCCAAGCTGCGTGGTCTCCTTCTTGTGCAAGACGGAGGCGTGGCCGGTTATCACGTCCACGTTGCTGCCGTCGTCAAAGTTGTTGAGGCGGAAGGAGCTCTTACCGTTGGCCTCGACCGTGAAATCGCCGCCGGTCACGCTGAAATAGTCCTCGTTTGCGGGATTTACGTAGAAGGAAGCGGAGCCCTGGCGGAGGACCAGACGCGTGGTGCGTGCGCCATCGTCGAGCGAAAGATCGAAAAATTCGAGAACGGTGTTCTCGTTGAGAAAAGCCATCGCGCCATTCTCAAATTCGACCTCTGCGCGGCCATTGTCCGTGGCAATCACGTAACCCTGACGGATGGGGAGGTTGGCCTGGGCCTTTTCCCATTGTGCCTTTTGATCCGCGAGCGGATCGCCATGGGTTTCTCGAGAAAAGCGCACGTCGCCCTGGACGAGACTGAGGCGAATGACGCGGGCATGGCTAGAGTCGGCAGAGGCCGGTTGGAAGCCGGCCAAGAGAGCGAAGAACGAGAAGGAAAGGAGCGAACGGAACACGGTGCTAGAAGTCATGTGTCACCCCCATCGGCGACGGTGGCTGATCATCAGCTATATCGTTAGACGGATAGCAAGCGGAACAGGTTGCGCCCATTCAACCCAAGAGTAATGGTCTCGCCGGGTAAAGTCCGCGTCAAGTGTCGAGTATGGACAGACGAGCAAGACCAGCCGCGGCGAGAGGCTTGACGGCACAGCTGATGATTTGCTTCATCAAAAACATTTATGAACATTCTATGAAAATTTATGCCTTCGCGGGTTGACACACCGAAGCTGAATCGCTAGTTTCAAAATAGGAATGCTCACTGGCGCGTGCCGTGTTCCGGGGGACATTGGCGCGACTCGAAGCATTAAACGCCGTGATAGTCATTGTTCAAGGTAAGACAGATCTTAAGTTATCACCGGGGGGGTGAATCATGTGGGGTATCAGTAGATTGTTTGCAGGGGTGTTGTTGCTCGCAGCAATGCTGGCAGGCGTGAACGCGTACGGGCAAGGCGGCGCGACGGGCGCCATCAGCGGCGTAGTGGTTGATACCAGCGGAGGCTCCATCGCCTCGGCGGATGTGCAGATTATCGATGCGCGGACGGAATCGATCGTGCGCAAGCTTCCCACGAGCACCGAGGGAATTTTCGTTGCCACGCTGTTGCCGCCGGGGAATTACATCATCGTTGTAAACAAATCCGGATTTGGAGAAGCGAAAGCCACGGACATCGAGGTGCGCGTTACAGAGACGACGCGCGTGACGATCACGCTGAAACCCGGAGCGGTAACGGAAAAAGTCGAAATTTCGGCGCAAGTGGCGGCCGTGGAAACCAGCAACGCCACAACCGGCGAATCCCTTGGCACCGCCACGATCCGCGAGCTTCCCCTGGCGACGCAGAACTACCAGCAACTGCTGACGCTTTCCACCGGTGCGCAGAGCGAACTGAACGCCGCGGCGCAGCTTGGGCGCGGTAGCGTGAAACTCTTCGTTAACGGCCAGCGCGAAGACAACAACAACTTTTTGATCGAGGGAATCAGCGCCACGGACTACAACGTTGCGCAAGCGACGTACGTTCCACTTCCCAATCCCGACGTAATCCAGGAGTTCAAGGTCCAGACTTCGCTGTATGACGCCAGCCAGGGGCGCGACGGCGGGGGAAATGTCAACGCGATTCTAAAGTCCGGCACAAGAGAGTTCCATGGCGACGCTTACGAATATTTCCGCAACACGGTTTTGAATGCCAATGACTTCTTCCTGAATCGCGAAGGTCTAGCACGTCCCGAAATTATACAGAACATCTTCGGCGGAAGCCTTGGCGGACCTGTGATAAAGGAGAAGTTCGGGTACTTTTTCATGAATTACCAGGGCACGCGGCAGCGCAGCGGCGATTCCCCGGGCACGCTCATCAGCACGACGATCCCGTCGCTTCCAGATGTCCGAACACAAGCCACGATTTCGCAGGCTTTTTTCGGGAATACGACGACCCCGATCGATCCGGTGGTGTTGAAGCTGTTGAGTTTTCAGAGCAACCAGTTCGGCGGGACGACCAACGGGCTGTTGATTCCGAGCAGCAACCCTGCGACGGGTGCATTCGCCATCAGCCGGGCAGGGAAATATACCGACAACCAATTCACAACCAACTGGGACCGCGAATTCCGTAGCGGCCAGGACAAACTTTCCGCCAGGTTTTTCTTTTCTGATTCCGAGAGCTTTTTGCCTTTCGGCGGCGGCGACCTGCAGGAATCTCTGGGCAGCACGCTGGCCAGCAGCGTAAGCTCTTCTTCGCTGAACTTTCCGTTTGACACGCCGGTGAATGCCCGATTCCTGAATATTACGGAGACGCATCTCTTCTCAGCGACGCTCGTGAATGAATTCAGGTTCGGCTACGTGCATATCAACGACGTACTGAGCAATGTGGCGCCAGTCACCACCACGGACCTGGGCATCGACCGGCCTACGAACAGCGTGACGGACTCGATTTATAAGTTCATTTTCGAGAGTTCCGGCTTCGAGATTGGACCGGCGCCCTTCGGGAACCAGTCACAGGACCAGAACAACTACAATCTTGTGGACACCGTGAGCTGGGTAAAAGGCGCACACGTATTGCGTTTCGGTGGCGACTTCACGCGCGTGAATTTGAACAAAAACTTTCCGCAGGTGTTCAACGGGGAACTGTTCTTCACAAATACGCCGGCGGGGTCGGGACCGCTGACAGGTGTTGCGACGACCGACTTCCAGAATTTTCTTTTGGGCGCGCCACAATTCAGCTTTGGGGGAGGTGGCCTTTCGAATCACGAATACCGGTCCAATAACTATGCGGTATTTGCACAGGATGACTGGAAAATCCGGCCGAATCTGACGCTGAATCTGGGAGTGCGAACGGAAATATTCGGAGCGTTTCATGACGATCTTTGCCACATCGGGAATCTTGATCCGACTCTCGCGAATGCTGGAGAGTTCCCCTTCATCTACCCGTCCTGCGTGAACAACCTGCACCTTGCGGGACTGACGGGCAGCGCGAATGGCACTACGTTTAACAACAATTACTCTACGAATATTGGACCGCGCATCGGCCTGGCCTACGACCTCTTCGGGCATCACAATACGACGATTCGCGCCGGATACGGCATCTACTACGTGCGCGAGGACGTTGGCACTGCGGACCAATTGTCGTTTGAGACGCCGTTTCTTCCGGTGGCTTTCGGTGGGGGCGCGCCGGGGTGCCTGGGAACCTATTTCTCGGCAACGCCGCTGCCGGGCTGCCCGACCCCGAACCCGAACGCGCTGCCGCAAGCCGGCACGTTGGACCCGGGCTTTGTTCCCTGCCTGAACGTTTTCCAGGGCTTCCCTGGAGGAGATACCACGCAAGCTGCAAATTATGGACAGGCTGCCGGAAACGGCTGCCCAGGACCACTCAATACACTCGGCATCTTCGGATTGGCTGTGCCTCGCCACTTCGTCGTACCGAGCACGCAGCAGTGGAATTTGACCGTTCAACATTCACTCGGCAAGCAGTGGGTGCTTGAGGTTGGCTACGTAGGCACGCATTCCATCCATCTGCGCGAAACACGTGATGCACTGCAATCGCAGGACGCGACACCGACGAATCCAGTAGACATCAGCAGCACGTTTTGCAACCCCAGTCCTTGCGTTATAACCACCAACACGTTCGCCAACGCTATCGCTCGCTCGCGAGCCCAGGGCATCAACGGCTACGCTGGGTTTCAGCTCTTCGCCAACGATGCTTACTCGCACTACAATTCGCTGCAGACAACGGTATCGCGCCGGTGGGGCGCCGGGTATTTCCAGGCCGCCTATACTTTCTCCAAGTCGACCGACGCGACATCAACGGGCAATACTGCCTTCAATACCGCCTTCAACGACGAATCCACACTGAATGATTCGCGCGGGCTGTCTGATTTCGACCGCACGCACCGGTTGGCCGTGAGTTACCGCTACGATTTGCCATTCTTCAAATCCGCGGAAGGCTTGACCCACCAGTTGCTCGCGGGATGGGCGGTGAGTGGCATCACTATCATTCAATCCGGCGCGCCGTTCTCGGTCCTGGATTCCGGAGCTGGCACAGGGTTTCTAGGATCGGGATCCGCTCCAGGCGTGCTGACGGCAAGTCTGGCACCAGGGGCTACGATTTCTAGCGCTCAGACCAGCGGAGGCATCGGCACACGGGTCAACGGCTATCTGAATCTCAGCGCGTTCACACCGGCGCCGCTTCTCTACCCGGCTCAGTGCGATCCTATAAACAATCCCAACTTCTGCACTACCGGCTTCGGAAACCTGGGACGCAACACCTTCCGCGGGCCGAGTCAGCAGAACTGGGACTTCTCGTTGATCAAGAACTTCAAGATTACCGAGCGGCAGGAGCTGCGATTCACTACCGATTTCTTTAACATTTGGAATCACGCGAACTTCGCCAATCCTGCTTTCACTGACGTGGAAGGGGGCAACTTCGGAAAGATCACCAGTACGGTGGGAGCGCCGCGGCTTATCCAGTTCGCTCTGCGGTATTCCTTCTAGGCGAGGAGTCGAAGTCGGAACAAGTCCTGACAGAGGGGCATGGTATGCCGTGCCCCCACTCAATCCGCGGCGTCTTACGACTCAAGTTTGATGATCGCGCTAGCGGGATCCATTGCAGCAGAAATTCCTCTGCAATTCAGAGAGCTGGAATCTCTGCGAGATCGGTGTAAATCTTTAATCCTAGACTCCGGCCGACTCGCACCATTTCATCCGCGCCGGCCGAAGAGCCTCCGACGCGAAGAACGGCATCGCACTTTTCCAGAAGCCTGACCGCGATGGGATGAAAAATCTCGTTGAACGGTTCGTCGCCGATTTTCTTGGAACCGGCAAGGTTCACAAGCGGAAGGGCCAGCCATTCGCCCAAAATCGGGATGTGTCCTGCGCAAAAGATGGGCAGCGCATACGATTCCATCTCGTGAACGTTTCTTGCGATCAAAGCGGGATCGTCATTCGTTCCGGAACGGTAGGGCCCGGCAATCAGAATCATCATCGATTTATTCGAAGTTGGAGTCACAAAGCCCTTACATAGAAAGGGAGTTTGAATGCCGCAAGCTTCTCAATATACTCCCGGCAGGCATATTCAATAAACGCGCCACTCGGCTAGATTGTTTTCTTTTGTCCGGCGTTGCGGCCCAGCGGCCGGCTGATCGGACTCTCATGGAAGAGAATCTTCTTTCCTTTTTCCGCGCACGCCAGGGACATTTCCGGCTGGAGTCCGGTCATCATGGCGAACTGTGGCTCGAGCTCGAGACCCTGTGCCTGCATTCCCGTGGAATACAGCCATTTGCCGCTCAACTCGCAGCAAAACTCTTGCCGCAAAAGGTGGAAGTAGTCTGCGGGCCGCTCGTTGAAGGCGCCTTCATCTCGTTACTGGTCTCCCTCGAACTTGGCTGCGAGTTCGTCTACGCCGAGCGCTTCGCCAATTCAGCACCCGAAGGTTTATACGCGATCGAGTACCGTCTTCCGAAAGCGCTTCAGTCAGTAGTCCAGGGCAAACGGATCGCGATCGTTAATGATGTCATTAGCGCCGGTTCGGCTGTCCGCGGAGCCTTCTCCGATTTGCAATCCATTGGCGCTCACGTTGTCGCCGTAGGGGCGCTCCTCGCGCTCGGAGATTCCATCGCCGAATTTGCAGAAGAACATCATCTCCCGCTCGAACTTCTCCGCCGCATGCCTTATAACTTATGGACGCCTTCGCAATGTCCTCTCTGTGCAGCGGGACAGCCGCTCGAAATCAAGGGCGCCTCGTAAATCGTTGACGGGGAGATCTCTAGACCTGGCCCAACGAGTTTGCAGGACTGGGCCCTGCTAAAAATCCTCCGTCCAAAACTAAATTCTGCCCCGTCATAAACGAGGCCCGTTCCGAGCACATCCACACCACGCCTTCGGAGACTTCCATCGACGTTCCAAAGCGGCCTATCGGATGGAGACGAAGTACTCGCCTGTTAGTCTCCGGATCGCCAAAGAGCCTCTCGCCCATCGCTGTTTCAATCACTGCCGGACGCACTGCGTTTACTCGAATGCCGCTGCTCGCGTTTTCCAGCGCCGCGGACTTGGTCAGCCCGATCACGCCATGCTTGCTCGCTGGGCCGAATTTACGATCCAGATTGCCTACGTTCTGTAAGAAGCGTTGATGCGGACGTACTCCGCAGTAAGGTCGCAGGTCCAGTAGCGCGCGCTGGCGGTGCCTGCATGCAGATCCAGAATGATCGGGACGTGTTCGGCGAGCAGGCGGTTGCTGGCAGCGCGTTCATTGAAATGGAGCGGACTGCCGCGCCGCAAAACAGGGATGCCCGCCATCTTCATGTCGACTCGCGTGGGATCGAAGGGGATCCCGGCGCGGCCGGCCGCGGCGAAAATGCGGCCCCAGTTGGGATCGCCGCCCGCGAACGCGGTTTTGACTAGAGGAGACGTGGCGATTGTTTCTGCGATGCGCTTCGCTGCGGCTTCGGTTTTTGCCCCGCGCACTTCGATCTCGATCACGCGCTGGGCGCCTTCACCGTCGGCGACGATCTGCAGCGCGAGTGACCGGCAAACTTCCTCGAGCGCCGCAGTGAAAGCGCGATGTGCTGCACCTCCGGCGCGAATCGCGGGCGTGCCCGCCGCTCCGTTGGCGAAAACCGCCAGCGTGTCGTTCGTCGAAGAATCGCCGTCGATGCTGATGCAATTGAACGTACGCGAGCAAACATCGCGCAGAGTTTTCTGTAGAAGCGGGGGCGCGATGGCGGCATCGGTCACCACGAAGGCGAGCGTCGTCGCTAGGTTGGGATGAATCATCCCCGCACCCTTGGCGCAGCCGACCATGTGAATTTTCTTGCCGGCCATTTTGAACGCAGCGCCGGCGGTTTTTGGGCGGGTGTCCGTGGTGCAAATGGCGAGCGACAGCTCTGCGAATGACCGGGCCGAAGGACGACGGTTGCGCGTGAGCTTCGGCAGAGAGCGCAGGATTTTTTCAACAGCCAGTGGCACGCCAATCACTCCTGTCGAGCAAACGATGATTTCGTTGGGAGTGCAGCCGAGCCGCCTGGCCGTTTCGGCAACGGTTTTTTGTGCCGCGGAGTGGCCTGCGGCGCCCGTTGCGCAGTTCGCGTTGCCTGCATTCACAATCGCAGCACGCATGCGGCCTTTTGACGCACGCAAGTGTTCCTTGGAAATCGTGACGGGTGCGGCGACAACAAGATTTTGCGTGAACACTGCGGCGGCAGAAGCAGGTACGTCACTCGAAATAATCGCGAGATCGAGCGCGCCGGTTTTTTTCAATCCGCAGGCGATGCCTGCGAACCGAAATCCGCGAGGGAGAGAAGCTTCGGAGAGTGCGTGCTTCATCAGCGGGATATCCGTGTGACTAGCGCGCCGCCCCCGGAAGCGACCTCCTCTCCTCCGAGATGGAGGTTGGTGTGTTCAGCTGGACTGCCGTTTGCATGCTCATGGTGTGGCTCCTATTTTGGTGGTTTTTCTGTGAAGACGTTCTTCCAAATCGGCAATGGCTTTTCTAACGGCGTCGGGCGCGGTTCCGCCAGGAACTTTTTTTGCCCCGAGCGCCGCATTGACGTTCAGCCCATCTGAAAAATCAGACTCAAATACCGGAGAGATTTCCTTCAAATCTTCGAGCGGCAATTCCGTCCAGACTTTTCCCTGGCGCTCGGCTTCGCGGAGAACTTTGCCAATCAGATCGTGTGCCTGGCGGAACGGAACGCGCTTGTGAACAAGATAGTCGGCGGCTTCGGTAGCCAAGAGCAAGGGATTGGACGCGGCGGCGCGAAGACGATCTTCGCGAAATGTGGTGCCGGCGAGCGCGCCCGCGGCTACGGCGAGCATGTCCGCGACTTGATCTTGCGCGGTGAAGAGCGCTTCCTTGTCTTCCTGCAAGTCGCGCTGATAGCTGGTCGGCAAACCTTTGAGTGTGGTCAAAAGGCTGACCAAAGCGCCGGTGATGCGGCCAATTTTGCCGCGAATCAATTCCCAGGAATCGGGATTTTTCTTTTGCGGCATTAGGCTGCTGCCGGTGGAATACTCGTCGGGAAGAATCACGTAAGCGAATTCCTGCGAGGAAAAAATCACGAAATCCTCGGCGAGGCGAGAGAGATGGGTTGCGATGCCGGCAAGCGCGAAAAGAAAATCAAGTGCAAAATCGCGGTCGCTGACCGCGTCAAGGCTATTCGCGGTGATGCGCGAAAAGCCAAGTTCGCGCGCGATGGCGTTGCGATCGATTCCGAAGGAGTTTCCGGCGAGCGCGCCGGAGCCCATTGGACAAGCGTCGGAGCTTGCTGCGGCGTGTTGAAGTCGTGTGACATCGCGCAGGAACGCTTCTGCATGCGCCAGCAAAAAATGCGAAAGCAGGATCGGTTGCGCGTGCTGCATGTGGGTCATGCCCGCCATAGGCACGGAGATTCTTGTTTTGGCTTGGTTCAGAAGCGCGTTCAAGAGCGCGGACAGACCACGCTGGACTTCCGCGGCGGCGTCGATGACAAAAAGACGAAAATCCGTGGCGACGAGTTCGTTGCGGCTGCGGCCGGTGTGCAGCTTCCAACCGAGCGGGCCGAGCTCTTCGACGAGGGCTTTTTCGACGAAGTGATGGACGTCTTCCGCGTTTGCACCGAATGTATCGATCCAAGCAGGATCAGTTTTCGCGCGCTCGGAGATTTTGTCGAGCGCGGCGAGCGTTTGCTTCACTTCCGTGGCGGTGAAAATGCCGATGGGTTCTAGCGCTTTGGCCCAGGCGCGGTCGACGGCGATTTCGTAAGGCAGGAGGCGGCGATCGAACGCAAAGGAGCGCTGGAACGCGTCGAAGTGAGCGTTTGGCTCGCGTTCGAAACGTCCTCCCCATAGGCGGTCATCTTTGCGTTCGGTCATTGGCACTCTTCAGTGACTGACAAGAAGGGCACGGCGTGCCGTGCCCCTACGAGAACATTTTTATTGGTTGCTGCCCTCGGCTTTCGCTTTGGGCCGGACTGTGACCGGAAGGGCGAAAAGATTAATGAATCCTTCGGCGTCCTTGGGGTTGTAGCGGCCCATGGTGAAGCTAGCGAGGTCGGTGCGATAGAGCGAGAACGGAGAGACGCGCTTCGTGACGGTGAGCGTGCCTTTCCAGAGTTTCAGGCCGACGGCGCCGGTGACGCGCTGTTGCGAGACGTTGAAGAAGCCGTCCAGCGCGGCGCGTAGCGGAGAAAACCACAGGCCGTAGTAAACGAGCTCGGCGTAGCGAAGCGCGAGCGCTTGTTGAAAATGGGTGGTCTCGCGGTCGATGGTCAGCGCTTCCAGTTCACGATGCGCGGTCACGAGAAGCGTGCCGCCGGGCGTCTCGTATGCGCCGCGCGACTTCATGCCGACCAGCCGGTTTTCGACGATGTCGGTGCGGCCGATGCCGTGCTTTGCCGCAATTTCGTTGAGCGTGTTGAGAAGTTCGACGGGACCGAGCTTCGCGCCGTTGACGCTGACGGGCGTGCCTGCTTCAAAACCGATTTCGACTTCTTCGGCTTTGTCCGGAGCTTTTTCGGGGGAGACGGTCCACTGCCACATGGCTTCATTTGGAGAGTTGGCGGGATCTTCGAGTTCGCCGCCTTCGTGGCTTAGGTGCCAGATATTGCGGTCGCGGCTGTAGATGTTTTTTTTGCTTTGTTCGACTGAGACGTTGTGTTTGGCGGCGTAGGCGATGGCATCTTCGCGGGAATCGATGTCCCACTCGCGCCACGGGGCAATGATTTGTACGTTGGGCGAGATGGCTTTGTAGGCAAGCTCGAAGCGGACCTGATCGTTGCCTTTGCCAGTGCAGCCGTGCGAGAGGCCATCGGCGCCGAGTTGCAGGGCGAGTTCAGCTTGGCGTTTGCCGAGGATGGGGCGGGCCATAGATGTGCCAAGCAGATACGTATGCTCATAAACCGCGCCTGCGCGCAGCGTCGGCCAGATGTAGTCGCGAACAAATTCTTCGCGGAGGTCTTCGACGTAGGCTGTCGAGGCGCCAGTGGCTAGGGCCTTCTTGCGGGCGGCTTCCAGGTCTTCCTGCTGGCCTACGTCACCGATCATGGCGATGACTTCGCATTGATAGTTTTCTTTCAGCCAAGGAATGATGATGGAGGTGTCGAGACCTCCGGAATAGGCGAGAACTACTTTTTTTGGTTTTGGTAATTGCGTTTTCACGGTTCCTCGTTTTGAAAAAGTCTAAGAGTTCAAGGTTCAAGAGTTCAAAGACGGGCACGGCATGCCGTGCCCCTACGGATACGAAAAATCGTAATGCGATGCCGCACATCAATGGATCAGAACAAAGTGTGCAGGATGGCTTTCTGCACGTACATGCGGTTTTCGGATTGGTCGAGGACGACCGATTGCGGGCCGTCGAGGACTTCGGGCGTAACTTCCAGGCCTCGGTGCGCCGGAAGACAGTGCATGAAGACAGCGTCTGGAGCGGCGAGAGCCATCAATTCCGGGTTGACCTGGTAGGGTGCGAAAACGGCGCTGCGGACTTCGCCTTCGGCTTCGAAGCCCATGCTGGTCCAGGCGTCAGTGTAGACCCCTTGGGCGCCGGCGACGGCTTCCCGCGGGTCGGTCATTAGCTCAATTTTGGCTCGGGTTTCCTTGGCTACGCGTTTGGAGTCGGCGACGACTTCCGGCGCGGGTTGATAGTCGTGCGGGGTGGCGACGCGCAGATGAACACCGAGGCGAGCGGCTAGATACATCAAGGAATGGCAAACGTTGTTTCCGTCACCGACGTAGGTGAGTTTGAATCCGCGAAGTGCGCCGAATCTTTCTTCAAGAGTGAAGAAATCGGCGAGCGCCTGGCAGGGATGAAACTTATCCGAGAGTGCGTTGATAACGGGAATGGTAGCGTTGGCTGCCATTTCTTCGAGGACTCTTTGGTGATAGACGCGGGCGACGATGCCGTGGACCCAGCGGTCGAGATTGCGCGCGACGTCGGCGATGGATTCGCGGGCTCCGAGAGAGGCGGAAGCTTGCGTGTGATCGAGGAACACGACCGAGCCGCCCATGCTCTGGATGCCGACGTCGAAGGTGACGCGGGTGCGAAGCGAGGGCTTTTCGAAAATCAGGGCGATGAATTTGCCCGTCAGCGAGGAAGCGTAACGGCCGGGACGGGCTTTAATTTCCGCGGAGAGCTGGAGCAGGTCGCGCGTGTGCGAGGGGCTCCATTCCGCTCCGGTGAGCAAGTCATTCGACAAAGAAATAGGAGTAACGAGCGCAGATGTAGTCATTGTTTCACCTTGCCGCGGCAAGGGCAGCATGCGACGGAGGCGCGGATTTCGCGGGCTCAGGGGCGGCAGCCTTTTGCGGGGTACTTACAAAGAGTTGTTCGAGTAGACGTAAAAACTGGCGCACTTGCGCGCGGGTGACGAGGAAAGGCGGCAGGAAGCGCAGCGTGAAATCATGAGTGCAGTTGATGAGCAGTCCTTTGAGCATGGCTTGCTGGACAAAAGGAGCGCCTTCAATGGAAAGCTCGATGCCAATCATCAAGCCTTCGCCGCGGATTTCGCGGATAAAGGGGAATTTTGCGGCGAGCGCGGAAAGCCCTTCGCGCAATTCATCGCCTCGCTCGCGGACGTTTTCGAGGAGTTTTTCGTCTTCGATGATATTGAGAAATTCGAGAGCCGTGGCGCATGCGAGCGGGCCGCCACCAAAGGTGGTACCGTGCAAGCCGGGCGAAACGTGTTGGGCGACGGCTTCGGACGCGAGGATCGCACCGCGCGGGA
>Ga0210410_10004625_pt1 | contig 12048 bp, 9 predicted proteins | sample IncBWC4MmetaG_FD_161058 | JGI IMG/M metagenome (GOLD analysis project Ga0210410, IMG submission 161058) | Forest soil microbial communities from Barre Woods Harvard Forest LTER site, Petersham, Massachusetts, United States - Inc-BW-C-4-M | ecosystem: Environmental > Terrestrial > Soil >... | reverse complement strand
GCAGCGGAGGGCATCGCCGCCAGAGCCGACGGACCAGCGGCGGCCGCCGCGACGGGCGCGGACGCTGGTGATGGAGCGGCCGCAACTTGCTCCGGCTGACTGCCGGGCGCTCCCGGCGGAGGCGGCGGTGCGGCCGCCAGCGACGGAAAGCCCGCCCGCAATTGCTCGTCAGTGTGTCGCGCATTTGCCCGGTCGGCGACCAGGCTTTGGGTCAGCTTCTCCCGCTCGGCGGTGGTCAAAGCCCGCACCGGCGGCGGCGGTACGGTTGCGAGATTGGGATAGTCGGACGTCTCCCCGGCGGCCAGGTTTTTTGTGTTTGGCGTCGTATCAGGATCGGGGTCGTTCCGGCTCACACCGGCCAGGTCACGCCAGGTATCCACAGGATTGCACGCCGCAAGCCCAAGCAGCACCGCAAGTATGGCCACGCGACGCGCCGACCGTTTCGTCCTACTCTTGTTGGCGGATCCGGCACATGATTCGCTCATAAGCATGGCAGCATTCCCGACGAATTGACCCCCGGTGCCGCCGCAACGCGTTCGGGATCCGCTGACGAGCGGCACAAACCGAGAGCGCTGATGTATTAGATCCGGGCTGACGCGTCACTACATTTGAGCATGACAACGACCGAGCGCCGCAAGCCGTGAATTTTGGAACATCGGCTTTGCAACGGCGCCAGCCCTGAGGAAACGGCAATGAATGACGCGATCGACGGTAAACCCGGGGCTGAAACTCGGCCTTCCCCAGAGGAACAGCCGGTGCGGACGCCGCTCGGCAGGCGCGGCCGGAAAAAGACGCCGGCTGAGAGAGGTCCGAAGAAAGATGCCGCGCGCGGCAAACCCGGCACTGCGTCTGCGCCGCCCTCCCACCCGGCCTCGCCTCTGCCGGCCGGGGAGGCGAGGGGAGGGGAGGGTGAGGCGCTTCCCGATCCCGCCGAGTTGTCGCGACAGATGGCCGACATCGCCGGAAAGAGCCAACAGCTCGTCTCCGAGTTCCTGAAGCGGCAGAACCGGGAGGAGGGGGTCGGAATGGCCGACTCGCTCGGGATCGGTACGGCCTTTATGGAAATGACGGCACACATGATGGCCGACCCTTCTCGGCTCGTGCAGGCGCAGCTGTCCTTGTGGAACGACTATCTGACGTTGTGGCAGCGCACGACCCAACGGTTTCTCGGCGGCGATACCGAGCCGATGATCGAACCCTCCGCCGGCGACCGGCGGTTCCGCGACACGGCGTGGACCGACAACACGCTCTTCGATTTCATCAAGCAGAGCTACCTTCTGACGGCGCGCTGGCTGCAAGCGACGGTTCGCGAGGTCGAGGGAATCGACGAGCGCACCGCCCGCAAGGTCGATTTCTATACGCGCCAGTTCGTCGATGCGATCGCACCGTCGAATTTTCTGATGACCAATCCTGAAGCCCTGCGGGCGACGATCGAGAGCAAGGGCGAGAATCTGCTCAACGGGCTGAAGAACCTGCTCGACGACCTCGAGCGCGGCAAGGGGCGCCTCGCGATCAAGATGACCGATATGGAGGCGTTCCGTATCGGCGAGAACATCGCGGTCACACCAGGAAAGGTCGTTTTTCAGAACGACCTTCTGCAGCTCCTCCAATACGCGCCGACGACGGAAAAGGTGAAGCGCCGGCCTCTGCTGATCATCCCGCCCTGGATCAACAAATTCTATATCCTCGACCTGCGGCCCAGTAACTCCTTTATCCGCTGGGCGGTAGCGCAGGGCCACACCGTGTTCGTGATCTCCTGGGTTAACCCCGAAGAGCATCTCGCGGGCAAGACGTTCAGTGATTACATGCTGGAAGGACCCCTTGCCGCTCTGGACGCGATCGAACAGGCAACCGGCGAGCGCGACGCTAACGTTATCGGCTACTGCCTCGGCGGAACCCTGCTCGCCAGCACGCTCGCTTATATGGTGGTCAAGCGCGACAACCGGATCAAGAGCGCCACCTATCTGGTGACAATGGTAGACTTTGCCGAAGCCGGTGAGCTTTCGGTGTTCATCGACGAAGAGCAGCTCTCTTCGCTCGAAGAACGCATGAACGAGAAGGGCTATCTCGAAGGGCGCGATATGGCGACGACCTTCAACATGCTGCGCGCCAACGATTTGATCTGGTCGTTCGTCGTCAACAACTACCTGCTCGGCAAATCGCCTTTCCCGTTCGACCTGCTTTACTGGAATGCCGATTCGACACGCATGCCGGCGGCGATGCACAGCTTCTACCTGCGCAACATGTATCAGGAGAACCTGCTGGTCAAACCGGGCGGCATCAGCCTCGACGGCGTGCCGATAGATCTGCGGAAGGTCAAGACGCCGTCGTTTCTCCTGTCGACGCGCGAGGACCACATTGCGCCGTGGCGGTCGACTTACGCAGCGACCGAGCTCTACAAGGGTCCGGTAAATTTCGTGCTGTCCGCCTCCGGCCACATTGCCGGCGTCGTCAATCCTCCCGGCGGCAAATACGGCCACTGGGAGAATGACAAAAACCCGCCGACCCCGGAAGAATGGCTCGCCAACGCCACTGCCCAGCCCGATTCCTGGTGGCCGCTGTGGGAGCGCTGGATTTCACAATACGCCGGCGGCGAAGTGCCAGCGCGGCACCCCGGCGACGGCAAGCTTACTCCGATCGAGGACGCGCCCGGCTCCTATGTCAAGGTGCGTGCCGCGGATTGACCGTCTTCCCTTTCGGGGTGACACTGGCGCATAGCAAGCCTCAACAAAATTCGTTTGCCACCCTCGGATTTAGCACGCGACGATCACTGCAATAGGGTTGTAAAGGGAGGGCGCTATGCTCGCGTGGTTTGGCGAACTGAACGCCAAGGAACGCCGCACGATGGGCGCCTGCTTTGGCGGCTGGGCGCTCGATGCGTTCGACGTGCAGATGTACAGCTTTGTGATCCCCACCGTGATTGCACTGTGGGGGCTGTCGCGCGGTGAAGCCGGGCTCATTGGCACAGTGACATTGCTGATTTCGTCGTTGGGCGGATGGTTCTCCGGCACATTGGCCGACCGTTTTGGTCGGGTGCGCATGCTGCAGATCACGATCCTGTGGTATTCGGTATTCACGTTTCTCTGCGCCTTCGCCCAGAATTTCGAGCAGCTTTTCGTATTGCGGGCACTGCATGGGCTCGGCTTTGGCGGCGAATGGGCTGCCGGGGCAGTGCTGATGGGCGAGGTGATCCGCGACAAGTATCGCGGCCGCGGCGTCGGCATCGTGCAGACCGGCTGGGCCATTGGCTGGGGCGCCTCGGCCCTTGCCTACACCGCGCTCTATGCCTTTCTGCCGGAGGCGATCGCCTGGCGTGTACTGTTCGCGATCGGCTTGTTGCCGGCAGGTTTGGTGTTCTGGATCCGCCGGCACATCGACGAGCCCGAGATCTTCCGCGACGGACGGCGTGATCGCGCGGCGGTCGGTGTCGGCCACCTGTTCGCGGCCTTCCGCGGACCACATCTATGGACCACGGTCAAGGTTACCTTGATGGTCGCCGGCGCCCAGGGCGGCGGATACGCCCTCGGCCTGTGGATGCCGACCTACCTGCGTACCGTGCGCGGGTTGTCTGCTACCACTACCGGGGGCTTTCTTCTCGTCCAGATCCTGGGCGCGCTGCTGGGTTTCCTGTTGGGCTCCTATCTGAGCGACGCCATCGGCCGTAAATGGACCTTTATGTGGTCGGCCGTGGGCTCCTTCATAATGATCCTCATCTACATGTTCGTGCCGATGGACAACACGGCGCTGCTGTTCGTCGGTGTCCCGCTCTTCACGATCTTTTTGATGAAATTCCCGCCGATGGGTCCGTTCATGACCGAACTCTATCCGACTGCAGTGCGGGGCACGGCCCAGGGCTTCTGCTATAACGGAGGCCGGGCGCTGGGCTCGTTTCTTCCCGCTTTGGTTGGGTTTGCCAGTCAGAGCCTCCCGCTCGGCGCCACGATCGCCCTCTTCAGCGCCTTTGCCTCCGCCATCATGATCGTGACGCTGCTGCTGTTGCCCGAAACTCGCGGCCGCAGCCTCGCGAGCCTGGAACCGGCACCAGCACCAGCACTGACATCCGACCGTGCCGCACTTGCGGGAGGAGAGCCGGCTGAGGATTGACCGTAGCGTGATGGCGGAAAAGCGTGGCGCCTTCCGCCATCACGTGCCTTTGAGCGGGAGCGGGGGAAGGCGGCGGAATGCGCTTTTGCTTTTCCGCGCTACACCGCTGAATCGTCGGAGCCGCTATCGTCAGCGTTCGCCGATCAGTTGTGCCCGGAGTCAAGATCCAGCATCAGCCTCAAATTCTGCACCGCCGCGCCCGACGCTCCTTTGCCGAGATTGTCGAGATGGGCGACGAGCACGGCGTGGCGGAGCGACTCGTTGGCGCAGACGTAGAGATCGAGCCGGTTGGTCCCATTAAGCGCCTCCGGTTCGAGCTTGTCCGTCTTGCTGCCGACCCCAACGGTTACGTATTCCGAACCCTCGTAAAAGGCGCGCAGAGCCTCTCGTAAATCGGCGCCATTGGGCCTCCGGGGCAGGTCGTCGAGGTAGAGCGGTACGGAAACGAGCATGCCTTGCCGGAAATGCCCGACCGAGGGCATGAAGATCGGCCGCCGCGACAGGCCGGCGAAGAACTCGATCTCCGGCACATGCTTGTGCTCGAGACCGAGCGCATAAAGCTCGAAGGCCGGCCCACCTGCGCGATCATGCGCCTCGATCATCGATCGGCCGCCGCCGGAATAGCCGCTGACCGCGCTTATCGTGATCGGGTAGTCAGGCGGGACGAGCCCCGCTTGGACGAGCGGGCGCAATAGACCGATAGCGCCGGTCGGGTAGCAGCCGGGATTGGTGACTTTGCGCGACATCGCGATCTTGTCGGGCTGATCGGGCGCCATTTCTGGAAAGCCATAAGTCCATTCGGCATCGACCCGGTGCGCGGTGCTGGCGTCGAGCAGTTTCGGTGCGTCGCTGCCCAGTGCCTGGGCCAGCGCTGCTGCCTCTCGCGCCGCATCATCCGGCAAGCACACCACGACAAGGTCGCACGCTGCCATCATGTCTTGCCGCGCCGACGGATCCTTGCGCTGCGTCGCGGGTAGGCTGCGCAGTGCTATCTCGGGCACCATTTCGAGCCGGTTTCGGATGCCGAGGCCAGTCGTGCCGGCCTCGCCGTCAATGAAGACGCTCGGTTGATTGCTGGCCATCGCAGTGCCCCTGTAATGACAGGAGCGCGCTTACTAGCCTAACCAGCGGCAGCGGCAAAATGGTTTCGATTTCCGTAACCGGATCTCCTGCGCTATCGTGCGATTTCGCGGCAACCTGGCAGGATTTGATACCTATGAATGAAAACAGCGCGCCTCTTGGTTGTCTCTCGGGCGTGCGGGTGCTCGACCTGACCCAGTTCGAGGCCGGACCCTCTTGCACCGAGGCGCTGGCTTGGCTCGGCGCCGAGGTGGTCAAGGTCGAGAACCCCAGTGGGGGCGAGCCCGGCCGGACCGCCTTCGCGGGACCGCCCGGCACCCCCGACTCGTTCTATTTCTTCGAGTTCAACGCCAACAAAAAATCGGTCACCGTCAACCTCAAATCCGAACGCGGCTTGGCTCTCGTCAAGGACATGGCCAAGAAGGCCGATGTGATGATCGAGAACATGGCTCCCGGCACGATCGAGCGGCTGGGGCTCGGCTACGACGCAATCCGCGCTTTGAACCCAGGCATCATCTACGCCCAGGTCAAGGGCTTTGGCGAGGGCAGCCCCTACGAGAAGAACCTCGCCTTCGACATGATCGCCCAGGCCGCCGGCGGCACGATGAGCATCACCGGCGAGCCGGACGGGCCGCCGATCAAGCCCGGCCCTTCGCTCGGCGACACCGGCACCGGCATGCTGATGGCGATCAGCGTCCTCGGCGCGCTCTACGAGCGCCGTGCCACCGGCCAGGGCCGACGGCTGCAGGTGGCGATGCAGGACGCAATGCTGCATTACATCCGCTTTGCTTTTCAGACTCAGGCAGCAACCGGGCAGGCGGCGCCCCGCAACGGCTCGCGCAGTACCACGGCCCCCTCAGGAATTTTCCCCTGCGCCCCAGGCGGCGCCAATGACTGGATCTATGTCTTCGCCCGCCAGAAGGATCACTGGCACCGGCTGCTCAAACTTCTCGGCCGCGAGGATTTGATCGGCGATCCGCGCTACGAGACCCCGAAAGCCCGAGGCGAGCGCATGGCGGAGGTGAATGCGATGGTCGCCGATTGGACACGGCGACGGGACAAACACGAGGCAATGCGGATCATCGGCGCCGCCGGGGTACCGGCCGGAGCCGTGCTCGATACGATGGAGCTGACAAACGAGCCGAGCTTCACCGACCGCGGCATTCTGCAAACAGTGCAGCACCCGGCTGGCCCCTTCAAGATGCCGTCCTGGCCGGTACGCTTCGACGGCCGTACCCCGAAACTGGCGCCGGCCCCGTTGCTCGGCCAGCACAACGCGCAAGTCTTCGGCGAGTGGCTCGGGATCAGCGCCGCCGATGTCGAAACGTTACAGAAGGAAGGGGTGGTCTGACCCGAAACAAGGGAGAGGAGATACTCAGATGGCTGAACTGACAGGTAACGATATCCTCGCGCGGTGCCTGAAGGCGCAGGGTGTCAAGGACATCTTCTTCATCATGGGCGGGCCGATGCTCGACGCTGAAACCGCGTGTATCAAGGAAGGCATCCGCCTGATCGACACGCGCCACGAGCAGGGGGCCGCCTACATGGCGCAGGGCTATTCGCGGGTGACGCAGGGCCCTGGCGTGTGCATGGCGGCGAGCGGCCCGGCAACGTTGAATTTCAGCACTGGCCTCGCCAACGCCCTGATCGACTGCTGCCCGGTCGTCGCGCTCGGCGGCTCGAGCCCGATTAGCCAGTTCGGCCGCCAGGTGTTTCAGGAGATCGACCAGGTCAAAGGGCTCGAGGGCTGCGTCAAATACGCCGACCGCGTCCACAACCTGAAGCGCCTGCCGCAGCAGATCAACTTCGCTTTCCAGAAGGCGCTGAACGGCAAGCCCGGGCCGGTTTATCTCGATTTCCCAGGCGACGCGCTCTACACGACGGTCGACGAGGCGCAGGTCGATTGGAGCTATATGGGCCGGCCAATCATCAAGGCGCGCCCCTATGCCGAACCGAAGGTGCTGAACGCGCTCGTCGACGCGATCAACAAGGCGCGACAGCCGATTATCGTCTCGGGCAGCGGCGTCTTGTGGTCGCACGCCTGGGACGAGATGAGGGCGTTCGTCGAGAAAGCCGGGATCCCGTTCTACACGACCCCGCAGGGCCGCGGCGTCATCCCCGACGACCATCCCTATTCCTATCTGACGATGCGCAACGACGCGTTTCGCGAGGCCGATTTGATCGTCATTCTCGGCACGCGGACCAACTACGTGATCGGCCACGCCTTGCCGCCGCGCTTCAGCGCCGATGCGACGGTCGCGCGCATCGATATCGACCCCGAGGAGATGGGCCTTTCGGCGCGCAACATCGACATCCCAGTCGTCGGCGACTGCAAGTCGGTGTTGCAGCAGCTGTGCGAGGCGGTCGATGCCCGCACATCCGAGCGCTTCCAGGGCTGGCGGCAGAAGCTGGCCGACGGCGAGGCGCAGAAGCGCGTGCGGGCCGGCGGCAACTACCCAACAGACGGCGACATCCATCCGCTCAGGCTGTGCGAGGAGATTAAGAACTTCATGCAGCGCGAGGCGATCCTCTCGGTCGACGGGCAGGAGATCTTGAATTTCGGTCGCCAGTCGATCCCCACTTTCGTCCCCGGCCACCGGCTCAATTCTGGGCCGTTCGGCACGATGGGCGTCGGGCTGCCCTTCGCGGTCGGCGCCAAGGCCGCCAAACCCGACGCGCAGGTTATCTGCCTGCACGGCGACGGCTCGTTCGGGCAGAACGCGATGGAGCTCGACACGGCGGTCCGGCACAAACTGCCGCTCTTGTGCGTGATTAGCCTCAATGGCGGCTGGACCGCCGACCCTGAGCACAACAAGCCGGGCCGCGACCTCGGCTACACGCGCTACGACAAGATGGCCGAGGCGCTCGGCTGCTATGCCGAATATGTCGAAGAGCCCGAGGACATCCGCCCGGCCTTGCAGCGCGCGTGGAAGAAGGTCGAGGAGGGCATGGTCGGCTTCGTCAACGTCAAGACCGACTACCGCGCCCGCGCGACGACCGTGCGCTTTTCCAGCCGCGAGACCTGAGCGGCCGCCCCGGCGTCACAGAAGGGGGCGCCTTCGGGCGCCCCTTCGAGGCCGTGCTCAGCCGCGACGACGCCCGGCGGCCGATGCTGCGATTGTTGCCGACTGTTATCGCTGGCTGTTATTGCCCCACGTCGATCCGGACGAACTCCTTCTCGTTGTCCGTACAACCGTATAGCCGAGCGCCATGACCTGAGCGGCAATCAGGAGATCGTTGCCGCCGATCGGTTTGCCGGTCTGCGCGAGCCGAGTGCGGATCTCGCCATAAACCGTGTCGGCGGGTGCGGCGAAGGGGAGGACGTCAAGCGCGCCGAGCACCGCCTCGAGCTGCCTTGCGAGCCTCGGCGAACCCTTTTTCGCGGACCCATAACGTAATTCCGCCGCGACGATAATGCTGGTGCAGACTTGCGCCTCGCCAACCCTTGAGATGCGTTCGGCCACTCGGCCCCGAGGGCTGCGGACGAGGTCGGAGACGATGTTGGTATCGCGCAGCTAAGGCATCAAAGCTCGACGGGAGCGGGAGGCGCGTCCGAGATTGGGGGAAACTCCTCGTCGAGCGGCGCGAGAGTAGCTAGCAGCGCCAGAAGCGATTTCGGCGGGGCGGGCTCGATGATCAGCCTCTCACCCTCTTTGCGCATGATGGCGTCCTCGCCGGAAAGCTCGAACTCTCGCGGGATCCGCACCGCCTGATTTCGGCCATTCTTGAAGAGCTTGACGTGCCGTTCGGAAGTCACAGCCGCCTCTCGCTGGCATAGGTCTAAGCCTGTGCCAGATGACCTCACCCGTCTGCATGTTCAAGCCGCTGCGATCGATCGCTGCTACAGGCCACCTCTTCGGCCGAAGAAGAAGCGGGGAGCGACGACTCGTTTGGGTCAAAGTCGAGGCGAGAGCCTGACCCGCTGTGCCAAGATGAGCCGAACCCGCCGTCTCGCCGCGGTCCTTGCCGCCGATGTCGCGGGGTATTCGCGGCTGATCGGAACCGATCAGGGGGCCATTGAAGCGGCTCGGGGCGATCTGTGTGGAGCTGACAGCCCAAAATCGCCGAGTACTATACCCGGATCTCGTGAGGTCTTGGCCGGTGGTGTCGACCGGATCCGTTCGATCGCCAGAAATCTACCGGAGAGCGGTGCCGCGGAAGCGTCGACTCTACCGCGGCATAGACGCCCGGACTATCCCTTCTTCGCAGGCTTCTTTTTTGCCGGGGTGGCGACGGAGCGGACGGTTTTGACCTTACCGGCGCCGGCTTTGCCTGCTTCTTTCTTCGACATGGCCATAGGTTTTACCTCTGCATAATTGGAACCGACCCAGTCTGATAATCGTGATGTGTTAACTTTAAGTATATGAGCGTGCGGCGTCCCCTTTTACGTCGGAAGACTGGTCCGCTATGCTGGCCGAGATGGTCTCGTCGCGAGAGGTAACGGCAATGGCACGCAACGGCAATCTCGGGTCGAACATCCCGATCACCGATCGGATTTTGGCCATTCGCGAGCGCTGGCATACCAAAAGGCATCCGTTCTTCCTTGCCTTTGGCGAAGGCAAATTGCCGCTGAAGGCGCTGGGCCGCTACCAGGCCCTGCATTACCATTTCGTGTCGCGGGCATTGGCGAGTTTCGGGATGCTCTATGCGCGCGGCTATCATTTCGAAGACGTGCGCAAGATGATCGCCGAGAACATCGCAGAGGAGGAGGGCCTCAAGGCGATCCCGGAGCCGGGCCACGAACCGCACGACCACAACGAGCTGATCCTGCGCTTTTGCCGGGCCGCCGGCCTCACTGACGACGAGGTGCGCCATACGAAAATGCCGCCCGCGTGGTGGGCGCGCTCGCTTTACATGTACCACACGACCGCCAACGAGCCGGTCGGCGTCATCCTGGCAATGCAGACCACGCAGGAGGGCCAGATGCCAGGGCTGATCGGCGAGGTCCTGTTGCCGGCTTTCGAGAAGCATTACGGCTTCAAACGCAGCTCGCCGGAGATCGAATTCTTCACCGAGCACGACGCCGCCGATGTCGAGCACAGCCGCCGCCAGATCGAATTGTGCGGCCGCTATCTGGACACGCCGCAACTCGAGGGGCGTGCCGAACAAGTGGCCGAGGAAATCTGCGAGCTGCGCTGGGCTTCGATTTCCGAGCTCTATCGCTCGGAGATGCTAGGCGAGAAGGAGATCCTGCCCCCGGGGGTCGCGAGATAATTTCCGGCCAGCGGAGGGCGATCGGCGATACAACCGTTGATTGCGGATCAGCGCAATGCCAGGAGGCAGGCGCGGGCGGCGGCGTCGAGGATTGCCCCGCTGTCGATCCGATAGGCCTGGTAGAGGTCCGGGATATCACCGGATTGGCCAAAGCGGTCGACCCCCATCGGCACGATGCGGTTGCCGGCGACGGCGCCGAGCCAAGACAAGGTCGCTGGGTGAAAGTCGCCGACCGTGACCAGAGCGGCACCGGGGCGCAGTCGCGCCAGCAAGCGTTCGGCGAAGCTGATCTTTCCTTCGATGCGGCTGGCCTGCCAGTCGCGGTGCAGGCGGTCGGGCGAGGTGATCGCGAGCAGCCCCGCCGCGGGGACGTCTTCGGCGAGTTCCCGGTGGGCGGCGGCCGCCTCGGGAGCAACCGCGCCGCAATAAACGATCGCGAGTTCTGCCCCTTCTTCCGGCTCGTGCAGCCAGTAGGCTCCGGCGACGATCGCCGCCTCGAGCTCCGCGGCGATCTTCCGCTCCGGCTGCTCGATCGGCCGTGTGGACAGGCGGAAGTAGACCGATTGGCCATCGTCCCGCTGGATCTCCTCGAAGGCCCAACGCAACAGGATCGCCAGCTCGTCGGCGTAAGCCGGTTCGAAGCTGACTAGCCCGGGCTGAGCCAGCCCGATCAGCGGCTCGCCGATCGATTGGTGCGCGCCGCCTTCGGGCGCCAAGGTGATCCCTGAAGGCGTCGCCACGAGGATAAAGCGGGCGTCCTGATAGCAGGCGTAGTTCAGCACATCGAGGCCGCGCTTGATGAACGGGTCGTAGAGAGTGCCGATCGGTAAAAGGCGCGTGCCGAAGAGCGACCCGGCGAGCCCCAGTGCCGCAAGCTGTAGAAACAGATTGCTCTCTGCAATGCCGAGCTCGATGTGCTGGCCCCGCGGTGACATTGCCCAGCGCTGCGCCGAGACGACCTTTTCCTCGCGAAAAGTGTCGACGCGCTCCGATCGGTCAAAAATGCCGCGGCGGTTGACCCATGGTCCGAGGTTGGTCGAGACGGTGACGTCGGGCGAGGTCGTCACGATCCGATCGGCCAGGGCAGTGTCGCCCGCGGCGATGTCCCCCAAGACCCTGCCGAAGGCTTCTTGCGTGGACAGTCTCTTACCGCGGGGAGGCGGCAGGCTCGGCGGCACCAGAACCCGCGGTGCCTCATGCCACCGCCGGGCGGCCCGGGCGAGCGGCGCCGCCGAAAGGAAAGCCGAGAGCCGCTTCGGCGGCAGGTCGAGACCAGCGAACAGGTCCCATTCGGCCCCTTCTGCTACACCCATATTGCGCCGGAAAGAGGCCATCTGGTCGAGGTTCATCAGTCCGGCGTGATTGTCCTTGTGTCCGGCGAAGGGCAACCCGTATCCCTTAATCGTATAGGCGATGAAGCAGGTCGGCCGGTCATCGGAGACCGCATGAAAGGCGTCCAGCACCGACTCCATGTCGTGGCCGGCGAGGTTGGTCATCAGGCGCTGCAGGGCGGGATCGTCGTGGTCGTCGAGGATCGCCCGGATACCGGGATAGCGGTTGAGGTCGCGGTGCAGGTGCTCGCGCCAGCCTTCGCCGCCCTTGTAGACCAGCGCCGAATAGAGCGAATTGGGGCAGGCGTCGATCCACTCG
>Ga0210410_10004624_pt1 | contig 12052 bp, 8 predicted proteins | sample IncBWC4MmetaG_FD_161058 | JGI IMG/M metagenome (GOLD analysis project Ga0210410, IMG submission 161058) | Forest soil microbial communities from Barre Woods Harvard Forest LTER site, Petersham, Massachusetts, United States - Inc-BW-C-4-M | ecosystem: Environmental > Terrestrial > Soil >... | reverse complement strand
CAAACCCATCCGCCGGCAAATCCGCCTGCAAAAATTTCCTCGGCGTTCCCACACTCCGCAACACCGCCTCCGCCGCCAGATACCCGCTGCGCACCGCGCCTTCCATCGTCGCCGGCCAACCCGTAGCCGTCCAGTCCCCTGCCAGAAACATTCCCCGAATCCGTGTCTCTTGCGTTGGACGCCAACGGTCCACCCCAGGTTGCGGCGAAAATGTTGCCGCCGCCTCTTTGATGACCGTGGCCTTCAGCAATTTCGCGTCCTTCGCCGCCGGCAGCGCCTGTTCCACTTCCTTCAAGCACAAATCAATGATCTCCTGCCGCGGCTTTTGCAAAAGATCATACGAAGCGCTGATTACCAGTTGCAGATACTGCCCCTTCTCTTTTCCGGCGCCGTTCCTCGTCCCATATAACGCGGACTTATTGAAAATCCACTGCGTCGTCGTCTCCAACAGCGTCACAAACGGCTCTTTCATCACTTCCCGGTCAAACCAGAAATGCACTCCCGTGATCGGCGCGACTCCGATCTTATCCAACTCACCAAGCCGCGGCTCCAACCGCTTCATCTCCTCGTTCGCCAACTCCGCCATCGCCGGATGCGGCAGCGCAAACACGTAGGCATCGGCGCTCTCTCGCCGCCCGCCATCAAACTCCACCGCCGCCACAGCGCCGTTCTCCACGTGGATCGCTCGCACCGGCATCCGCAAATTCACTTCCCCGCCGCGCTTTTCGATTTCCGTCTTGCAGCCGTCATAAAGCTCCGCCAGCGGCACCGAAGGCACGCCCATCCGGTATCCCGTGCGGTTCGACAAAAACCCCTTCCAGAAGACATCCACCCCAAATCGCGCATCCGTGCGGTCCAGCTCTTCGTCCAGCGCGCTCACCAGCACCACCCGCCAGAACCGCTCAATCGCTCCCGGCGTCTGCTTTCTGCGCTTCAGCCACTCCAGCATCGAAATGCCGCCCGGCTCATCCAGGTCCGCCGTGTGCCCTTTGCCGCGCAGAATATCCAGCATCGCCATCGCGATGCTCCGCTTGTCCGCCAGCGTCAAAGGCGCAAATCCCGCAAACGATCCAGTCATGTGAAACGGCGCTGGCAGCATTCCCGCCTGCATCTCGCCTGTGCGCCCTTGCGGGTCTTGAAACAGCAGCCGGTCGAAAAACTTAATCTTTCCGGCCGAGCCAATCCGCCGGTAAAAATCCTCCAGGTTCGTGCAGCAGCCGAGCGTCACGTGCTGGCAATTATCCACGTGCTCGCCGTCGGGCAACACGTACGACGTTGCCCGGCCGCCCAGAAACGGTCTCTGCTCAAACAGGCGCACCCGCCAGCCGGCTTCAGCCAGCGCGACGCCTGTCGACAGCCCCGCCAGCCCGCCGCCGATCACGATCACATTTTGCAAGGATGTTCTCTTCCGTATGTCGCCCAAATCGCGCCTTGGCCATCAATTTCAACTTCTCCGCCTTGGAGAGCCGCACGCGCTCCCCAAACACGGCAAAATCCACCGACTCAATCCGCGCCAGCAGCGCGCTGTACGTGTGCACCAGCAGCCACAGCGTTCCCCGGCTGTCCTCTTCGATCAGCCCCAGCAGTCGCGCGCCTTCCTCGTACAAATTGCACGCGCGGTCTGCCTCAAATCGCAGCAGTTCCCGTACGCCCAGCGTCGCCTCGCTTCGCCCCAAATCCTGTTCCGCGACGCCGTACCGAACAAGATCCTCCTCCGGTAGATAAATTCTGCCGTTCGAAAAATCCTCGCGAACGTCCCGGATTATGTTCGTCAACTGAAACGCCAGCCCCAGCTTCTCCGCCAGGTCCAGCGCCTTCGGTTCGTTGAATCCAAAAATGTGCGTGCAGGTCAGTCCCACCGTCCCCGCCACACGATAGCAATATTCCTTCAGTCGCTCGAACGTCGGATATTCGTGGATCGTCAGATCCATCTCCGCGCCGCTGATCAGATCATGCAGGTAGCGCGCGGGCATCCGGAAACGCTCCATCGTGTCCACCAGCGCCGGCAAAACCTCCCGCTCGCCGTACAAATCGCCGTCCTGCAGCGAACGTGCCGCGTTCCCGTCAAACGCCTGCGACTGGCCCGTAATCGCTTCGTCTAGAGCGGCCCTCCACCTGGCCAAGCCGCGCTGCTTCGCCGCCACATCTGCGCCTTCATCCGAAACGTCGTCAATCAGCCGCATGAACGCATACAGGGCCACAATTCCGTCGCGCTTCGCTTTCGGTAGCAGAAAAAATGCCGGATAAAAATTGCTGTGCGCCCTACGCGCAATCTGGTGACAGTGGCTATAGGACGCGATGATTCCCGCTCCCGTCGATTCCGCTGCAACGGTGCTCGCTCTTTCACGCGTGGGCGCACCGTTCCGGTTCACATCCGAGCCGCCCAGCACGTGGCTGACCAACGCCCGCCCCAGCAATCCTACCTGCTTCACCTTGCTCACTTCCGGCCGCCGGTGCAGCGTGTCGTATCCCATCGCTTCAATCGCATCCAGCACCGCCAGCCCTCCGCGGCTGAACATCTCCAAATCCACGCTCAACTTCCCTTCCACCCGCTTCGCCAGCGGCATTCCCTTTCCAAACAGTCCCCGCGTATACTCGATCAATTCCTTCATCAGCGAAGCATAACGAGCGTCGAATTTCCTTCCCACAATGTCCGCTTCGTTCAACCCGTGCGCCGCTGCACGATCCAGCGGAATGTAAATCCGCCCGATCTCCAGGTCCCGGGAAACGTCCTGCCAGAAATTCGCCAACTGCAGCGCCGTGCACGTCGCATCCGATAGCCGCTGCCGCTCCTCATCGCGATACCCGCACAAATACAGCACCAGCCGTCCCACGGGATTCGCCGAATACACGCAGTAATCCAGCACCGCATCCCACGTCGGATACCGCTTCACAACCTGATCCTGCCGAAACGCCTTCAACAAATCCGCAAACGGCTGCTTCGGCACATCCTTCGCCGCAATCGTCTCGCGCAGCGCCACAAACACGGGATGGGAAGGCCGCCCCTCGTAACAGGCGTCCAGTTCCCGCTCCCACCAATCCAGCAACTCCAGCGCCCGCTCTCTTAGGGGAATCTCATCGCCCAGGTCGTCCGCCCAGCGGCAATACGCATACAAATTATAAAAATGCTGGTGCAATTCCTTCGGCAGCAGCCACGACGCCACATTGAAATTTTCGTAATGGTGCGTGGCCAGCCAGCGCGTATAGGCCTGCGCCTCTTCCGGCGCACAACCATCCGCCGGCAGCTTTGCGGCAATCTTCAATTCGCCAGCACGCAGCATCAACCGTTTCTATCCTCTTGGGTCTTGGGTCTAAGTTTGAATTTACAAAAGGCGGCGACCTTCACCAGTCACTTCTTGCGCCCTCTTCACTGGTCGCCGGTCGCTGGCCACCGCCACACTCCACGAGTCACCAGTCACAAATCACCAGTCACTTCCTACGGCCTCACCGCCAGCTTGATTTCCCCGCTCCGCGTCTTCATCCGTTCAAACGCTTGCGGCAAGTCTTCAAGCCGAATGTCTTCGGTCACAAAATCGTGCGCCGAAATATCCCCCCGCCGGATCGCCTCCAGCGCCTCGCGAATAAACCGCGGCGTATGGTGGAACGGTGAAATAATCTTGATCTCCGAGTAGTGAATCGCCGCCGGCTCAATCTCCACGCTCGTGCCGGTCGGCAGCCCGCTGAAGAAATTCACCACGCCGCCGCGCCGCACCATTGCCAGCGCCTGTTCCCAGGTCGCGGGATTCCCCGCCGCTTCAACCACTGAATCAGGCCCGCGGCCCTCGTCGGTCAAAGCCCGCACCGCCGCCGCCACATCCGCGGTTTCCGTGACGTTAATCGCCGCCGCGGCACCCAGCTTCCGCGCCACCGCCAGCGGTCCTTCGCGCCGCGCCAGCGCAATCACGCGCACGCCACGCCGCGTCAGCATTCGCACAAACATCAATCCAATCGGCCCGCACCCGATCACCACGGTGGTATCGCCCGTGCGCACTTCCATCTCGTGCACGCCGCGCAGCACGCATGCCAGTGGTTCCACCAAAGCCGCGCTGTGGTCGTCCACCGCGTGCGGCACTTCCAGCATGTTTTCGCGCACGATGCGTCCCGGAATCCGCATGTATTCCGCGTAAGCCCCGTTATTGAACAACAGATCGTCGCAAAGATTTTCCTGCCCGCGCCGGCAGTGATAGCAACGCAGGCACGGCGCCGAATTTGCCGCAATCACCCGCGTGCCCAGCCGCCACCGCGGATCCACGCGCTTCCCCATCGCCACAATCTCGCCCACCACCTCATGTCCGAACACCGCCGGCGGCTGGATCATTTTCGCGTGATACCCGCGCTTCCAAACCTTCAGGTCCGTGCCGTCCGTCAGCGCCAGCCGCACGCGCAGCAATACTTCATCCACCGCCAGCGCCGGCACGTCAATCTGTTCTATTCGCAGGTCTTCGCTGCCGTAGAGCACGGCGGCGGTCATTCGGGAGGGTACGACCAGCTTTTCCTGGAGAAGCATCTCCTCTAGTCCAAGCTCGGTCTTCTTTGGGGACGCTGTTTTCATTTGTGCGTTATCAATATCTTGAGCGAATCTTCAGTGGGATGCGCCGCCAGTTCCAAGCCCTCCTGAATTCTATCCAAAGGAAACCGGTGCGTGACGATATCCATCACCGGCAGTTTCTTCCCCAGCACCAGCGCAGCCGCACTCTCTTGGATGTCCACCGCGGCACTATAGCTGCCAAGGATTTCCTTCTCGTCGATCCCGACCGCCGAGGCTGGAAACTCTATCTTTGTAACTGGATCATTCGCGGCAAACAGGAGTACCCGCCCCCCGGGCCTTGCCGCCGCCAACGCCTCCACCACAACCGCCGGATGCGCCACCGCGACAAGAACCACGTCTGCCCCGCGACCCGCCGAACGGGCCCGGATTTCTTCAACTAGCTTACCACTTACAGGGTTAAAAGACTCTAGTGCTCCGAGCTTTAAGCTCTTTTCCCGCCGCGTCGCCACCGGATCACTCGTATAGATGCGGGCCCCCTCAATTTGGGTAACCATCAGCAATTGCAACCCGATGGGCCCGCAGCCGATGATCAGCACCGTCTCCCCGGCAGCCACCCGCGCCTTCTGCACCGCCTTAACAATTGTGTTAATCGGTTCAATGAACGTGGCCTCTTCAAAGCCCACGTTATCCGGCAACGCCACAATCCCCCGCCCCGCCACCCACGGCATCGCCTTCACATACTCGCCAAATCCGCCCCCGTTCGGCGTGAACCCGGCCGTCAATCCCGTGGACTTATACAGCTTGCACTGCGAAAACATCCGCCGCTCACAAAAGAAGCACTCTCCACACGGAATGTGATGAAAACTCATCACCCGGTCGCCCAGCTTCCATTTCGTAACGCCTCGTCCAATCGCAACCACCGAGCCAGCCAGTTCGTGCCCCAGAATCTGCGGCGGCTCCACGTATCGGTAAAAAATCTTTTTAATGTCCGTCCCGCAGATGCCGCAAGCCGCCACCTTGATCAGCACTTCGCCGTCGCCCACCTCCGGCACCGGCACTTCCTCCACCCGCACAATTCCCTTTTCGCGGTACACACCCGCCCGCATCGTCCTCGGGATCGGCCCCAAAGTCCGCACCTGCTCCACCACTGTCCCCGCCCCGCTCATCGTGCCGACGCCTCGCTCACCTGTTTCGTGCTCTCCAACCCGGCCAAATCCTTCAGATACTTTTCCAGAAACTCCGCCAGCAAAGCCCCCGCGCGCTTGCTCTGCCCACCGAACCGGATCAAGGCGGGGAGGACAAGCGGATTTTTTGCGATCTGCATCAGCACCTTTGAAAGGCTCACTTCCTTCTTGTCGGACAGCGTCAAATTGAAATTGATAGGCAGATCTTCCGTCGCCGCGTCGCTGATCGCCCGGATCACCACGCTCCGCGCACCCCAGGCCGAAGCAGCCTTCACAACCTCAAAACTCTCCATGTCCACCGATTGCGCCCGCGAAGCGCACGATTTCTTCTGGCTCGCTTTCACCAGAATCTCATCGGTTGTAAACAAACAATTCGCGTTCTTCGCGCCTCTCCCCAGCGCAAGCTCTCGAAGCTCAGTATCCACTTCCAGCCGTTCAGCTCCTTGTCCCGCATGTTTCAATTCAACAATCAGTTCCTTCGGCGCGATGACGTCTCCCACATTCAGCGTGTCGCAGAGCGCTCCCGCCAGCCCGCTCGAAACACACACATCAAAATACTGGTCCTTATCCGCCATGCGCATCATCAAATCCATCGCCTGCGCCGCCGCCTCCGAGCCCACTCCCGTAATCAGCACTGTAACTTCAGCGGGACCAATCGCAGTCTTTCGCAACTTCAGCCCCTGATAATCAATCAGGTTGAACGCCCGCAGCCGCCGCCAAGCCGCAAACTCCGCCTCCACCGCAAATGTAACCAGCACCCTCATACGTAATCCTCGGTCCAATCCGTTCCTTTACTTCCTTTACCTCATTTACTTCGTTTACTTCCGTCTTCAAGCCGCCAACCTAATCCTCTTCGCCCTCCGCGCCGTTACATACCCATTCGCCCGGTACCATCGCACCGCCCGGTCCAGCGCCGCCGCAACCGGTCCCGGCTGGAATCCCAACTCCCGCTGCGCCCGTGAAGCATCCACAAACATTTTGTGCCGCGCGATCTTCACGCCTTCCACGGGAATCTGCGGCTCTTTCCCCACCAGCCGCGAAAACACTGTATCTACATAAGCTACACCCAGCGCCACCCCGTGCGGAATTTTCATTCCCGGCGCTCGCAAACCCGTGATGTGCGCCAGCAAATCCAGCAACCCCTTCAGCGTCAGGTTCTCCGCCCCCAGCAGGTACCGTTCTCCAACCTTGCCGTGTTCCGCCGCCAATAAATGCCCCGCCGCGCACTCTTCCACGCCCACAAAATTCAATCCCGTCTCCACATACCCCGGCATCTTCCCATTCAGAAAATCCAGAATAATTTTCCCCGTCGGCGTCGGTTTCCAATCCCACGGCCCCACCGGAGTAGTCGGCATGGCCACAATCACCGGCAAGCCCTCTTTCGCTGCCTGCAACGCCTCGCGCTCCGCCATCCATTTCGAACGCTTGTAGTGCCCCACCATCTCTTCCAGTTTCGCGTCCGTAAACTCGTTCGGCAGTTCCGACCGGTCCACGGCAATCGTCGCCACCGTGCTCGTGTAAATCAATTGCTCCACGCCCGCGCGCTTCGCCGCCGCCAGCAGATTCTTCGTCCCGCCAACGTTCGAATCGTAAATATCCTGCGACCTTTTCGCCCAAAGCCGGTAATCCGCCGCCACGTGATACACCCGTTTCACGCCCGCCATAGCGCGGTCCAGCGAAGCCGCATCCCGCAAATCCCCGGTCACGTACTCCAGCGGCAAATCGCTGATGGCCCGGTTGCTGCTCGAAGCCCGCATCAGCACGCGCACAGTTTCTCCGCGCGCCACAAGTTGCCGCGCCACGTGGCTCCCCAAAAATCCCGCCGCTCCCGTCACCAGTGTGGTCATCCCTTGCGCACCCGCTCGCGTTTCTCGCCCAGCCCGCCCTGCAACTGCCACGCGATCAACTTCCAGAAATCCCCGGCCTTCGGATTCATCCCCAGAATCGCCGCGGTCTCATACCCCGCGTGACTCGCGCACGGCTCGCATCGCGGATTCATCCCTCGTCCGAAATTCTCCCACACCGTCTTTTCCAGCAGATTCTTATATTCCTGCTCGTATCCATAATTCAATTGCGTGCAAGGCGCCGCCCAGCCTTGTGGGCCGAACACCGGACTCCCCCACGCGCAGCAATCCAGCTCCCGTTCTCCGCGCAAGTACTCCAGATAAATCGGCGAAGTCAGCAGGTTGTATTCGCTCAACAAATCGCTCGCCTCGCAAAACCTCTGCCTCATCTTTTCATGAAACATCTCCGCCGAATTCCGGCACATCTGCCGCACCGGATAGTGCGGCGAAAGCACGTAACCGTCCACATGGATCGCGTGCAACCTCTCGTACAGCGACGCCACGTCCCGCACATTCGAGTCCGGATAAATCGTCGTCGTCACCACCACGAAAAAGCCTGCGTTCTTCGCCGCCTTCACGCCGTCCACCGCTTCCACGAACAAGCCCGGCCGGTTCGCGCGCCCGTCGTGCACCGCTTCCGTACCATCAAACCCCACATTCCAGAAAAAGTTCGTGTACGGAGGAATCATGTGCAATCGCCGGCGAATCAGCGTGCCGTCCGTGCACAAGAACAGGTGCTTTCCGCGCTCCAGAATCTCTCGCGTCAGCCGCGCAATCTCCGGATACTCCAGCGGTTCCCCGCCGGAAATAGCCACCACCGGCGTATCACACTCCTTCATCGCCGCCAGGCACTGCTCCACACTCAACATCGCGCGCTGGTCGCCGGTCAATGTGCCGCCACGATTGCCGTTCGCGCCGCCGCACGCGCTCGAGGATCCGCCCAATGGATCCAGCGACAGCATCACAGGGATTTTCTTGTCACCACGAAGTTTCCGCGACGCGAGGTATCTCGCGGAATCCAGCACTAAGCCAAAGGGGTACCGCATTCGTTTGCTTAGGAAGCGCTCCGTTCGCGCTTGGTATATAAACCGCTCCGCAACCTGAACTCACCGGGCGAAAACTTATACGCGCAATACTCTTCCGCGCGCCGCGCCTGGTTGCGGTAGCGGGCCAGCGCGTAAACCGGAAAAGAATTCTTATACAGGTGATATTTCAGATAAAAAACGCCCGGGAACCCCGTCCCGGTAAAATCGTCTTCGCTCCACGAGCCATTTGCGTGCTGTTGTGTCACCAGGTATTCCGCAGCCCGCCCCACCGCCGGATCGTTCCGGTCCGCCCCCGCCAGCAACCCAATTAATCCCCAAGCCGTCTGCGAAGGCGTGCTGTTCCCCTGCCCCTTCGTCGATTCCATCTCATAGCTCAGCAGCGACTCGCCAAAACTTCCGTCAGCCTTCTGCACCTGACGAAGCCAGGCGACCGCCCGCGCGCAATAATCCTGCGCCGTCAGCGAAACCGTCTCCAGTGCCCGCAACACGCCGCTCGTTCCATAAACGTAATTCACGCCCCAGCGCCCGAACCATGACCCATCCTGCGACTGGTCCTTCGTCAGAAAGCCCACCGCTTTCTGAACCACCGGATGATCCGCCGGCCATCCAAATCGTCCCACGCATTCCAGCACGCGTGCCGTAACATCCGCCGTCGAAGGATCGATCATAGCGTTGTGATCCGCGAACGGAATGTTGCACAAAATCTGCTTGTCGTTATCGCGATCAAACGCGCCCCATCCGCCGTCGCGATTCTGCATGCTCAGCAGCCACTGCACGCCCCGCCGCAGCGCCGCTTCCATCCGCTTTTCATCGGGAAACTTCACGCGCTGCAGCGCCATCAGCACAAACGCCGTGTCATCCACGTCCGGATAGAAATCGTTGCGGTATTCAAACGCCCAGCCGCCCGGCTCCGCATCCTTGTTCTTGATCTGCCAGTCGCCACCGCCCAGGATCTGCTTCGTCAACAGCCAGTCCGCCGCCTTCACCAGCGCCGGATGATCCGCCGGCAATCCCGCCTCTTCCAGCGCCACCATCGCGATGCACGTGTCCCACACCGGCGAAACGCACGGCTGCAGGCGAATCGTGTCGCCCTCTTCAATTTCAAATCGCGAAAATTCCTTGATCTCGCGGAACGTCAGCGGATCGTCCGGCCCGTGCCCCAGCGCCATCAGCGCAAAAATAGAATTCATCATCGACGGGTAAATCGCTGCCAGCCCGTCGGTGCGCTCCATGTGCTCCAGCATCCACTGCTTCGCTACCTTCAGGGCCTTGTTCCGCAGCGGCTTCCACGGCAGCTTTTCATAAAGTTTCAGCCCGCGGTCCACCGCCAGAAACAGATTCTTCCAGGACACCAGTTGCTTGCTCCAGCTGAACGCCGCCGTCTTCTTCGAAGGATCCTTGAAGAGTTCATCCACTCGAGCATGTTCCGGCAAGCGAAAATCCGGCCGCAGCGCGGAAAGAATCGCCATGGGAATCACGATTCCGCGCGTCCAGGAAGACATCTCGTAAATGTTCAGGTAAAACCAGTTCGGCAAGAGCATCAGCTCCGGCGGAATCGCCGGGACCAGCTCCCATCCCACTGCGCCCACCAGCGCCAGGTAAAATCGTACGTAGGAATTCGTATGTTCCAGCCCGCCCAGCCGGTGCACGGCCGCGCGCGCCTTCGTAAGGTGCTCTGAATCCGTCGCATCGCCCGCCAGTTTCAGCGCGAAATAGGCCTTGCAGGTGGCGTTCAGTTCGGAGGGTCCGTTCGGATAAATCGGCCACCCGCCATCGGGCAACTGCTTCTGGCGGACATAATTCGCCAGTTTGGCAATCCTCGCGGGTTCAGCCTTGCCCAGGACATAGAGGTAGTAGATGTAATCGGATTCGAGGGTAGTGTCGGCTTCCAGCTCACCGTGCCAGTAGCCTTCCTCGGCCTGCACGGACAAGAGGTATTCCGCCCCGTTCTTTACGGCGGTTTCGATTTTTTCCGCCCAGCCCTCTTGCCGCCATGGTGCCGGCGCTGGTGCTGCGGGAATCTCCTCGCCTACGCGTACAAATGACGCCATCTACGCTCCCTCAGAGCAGATACAAAAGCAGCCAGGGATACACCCCAACCGCACACGGGAAAACCTCTAAATTCTCTGATGCCTTAGACTTCCGTAAGGTAACGTGGCTGACTCCAGCCAGGTACCCCCAGTACTTTCTCATTATCGCCGTCGATTATAACTCGGTCAACGCCTAAGATGCTTGCCTGCCAACAGAGGGATGTCACAAAGTGTCACACGTGAGCCATGCCCGGTCCGTCCAACATTCGCTGTACAAGAACCTCCAAAGGCCCCGGCAGTGGCTCCCCTTCTCGCTGCAACACCGACGGTTTCTCCTGCAGCAACTTTGCCGGCAGCTTCATCCACAGCGGGGCGGGCGGGCCCTCGCGGCTGACATCGCCCCGCAATACCAAAGCGTGCGCCCGGTCCAGCGCAATCTGCGCCGATTCCTTAAAATCCTCCCGCAGCGGATCAATCACCGCAAAATAAAGCGAAGGCCTGACAAACTGCATCAACGAATTACTCTCCAGAATCACCGCCTGATTTTCTCCGCCAGCCGCTTTCCCCGCAATTTCCTTCAGCGCATCCCGCAAAAGCGGCAATCCCTCCGCCAAATACCCCTGCTTCGTCCTCAGCCAGAACGACCGCTTCGCACCCGCCGCCAGGAACCGCGCGCTATCCGTTCCCGTGTCCGCCCGTGTCTCCCAATCCAACGCGCAAACATGCTCCTCCGGCGCGCAATCGCAATTCTCTCCGTTCTGCGCGCAAACCCCGTGCCCATACTGCGTAATCTTTCCCGCAATCCATTCCGTCTTCGGAAACGCCGCAATGATGTCGCACACCAATTGCGTCTTCCCAATGCTACGCGTGTGCCCGCCCACCACCACGAGCCTCCACAGCCTCCCCTCGTTTACTTGTGGGCTTGCCATCCCATCTCCTGCCTTTATGATGCCCCCATTCCTAAGCAAGACACTCTCGCTTCCCATTCACCCGAACCAATCCTGGTCAATTCAATTTCTGGGCTACGCACAATACAGCGCCGGCGGCGCGAAAGACGTTAGCCCAGGGCGTAAGCCCTGGGTTCACAAACTCAAAAGATGCCCAGGCCCCGGAGGGGCGACACATAGTCCACAAAAACATCATGCTCCATCTCCACCCCTTCATATCTCTTGCGCTCAAATCTTTTCTTCGATTTTCTTAACTCGCTGCGCCAACTCCGGCAACCGCGCAAACCAAAAATACGCCTCCTTGAACTGCTCCAACGGTCGCGCCGGCGTTCCCCAAACCGTCTGCCCCTTGCGGATGATCTTCCCCGTCGGAATCCCCGCCTGCGCCCCGGCAATCGACCCATCTTCCAGCGTGCAATGATCCGCGATCCCCACTTGCCCGCCCACCACCACGTGATGCCCCAATTTGCTCGACCCCGAAATCCCCGTCTGCGCCGCACTCACCGTCTGAG
>Ga0210410_10004622_pt1 | contig 12058 bp, 10 predicted proteins | sample IncBWC4MmetaG_FD_161058 | JGI IMG/M metagenome (GOLD analysis project Ga0210410, IMG submission 161058) | Forest soil microbial communities from Barre Woods Harvard Forest LTER site, Petersham, Massachusetts, United States - Inc-BW-C-4-M | ecosystem: Environmental > Terrestrial > Soil >... | reverse complement strand
AGAGGCTGACGGCCGATCTCGAGATCGTCGAAGGTGCCGCGCTGCCCGCCACCTGATCGTCCGCCGGCCGGAGCGCCTTGTCGTCAAGATGCCGTTCGCGCCCAAGCGCGAGCGACGCCGGCGCTTCGCGACCGGTGACTTCCGATGCCGGCGACCGCGCCGAGCACGAAGGCGGCCTATCCCGAGCGATCGAAGAGACTGCGACAGCCGGTCGAAGCCGAACTTCCTCGCGCGACAGACGCTGCTGACGCGCGGCGGACGTGAGGGTACGCGGCCTGTTGGATGCCACGGACCAAATGACAGCGGCCCGCTAATTTTACCTTTGCTCCCGTTCATATACTAATATATCAATCGTCACGGAGAGCAAGCATGTGCGCGCGCGTGACAAAAAACACCGAAGCAGCGCTTCGTGCGATGACGGCCGGCCATCGTCGCGGCGGCCGGCCGCGCGCGGCCACGGCGGCGTCGAGAATTTATTCGGAGCTTCGGGCCGAACTGGTGTCGCTGCGGAGGCGCCCGGGGGAGCCCGTCTCTGAAGCCGAGATCGCGCTGTTCTACGGGGTGAGCCGGACGCCGGTCCGCGAAGCCATTTTGAAACTCGCCGATGAAGGGCTGGTGGAGGTATTTCCCCAGTCCGGCATCTTCGTCTCGCGCATTCCGCTCGCGGCGTTGCCGGAAGCCATCATCGTGCGCAGGGCGCTGGAGGCGACCACGGCCCAGATGGCGGCGGAGCGCGCCACCGCCAGCCAGATTCTGGCGTTGCATTCGATCCTGGAACGTCAACGCGAGGCCAACGCCGAAAAAGACCGCGAGGCCTTTCATCAGGCGGATGAGAAGTTTCACGCAACCATCGCGGAAGTCGCGGGATATCCGGGCATCTGGACCTTGATCCAACAGGTCAAGGTGCATGTCGATCGCTATCGCCGGCTGACGCTGCCGCAGCAGGGACGCATCCCGCGCGTGATCGCCGAGCACGAGGCCGTTTTGAACGCAATCGAGGCACACGATCCCCCGGGCGCAAGGATCGCCATGGAAAGCCACCTCGAAAATCTGCTCAGCAATATCTCCACGACCCAAAACATCAATCCGGAGTTTTTCGACCAGCGCAGCTAATCAGAAAACGGACGTGGCCGAAAAATGCCGCGCCAAAATTCCCCGACCGGATTCCCGGCGGGGAAACCAGCACACGCCAGGGAGAGGTTTCCATGAAACGCCGTGACTTCATCAAGCTGAGCGCAGGGTTTGCAGCGGCAGTGACAGGCCAGACACCGCTCACGCCCGCCCGCGCGCAGGCCAAAACCGTCTTCAAGGCATCCGACGTTCAGCCTCCCGGCTATCCCACCGTGGCGGCAGCCGAGAATCTCGGCAAAAAACTCGAGGCCGCCACCAACGGCCGGCTCTCGGTGCAAATGTATCCGTCGATGCAGCTCGGCGGCGAGAAGGAGACCATCGAACAGACGCAGATCGGCGCCATCCAGATGTTGCGGGTCAGCGTGGGCACGATGGGCCCGATCGTCGACGATATCAACGTCGTCAACATGCCGTTCCTGTTCAAGAACACGGCGCACGCCCAAAAGATGATGGACGGGCCGATCGGCCAGGAATTGCTCGAGAAGATCACGGCAAGCCCCAATGCGGGACTGGTCGCGTTGTGCTGGATGGATGCCGGTGCCCGCAGCCTCTACAACACCAAAAAGCCGATCAAGACGCTTGAAGACCTCAAGGGCATGAAATTCCGCGTCATCGGCAACCCGATCTTCGTCGACATGATGAACGCGCTCGGCGGCAACGGCGTGGCGATGGGCTATGACCAGGTCTTCAGCGCACTGCAGACCGGCGTCATCGACGGCGCCGAGAACAACCCGCCGAGCTATGTTTTCAGCAATCATTACACCGCGGCGAAATATTTCTCGCTCACCGAGCACCTGATCATTCCCGAAGTGCTGATGTTCTCCAGGAAGGCATGGACCCAGCTGTCGGCCGACGACCAGGCCCTGCTCAAGAAGTTTGCCCGCGAGGCCCAGCTGGAGGAGCGCGAGCTCTGGAACCAGTACGAGCAAAAGGCGATGGACAAGGCCAAGGCGGCCGGCTGCGAGATCGTCGAGATCGCCGACAAGACGCCGTTCCAGAACGCGGTCAAGCCGGTGTGGGACAAATACGGCCCGAAATACCAGGACATGATCAAACGCATCCAGGCCATCGCCTGAATTCGCACGACGCCACGGCGCGGCGCGCGCACCGTGGTGTCCGCCTCTGACCGGCAATCGGGAATTTCATGGCAATGGCCGCACTGTTTCGCCGAGCGATGGACTATCTCTATCTCGTGTGCGTCATCATCGGCTGCATCGCGCTGGTGCTGATCTCGGCCATCATCCCCTGGGCGGTGTTCACGCGCTACGTGCTCAACAGCGCAGCGTCCTGGCCGGAGCCGATGGCGGTGCTCTTGACCATCGTGCTGACCTTCATCGGAGCGGCCGCGGCCTACCGGCTCAACCTGCACATGAACGTCTCCTACTTCGCCGATCAGTTGCCGGACAAATTCCGCAAGTTGCTCGATCTGGTGGTTCAGCTGCTGATGGCGCTGATCGCGATCTTCATGATCGTGTGGGGCGAGCGGCTGGTCGAGGTGACCTGGCACAACACGATCGCGGATTTTCCGTTCCTCTCGGTCGGCGTCACTTATCTGCCGATCCCGGTCGGCGGCGTCTGCCTGCTGCTTTTCATCATCGAGCGGATCGCTCTCGGAGCCCCTGCCGATCCGCTGCGGCACAACCACGACGTCGCGCCGTTCGACTGACCCGGAATAGGCACATCCATGGACATCTTCATCCTGCTTGCGACCATGCTGGTGTGCTTTCTCATCGGCATGCCGATCGCCTATTCGCTGGCGCTGGCCGCGATCGCCGGTGCCTGGTCGATCGGCATTCCGCTGGAAGCGGTGATGCTGAAAATCTCCGACGGCGTCAGCAAGGTCGCGATGCTGACGATCCCGTTCTTCGTGCTGGCGGGCGCGATCATGGCGGAAGGCGGCATGGCGCGCCGGCTCGTGGCGTTCGCCGACGTCCTGGTCGGGTTCACGCGTGTGCGCGGCGGCTTGTCCATCGTCAACGTGCTGGCGACGACGTTTTTGAGCGGGATCTCCGGCTCCGCCGTGGCCGACACCTCGGCGATCGGCTCGGTGATGATTCCGCAAATGGAAAAGACCGGCTTTCCCCGTGTGTTCGCCACCAACCTCACCATCACCGCCTCGGTTCAGGCGCTGCTGGTGCCGCCGAGCCACAACGCGGTGCTGTATTCGCTCGCCACCGGCGGCACGATCTCGATCAGCGCGCTGTTCATGGCCGGCGTATTCCCGGGCCTGCTGCTCGGCTTCTCGCTGATCGTGCTCTGCCTCGTCATCGCCTATCGCGACAAGCATCCGCATGGCCAGACCGTGCCGGCAAAGGATGCGCTCAGGATCACGATCGACGCGGCCTGGGGAATGGTGACGCTGGTCATCATCCTCGGCGGCATCCTCGGCGGTGTCTTCACCGCCATCGAAGCCGGCGCGGTGGCCTGCGTCTGGGCCTTTTTCGTCACCATGTTCATCTATCGCGACTATAAATGGCGCGACCTGCCGGTGCTGCTGCACCGGACGCTGCGCACGGTGGCGATGGTGCTGACGCTGATCGCCTGCGCCTCGAGCGTCGGCTACATCATGGCGCTGACGCAGATGCCGGCCAAGATGACGGCGTTCTTCCTGTCGATCTCCAGCAATAAATACGTCATCCTGTTCCTGATCAATATCCTGCTGCTCGTGCTCGGCACGCTGGTCGACATGGCGCCGTCGATCCTGATCGCGACGCCGATCCTTCTGCCGGTGATGCAGAATTTCGGGGTCGATCCCGTTCACTTCGGCATGATCATGCTGCTCAATCTCGGCATCGGATTATGCCACCCGCCGGTCGGTGCCATCCTGTTCGTCGGCTGCGCGGTCGGCAAGGTCACGATCGAGCAGGTGATGCGGAAGATCTGGCCTTTCTACGCGGTGATGTTCCTGGTGCTGATGTGCGTCACCTATATTCCGGAAGTGTCGCTATGGCTGCCGCGGCACGTACTGCACTGATTTTGCGCCGGGTTATGTGATCGGCAAGGACGTCATTCCCGGCGCCGTCGGCATCGCGGCGCTCAAGCGACAGATCGACACGTCACGCGGCGTGGGCGGCCATTGAGGCCGCCGCGGCGAACGTCAATTGGCCCTGGCGGAGCGAGTTTCGCTTGCCGGTCGCGCGAGTTGGATGGGAGCGGCCTCCGGCGCCGCGATATTGCCGGCAAACTCTGCCTGCGCCGCTTCCGCGATCCAGTTGGACTCCGCCGGTTGAACGATCGCCATCGCGACCAGCGTCACCGCAACGGATGCGGCGATCGCCAGAAAACCGATGCCCCAGCCGGGATGGACATTCTTGTCGTCTGTATCGCGTGATCGCTCGAATGTGCCGTGCATTGGATGTCTCCGTTTGCGGATGATCCCAAGCGTGGACTTAGCGCGGCATGGACAAGACCGATGTGAGTTGCCTCACATTCACGAGATAATGCTTTTGGGGAACTCGGCGGGAACGCGCGGGCGGGCTAATCGTCTTCTTCACCGCCCGCCTCGGCCAGCACCTGAAGCGGGTGGGCCTCCAGCACGACGATGGCGCCGTGTTCGAGGCGGACCCAGTTGCGTGTCGCCCAGACCCGCAACTGCTTGTTGATGCTCTCGCGCGTCATGCCGACCATCTCGCTGATCTCCTGCTGGGTGACGGCGATGGTGCGGCCTCCCGGCGCAAGCTTGTGCTTGTCGGTCAAACGAAGCAGCGCGCTGGCGAGACGGCCCGGCAGGTTCTGCAGAATGACCTGCTCGACCTGATCGCTGGTCCGTCGCAGCCGCGTGCACAATAGTTCGATGAACTTCATCGCCAGCGCCGGCTGGCTGCGCACGAACGGAATGAATTCGCGGCGGTCGATGATGAAGATCTCGCAATTGGTATTGGCGGTGGCGTCGGCGGACCGCGGCTGCTGGTCGAGCACCGATATCTCACCGAAAATCTCGCCGGCGCCGATCAGATTCAGGATCGCGCTGCGCCCGTCGGGGGAAGAAACGCTGATTTTCACCGTGCCTGAGACCACCGCAATCAGGAAGTTGCCGGGGTCTCCCTTCGAGAAGATCGTCGCACCCCGCTTCAGGGTGGCGTGCTTGGCATACCGGCAGAGCTGGTCGAGCGCCGCCGAATCGAGATCACAAAAGATCGGATGCTTGCGCAGGACCGAAAGCTTGCTGCTCGAAAGCAGCCGAGCGTCACCCGTCCTATCCTGAGGCACGCCGGTCACGACTATCCTAAAAGCCCGTTATCGATCGACGGATCGCACCGAATGCGGGGCAGGAGCACTGACAGATCCCCGCACGCCCGGATTTATACTCCTCAGAACGGCCTGCAGCAAGAAAGGCCCGGTCGTCCACCGGGCGCCTTTCGCTCCCACCCTCGGCCCGGAGCGGCGGTCCTCCCTTTTCGCGGGTTCTGCGGGGCCGGTTCTCGGGCTTGCTATTTCCGCTCCGGCCCCCGAAGCTTGCCGGAGCCAAAATGGGACCCGCGTCGCGAAGGCAGGACCATGTCATTGCAGGTCGCCGATGTTGCTGCGATCTCGCCCGAGCCGGCGTTTCGGGTCCGGCGCCACGCGCTTGCTCATATTCCAGGCGACGAGGGATGGCCGGTGATCGGCCGAACCCTGCACATTCTTGCCGACCCCAAGGGCGAGGTCGAGCGGATGGCGGCGAAATACGGTCTGGTTTATCGCACGCGGGTGCTTGGCGAAACCGGCCTTTCCCTGCTCGGACCCGAAGCCAACGAGTTGGTCCTGTCCGATCAGACCAAATTGTTTTCCTCAACCCATGGCTGGGGCGTCCTGCTCGGCCGATTGTTTCCCCGCGGGCTGTTGCTGCTCGATTTCGAAGAACACCGCCTGCACCGGCGCACCCTGGCCGTCGCCTTCAAGGCCGAGGCCATGAAATCCTACCTCGCAGCGCTCGATGCCGGCATCGCCGCGCAGGTCGCGCGCTGGCGCAGCCGGCCGGGGCCGATGCTGTTCTATCCGGCGGCGAAGCAGCTGACGTTCGATCTGGCGGCGACCTCGTTCCTCGGCCTGGATACCGCCCGCCAGGACGATTTCAAGCGCGCCTTCAACGATATCGTCGCAGCCGCGCTGGGCGTGGTCCGCAAGCCCTGGCCAGGCACCAAAATGGCGCGGGGGTTGCGGGCGCGCGCGCATGTCGTCGCTTATTTTTCCGAACAGGTGTCGCGGCGCCGCGGCCTTAACGGGGAGGATTTGTTTTCGCAGCTGTGCCGCGCGACCGACGACGATGGCGGCTTGCTGTCGGCGCAGGAAATCATCGATCACATGATTTTCATGATGGTGGCGGCGCACGACACGCTGACCTCGTCGCTGACGACGCTGGTCTATTTGCTAGCGGCAAATCCACAATGGCAGGCGGCGTTGCGCGACGAAGTGACCTCGCTTGGACTGCTCCCCTCGCAGCCGCTTCCGTACGACAAGCTGGCAGTGCTGACCCAAACCGAGATGGCCATCAAGGAGGCCATGCGGTTGCGGCCGCCGGTGCCCGCGGTGGCCCGCCGCGCCATGCGCGATTTCTCGTTTGGTGGCTACGCCATTCCCGCCGGAACCCTGATCGGAATAAACCTGCTTTATACCCACCACATGAGCGAGCATTGGCCCGAGCCGGACCGGTTCGATCCCGCACGCTTCACTGACGCGGCGCAACGCGAGCGGCATCGCTACGCCTATGCGCCGTTCGGCGGCGGCGCGCATATGTGTCTCGGCCAGCATTTTGCCTATATGCAGGCGAAATGCTTCGCGCGGCATTTCCTGCAAAACCTGACGGTGTCGCTCGAACCCGGCTACCGACCGTCATGGCAGATGTGGCCAATCCCAAGGCCGCAAGACGGGCTAAGAGTTACCCTGGGATTGGCGCGCTGACCGCCAATCCGGCCACCGCAGATTGATTATCTCAGCTCCGGATTTGGGCAAAGCATGTGCAGCCCAATGTAGATATAGCCGTTATGCGCAAATGTCTTGACTTGAAGGTCGTGGGTCGCATCGACATTGTCGCCGACCTTCAGCACCACCGGCATTGGCGATGCGGATTTCAGGTTGGTGGAAATAATTTCGGTGAGGCGATCCTGGATCCACTGCGGTATCTCCCCGACGTCGCTCTCCCATTGCGCAAATTCCTCCGGTTGCGAAATGGTGAGCTTGGCAAACTTTCCGAACGAGTAGGATCCGTGCTGCCGCTCCAGCTCCGCGAATTTCCTCGACGTTGCGACGATATTTTGGGGGCTGCTCAAATCATTCATGCTTCTTTCAAATCTTGCATTATACCTCATTGCCATGGATCACTCCTATAACAAGCGGCCGAACAGACCGCGGTTGAAAATAATGTCATACATCCGAAAACTTTGAGAATGCGAGCTTAGCACGTTCCAGCTGAACCGTCATTTTCGACATCGCAAACAGCTCGATCGCCTGACCAAGTTCATCCTGTGCTTCCGACTTCCTGCCCGCGGCGGCCAACAGACGTGCCAATGCGCCCTTCGCCTGCGCCAGCAAGGGCTTGGTCCCGAGTGCGGTTGCGATTTCGACCGTTCGCTCGAGTTGCGCGATCGCCTCGGCGGCGGCGGATGCACCCTGCAGCGATAGAATACCGGCCTCCGCGAAGTGAGCCAGCGCTTCGATCGTCTGATAGCCGTTCTGCTTGGCTCCCGCCTGGCAGGCGCGCGCCATTTCCAGCCCGCGGCGAACATCTCCGAGTTGTGCGATCGCGGAAGCCAGATATGCCGATGCGAGCACGACGCTTGTGGAATGACCAAGCCCCTCCGCCTCGCTCTTTGCTTCAACCAGGATCTCTTTGGCCTTCGACGCTTGGCCGCGCTGCAAATAGAGGTTTCCGAGCGCACACAGCACGAGGGGCAAAAACAGCCGGACCTCGTTCTCGCGCGACAGGAGGGCGGCTTCATCGAGGGCCTTTTCCGCATCCTCCAGATCGCCATGACTCATCTGCACGAGGCCACGACCGTAATCGGCCGCGATGATGTCGTAAGGCCGGCCGCTGGTTTCGGCGAGGTCGCCGGCCTGCCGGGAGCATTGCTCGGAATCGTCGTAGTCGCCTGTCGACGCGTAGAGGATCGCCTTCAGCATGTGACACAGCACAAGAAGGCTCGTCCCCGTTGTTCCCGGCGGGACGTTTCCCGGCGCCTTGGCCAGCCGCACGATGGCCTGATCCAGATGAAGCTCTGCGTCCCGGAACCGGCCGGAAATGAAATAGGCCTGACCGAGGACATACTCGGCATAGCCATGCCATGCGGTGTCAGCCAGGGAGCGGGCCAGCGCCACTGCCTTCTCTCCCGCGGTCACGGCCTCAACAGGCGCTCCATAGAAATTCAGCGCCACGGCCTTGGCGACGAGCGACGCAAGCCGTCGCTGTTCGTCGCCGATTTTTTCGGATCGCGCCTCCGCGTCGCGACAGAGACCGAACCATTGCTCGATGCTTCCGAGCGGGGCAAGCGCGAGGCGAGCCTCGATGCGCAAGTCGATCGCGCGTTGTTCGCGCTCGGCCGAGGCCTCCAGCCTGTCAACCGCGTCGATCGCGGACTGAAAATAGCCGGTGGCGTCGCGAAACGCCGATCTGGCCAATGCCTTCCGCGCCGCCATCTGGCCATAGCTGGCGGCCTTCACCCAATCCTGCGCCTTGACCGCGTGATGGCACAGCGCCTCCGCGAGGTCTTCCTCGTGCCCACGCGACTGTCCCTCCAGCGCCGTCAAGACCCGGCGATGCAGCTCCTCGCGTTGCTGCCGGAGCACCGAATCATAGGCCACCTCGCGAATGAGATCGTGGGCGAATTCGTATTCCGGCGCCGCCAGCCATTTCGACTCGACCAGGAAGTCCAGAATTTCCAGCGACCACAGCCGGCTTTGCAATTGCGCCGCCGGCATGCCGGTCACTTCCGTCAGCAGCGGAGGCGAGATGCGCGGGCCGACGACGGAGGCGAGCTGGAGCAGCGCCTTGTCCTCTTTCGGCAGGCGATCGATCCGGGACGCAATCACCCCCTGCACGGTCGGAGGAATTTCCAGCGCATCCCACTGCGTCCTGGCGGCAAGGCCGCCGGCGCCGGCGCCGAGGACGCCGCGGTTGATCAGTTGCCGCGCAACTTCCTCGATGAATAGCGGAATCTGGCCGGTGTGGCGCAGGATGTTGGCCTTGAGGGCATCGAGCTCCGGCGCCCTGCCGAGGAGATCGTCGAGCAGCGCATTCGCCGCAGCGACATCGAGCGAACGCAGCCAGATGCGGCGAACGTCGAGCCGCGCCAGCCATCCCGGCGTATCCTCCGTCCGCCATGTCAGGAGCACCAGCAGCGGACGGTTCGCCGTGAGCGACATCAGGGCTTCGATGGCGGTTTCGCTCTGGCCATCGATCCAGTGCAGGTCCTCCAGCAGCAGGATGGTCGGCCGCGTCGCGATCACGCTGTCGACGGTGCGGCGCACGGCATCGATGATCGCGCGCCGCCGCAGCAGGGGCTCCAGATCGTTCCAACGGGGATCGCTGACGGGCTGGTCGAGCACCGAGCAAAGCGCCGCCGGCCAGAGATCGGAATGCGGCGGCGCCGGGCCATTGGCCGCCGCGAAGCGATCCGCGGGCGCGATGTCGGCTGCCTGCACCGCGCTCTGCAGCAGCTTCTTCAGCAGCGCATAGGGAACGGCCTGCTCCAGCGGGTTGCCTTCCGCTTCCAGCACCTGCCAGTTCTTCTGCCGCAACGTGCTGACGAACTCGTGGGCCATTCGGGATTTTCCGATACCCGCCGTGCCCACCAGCGCCACGATCTGTCCCGACGGACCGATGTCCCGCGCCGCCCGCTCGAGCAGCGATGTCTCTTCCATCCGTCCGACAAACGCCGAAAGCCCCTTGGTCGAGCGGGCTCGCCAGCGCGTCAGGCCGCTGATTTCGACCAGTTCGTGGCAGGGTACCGGCGAGGAAAATCCCTCCAGCCGTTTCGGCGGCAGCGCCTTGAAGGTCACGAGCCCCGCGGACAGATTCTGGCAGGATTCCGACACCAGCACTTGCCCGGCCTGGGCGGCGCCTTCGAGCCGCTTGACCAGATGCACCGCGGGCCCACCGGCCTCATAGATCGAGGAGAAGTCGGCCTCGATGACATGGGCGACAACGTAACCGGAATGGACGCCAACCCGGACCTGAAGCGCCGGATCATTCAGGAGCTTGATCCGGCGAACCAGTTCGGCCGCGGCATGGCAGGCCATCACCGCATGGTTGTCGTCGGCATGCGGCGCGCCGAACAGCGCGATCAGCCCGTCGCCACCTTCCTTGCTGACGATGCCGCGGTTGCGGCGGACCGCGGTCCGCATCGCCACCAGGGCCGGCTCGAGCCGCGATATCGCCGCCTCCGGATCGAGTCCCGCGATCAGGTCCGTGGAGCGCTGCAGATCGGCACAGAGGACGGTGAGGTACTTGCGCTCGCCGGCAATGCGGCTGCGGACTTCCGCGACCTGTGGCGTCGGGGGGTGCTCAGGGACGACCGCCCCGCAAGACGAGCAATATAAATCGCCTACCTTCAGGGTCGACAGACAGACCTGACAAGACACCCTAGGCCTCCTCCACCCACCCCGGTTCAGATTAGCGAAAGATCATGGCGGAACAAGCGTGGCGCACCCTGTGCGACCGCCGACGGTGGCCCGAACCCGGAAGCGTCACACGGGCATTTTCACGACCGCGACCATTAGACGACAATTTTAGACACCGACACATGGGGCAAAGGTAGCAAGCAATTCAGATCGCACCCCCAGGATGCGTTTGCGGTGAACCTTTTCGCCCAGCGCCGCACTAACCGAAACAGCCCCGTGCCGTTGCGTGTTGAGCCCTCGTGCGTTGCGAGGTGTGCTTCGATCCGGGCGCCTTTATTTCCTGATAGGAGCACGCCGATGATGAAATCCGCACTTTTGGGCGCCGCCGCACTGCTGTCGGTGATCGCAGCGACCCCGGCAATGGCGCAGGAGGTGATCTCCAACCCCGGCTATTGCGCGCAGTTCTATCCGGACGCCAATTGCCAGAATAAGGGACCGAACAATCCCTATACCGGCGACTATCAGCTCAGGAGAGAGATGCGCGGCTCATATGCCTGGAGCGAAAGTCCCTGCGCGCAAGGTGCGGCATTCTATCGCGGCCGCGACGGCCGCCGGCACTATTGCTACTGACGGGATTTGCCGCAGCCAACCGCGCTCTATTCGATCGCGATCCCCATCTCCTTAATCACGCGCGCATATTTGGCGAGCTGTTCGCGCGTCAGTACGCCGAGCTCCTTGGCCGAGGTGCCGCGCACCGTGAAACCGAGATCCTCGAGCTTGTGGCGGACCTCGCCATCGGCGAGCGCGTTGAGGACCTCGTTGTTCAGCCTGGCGGTGATGTCTCTCGGTGTGCCAGCCGGCGCCAGGATTGCAAACCAGGAATTGAAGAAGAACCCGGGCAGACCGGATTCCGACACGGTGGGCACGTCGGGGAACTGGGCCAATCGCTTTTCCGTGGTCACCCCGATCAGCCGGAGCTGGCCGGCGCGAGCCAGCGCGGCGACCGTGCCGAGGCCCTGGAAGCCGACCGGAATCTGCCCTGAGGCGACGTCGGTCGCAGCCTGCGTGGCCCCCTTGTACGGCACGTGGGTCAGCGAGATGTTGGCGGCGGAGGCGAACATCGCCATCGCCAGGTGCTGCGGGCTGCCCGGACCGCCGGAGGAGTAATTGATCTTGCCGGGCGCAGCCTTTGCCGCGGCGATCAGGTCGGCCGCCGATTTGTAGCCGCTCTGGTTGCTGGCGATCATCCCCCACTCGACCGTGGCGACCAGCGACACCGGCTCGAAGTCTTTCAAAATATCCCAGCGCATGTTGGAGTGAAGGTTGGGCACCATGGTCATGACGCTGTCGTTGAAGCCCCCGATCGTGTAGCCATCTGGCTCGGCTTTCGCGA
>Ga0210410_10004621_pt1 | contig 12060 bp, 10 predicted proteins | sample IncBWC4MmetaG_FD_161058 | JGI IMG/M metagenome (GOLD analysis project Ga0210410, IMG submission 161058) | Forest soil microbial communities from Barre Woods Harvard Forest LTER site, Petersham, Massachusetts, United States - Inc-BW-C-4-M | ecosystem: Environmental > Terrestrial > Soil >... | reverse complement strand
CGCGGTAAAACCGCCGTCTTCGACCGTCGGCAGGCTTGCGGCCGCGTAATGCTGAAACGACGGTGCGATTTCTTCGGAGGCGGCCGGCAGCGCGATCCAGCTCTGCAAGCCCAGCATCTTCTGGCCGTCGCGGCGCTGCAGGTCCGGGGTACGCTCGGAATGGGCGATGCCGCGACCCGCGGTCATCAGGTTCATCGCGCCGGGCTGGATTTCCTGGATGTTGCCCTCGCTGTCGCGGTGCATGATGCTGCCGTCGAACAGATAGGTGACGGTGGCCAGGCCAATATGCGGATGCGGGCGAACATCCATGCCCTTGCCGGCGATGAACTGCACCGGCCCGAAATGATCGAAGAAGATGAAGGGCCCAACCATCTGCCGCTTGCCGTGCGGCAGTGCGCGGCGAACCTCAAATCCGTCGCCGAGGTCGCGGGTGCGCGGCACGATGACGAGATCGAGCGCGTCGCAGGATTTGGCATCGCCGAGTACGGGGTCGATGGAGGGTTGCCAGCTCATAGGGGGACTCCTTTGGTTTTGCGGGGATCATACTCCATCCGTCGTCCCGCGAAAGCCGTGTGTGGGTCTTGCAACGAACACCTCGACGTCATTGCGAGCCAACGGGTCGCGCGAATGCGCGCCCGATGACAGGCTCAGCGAAGCAATCCATCTAGCCGCGCACGAAAAGAATGGATTGCTTCGTCGCTTGCGCTCCTCGCAATGACGGCGGTAAGCAAATACACATAAGGATAGTTGCAGAAAATAAAGGCAGGAAACGATGATCCCTCCATTGAAGCTGGGTGCCAGGCTGTTGCAGTCCAACGGCCCGGTCATCGAGACCGAGCGTTTGCTGCTGCGGCAATGGCGCGGTGATGACGTGGCGGCCAACACGGCGATGCTGGCCGATCCCGGCACCGCGCGCTTCATTACCGTCGACGGCAAGCCCGTTACAAGCGAGCTCAACGGATGGCGCAATGCCGCCGTCATGGCCGGGCACTGGGTGCTGCACGGCGTGGGCATGTTCGTGGTCGAGGAAAAATCGAGCGGAAAATTTATCGGGAGGGTCGGGCCGTGGTTTCCGCCGGGCTGGCCCGGTTTCGAGGTCGGCTGGGGCATCGCCACGGAATTTCGCGGCAAGGGTTTTGCGGTGGAAGCGGCGCGGGCGTCGATCGATTGGGCATTCGCGACCTTCGACATCGACCGGATCATTCATTGTATCGATCGCGAAAACACCGCGTCACAGGGCGTGGCGCGTCGGCTCGGCGCCAGCAAGGATGGCGAGTTCGATTTGTTCGGCCATGTCGCTGACGTCTGGGTAACCCACCGCGATACCTGGAGAGGCTAGTTCGCCAAAATTGAACCGGCCGGCGATCTGCACTAAAACCATGATGCCGATAACCGCGCGGACCGGGTTCACTCGATGCTGCTTCCCACCCTCGATATCGCGTTGCGCGCCGGAACCGTAGCGCTGCTGCTGGTGCTGGCGGCGTCGCTGGCTCGCGGCTTCGGCACCGTCCTTGCCGGGCGATTGGCGGCGGCCTTTGCGCTGGGCTCGGCAGCGCACGCCGTGAGCTATTCGATCGGCGCCACATCGCCGGTGTCTATCTTGCATGCGCCGTTGATCGCGCTGTCGACCGGCAATGTCGTGGTGTTCTGGCTGTTCACCCGCGCGCTGTTCGACGATGCCTTCAAACTGCGCGCATGGCATGCGCTGCTCTGGGCGGCGGTGGCTGCGTTCAGCTTCGTCAATTGCCTATGGATCGCGCCGGCGCCCGGCGGCAATCTGCGGATATCCATCATTGCGATCAACCTGCTGGCGCTCGGCTTTATTGCGCTTGCGGTCGTGCAAACCATCGCTTCGTGGTCATCAGATCTGGTCGAGGGCCGCCGCCGCATCCGGGTGTTCATCGTCGTCGCGGCTGCGCTGTACGGCGGCGTCAATGCCATTCTGCAGATGTTGTTGTCCGGTGGCGAAGCGGCCGGCATCGCCAACACGGTGAATTCAGCCGTTTTGGCCGCCATCGTGGCCACGATTTCCTGGTTGATGATGCGCGTGGACGGCGCCGATCTGTTTCCGGTCGCGGCCGAGATTGCCGCAGCGCCGGATGTTCCGAACCCATCGGCCGCATTTGAGCATTCAAACGACCAAAAACTGGTCGACGCGCTGATGCGGCTGATGGCCGACGAGCGCATCTATCGCCACGACAACGTCACCATCGGCACGCTGGCGACCCGGCTCAAAATACCCGAATACAGATTGCGGCGGCTGATCAACCAGCGGCTCGGCTACCGCAACTTCAACGTCTTCCTCAACAATCACCGGATCGAGGAAGCCAAGGCGGCGCTGGCCGACCCGACCCAGGCCGAAGTTCCTGTCATCACGATTGCGATGGATGCCGGGTTCCAGTCGCTGGGTCCGTTCAACCGGGCGTTCAAGGCGACCACGGGGGTCACGCCGACCGAATACCGCCGCTTGAACGCGACCGCGGCCTGATCGGTAAGCCATTGTAATTTGTCCAAGATTTCGGAATCGGCGAGGCCCTTCCAGGTTCCGGCCATCCTGAATTCCAAATCCGGCGAGAGGTAAGCCACTTATTCGGGATCATGGCCGACACGCGCTCATGCGTCATGCCGGAGGCCAATGTGACCCGACGAAATCTGTTTCTGATTCTTGCGACGACCACAGCTCTCAGCGCGCTGGCCCTGACGGCCGCCCGCGCCCGCGACGTGCCGAAAGTCGCCACCGGCTTCGTCGCGAACATCCTCTGTTCGGAAACCTTTGTTTCCGGACTTGATCCGCAAAGAACCTTCTCGGAGACGACGGCGGCGATGCCGGGCGCCAGCCTGATCACCTGGGCACTCAATTATAGCGTCGACCGAACGCGCAAGGACGTCACGGTGTCGCTGTTTGGCCTTGGCCGCAGCCATGCAGTCTATCGCGAGGGCATGGGCTGCTATCTCGACCACGGTGGCGCGGTCGCGGACGTTTCGCCGCCGGCGGCCGAAAGCAAATTGCCGGCGTTGTTGCCCGACATCGCGGGACCTGGCGTCGTCACGCCGGCCAACCCCCAACTGGCCACGGCGCTGGATCGCGCTTTCGCCGAGCCTTCGAGCCCGCCCTTCCGCCGCACGCGCGCGGTGGTCGTCGTCAAGGACGGCCGCGTTGTGGCCGAGCGCTATGCCGAAGGCTACGGCATCGAGACGCCGCTGCTCGGCTTCTCCGCGACCAAGTCGGTGATCTCGGCGCTGACGGGCATTTTGGTGCGCAACGGCGCCCTCACGCTCGATCAGCCGGTGCCGGTCGCGGCGTGGCAGGGCGCCGGCGATCCCAGGCACGCGATCACGGCCGATCATCTGCTGCGCCACACCGCGGGTCTTGCCATCGGGAGTTCGCTCGAGGCCTCGTTGGGCGCCGCCTTCGAGCCGGTCAATCGCATGAAATTCATGGAATCCGACATGGCGGCTTACGCCGAAAGCGTTGAGCTGGCGACGTCCCCCGGCACCGCGTGGAATTACAATGACGGCAATTTTATCATTCTCTCGCATCTGATTCGCAATGCGGCCGGCGGCCATGCGTCGGACGTGATCCGGTTCGCGCGGCAGGAATTGTTCGCACCGCTGGGCATGCGCAACGTGACGCTCGAGTTCGACGCTTCCGGCAATCCGGAAGGGTCGAGCCAGATGCTCGCGACCGCGCGCGACTGGGCGCGGTTCGGCATGCTCTATCTCAACGACGGCGTCGCCGGGGGAAAACGAATCCTCCCGGAGGGATGGGTCAAGTATTCGGCCTCAGCGACGCCGAACGCCTGGGTCGGATATGGCGCGGGCTTCTGGACCAACCTCGGCGACAGTTTTGGCGCCAATTACCGGATCGAACACGGCATGCCGCGCGATGCCTTCTTCGCCAAAGGGACCATCGGGCAATATGTCGTCATCGTTCCCTCGGAACGGCTGGTGATCGTTCGCCTCGGCCGCTCGCCCAACTGGCCGCCGGAGGTCGATGGCGTGTTCGGGCTTGTCAGCGATGTCGTCGCGGCAACGAACAGCAAGGCAAAGCTGGCCGTCGGCAATTGATTTGCCCGGCGATCGATCACGTGACAATGTGAATTGAACTATTCGGCCGGCGACGGTTGGATGCCGCGCCGCCATCGATTGATGCGCGGATCTCATCATCATCGACGGCCCTGCATGATGCAGGGCCGTCAAGCCCGGGCCTATTGCCGGCCCAATTGTGTGGCTTTCTCGACGCGATCAAATCGCTCGAGCGACAGGATCGCGTTCGCAAGTTGATCGGCGCGGCCGTTGAGCACGGGACGGGCGAGCGTCAAAAACTTCTGCTGCATCGCCTGTGCGTCCGGGAATGAATTCGGCTCGCCGGATGGATCGGCATAGAGCCGCTCGTGGACGCCGTCATCGGTGGTGATACTGACGCGTGCACCAAAGGGATGGGTGCGGCCGATCTCGAGGCGGTCGTCCTGCACCACGTCGAACTTGTCGGCCAGCGCATTGACCGCAGCATCGCCGAGCCGCTCGTAATCGTCCCAGCCGAAGCGGCCCTGGTCGAGCGCCAGCGCGCCGGTGAAGAACATCGAGAATTGCCCGCCGACGATCGAGGTCGGATGCCGCTTGGTGGCGGCATCGCCGGTCAGCGTGATGCCGTTGCGGTGCAGGCCGATCTCGACCCGCCTGATCTGGTCCGGCGTCAGATTGTGCTCGCGGCGCATCGCGATCAGCGCGTCGAGGGCGGCATGGGTATAGCGGCAGCTCGGGTAGGGCTTTACGCCGATCTTCAGGGTCTCGTAGATCTTGCCGAGCCCGGCAATCGCCTTATCCGGATGCGCATCGTCGCTGTAGCCGACCAGAAGTCCATGCTTGCCCTCGACCGATTCGGTCGAGCCGACAAAATCGTTGCGCGCCAGGGTGGCTGCGATCACGCCGTTCATCGCGGCCGCGCCGACCTGATAGCGCTTGTTCCAGGCGCCGTTGACCAAAAATTGCAGCGAGCCCGCGGCCTGGCTGCCGGAGACGCCGAAGGCGGCGATGATCTGGTCCTTCGATAAGCCAAATAGCTTTCCCGCCGCTGCCGCCGCGCCATAGGTGCCCGCGGTCGCGGTTGGATGGAAGCCGCGCGCGTAATGCGAGGTGGGATCGAGCGCGTTGCCGAGCCGGCAGCACACTTCATAGCCGGCCACGATGGCGGTGAGCACGTCGCGGCCGGATGCGCCGACCATCTCGCCGACCGCAAACGCCGCCGGCACTACGGGCGCGCTCGGATGCAGCGAGGAATCCGCATGCGTATCGTCGAAATCAAGCGAATGGCCGAGCGCGCCATTGAGGAGTGCGGCCACCGCCGGGGTCCAGGTCTTGGCATCGCCGAACACGGTGGATTCACCCTTTCCGTCCAGCGCCAGGGATTCCAGCATTTTGAGCAGCGAGGGCGTGGATTCGGCGTCGCGCCGGGCCCGGATCGCGCTGCCGAGGAAGTCGAGCGTCAGCACTTTGGCGCGCTCGAGTACCTCCGGCGGGATATCCTCGAATTTCAGGTCGGCGACATAGGCTGCGAGCGTTGCGGTTTCGTTGGCCATCGTGTTTCCTCGTTTTGTCGCGCAGGGTAGGCGGGCTGATTTCACGTTTCAAGCCGCCTCCTCCTTGCGGGGATCAGCTATGCTCAAGGCCAGCTAACACAGGTACTGTCTGCCAATTCCGGAACGCGACGCATGATGGCCTTCTCAAAACGCATGTTCGGCCGGTTCTGGGCCCGGAAGACGCAATTGGCGCTCGCGGTCAGGATCGCAGCGGCGGCCGTCGCCGCCTACGCGATCGCGGTCGCGTTGCATCTGTTGCTGCCGCTGTGGGCGGTGCTGACGTCCCTCATCGTGACCCAGATGAGCGTCGGCCGGTCGCTGAAGGCGACCCGCGACTATATGCTCGGCACCATCGGCGGCGCGATCTATGGCGGCGCCATTGCGGTGCTGATCCCGCATTCCGGCGAGGGCAGTCTGCTGGCGCTGCTGGTGCTGGCGGTGACGCCGCTGGCCTTCATCGCCTCCCTCAACCCCAGCCTCAACTCCGCGACGGTTACGGCCGTGATCGTGCTGCTGCTCCCGACCATGCATCACGGCAATCCGCTGGATTCAGCGATAGATCGCGTCATGGAGGTCAGCGTCGGCGCGGTCACGGGATTAGTGGTCTCCTTCCTGGTGCTGCCGTCGCGGGCCGTCAACCAGATCCGCGCCAACGCGGCACGCCTGCTCGAGCTGCTGGCCGCCGCATTCGCCGAATTGCTGGCCGGCCTGACGCGCGGTCTCGACAACGACGCCCTGCACCGCATCCAGGACGGCATCGGCGTGGCGGTGACCGGCCTGAACGCGACCGGCGCCGAAGCCGAGCGCGAGCGCTCAGTGCATTTGTCGTCGGGCCCGGACACCGGCCCATTGCTGCGGACCATCCAGCGGCTGCGCCACGACGTCGTGATGGTCGGGCGCGCCAGCGTGGTGCCGTTGCCGGCGAACGTGCAGGCCCGGCTGGCACGACCGCTGTCCGACGTCAGCAATGCGATCGTCAGCTATATGCAGTCGGTTGCGGTGTCGTTGCGAAGCGGCGCCGGCTCCGCGGAAATCCAGCCGGTCGACGTGGCCCTGCAGGCCTATGCGACCGAAGTCGCCGCGTTGCGGAGCGATGGCTTGATTCGCGGCCTGCCGGTGGATGCAGCGGAGCGATTCTTCGCGCTGGGATTTTCGCTGGAGCAGATGCGGCAGAATCTGAACGATCTCAACCGCTGTCATGCCGACTGGTGCGAGGCGGAGGTCACGAAGCCGGCCGATACCAAGAGCTGATCAAGATATACGCCGAGGAAGCCGCGAACCACGGTGTCGCGCCGTGGAAATTCCGGTTCAAGCCGCGCGGCGGGCCAGGCCCTTGCGTTGCATCCGCCAGATCAGGAGATCGATGCGGTCCTGGCCGAAGAACGGCTCGTTTTCGAACACGAAAGTCGGCCCCCCCCAATGGCCTGATGACGCGTGGTCCTGCTCGTTGTTTGCAATGATGCGTTCATAGCGATCGGGATCGGCGGCAACGGCTGCGTCCATCGCGGCCAGATCGAAGCCGGCCGCCGCGACTGCCCTGGCGAGATGCTCGCCCTCGTTCCAGCCATCGACGGTACCGTCCCACAGCACGCGGCTGATCGCATCGGCAAAGGCGAGCGCGCGTCGCTCCAGCTGCGCCGCGGCGCCAAGCCGCGTCAGCCGGTGGATGTAGGGTTGGCGCTCCGCGACGTCGAGCGTCGTCATGTCCTGGACGATGGGGTCAGGGCGGGGAGGGCGAAAGGGAATGTTCGCCTGCTCGGCGACGCGCCGGGAGTCGAGCATGACATAGCGCAGAAACTGCGGATTGGTGCGCTTGAAGAAGCCGGGCACCCGTACCGCGAGCGGATAGACCGGGCGCAAATGCACCGTCACGTCATAGTCGGCGGCGAGCTTCGTCGTCCTCGGCAGCGCGAGATAGCTGTAGGGACTGCGAAACGAGAAGAACAGATCGACCGATAATGTCATGCGATACCCCTCCCTGCAGCCGGTTTTGGGCCGGAGCAAAGCATGGCCGCGGCAACGCGTCCACGCCGGGTAACGCGCGTGCTCGGCTCAGGCGGCAACCTGTCGCAGCAGGGTGGGGACAATCAGGCGGTGAAACGGCAGGATGATCGCCAGATAAGTCCGGCCGAGCCGGTTATGCGTCAGCACCAGCGTGGTCGCGGTGACGTTCTGGGTGGAGGCACCGGAGGCCGCCACATCCACGACGATGCGAAAATCCAGATGCGCGTCGTTGAAGCCGGCGACCAGCCGCTCCGGCGTCGCGCTCAGAACCGGAAATATCCCGATCATTTCGCGGGGCGCGGTTTTGCTGGCGCCTGATGTCTTGAGGCCAAACGGCGTGACGAGAATATTGCGCAGGGTCAACAAGGCTTCGGCCCATCGCGGCTGACGCGCGATCATGCGCTCCGCAGCGTGGCGGGCGTCCAGCGCGGGCCCGTCGGTTTCGAGGCGGAAGGCATCGACGAACTGCGCGCCGGGCAGCAGCGTGCCGGTATCGATATCGGGTTTGACTTCGCAGACTTTCATCGGGACACGAGCCTGCTCGCCAGCAGCCGGAAACGCAAGACCAGAAGCACGGCATAGACCGCGGTCCCAACGGATAGCCCGATCCAGACGCCGACCGCGCCCAATGGCGTCCGGAAACCGAGCGCGCAGGCGCTGGTGAATCCGATCAGCCAGTAGCTGACGGTGGCGAACAACAGCGGTATCCGCGTGTCGTTCATGCCGCGGAGCGATCCGGCGACGACGGTCTGGATGCCGTCGGCGATAAAGAACGTCGATCCGACCAGCAATAGCGTTGCGGTGAGTTCGGCGGTGGCATCCGTGGTTTCGCCGAGGAAGATCGCAGCAATCGCAAAGCGTCCGAGGATCACGCCAAGCGTCATCGTGGACATAAAGACGATGCCGAGACCGGTCGCGACAAATCCGGCGCGCTCGACCGCCGGCGCGTCACCGCGCCCGACGGCGTGACCGACCCGCACCGTGGCCGCCATTGCGATCCCGAACGGCACCATGAACAGGATGGCCGCGATCTGCAGTGCGATCTGGTGTGCCGCGAGCGCCGTCGTGCTGATCAGTCCCATCAACAGGCCGGCGGCGCCGAACAGGCCGTATTCCAGCAGGAACGAGAGCGAGATCGGCGCGCCGACGCGGACGAGTTGCCGCATCAGGTGCCAGTCGATGCGCCAGATCCGCCCAAGCACGTAATATTTCCGGAACGGGCGGCGGCGGGCGGTGAACCATAGCCCGGCGAGAAACGTTCCGAGATTGACGATCGAGGTCGCAAGGCCCGCGCCAAACAGCCCAAGCTGCGGCAAGCCCAACGCGCCGTAAAGGAGCAGATAGACCAGCAGCGCATTGGCCGGGATTGCCGCGAGCGTGATCCACAGGATCGGCTCCGGCCGGTTGACCGCGCTCATGAAGCCGCGGATCGCGATGAACCACAGCGCCGGCAGGACGCCCCAGGCGAGGCCGAACAGGTATTGCTGGGCGAGATGGGCGGCCATCGGGGCCTGACCAAGCGCAAGCAGGATCTGCTCGCCGCGAAACGGCAACGCCATCAGCGGCAGGGCGATCAGCAGCGCGGCCCACAGGCCGACCCGAAGCGCGCGTCGCACCAGGCGCGGATCGCGCGCGCCGAACGCCTGCGCAGCCAGCGGCGCCACCGCCGACACCAGTCCCATGCCAAAGGTGAAGCTGACGAAGAACACGGTATGCGCCAGCGACGCCGCGGCGAGCGCCTCGCTGCCGAGGCGTCCGATAAACGCGATATCGGTGGTCATCATCGCGATCTGCCCGAGCTGCGTCAGCGCAAGCGGCACCGCGAGCTTGAGGGTCTCGCCAAGCTCGAGCCCGAGAGGATGGCCGGATGCGCTCCCTGGCGCATGCGCTGCGATCGGGGCCTGTTCGGTACTATCTGACGATGTCATGGGGGCAGGTTAGCGCCGATCGTGTTATTGTTGTGATCCAGGCCGAATGATAACATGAGCATCGCACGGCCGGTTGCCTGCAGTTTTCGGATCACGGCATGGATATTTCGCTTAACCAGGAGACGGTGAACGATACCGCAAAGCTGATGATGCATCGGCTTGTTTCGCGGGAGATCATCCGCGATCCTTCCATCGTCGAACACGCGAGGGCATCTCACGCACGAACCGCGCGACGCTACGCCGGGCGTGCTTTTGTGCGAGAATGGGACGATTTATTGGAACTGCCGTTGATCAGGCTGCGGGCCAAACTGATCAGCCGGGACGCCGAGATGGTCCGGCTACGCCTGTCGTCGCCCTTCTTGGCGGGAGCGGGCATTGATTTTACCGATTACGATTTTCGCATTCGCGTCAGACGGGCCGCAAAGCGGGTTGCGCAACGAGCTCTTGTGTGCAGATCACGTCTGACGGCTTCATCGGCGCAATGACGGACGACGCGAAATTCCGAACGAAGGAAGACTTGGAGCGCGCGGTACGCGCGCTGGCTCGCGAGTTTAAGACAGATACAGTTTTTATCATTGGAAGTCAGGCGATCTTGCTGTCGTGGCCCGACGCGCCCGAGGCTATGCGTGGTTCTCCCGAGATCGATGCCTATCCGGAAAATGCCAAACTTTGGGAGATCGAAGCAAGAAAGGGGGCCGGTGCGTCCTTGGAGGCGTCCGAACACATTCACGGACTTTTTGGTGAAGGATCTCTATTTCATAGCACCCACGGGTTCTACATAGACGGCGTGGACGAAGGAACAGCAAGGCTTCCGGAAGGATGGCATGCGCGTGCGATGGTTCGGTCCTTCAGTGTTGACGGGCGAATAGTAAAAGCGGTCGCCCCGTCACCGGACGATCTCATCGTCTCGAAACTTGCAAGGCTCGACGACAAGGACAAGGACTTTGTAGAAGCATATCACCGGGCACGCCCGCTCGACATTCAGCTAATTGAGAAGAGGATCGCAGAAGCGGCTCTTGATCCGGCTCTCGCCAAAAGAGCGATTGCTTATGTCCGCAGCCTTGCGGGAAAGCGGAATGTCTAATCGAGGCATGATAATGACGGAGATAGCGGCGCCGCGGTCTATCGGCTGTCGCGTTCCGGCACCCGGGTGATCTTCGCGCCGAGCGCGTTGAGCCGTTCCTCGATGCGCTCATAGCCGCGTTCGATCTGGTCGGCATTGTTAATGGTCGAGGTGCCTTCGGCGGCGACGGCTGCCAGCAGCATGGCCATGCCGGCGCGGATGTCGGGGGAGGTCATCGGCGCGCCGCGCAGCCGGCTCGGCCCGGCCACGATTGCCCGGTGCGGGTCGCACAGCACGATGCGCGCGCCCATCGAGATCAGCTTGTCGACAAAGAACATCCGCGACTCGAACATCTTCTCGAACATCAGGATCACGCCGTCGCATTGGGTCGCGGTGACGATCGCGATCGACATCAGATCGGCCGGGAAAGCGGGCCAGGGCTGGTCCTCGAGTTTTGGTACATGGCCGCCGAAATCGTCGTGGATTTTCATGGCCTGGCCGGACGGCACGACGAGGTCGTTGCCTTCGACTCCGCAGACGATGCCAAGCCGCTCAAAGCCCATCCGGATCGAGCGCAAATGCTCGACTCCGGCGCGCGCGATCCGAAGCGGCGACCTTGTCACTGCGGCAAGCCCGATCAGCGAGCCGACCTCGATGTGGTCGGGCTGGATTGCGTAGCGCGCGCCGCCAAGCGTTGCCGGTCCATGGATCACGATAGTGTTGGTGCCGATGCCTTCGATCCTGGCGCCGAGGGCAACCAGGAAGTGCGCGAGGTCCTGCACATGCGGTTCGGAGGCGGCATTGCGCAGGTGAGTGGTGCCGTGGGCGCCAACCGCGGCGACCAGCGCGTTCTCGGTGGCGGTCACGCTGGGCTCGTCGAGGAAGACGTCGGCGCCCTTCAGCCGCGAGGCGCGGAATTCCAGCCGGTGGGTCGCGGTGACGGTGGCGCCTAACTGCTCGAAGGCCAGGAAATGCGTATCGAGCCGCCGCCGGCCGATGACGTCGCCGCCGGGCGGCGGCAGCGCCACCTCGCCACAGCGGGCGAGCAGCGGTCCGGCCAGCAGGATCGAGGCGCGGATCCGCGCGCACAGTTCCGGATCGAGATCGGCGGCGCGGATGTCTTTGGCGTGAATGACGAGCGTGTTGCGCTGTTGCCATTCGGCAGATGCGCCGACCGAGCGGACCAGCTCGACCAGGGTTTCGGTGTCGCGAATGCGCGGAACGTTTTCCAGCGTGACCGGGTGCTCGGTCAGCAGGGACGCCGCGATGATCGGCAGCGCGGAATTCTTGTTGCCGGACGGCTCGATCGTGCCCGCGAGCCGGTGACCGCCTTCAACGATGTATTGAATGGGCGGCACGGGCGCGTCCTGGCCTTACACGTCGACGTTGGCGCTGAGTGAATGTTCCTGGATGAAATCGCGGCGCGGCTCGACCACGTCGCCCATCAGCTTGGTGAAGATGTCGTCGGCCTCGTCGACCTCCTTGA
>Ga0210410_10004618_pt1 | contig 12064 bp, 12 predicted proteins | sample IncBWC4MmetaG_FD_161058 | JGI IMG/M metagenome (GOLD analysis project Ga0210410, IMG submission 161058) | Forest soil microbial communities from Barre Woods Harvard Forest LTER site, Petersham, Massachusetts, United States - Inc-BW-C-4-M | ecosystem: Environmental > Terrestrial > Soil >... | reverse complement strand
CTACGGAGATGCCAGCGCTGAGTTTTGGCAAGGCCGATAAGCTTAACCTCGTGCAAGCGAGGGCCTTTGTGAATAAGGGCGACCGGGAGCGGGCAACTGAGTTTTACAGTCTCCTACGATACAATCGTATTTCGGGTTGGAAACTGAGGGTTCTCGAAAAATGGCTGATACAATTTTCATCCGCACGCCGAATGGATGGGCGCCAGAACACACCTTAACCCGCTCGGTCGCCGGTACTTCACTCCACGTTATCGCCCAGACTACTTATGGGCTCCTTCGTTCTGCTGGATCGGAATCTGGATCGGAATGAGGTCCCTTCTTAAAATTTTCACACCTCGTCCTGAGGTTTTTTAGTTTGGCTGCCTCATATAGGGTGAAGGAGGATTCCGAACTTGGTGGCCTGACCGAAATCGCATGGGTGCGCGAGTTCGCAAACTTGCGACTGCGCCGGCTCTAGCATCGATCAGACTCCCTTCGATTCGTTCCTCAGGAGTGCAGCCCCATGTACAAGCAGAACAATTGCAAGTGTGTTGTATGTAAGGTCGAGCAAGAGTTACTCAAAGCGCTAAACACACAAACAGCCCGAAGCTACTTCAAAGCACTTGCCAGCAACCATCCTGTTTTGAACCACTTCAGTTCGCCGCTTGAGGCGCTCGCACAGGTGCACGAGCAAGGCGAGGCAGTGAATCACAATGAAGGAAGCGGATCCTCTACGCCCTGATCCACGCCGTTGCAGACGGGCCGTTTGGGGACATCGGGCAGCAATCGCTTCTCTTGGCATTCACACCTGCAATCCACAGAACGTATCGCGACGTGTGTGGGCAGTTTCCGGCCCTCGCACGTGAGGACGTCGCTCAACAGGCTTCGATGCTCTTCCTGGAAACTGCAAAGTCCCCTGCGATGTTGCACCAAAACAGTCACCTGGCGATCGCGCTCGTAAGGGAATTCCGCAAGAGCATGTTCCGCTGGGCGATGAAAGAAACACGGCGCTGTTTAATCCTACAAAATGAGTCTGCAGACAATCTGGGTGTCGGATACCAATTTCGAAGATGCCATCTTGCTGGGGGAAGTTCTTCAGCAGTCTCGGCGCATTGGTATTCTTTCGCATGTTGAGCACCAACTCTTACTCAAATTCAAATGTGAAGGCTTCGAGGCTAAAGAGCTGGGGGATGTGAATGGCGGGATATCCGCTAATGCTGTCCATCTTCGCGTGTGTAGAACGATGACTCGCTTGCGGCGCTCGGCAACTAAATTGAAACATTTCTTGCCGAACGCGACGGATTTCTCCGGGGAATTGCCCATTAGTAAGGGTGATAAGGGATTTTCACCGGAGCGATCCCACCAGGTGGCGCATTACGAGACGGGCGTTGCGTGCGTTGAGGCGTGACGTTAACGGTTTCGCGATGCGACATCGAAGTCATCCGCTGACTTGATTGCGACGGGAGCAGGCTTCTTTCTCGGCAGAAAGCCCACCACCGGTCCTGCTCCCGTCTAGTTGCTTCGGTAAGGATTTCTCTTGGCAATCACAAACGGAGAAGACCATGTCTCGATCTGTGAACTATTGGCGACGAACCACACGGCACAGGCTATGCCGCGCATTCGCCCAATTTCTCTTAGTGATGTTTTTCAGCTTGCCCACCTTCGCCCAGTTCGGAACTGACCGAGTTACTCAATTCCTTTCCAACGCATTGAGCTACGCTCAAGGCCTTGGAATTTTTGGCGCCGCTTTCCTCGTCATTTGGGCAGTAGCCAATATTGCCCGCGAGCGCCCAAGCGGAAAGCAGTGGGCTGGAGCTGGCGGCGCGCTGCTGTTGTCATCCCTTCTGCAACTACTCCGAACCTTTGCGGGGTGAATCTTGTCACTTCGACTCAAACCAGTCGCGCGGTCGCTCTCAGTACGCGCGGAATTCTTCGGCTTGGAGTTGGAGGATTGGGGGCTCGTGATCGCGTGCGCCATCATCATGCGGCTGATCGGGGACCAGATCCACCGCGTCTTCCTCGCCGCACTGCCGGTCTCGACCGTACTGGCTTACGGCTGATCCACCGTGATGGTTCTAGCTATTCGCTGGGCAAAGCACGGGAAACCTCGTGGATATCTGGTGGCCTGGATTCAGCAGCATTTCCGCCCAAAGGTCCACTGTGCACGGCTCCGTGAGACCCACGCATGTTATCTAGTCGAGGATGAAGAATGATCCAGGGTTCGACAATTCATCTCGTCGGAGCCCTAATAGGTGCTTTGGCGCTGTTCACGCTTGCACTGGCCGTGTTCCTGCCATATGCGAGCGGGTCGCAACGAGCACCCGCGACTGACGATGACGAGAAAAAACTATCGTCATTGACCGCCAGAATTCCGGTCTCAGAGATCCGTGACAATTTGATCGTGCGACGGGACGGTTCCTTCTGTGCGGGATGGGAATGCGCGGGAGTCGCCACACAATTTGCGTCGGCCGATCGCCTTGAAGAAGTAAGCAGCGCGATGGATGCGTTCATTAAGGGAATTCGCCACTCAGAGGCCGAGCTTCAGTTCCGATATCTCATCGAGTACGACACGTCGGAGGTTTTGCAGCAGAGACAGGTCTCTATCACGTGTCCAAACTCGCCTGCCACTTGGCTGGAAGAGAATCGGCTCTCATTCTGGAAGGCGGCCATTGACGGCGGTCAGGTTCGTTCGATGGGACTTCTGGCGCTTCTCTCTTGGAAGCCAAATCGTACCTGGGAAACTCGCTCCGCGCTGTCACGATTCTCGGCCTCGCTCTGGCAAGGTCTCTCACGAGATGGGGCAAGGCTATCAGGTGCCATACGAATCGCCCTTCAGGAGGCCAAGACCAAGGCCGTCATACAGCGCAACCGTGTGGAGCCCAACCAACTCGTTGCCGAGTTCAATCAAGTCCTCGAAACGTAACGCATCGGCCTTGAAGCAATTGCCCCTGTGCGACGCCTCACTGAGCCGGAGCTGGTTCGTGCGCTCCAGCAATCCCTCAATCCTGCGCAACGCCAAACCACGAATCGAAATGGCAAATTTCGGCCAGCGATATATGGAACATGCGAAGGCTAACAAGCGGTCCTGGTTGCGAGATGAGCAAATGCTTGGGCACCTGAAAGAGTGTTTCGGAACCGAACGGTAGCTAACTGAAATCACGCCCGCCGATATCGAGGGCTACAAACTCAGTCGGAAGGCTAGGGTTCCAGGTTTCAGGTTCCACCGTCAACCGTGAACTGGCTTTGCTCAAGCGCATGTTCAATCTCGCGATCAACTGGGACCTTTTTCTGGATTCCAACCCGGTTCGTAAAGTGAAGTTCTTCCGAGAGGTCAACATCGGCTTGCGCGTTGTGAACCCAGAAGAGGAAGAGAAGCTTCTTAGGAACGCAGTTCCGTACATTCAGGACCTCAGTCGGTTCGCGCTGAACACGGGATTGCGTATCGGGGAGCTGTTTGACCTGCCATGGGCTAACGTGGATTTGGAGAAAGATGTTCTTAATGTTTTTGCGGCTAAAACTCAGAAGACCCGGGCTGTGCCGATTAATAGCGAGGCCCGAAAGGTCCTTGAGTATTGGGCGCTAGGCAGAAGGAACGAGTTCGTTTTCTACAATCCCGAAACCGGCAAGCCGTTCGTTGATCTCCAGGCGGGTTTCGCTCTGGCGCGCAAGAAAGCGGAAATCGAAGGCGTGACGTGGCATACGCTCCGGCACACATTTGCCTCCCGTCTTTTGAGTCGAGGGGCGGATATAGTGACAGTCCAGCAATTGCTCGGGCATTCGACGGTCACCGTAACCATGCGCTACACGCATACAAATCTCGATTCCAAACGCGCGGCGGTCGCGAAACTCGAAGCTCGTAGTGACAATTTGGTGACAGTGTGCACCAAAACGCAGCAGTCGAAACTCTCAAGTGTCACAAATGGCCCGGTAAATTGCTCATGCTGATAGAATTGGAAACGGAGGAGTGCGTGAGCGGTCGAAACGGGCGGTCTTGAAAACCGTTGGGCCTGCAAGGGTCCCGGGGGTTCGAATCCCCCCTCCTCCGCCACTAAACACAATGTCGCTTTGGAGTTGGAAGGATTGCCCTTTCGATTGGAGTTTTATAGTTTATTGACTGATATACGTCAATAGGGAGTTAACATCTGTTCCAAGACCTTACCGCGCAATCGCTCGTGCACCGTTATGTTCGATACAACGATTTAGTACCACTGGCCTATTGTTGTGCGAGCGATATTTTCCTTATCGTAAAAACAATCTGTCGGCAACGGAGGTGTTAATGTCCAGGGTCCTCGCCGACCTCGAACAGCTACGCGAAACTCAGGAAGAGCGTCGAAAACAATATCGGCTGAAGATTTGTCGTCCAGTTCATATACGAATACTCGACGCCGAAAAGCAGATTCAAGAAGATACAACTACTCTGGATATCAGCGGCTACGGCTTCTGCTTCGCGACTTCGCGAGTCCATTACCAGTCGGGGATGCCCCTATTTCTCAGGTTCGGTTCGTCCCCGTTCCGCTCACCGAGCTTTGCGGGCAAGGAATGTGTCGGCGATGTGGTGCGCGTGCATAAATTCTCCACTCGCTGGTGGACTGTGGCGGTGCGATTCCGTCCCACGCCATAGTTGCGGGAACAAGACTGAGAAGCCGCAATCGTTAGCCCTCTGTCGAAACCGGGTCGAACCCCAACGCATTAGAAGGAAAAACCTCTACAACCTAGCGATTCTTTGACGGTAACCGCTCCGTGGTGGGCTCCGTCCTACTGACTCCAATCAACGGTCCCAGGGCGAGCAGTCTAGTGGTGAATTTGAAGTGGACGAGTACAAGTGTCCGAAATGTGGGCGGAAGGCGAAGTCCGTCAAATTTTGCGAAACGCGAGCGCAGAAGTTACATCTCAGATGGATTAAGGAGTATCGTTGCGCTCGCGGGCATAAATGGAGGCGCCCTATGTTGCCTCCAACCAGCCGCTTGAAGCCGAAACGTCGCTAATTACGGCGAGCCTTAGCTTCGGCTGCGTTCCATTGCTTCAGAACTTCGAGCACTTCGTCGATGCGATTTTACGGACACTTCAATATGCGGGAGCTGCTCTTCGATGAGACGTTCTAGCGTAGGAATCAGTTCATTCCCGGCTGAGGATTTGGACACGAAAGCGTCCGACCACATTCGGCCGAACTGCATAATTGTGGGACCGTCGAACATGCTCAAGAAAACTATTTTGGTTTGAGGTGAGATCCGCCGAATTTCTTGAGCGGCGTGGAAGCCGTCCATCACGGGCATATTGATGTCGAGAAGAACGATATCCGGCCCTAGTTTCGCGACTTGCTCAACAGCCTCTTTGCCATTTGTGGCTTCCTCACATACCTCGAATGAATGAACATGTTGAAGCAGAATGGCGCGAATCGCCTGCCGTACGGCAGCATGGTCATCTACGATGAGTACTCTTGCTGACACTTTGCGGCTCCCGAGTGAGTGAGAGCAGCGCCTGCGAGGTACCTTAGATTGAGGGTACAGGTTTGAATGTACAATACAGTTAACGTAGTAGGGAGGTGAGCGGTACCAGGACCAATCGTTCCCTGTGCCGCGATCATTTCACATTTATGCGCTCTGCTCCGCAACGTTGATCCGCTGCCTGAAACCCTCAAACATCGCCTGCCGCGCTTCTGACTATAAGCTGGAGTGAGAACCTTGAACCACGCGGGCGGTCGTGACATACGGCGCGAGCTTGTGCTTGGGCAACGATTCCAAGGTCTTCACGGCAAATCACTCGGTACAATTCACAGCCGGTTGTGGGAACGTGCTCTGCATATAGGAATCGGGCATGCCCGCGCACCAGTTTTCGCAATTGGCTTTTACGGGGTCCCCGCCACGTAAGGTTTTTGATTGTTTGATGTCTGTAAGGGTGTGGCAGAACCGATGGGAAATCAGGCGGTCCCGCCATGATGCGATTTGAGGATTCTGGCAGGGAATCCTGGTGAGGTGTACGAAAGCCTATTTTTCTATTTGTATTCAGATGGGCTGAAGGCAAATTAACTACCCGCAATCTTCTTACCGATGCCGGGTATAACCGCTATGAGTCTCTGGGGTCACAAATATCGCGACTTCCACGTCACAGCGACTCGTACGATCCGCAAGATGCCCAAACCAACGCTAATGCTGTCTGGCGCCACGAGGGTTACAAACTAAGTAATATATAGAGGCGCGGTAGCTTTCCACAGGGCCCCCCGCAGAGCTCGATGCCTCCTGAGTTCTTTCCTCTTTAAGCCAGCCTAGGACCTGTACCTGTTAGTGCCGACTATCCCTGACCATCCCTGTACGCAATCTGGACGAGCAACCAGTAGAGCCCTTGTATACGACACCGTAAGCTAATTCCAGTTCGGACTGCTCCCTCCGAATGTAAGCAGTCCTGTACGCCTTACCTTGGTGCAGGCCGAAACCAATTTTCTTGTATGCATATACCATTAATTAACCAGCCTAGTAATAGTCAGCGGAGTATCACGGAATCGCATGAGCACAGGGTCTCCCGTGTTCCTGCTCTTTTCACATGCGCGCTAGTTTTATCGGCAGCTCTCCTCCAATACGGATGCACAGGCGTTACCAGTGCTAAAGGCGATTCCACAACCGCGACCAATTCCAAAGTAGCGCCTGCCAGGGCATTGAGTGTAAGCCCAGCCGCTGTTGCCTTTGGGAACGTTCCGGTCGGATCCACCAGCAATCAGAGTTTGAGCGTAACAAATTCCGGCAGCGCACCCATTACCATCTCCCAGACCACTATTACTGGAGTGGGCTTTAGCATCAGCGGGGCCTCTCTGCCGTTAAATTTGCTGCCTGGAAATAGCTTTACGTTTACGGCCAGTTTCACGCCCACGGCTACGGGAAACGCGTCGGGAGGTGCCTCCATTGTGAGTGTGCAGTTGAACTCGCCTCTCACGATCCAGATGACCGGCATAGGTGTGGCCGTCACAGCCGCAATTACCAACCAGCCTATCAGTCAGTCGGTGCTCGTCGGCCTAACCGCGACATTTTCAGTCACGGCTTCGGGCGCGGCACCGCTGAGCTATCAGTGGCAGAAGAATGGGATTGCCATCAGTGGCGCGACGGCGGCGAGCTACACGACCCCACCTGAGATCGTCTCGGACAATGGAGCACAATTCACGGTCGTGGTCAGCAATTCGGCAGGTAACGCGACCAGTAATGCGGCCATCCTCACCGTGAGCCCCGCTCCGGTGGCACCGTCAATCACCACTCAGCCAACGAGCCGGACCATCACCGCAGGTCAAACTGCAACTTTCTCGGTCACTGCTACAGGCACTGCGCCTCTAAGTTATCAGTGGCGGAAGAGCGGGACAGCCATTACCGGCGCGACTTCGTCCAGCTATACGACTCCTGCGGAAACAACTGCAGACACCGGCGCCCAGTTCACCGTGGTGATCAGCAATTCGGCAGGCAGTGTGATCAGCAATGCGGCCATCCTCACCGTGAGCCCTGCTCCTGCGGCGCCGTCAATCACCGCTCAGCCAACGAGCCAGACGATCACCGCCGGTCAAACTGCAACGTTCTCGGTCACTGCTACAGGCACTGCGCCCCTAAGTTATCAGTGGCAAAAGAGCGGGACACCCATCACTGGTGCGACTTCGTCCAGCTATACGACCCCTGCCGAAACGACCGCAGATACTGGTGCCCAGTTCGCCGTGGTGATCAGCAACTCGGCAGGTAACGTGACCAGTATCGGAGCTATCCTCACTGTCAATGCAGTTCCTCCAGGACCGCTAACTCCCAGCACATCGACTCTAAACTTCGGTAGTGTGAATGTCGGAAGCAGCAGCACTCTGGGCGTAACATTTACGAATTCCGGTGCTTCCAATATTACCGTGTCGAATGTCGTCACCTCCGGCCCCGGTTTCACTGCGAGTGGCCTCTCCGCTGGACTCGTGGTGACTCCGGGACAGACTGTAACCTTGAATGTGACTTTCGCTCCCGCGGCAGCGGGAAGCGTCACCGGCAGTGTCACGGTTACCAGCAACGCCTCCAACTCTCCTACCGGCATCACGCTGAGCGGTTCTTCGGCCAGTGCTTCCGGCGCTCCAATTTGTGGGCAGCCGAACGATGGGCTCGTCCATATCCCACCAAACTGGACGACTTTTGTGGCACCTGTGACCGGCCAGAGCTATGTGGATCCGGTTTTTGGCTGTACCGTAAAACGATTGACCAACAGCAGCATCGAGGAGACCCTGAGCGACGGCACTCATCCCAGCCTAATGCATTACTACTCCACCTTCTCGCCCATGAATGCTACCGACACGATGTTGCTCCTGATTTCCGATAACGTTGCCTGGCGCGTTAAAGATATCAATGGAAACGTCGTGGTTCCGGCAGCCAACATGCCAGCTATGAACAATGGTCATCCCGTCTGGGATGCCTCGAACGGAAGCGTATTTTATTACACGGTGGGCAATTCCCTGATGCAAGGGACGATCAATGGAAGCTTAATCACGAGTGCGGTGGTGCACACCTTTAGTGAATACGGCGGCATCGTCTCCCCGGATTCGTCCGACTTGTCTCAGGATGGAGATCACATCGCCCTAGTAGGACAGAACGCCATCAACTCAATGGACATCTTCGTTTGGTCCTTTAGCAAACAAAGCAAGACTTCCGTCTATACCACTTTGTGTTCGGCTGGTGGCAGCGTCACCTCCACACCTCAGCCCGGCTGCCTGCACAAGCTGGAACTAACTGCCGATAATCTGCTGAGCATTCAATTTGCAGGCGATGGCGCTGGGGTTGAACAAGGCGTCCGGCTATGGACGGGAGTAACTCTCTCCCCCTTGCAGAATACTACCGATCACTACGACACCGGTTATGATCTGCAGGGGAATTCAGTTTTTATTGAGCTGGGCAATTCCTCGACGCTTACCGGCATTACAAATCCCTGCCCGAGCGGTTGGGGTTTGGATGTGAGGAACACCAATAACGTGTTTTCGGCCGTTTGTTTACTGGATAATCTGCCGAGTTGGCACGTCAGCTATCGCGGTAACGCTTCTCAGCCCTGGGCCGCGCTCTCGTTCTTCGATTGGGGCCGTACGGCGAGCCCGGAGTGGTTCAATACAAATCCGAATTTCGTGGCTCCCTCAACTAGCAACTGGCAGCTTTACGAGGACGAACTTATCCTCGCCCGAGTGGATGCAAACAATAACAATACGCTTATTTACCGACTCGCGCATGCTCGTTCGCGCAGTTTGGAAAATTACTGGGCAACGCCCCGGGCTGCAATCAGCCGGGATGGGAAGTACATCATTTTCGACAGCAATATGGGCTACCCAAACGGCTGTCCCGCGAACATGCACGTCGCGACCGACTGCTTTGATGTCTATTTGCTAAAGGTCCGGTAGCCCGGACGCGTTTGTTTACGTTGCGAATTGGGTGCGGTCGTTCATCATGTCAGGCAGGTCCGCCAGTCCTCGAATTTCCTGGATTAACCCAGGCGTCGGCGTTTCTTCGCCAGCCTCATTTCAGGAAAGTACCGGACTCTGCAGATCGGTAAATATTTGTACGGTGCTGATCAGTGAGGAAACGTTTTGTTACGCGGGGAGAGAGAACCGTAGGGCGGCCGGCTTGCGGATTCGTGGCAGGAGAACTGGTGCCGGGCCTTGCTTCAGCATGAACGATCGTGGCGAGTCTAAGAGTGCGTGGAACGCTCAGTATTCTTGGTCTCCCGGCACAAGATACCATTGGGAAGGGTTGAGGACGACTGGAGAAGGCTGATTCTTGGCTCCGACAGCAATGAGTACATCCATCCTATCGTTTCTGGGATAGAAGCCAAACACCTTCAATTTCCTTTTGATCTCCTCAGTGCCCAGGAAGCTAAAAGAGACGGACGTGGCGCCTTCCCCGCTGACGAAGCGCAGAAACCCTACCAGCAGATTTGTGAGTGACTTGTTCGGTTCGTCAAAGAATAAGTCAGCGATGCTGATGACACTTCCTTCGACTGTGAAAATGACATATCCGGATAGATTTTCCTCGTTCTCGCTCAGAAGTCCTACGGTGCAGTGTTTGCTACCAGGGAATCGCGTGTATCGCCAGCGCAGGAATCGCGAAGTCCGTTCTCCTGTTACAGCAAACGCAGGTGCAGCGCGTTCCCATAGCGCATCGAATCTTGAATCAAATTCTTCCATTCGCTTGACAACAAATTTTTCACCGATCGACCAGTTCTCCCGCTGCAGAGCTCGAAGAATCGCATTCATAGTGGGTGCTATCACTCCGGCACCCGGCCACCTGCCCAGAACGCGTTGCAGGTAGGGACGCGAATCAAGAATCTTCACATACCGCTCCATTTCGCCTAGTTTGACGTGACCGAGACGGAGCTGAACGCTAGCCGATGTCCTCAGAGGCGCGCTATAAAGGAAGCCCAATCCTGAATCGAGAGCCTCGCGTACTCTTCTTTGCAACATGAGGGCACCGAAGAAGTTTCGATGCGCCTCATCAACTGCGAAGTCGGCCAAGAGTCCTGCGGTCACCACCTCATCCAAAACCTTAAACCTCCGGAGCCCAAGACCAGCTGTGCCCACAAAACGGTCGGCCTCCTGAAGTAGCCAACACCTTCCGGGCCCTGCAGGATTCTCTTGGTAGTTCCAGTCAAATTTGCTTTCCTCGGAAGCGACGACCGGGCGCAAATTCCTCGCCCAGATGGGGAGGATATGGCGCCTATTTTCTTCCAGGTTTGCTTCTAGAGTTGAGTATTTCACGACATGCCCAGCGGGTCTTACTCCGGATCAGGGACCTGGGATTGCGTCTGCCTTCCTTGATGGGGTAAAAAGCGCGACGATCCCTGTGGTTCTGGTTCCGGCATTTCCAGTGCTTTGGCGTAAAGGTTCAAGAGACGCTGGCATTGCCTGGCCGGCGCATACTCCTGGACGCGAGCTTGCGCGTTCCTGGAAAGGCGTAGCGCTTCGGCAGGATCTGCAAAAAGGTCCCAAATAGCATTTGCGAGGGCAGAGGAATTACTTGGCGGCACGAGGAGGCCCGATTCGCGGTCTTCGATCAAGTCCGGAACCCCTCCCACGCGTGTGGCAACCACCGCCGTCCCAAGAGCCATTGCTTCCAAAAGCACATTCGGCATACCCTCAGTTAGCGAAGGATTTACGATCACATCACACGCTTGTATCCAGGGCCGGACGTCATTCCGGAACCCCGCGAAAATCACATAGTTCTGCATTCCAGATCGCACTAGTTGCGCCTCGAGTCGGCTGCGCTCTCGGCCTTCACCGAGCAATACGATCCGCAAGTTTGAGATCCGTGAGACCAGGCCGGGTAGACACTGCAGAAGGTAACGATGGCCCTTTTCTACGCTCAGCCGGCCGAGGGTACACACCAGGAAGGCATCTTCGGGCAGGCCCAAGGCCCGTCGCAGGGAGCGTCGATCTACGGGGGAGGCTACGTCTTTTTCCGCCAGAAATAGAGCTGCATTAGGAATGACGATCGGCGCACGACGGCCCCTTCGCTTTTTTCCCGCCTGCTCAGCCAAAGCTTGCGAAACGCAGACCACCCAGTCCGCCCGGCGCAAGATAAGGCGGTCCAGGCATTCATACAGCTTCACCTTCCAGGTTTCGGCCGTCCAGCCTCGGACAAAGGAAATGTGGGTACAGCCAGCGAGGCGACTCGCCGCCCATGCGACTAGGTTGGCCTTGTAACCATGGCTACAAACGAGTGTTATCTGTTTTTGCCGGAGAAGTTGTGCCAACTCGAAGATGGTGCGAGGATCAAATCGACTTGAGGAGAGCTCCAGCGTGGGTAATCCCATTTTCTGTGCACGCCGCAAGATTTCGCCCTGCGCCAGCTCCGTACGAAAGGAACCTACCCAGATTTCAAGACTGGGTGATGCCACATTGTCAGCATGATGCAGAATCTGCCTTTCCGGCCCGCCCACGAAATTGCTGGCAATGAGGTGAAGAATTCGAAGCTTGCTCTTGGCCACTGTCTCTGGCTCTCGATCTGCTTAAGTCGTGCAAGTCAAAAAACTTAGCCGAGATCGTTTCCGCGCTAATTCTGAGAGACCATCCGATGGAGCGCAGGCGCAAATTTTTCCGTAAAGAGCG
>Ga0210410_10004616_pt1 | contig 12066 bp, 11 predicted proteins | sample IncBWC4MmetaG_FD_161058 | JGI IMG/M metagenome (GOLD analysis project Ga0210410, IMG submission 161058) | Forest soil microbial communities from Barre Woods Harvard Forest LTER site, Petersham, Massachusetts, United States - Inc-BW-C-4-M | ecosystem: Environmental > Terrestrial > Soil >... | reverse complement strand
ATCACCGTGAGCGTGTAGGACAAGACCATGCCGTAAATGACATACGTATAGAGCTGGTCGTAGCGTCCGCTCAGAGTCAGGGCGGCGGCCCAGACTCCCTGTCCAATCAGGCTGAATGCCGGTGTGCGCCATTTGGGATGGATCACCGCCATGCGCTTAAAGAAGACCCCATCCTGCGCCATTGCCAAATAGACTCGGGCACCGGAGAGCGTGCACGTCGCCGCCGCGCTGAAACACGAAATGGCAATCACCAGAGAAAGCCATACCGCAGCCCCGGGAAAGAACAACGCTGCTGCGGCGGCATGCGCGATGGTTTCGTGCGCCGCGATTTCCTTCAGCGGCAGGGCGTACATATACGTGACATTCATCGCGATGTAGATGACCGCTACCGCCAGAACGCCCAGAACCATCGCGAGCGGCACGTTACGCCGCGGATTTTTCACCTCACCTGCAACCCACGTAATGTATACCCATCCGTCGTAAGCCCAAAATACGGCGATTAAGCCCACTCCCAGCGCGGAGATCAATTGTCCGGGCCCGAGGCCCATGGTCAAGCTAACGCCATGCGAATGAAAGTTCGACCAGTTCCCTTTGCCGATTGCGAATCCAAGAATCACAAATGCGGCCATGGCAGTGAACTTGGTCCATGTGGAAACATTTTGCAGCAGCGTGCCCCAACGCAGTCCCACCACGTTGACCCAGGTCAGAAGCGCGATGAGTAAGAGCCCGAAGAGATGCGCTCGTGTCATGGTGACGCCAGCCAACGCGAATACGACATGATCTTGCGAGACGAAAGGAAATATCTGCCCCATGTACGCTGCCGAAGCCACTGACAGAGCTGCGATGGTGCCGCCGTTGGCGACGGCGAACAGCATCCATCCGTAGAGGAATGCGACGAGATCGCCATAGGCTTCGCGCAGGTAGATATATTGGCCGCCGGAGTCGGGGAACATCGATCCCAGTTCGGCGAAAGCAAAGCAGGCGCAGAGCGAGATCAACGCACCTAGCACCCACACCAGCAGAAATAAAACCGGATGAGGCAGCGGTCCGGCGATATCTTTCGCGGTAAGAAATATCGAAGACCCGATAATGCCGCTGACCAGCAGCAACACGGAATCCAGCAGGCTCAGGCCGCGAACTAAGCTGGGCTTACTTGAATCCGGCGAGGAGGGAAGTTCTGCGGCCCGAATTTCGGCGGGCGGAGGGGCTGGAGGAGCTTCCATCTATCCCATCCCCAGTTCGTCGGCAGACTCAAGCGGCGTGCCGCAGCGCCGGCAGATCACCGAAGAACAATCGCCACAAGTCAGCGGATCGGTAACTTCTTCCGCACAGTTCGGACAGTAGAGGGCTGGGGGATCGGGCTCCGGCTCTGGCTTCTGAGGATGTGTCGCCATGAAGAGGAGAACTGTAGCATAGAAAGTATTGGTCGTCTCTCTAGCTTCAGGACCATGAAGCGCAGCTCAGCCGAAAACTGATGGGATTGCGAAAAAACGGCGGGAGCCGTGAACTCGACTCCCGCCTTGACCTGACCTGAGTTGAAAGCCGTTCCGCGCAGGCTATTTCGAGCCGTTGGTCGGAGTTCCCGGCGTGAAGGAGACACCACGCAGAACTTCTCCGGAGTTAGCCTGGCGAAGAAGGAAAAAGCTTTCCTTGGCGGCAACTGTCGGATCCGTGTTCGCCAGGGAATCGAACACCAGCACCAGTTGATTGGGGTCGGCACCCTGGTCGCCGTTTCCGCTAATGGTGGACGTGATGCCCCATATGGCCGCATATCCGCCCAGGCTCAGGCCCGTGATGTTGCGCAGTCCATCGGCGGCAGGAGTCCAGGGAAGCCCTGTCCCCGGGTTATTTCCGGTGGGATAGTTTTGGATTGTGTAGGGCACGCCCAGACCTAATCCGGTTTGCAACGTGTACACCAGATTCCAGGTATTCGTGGACGAACTGAAAACCCACTTCTGCAATCCAGCGGTGGTTTGCGCGGCGGCGTGAGTGTAAAGATCGGTTCCGCCATTGTAGCCATCCCCTTCGTCTGCAATATAGACGGTGGTGGCGTTCGCGAACCAAATGCCGAAAGGATAGGCCGTGACGGTTGCGGTCTTGTTGGGAACGTCAGGGAATCCGGCCAGAATGCACATGTTGCTGGGAAGACCCAGGGTTTGAAGATTGTTCACGTTGTAGGCAAGCGGAGTGGTGGGCAGAGTGGCGGTCGGCGATGGCAAACCGACGCCATTCGGACAGGCTGTACCGGTCGTATCGAGGAAGTATACGGTGTTGACGCCGTTGCTTCCGCTTCCCTTGGAGTAGTACAGCACGTTATTGAAAAGGGCGAGGCCGCGGAAGTTGTCGTCCTTCCCGATCTTGTCGGCTTTCACTCCAAGTTCGGTCACAGAGAAACTGCCGACGGGAGTCGGAGTCGACGGATTCTGCTGGCTCTCGGGCAGGTTCGCGGGAGTAACGATTTGCGTTCCGGCGCCAAGGATGATGCCATTCGGCTGGGGATTCGCGCCGTTTCCGGCGTTGCCGGCGGTGTAGAAAAAGTCAGCGCCGTTGCTATTGTTCAGAATCACGGAACGCCCATTGTTGCCGCTATAGGCGTTGGTTTCGGTGAACTGAAACTGTCCGTAGGCATTGACGATCGACTCCGCGCGATAAACGTTCTCGCCGACCGGATTGGTTGGGTCAACGGCTCCGGGGGTGTTGGCGTTCGATTCGTCGAGCAGGTCGATGGGAGCGACGTAGCCGGAGAACGTAAGGTACTGGCTGTCGGTAGAGAGGTGCAGCGCGAACTCTGACTTGGAGCTGAAGCTGGTAACGAGCTGGTCGCTGGAGCCAGTGATTCCCTTCTGCGAGCTGTTGGGAACTTCAAGGCTGTCGATCACGAAGCCAATGGGAAGCATCTGGTCGAGGAACATTACCGAGGTGACGCCGAAGCTGCCGTCATAAAGATTGTTGTTCCAGACCAAAGGATAAGTGCCGTTGTAGGGCGCGCCGGTCGGCGCGCTACATCCGCCCAGAGTGTTGGCGCAGTTGGGGGGCAGGATTTCACCCACCTGAACGTTGTTGGGGTTGTTGTCGTAAACGCTGCGGCTGACCACCAGATTGCCGGGCCAAAAGAACACTTTGTTCTTGCTGGGCTTGGAAGCTTGTGCGCCGGCTGGAATGGTGGCAACGAGCGCGCCAACAAACGCTGTAGCGGCGGCCGCTTTTCTCAGCGAAACAGAGAGACTGCTTTTCACACTTTTTCCTGACATAGTGAGTTCCTCATCAATTAGAGTTGTGTTGCGGCGCGCCCCATCCCGAATGTCGCCGACTTTAGCACCCGGTCATTACGGGCCAGTTAAAAACGTTGCACATGCGACCGGTTTTCGTCCGCGCGTGCTGCCGCCGGAGGAATCCATGCCCGAAAAAACACCCACTCCCGACGAAAAGCTGCAACAGGAATTCAACCGCTGGGCCGCCGAAGGCGAAGGCCCGAAGATGGAGAACCACCATCTCGACATCACCGAGAAGACCCTCCGGCTCATGAATCTCCGTCCCGGCGAGCGCGTGCTCGATCTGGGTTGCGGCTCAGGCTGGGCTACGCGGCTGCTGGCGCGGCTGGTTGGCGAGGGGCCGGAGGGATTCGGCCAGGTTGTTGGGCTCGATGTTTCCGATGAGATGGTGAGGCAGGCGCGCGAGTCGTCGAAAGATTTCGAGAATATTCTCTACGTCTGGGGATCGGCTCAGCAAATTCCGTGGGAGGAAAATTTCTTCGACAAAGTGCTGTCGGTGGAGTCGTTTTATTACTATCCCGATCAGGGCCGCGCGTTGATGGAATTATTCCGCGTGATGGCGCCTCGGGGCAAGATGTTCATCCTGATCAATCTTTACAAGGACAACCGGTATTCACTGCAATGGGTGGACAAGTTGAAGGTTCCAGTGCACGTGCGCTCGTCCGCGGAGTATGTTGACTTGCTGAAGAAGCATGCCTTCGAAAACGTGGAAGCGCGCCGCATCCCCGACGACACGCCCACGCCCGATGGCTATAAGACGAAATCGTTCCATAGCCTGGAAGATTTGCGGGCGTTCAAGCGCGAAGGCGCGCTGTTGTTGACGGCAACCAAGCCGGATCTGCGCACGCCGGCGCCGGGATACGCGATTTATTGAGGACCGCCCTCAGCCGCTGAAGCCGCTCTGATTCGTAAGCCCAACGGCACGACTTGAAGTCGTGCCCTTCCTGTTCGTGCCCTTCGCAACATCTTGCCGCTCTCGTACAAGGACTATTTGAAGAGAGTCTATGACTCACCTAGATCTGGCTGTCGTCGTCCTCGTCTTTGTCGCCATGACTCAGATCCTTCACCGGACTCAGCGCACGTCCATCCTGCGCGTGATGAATCTCAATCCTTCCGTTTACATTCTCCAACTTAATGTGCGCGCCGCCGTCTCCAAGCTCTCCGCGCATCTCGCGGCCCACCATGTGATGACTCACGCGAAGACCGAAATCATTGCGAATGCTGCCGGAGACCGTGCTCGCTTCCACCTCGGCTTTTGAATCCGAAGGAATCGTCAAGTCCACCGAGCCGTTCACCGAACTCAAGTCAACACTCGACTTCGCAATCTGGTCAAAGCGTGCATCGAGCTTCCCATTAATTGTCGACAGATCCGCTCTGCCTGCAAGATTTTGAGCTTCCAAGCGTCCATTGATGCACGAGGCGCGCACTTCGCCGCTTACTCCATTTATGTCCAACTCTCCGTTGATGAGCTTGATCTCATCCAGTCGCGCCGCCCGCGGCACCGTCAGAGTATATTCAACGCCCGCAGGATTGTTGTGCGAGCCCCAGTTCCAGGTGTGGTCGTGCTCCGGGTACTTTGTCCTGATCGAGACGTAATCCTTGCCCGCATCGATTTCGATGTGCGCCTCGTCCAGCCGCTCCTTCGTGTTGGCGTACTTCACCGCGTCTACTTTGACTTCATTGCGGTCCCAGCTTGAAATATGAACGTCGCCGTTGATGTTGTCGAGCTCAACCCGGCCAGCAGCCGATAGCGCATAAGTCTTGTGAAACTCCTCGGTTAGAGCGCCTTCATGGTCCGACGCGTGGGCTCCCAGGGAGAGAACGACGAGCGCGCAAAGAGTTCCCAGGATGGCTCCGAACCAGGTTGCGAATCGACGACGTGAATTCATGACTGCCTCCGTTTCAAGACTTTAGACGCGGGCCCTCCCGATTGGTGAGAGTTCGCGGCGGGAAAATTCCCATCCTCACACTCCAGAGATACGCAGGTTACCTCCGTGATGTTCCTTCCGACAGCGGTCTGACGCACAATCGCGCTAATACATTGGCGGAGCTACGTCTTGCGCTGTCTTGAAAAAATCGCTGCCTGGCAACCCCGCCGTTGCTCTGTGACCTCAGTATTCGCGCTGTTGACTTCGCTGGCGTTGCTAATGGGCGCGGCATCTGCTCAAACCACGGAGTCTGAAAAGCCCGTACCCATCCTCAGCGGAGGCATGGCCTATCTGAACTTCGTCAGCGGCGGCCAGAATCTCATCGATACGCAGTTCAATCCAGTCCTGCTCCTGCCTCTCGGGAATCGCTGGCTGATCGAGTCGCGAGGCGCCTTCGAGGGACAATTTCAGCGCCCCGCGCCCAATCAGCCTTATGCCGGACCCCTCGCCAAAACGCTCGACTATTTCCAGGTCGACTACATCGCCAATCCTTACTTGACCGTCACCGCCGGCCGCTTCCTTACTCCCTTCGGAATCTTTAACGAGCGCCTGTATCCCGTGTGGATTCGCTCCCTGCAACCCGACCCGCTGATTCTTCCCCTCGCAACCGCCTCAAGCGACGGCGCCATGCTGCGCGGAGGATTCCCCATTAACTCTCGCGTCAATGGAAATTACGCAGCCTACGTTTCGGCCACCAGCATCGGCGTCACCGGCCTCGAATCGGAGAGGCATGTCGGTACCCGCTTTGGTTTCTTCTTTCCTGGTGAGCGGGTCGAAGTTGGCACGTCCTGGCAGCGAACTCTGCAAGACGTGCGCAAGAACGCCTTCGGATTTCACATGGGCTGGCAGCCTCCCAGAATTCCCCTGAACCTGCGGGCTGAATACGCGCGTTCGTTTCAGGCCAGCGGTTACTGGGTGGAAGGCGCATACCGTCTAAACCAGGCTCGCTTCTGGCAAAAGCAAATGCGGCGTACTGAAGTGGTTGCTCGCGCCCAGCAATTTTTCAATGGTGAAATCGGAGCCGATGCCGACGCCGCGCTCGGCTTACCCGGTGCCGAAACTCGCGAAGCCGACTTCGGCATCAACTACTACCTGCGCGACGGCCTGCGAGGCGTCGCCGGCTACGGCCGCCAGTTTAGTTCGCTGGGCAACTTCAATCAATGGACCTACGGAATCACCTACAGATTCCTGCTTCCATTAGGCTCTGAGGGGGCTCGATGAAAATCGTGCGTGTTCTAAGATCGTTGCCATTGGTCCTTCTGACCGTGTTCACTCTGGGTTCGCCGAGTCGGGCAAGCGATCCTGCAAACGGAACCGCAGCCACCGGTGTTGTGGTCGCAGCCAACCCGAAGGCCGATGCCATGCGCGTGGAAGGCGAGCAGCGCTTTCGCGCCAACTGCGGCCGGTGCCACGCCGCGCCCCACAAATTTCCTCCCCGCGTGATGGCCACGGTTGTCCGCCATATGAGAGTGAGGGCCACCATCACCGACGAAGACATGCGCCTCATCCTCTTCTACATGACGGAGTAGCCAGATCGTTAACGAATCGTCTGTGAAATTTCTTTTACCGAATGAAGACAAACTCAATCCGGATTATCTGTATCGTGCTATTCGCAGCCGCATGCGCCCCTTGTCGCTGGGCTCATGCGGAAGACGCGGTCCACGTGATCGAGTTCACCGCCGATAGCGACAGCCGTTACAAAATGGCGGGCCAGCGCGTCCCGGAGATTACGGTCAAAGCTGGCGAACAAATTCTGTTGCGAGTGACAGCGAACAAAGGCAAGACATGGAATCGCGACGGCTCCATTCACGGCTTCACCCTGCTGCGGGCCAAAGATCGCAAAAAGGTCGAGGGATGGGATCTGCTCTTCAAACCCGGCCAGCAGGAAATCGCGCTAACCGCCCCCTCCGAACCGGGCGAGTACGAGGTGGTTTGCACCGTGATTTGCAGCGAAGATCACGAAGGCATGCACATGAAGTTCACCGTGCTTCCATAAGCGAGGCCGGAGTTTGACGAGTACGAAATGAGAGACCGGAGTTCCTATGAATCAAGTTAGTAAACTATGGGCGGCGGCGATCTTCATGTTCGCGGGCATGTTCGCAGGCGCGGCTTTCGCCCAGAATCCCCGCGTTTTCTCAGGCGATGTCTCCGACAGTCAGTGCGCTCTGAACGTCCACTCGCTCACGCGCTCTCATCAGGAAATGTTGAAATCGAAATCCATGGGCGGCACCGCCCATACCTGCTCGGTATATTGCATCGAGCACATGGGCGGCTACCTCGTCCTATCAGCCGGCAACGATGTCTTCCGCCTTGATCGCGAAGATCTTGTCCACGGCTTCGAAGGTCAGAAAGTTAAAGTCACCGGCGTGCTCGACCCCAAACTGAACCAAATCCACGTGCTCAAAATACAGTTGGAAGAGGAAGTGCAGTCGGGTAAGGCGCGCTAGGGCACTCGACGGCAGGTCGCCAAAGGGCACAGCTTCAGCGGTGCGGAAACCTCGAAAACAATCTGATTCCAGCGTCACTCTTCTTCCCCGCCTCGCTGATGACAAACACGCAAAGCATCGTCATCTCCGGTTCGATCGGATGGCGATACCTCTGTCCCGGATACACCGCGTAAAAAATCGCCGGATAAAGCAGAATCAGCCAAAACAGCAGGCCGGCGCCGGTTTTGCGCAGGCGCAGAGCGCGCCCTAATCCCCAGAACATCAGTACCGACGAAGTCAGAAACAGCAGATTCTTCGCCGAACTCAGCCACCACGGCTGTGTTTCTTTGGGCGGACCCGCCCAGAAATAAACGATCCGCCGAATACAAAGTCCTGCAAATCTCCCATAGTCGGCACGAATGTAGTCGAGCGCCTGTTGCTTGCGCATCGCGATATAGCGCAGTTCACCCATCGCCTGAAACTGCTGCATTGCATACACGTCATGCGTTGCATCCAGGTACAACATCAAATTTCCGTCCGCCCCTGGACCGTTTCCGAGTCGTAGCTCCGCGCCAAAGTTATCGCGCATGAAAATAAATTTGCCGAACGTGTCGTAATTCCGTACCAGCCACGGAGCAATGCAGGCGAAGAACACGAACGATGCCAGCGCCACTCCCGCCAGCGACCTCTTGCCGCGGCGCGCACGTCGAATCCACGCCCACAATCCGGCCGCTGGAAGAAACGATAACAGTACCGTGCTGTTCAGCGCCGCAACGCCCCACAGTAGCCCGAATTCAAACCAGGGCAGCATTCCCTCGCGATCCTCCAGGGTCAGTGCCAGCCAGATAATCACGCTCAGCAGCAGCGCCGACAAACTGGTCTCCCATATCCACCGCGTGCACCAGAACATTACATTCGGTAGCAGAGCCCACGCCCACCCCGAGCCGACTGCAACTTTTTCTGAAAATATTCTTCGCGCGATCAGAAATATCGGCACGCAAGTCAGCGCCGAGCACACGCTATTAATCGTCAGCAAGACAAACGCCGACGCCTGCGAATAGATTCCGAACACCTTGAACACGCCTGCTACCAGATACGGATAAAGCGGAGGTTCCCACGCCGTCGGCCCGGTCGTCGGCCCAAACGGATTGCTGAATCCGTGCCCCGAAGCAATCGCCGCTCCAATGCGCCCCATCTCCCAGCCAAATCCGAAATTGTCGTCCGTGTTCTTAAATCTGTAGGTATGCCCGATGAGAATCCAGGCCACGCGCAGGCATAGCGCAATGCCAACCATCCAAAATGGCGAAGCGCGGACCGCCAGCCACGCGCCGTAGAGCGGACGGGCCGCGCGCGACGGCTCAGCGCCAGCCGCATGGTTCAATTTCATGAAGCTCTATTTGTAGCTCAGCGCGAAGTCCTGATCAACCGGCGAGAGCCTCCACACATTTGCAAATTACCCGGAGAGGCGTTGGCTGTCGGCTGGAGGTCGATGGAGTCAACCTGCCGAAGTTTTGCAGTCTTTTGCACCCTTTCGGGCGCGATATACTCAAATGAGCCAGAGGGACTTTTTATATCTGCATGAGACGTACTCGTTTTAGGGTTCTATTGCTGGTTCCCGCGCTCCTTGCCACCGTTGGCTGTGTGTTCCGCACGCGCCCGGTGGAGGAGCAATACTCGAAAGCCCCGTTGCAGGAGGCCTCGCAACAGGGACTAATCGATAGCATCAATGAGCAAGCGGCAAAGATCCGGTCGCTGAAAGCTACCGTTGATATCGACACCTCCGCTGGAGGCTTGAAAAAAGGCCGCGTTACCGACTACAAGGAGATCCGCGGCTACGTGCTGGCGCGCAAGCCGGCATCGCTGCACATGATCGGGCTGATGCCGATCATCCGCACGACTGCTTTTGACATGGTCAGCGACGGCGACCAATTCAAGGTTTCTATCCCGCCGAAGAATCGCTTCGTGGTCGGCCGCAACGATCTACCGACGCCCAACACCGATCAGCCGATGGAAAACATCCGTCCGCAGAATATTTACGACGCGCTTCTGATCCATCACATCGATCCGGAGAAGGAAATCGCGGTTCTCGAAAAAGGCTTCGAGACTCTGCACGACGAAAAGGGCCATCGTGTTTTGCAGGAAGACTACGAGTTGGTCGTCATCCAGAAATATGCCAAGGGTTGGGGGCTGTCGCGCAAAATCATCTTCGGTCGAGTCGACCTGAAGCCCCATCGCCAGTACATCTACGACGAAGATGGTAAAGTCATGACCGATGCGCGCTACGCCAATTACAAGGATTTCGATGAGGTAAGCTTTCCTTCGCGCATCGAAATTTACCGCCCCCAGGAAGAGTACGACATCACACTGAACATGTTGAAGGTGGACATTAACAAACCGCTGACCGACGAGCAGTTTACACTGGAGCAACCCGCAGGCGCGGATGTCATTCATTTGGACCGTCCGCAGTCGAGCCTGGTGGAATCGCCGGGACACGAACAAAACCGGTAGGATTCACATCGAAAGATTTGGCGCGATTCGTGGGAGTTTGTATCCGTATCCGTCTCAGGATATGCCTTCAGGCATATCGTACTCGCAGGACTTCCAAGCATTGAGGCCCGGTGCAGCATGCGGGCAAACGACCTATGCCGATGATGAACAAGATGGTGGTCGCCAACCTGGTGCACCGGCCGATCCGGTCGCTGATCAGCATTATTGCCATTGCCCTCGAAGTTACGCTTATCCTGTTGATTGTGGGCCTCAGCTATGGCTTCCTGAATGATTCGAAGCATCGGAACGCAGGACTTGGCTTTGATGTCATTGTGCAGCCGCCGGGGTCGTCGTTTCTGACCGGAATCAGCGGCGCTCCGGTGTCGGAAAAAGTTGCCGATGTGCTACGAGCTATGCCGCACGTGAAAGTCGTCAGCCCGGTGATTTGGCAACTTGCCACGGGTGGCGGTATCGAACTGATCGACGGAATTGATATTCCCAGCTTCGAAGCTCTCGGTGGCCCGATCCAGTATGTGCAGGGCGGGCCATTCCAAGGCCCAAACGATGCCCTGGTCGATGATTTTATCGCGGCGCAAAAACATGTCAAAGTCGGCGACTCGATGGATATTCTGAATCAGAAATTCCGCATCTCCGGGATCGTCGAAAATGGCCGGGGGGCGCGGAAGTTCCTGCCCATGGCAACGCTGCAGGATTTAATCGGCGCGAAAGGTAAGGCGTCAGTCTTTTATGTGAAGCTCGATGACCCCTTGAACATCGACTCGGTTATTGCCGAGGTGAACAAGCAGCCGGGGATGGAAAAATATTCGGTCTTGTCGATGCAGCAATATTTGAGCATGATGGCGCCGAGCCATCTGCCAGGATTCCGCATCTTCATCGGCGTGGTGATCGGGGTGAGTGTGGTCATCGGATTTCTGGTGATCTTTCAATCGATGTACACCGCGGTCATGGAGCGGACGCGCGAAATCGGAATTCTGAAATCCATGGGCGCCTCGAAGCTGTATATCGTTAATGTGATCTTGCGCGAGACAGTGTTGCTGACGCTGGCGGGCATTATCGTCGGCATCACGTTCAGTCTTCTCGCGCGCATCGCGATAGAGCATCGCTGGCCGCTGGTGCACATCGACAAGAGCGTCGACTGGATGATTCGCGCCACGATCGTTGCGCTCGCCGGAGCGGCTGCGGGCGCGATCTACCCCGCCTACAAAGCCGCGCAAAAAGATCCGATTGACGCGCTCGCCTACGAGTGAGTTAATTCAATCAGCATCGAACATTTCAGGAGGCTGCATGTCTCAGATTCTCTCCCCCGGCACGAAAGCTCCCGATTTCACACTGCCAGTTACGCCCGATCAGAAACTTTCTCTCAGCGATTTGCGCGGACAGCCGGTGGTGCTGGCGTTTTATCCCGCCGACTGGAGTCCGGTGTGCGGCGACCAGATGGCCCTCTACAACGAGGTTCATCCGGAATTTCAGAAATATAAAGCCGAAGTCGTCGGAATCTCCGTCGATGGTGTTTGGTGCCACGCCGCCTTTGCCAATGATCGGCATTTGCACTTCCCGCTGCTCGCCGACTTCGAGCCGAAAGGCGCAGTAGCCAGGGCGTACGGCGTCTATCGTGAAAAGGACGGAATTACCGAACGCGCGCTGTTCGTGATCGACGAAGAGGGCGTGATTGCCTGGAGCTACGTCTCGCCGATCGCGGTGAATCCCGGCGCCGAAGGCATTCTTGAAGCGCTCGAAAACCTGAAAGAAAAGAGGGAAGGACATGGCCAGCTTGAAAGTTCCAGTCGGGCCAGCTGATCACACATTGGGCGACGAGAGTGCGTTGGTCACGCTGGTCGAGTATGGCGACTATCAGTGTCCGCATTGCGCGCATGCGCATCCAGTCGTCAAAAAATTGAGAAAACATTTTGGCAGGCAGTTGCGCTTTGTCTT
>Ga0210410_10004614_pt1 | contig 12068 bp, 5 predicted proteins | sample IncBWC4MmetaG_FD_161058 | JGI IMG/M metagenome (GOLD analysis project Ga0210410, IMG submission 161058) | Forest soil microbial communities from Barre Woods Harvard Forest LTER site, Petersham, Massachusetts, United States - Inc-BW-C-4-M | ecosystem: Environmental > Terrestrial > Soil >... | reverse complement strand
TGATGAGCCGTTGCGGGAGTGTTACCACCACAACTTGTACAAAGTGCTTGATAAACAATGCCTCGTTTATCGTATCTGCTTGTTCCTCCATGCACATGCTCTTTACTTACATTTCCTCCATAATAAGTGGCATATAAAAGTGAATTGCAATTGGATGATAATTGCATTAAATAAAAATTGTACCCGTCTGTACTGTCTTGTATAGTTGGCGATACTAGCGGCATAGAATCAGCTGGTATACGTATGCCAATTCTAAAATCTCCTCCCCAACCTGATACATAAACATTTTGGCAATTATCAATTAAAAATGCCGTAGGAGAAATATTAATTTGATTTTTTTTATTCCCCACTACAGTTTGATAAATCAACTGATTAAGTTGATTATTAAACTTACTAATAAATTGATGGCTACCTGTATCCTGATAAATTGTACTTGGTGTTACCGACATGCTTCCTAAAGATTGCCCATACACATATACATTTTGTGCGTTATCAAGTTGTATAAAAAATGATTGATCATAAGATGGCGTTCCTATATAAGTTGATGCCAATAAACTATCACCATTCTGACTTACTTTAGTAATATACCCATCGCACTGCCCTCCATACAAAGAATTATAAGCGCCGGGTTTTATTGGAAAATCATTACTACTTGTGCCTCCTGTAGTATAAATTTCATTTCTCTTTCCGATATACAGCCCACAACCCGATTCATTATTGCTTCCTCCAACAAATGTACTCCACTGTAGTTGTGATAAATTTGGATTAAATTTAAAAAGCACCGCATCTTGTTGTCCCTTTAATGAAGAACCAAATCCGTTTTTAATAGGGAAATCAGGTGAACGAGTACAGCTGCTAATAACCGGATTTCCTATATTATCTAATTGAATTTCGCCTCTATATTGATCACCATAATTATACTCTAAAGAATCAGGACCCGCTTCTCCACCGGAACCGGAAGAGGCATAACTATTGTTAATATTAAGTCCATCATTTTTACTTCCTCCAATAAAAGTACTGGCTAATAATTGGTTACCGCCAGCACTTAATTTGGCAACATACAAATCTGAACCATTAATAAAATAAGTCCCACTTCCTGTAAAACCTGCGCTATCTCCCCCACCAAATGAATTATCATAGGCTTGCGATGTGATAGGAAAATCAGCCGAACCAGTAGCACCGTGCATAAATAAATTATTTTGTGCATCTACAATCAAACTAGTAACCGTTTCGCACTTTGAGCCACCTAAATAGGTTGAATAATGAAGATAAGTACCCGTAGAGTCATATTTTGTAATAACAACATCTACATCAGGGGCAGGAAAATTTGGGTTACTAATAAATATACTATCATATGGGTGTATAGTAGGATACCCCTGATAAAAAGCAATGCCGCCGCTATATAAATTACCTTGAGGATCATAAGTTGCACAAAAACCAAAATTATCAGCAGTGGAGCCTGAAGTACAAGCAAACACAAGCACCGGATCAATAACTAATTCATACTTTTTGTTGTATCCTTTCGGGAAAGAAAATGAAACCGTATTTTTTTTCAATTGAAAATCACAAGGCACTTCAATGGTTTTTCCATTAATGATTTGATAAGCATAAGGTTCATGCTCTACCAATTCGTTTAAAGGTGTTTTTATAATAAGTTGTTTTTTTTGAAGATAAATTTTCTCGGTTTTATCATATTGCAATTGAATTTTAGAAGGGTCTCCACCCGGTTTTACATAAAAATTACACTTAACACTATTATCTTGCCCTAACATTTCAAGGTTCACGTTTTGCCATAAATTTTTATATAAAAGCCTTTGGTAATTTTTTACATTGCTTGCCCAATGGTTTTTATCGTTCCCTATAAAATAATTGCAATAATCTTTGGCTGCATTTTCTGATTCAACAATTACAGCAGAGTTAGAATTAGTAAATAAAACCCTAAAACCTGTGGTTTTTATTTCTTTATTTGGTTTTGCACCAGGGTTTGCATGTGCATTACGGTAAGTTTCTTTGTCATAAAAACTATATGTAATAGCATTTGCCTCGGCAAACAAAGCACCTCCATCAAGCTGAGCCCGATACAAAATAAAATCTTGCCACTGGTGTTTGTTTTCGGTAAAGCGTATAAGTGATTGTTGAGTTTGAGAAAATACTGATAAGTAAGAGGCTATCAGTATAAAAAAATAAGTATATCTTTTATAGGGTAACATGTTGGTTACGATAAAGATATAATTTTTTATTGAATTTTTAGTTTACCTGCTTTTAGGGCTTTTATAAATTGTGCCCATGCTAAAGGGTTTAACAAATTGTTGGGCGGATACTGCCCCATATAATACATTTTATTGTACTGTTGCTGCATAGCATAACGGTAGTTTCCATAAGCATCCATGCTCACGCCTTTTATCAGTTCGCGCATTTCTTCGGCAGCTAGGTTTTGTTTGGCTCTATCTAAATCTGTATTAGCTACATTTCGTTTTAAAAAATCAGCTTTAAAATCTTCTTTACTTGGCCAAGGATATACATTGACTTCTTTCAACGTAAAAGTATCTCGGCGTATAATTTGTACAATATCAAAATGCGTTGCTTTAAGTGTATCAGGTATAACATATTGTGCTTCTTTATAACCTAAGTTTACAAACTCAATTATATCGCCGGGTTTGGCAATCAGCGTAAAAAAGCCTTCGTAATCGGTTACAGCACCATGATTTGTTTTTAATACTACTATAGACGTAAAGGGCACACCCTTTAAGCTATCTCCTTCTACTACTACCCCAGATAACTGAATAAGTCTTTCACTTGGTGCAACTTGCGTTTGCGCAACAGAGGTGAAGCACAATGCTAACATTGCAGCTAAAAAAAACGGCACAAACTTAATGCTTGTGCCGTTTCTATTATCTATTTGTTTATTAATCAATCTGAACTTTTGTTTTTGCAACCTCACTACCCGATTTTACTTCTACTAAATACATGCCTTTTTCTAAACCTGCAGTGTTAACATTTATTTGGTTGTTAACAGCAGCTTCAGCTGTAATTGTTTTTACTTTTTGACCTAAGAAATTATATACTGTTACCTCAACCTGACCATTTGCCTGAAAGTTTTTTAAAGCTACAGAAAAACTGCCATGACTTGGATTAGGAAATACAGATAAACTTGCTGTGCTTGGTGCATTAGTAGTTATACCTGTAAGCACATCGGCTGCTTGAAAATCATCGATATCTAAGTACCAATCGCCATTAGCGCGAGCTATATCCATTCTTATTTGCATATTTTGACCTGCTAAGGAAGCAAAGAATGAACTAGTGTAAGTAAACGTGGTATACGAACTAGTTGCCGTAGGGTTTGTAGTATAATTAATTGTAGTAACAGCCGGTTGCCATGAACCTAAAAGATAAACATCAATAGTAATTTGATCTCCTGCTGTAAGTTGGTAACCATTACTTGGGTAACCTGCTTTATTTACAAAACGATACGAAATACTTACTTTAGTATTTGCATCAATTGGTCCAATAATCGGTGTATATAGTGTATCTTTAGTATGTGTTGCTGACATTTCAGTTGTACAAGCATTTGATGGCGATTGACCATGAGGTGCAAAATTTTCAAGTCCGTAAACTTTAAAACCACTGGTGGTTGTCCAACCAGTTGGCAATGGACCAGTAGCCGGAGTTCCGGTAGTAGTTACAGCATCAAAGTGTTCAACTAACGGATATGTTTGTGCACTTAATAAACCACTTATAAAAAGTGATGATAAAAGTAAAAGTTTTTTCATGAGTTTAATTTTTTGTTGATTAATATGATTGCAATTTACGCAATTTTTGTTTAAAACGCTCTTTAGGTAAAAAATTAACTTCCAGGTCGGCATTCATAGGTACAGGTGTATCTAAACTTCCTTCGCGCATTACAGGTGCATCTAAATATTCAAAACAATTTTCAGTAATTAATGAGGCTATCTCCCCTCCTATTCCGCCGGTCAATGTATCTTCATGCAACACAATTACCCTGCCTGTTTTTTTAACAGATGTATAAATAGTTTCGGTATCAAGTGGGGCTAAGGTTCTTAAATCAATTAAATCGGCTGATATTTCAGGGTTTTCTGCCAAAGCTTCTAAAGCCCAATGTACACCTAAGCCGTAACTTACAATGGTTACATCTGTCCCTTCTTTTACTAAACGTGCCTGACCAAAAGGAATGGTATAATAATCATCTGATATATCTTCGGTAATGCTTCTGTAAAGACCTTTATGCTCAAAAAACATTACAGGGTTAGGGTCTTCAAAAGCTGTAAGCAATAAGCCTTTTGCATCGCTTGGGAAAGCGGGATACACAATTTTTAAACCCGGTGTTTTAAAAAACCAAGCCTCGTTACTTTGCGAATGGAATGGCCCGGCAGCAACTCCGGCACCCGTTGGCATACGAACAACCACATCAGCACATTGCGACCAGCGATAATGAGATTTTGCAAGGTTGTTTACAATCTGTGTCATGCCTTCGCTTACAAAATCAGCAAACTGCATTTCTACCATGGCTTTCATGCCATTAATAGAAAGTCCAAAACCGCTGCCTAAAATTGCAGACTCGCATAAAGGTGTGTTACGTACTCTATCTTTACCAAACTCTTCTACAAAACCATCTGTAATTTTAAATACACCGCCGTATTCGGCAATGTCTTGCCCCATTAAAACAAGGTTTTTATGTTTACGCATAGCTAAACGCATGCCATCAGAAACCGCATCTATCAATCTTTTTGAGGATGTGTTACTTGATGGCTTTGTTTCATTTAACTGAAAAGGGGCATACATTTCTTTTAATTCCTTTGCCGTATTTACTTCAGGCATTGGCTCGGCAAATGTTTGCTCTAAACCGGTATCTATATCATGTTTTATGCCGTTACGGATTTTCTCAATCAAATCTTCTGTAAGTACACCTTCCTCTAAAAGGAAACGCTCGAAATTATTTACAGGATCTTTTTTACCCCATACTTCAAATAACTCTTTAGGCACATATTTAGTACCCGATGCTTCTTCATGCCCACGCATACGGAAGGTGATACACTCTAATAACACAGGGCGAGGATTTTCTCTAATATCCTCTGCGATTTTCTTTACAGTTTCATAAACCTTTAGCACATTGTTACCATCTACCTGTACCCCTTCAATTCCGTAACCAATGGCTTTATCTATAAACTGCTTACATCTAAATTGTTCGTTGCTTGGAGTAGATAAACCATAACCGTTATTTTCTATAATAAAAATTACAGGCAAGTTCCAAACTGCTGCAACATTTATGCTTTCGTGAAAATCGCCTTCTGATGAACCACCATCACCGCTAAAAACAGCAACCGCTTTTTTATCGTTGCGTAATTTGTTTGCCAAAGCAATGCCATCTGCCACCCCCATTTGCGGACCAAGGTGCGATATCATGCCTACAATTTTATATTCTTGAGTTCCAAAGTGAAAACTTCTATCACGTCCGCTGGTAAAACCACTTAATTTGCCCGTAAACTGAGAAAACAAACGATGTAAGGGGATGCCACGTGTTGTAAACACACCTAAGTTACGATGCATGGGTAAAATATACTCATCTTGCTCAAAAGCTGTAGCTACACCAACAGATATAGCTTCTTGTCCAATACCGCTAAACCATTTGGCAATGCGCCCCTGACGAAGAAGAATCAACATCTTCTCCTCTATTAAACGAGGCTTTAAAATGTTTTTATAAAGTGTAAGTAGTGTATCGTCTTTATGTTTTTTGCGTTCGTAACGAACAGGTGCTTCAGCAGTTATCATTCAATAATTTATATTTATTTTACTATACTTCCGTTATTTACATTCTCTTTTGTAGGAGAAACCAAGCTCAATTCGCCTTTATCATTCTCGGCCATTAAAATCATGCCCTGACTTTCGATGCCTTTAATTTTGCGCGGAGCCAAGTTTACCAAAATACTTACTTGCTTGTTAATCATTTCTTCAGGGGTATAGTGTAATGCTATACCACTTACAACCGTGCGCACATCTATGCCCGTATCAATTTTTAATTTTAATAGTTTATCAGCACCTTTTACTTTTTCAGCTTCTAACACAGTGCCTATACGAATATCCATTTTACCAAAATCATCAAAGGTTATTTCGGCTTTTTGAGCTTCCACCATTTTTACTTCAGTTTGTTCATTCAGCTTTTTCGAATCTTGCAGTTTTTGAATTTGTGCCTCCATCTCTGCATCTTCAACTTTGCTAAACAGTAATTCTTCTTTATTTATTTTATGTCCGGCATGCATGTTGCTAGTTTGCTTTGCCCCATTCCATTTTATCGGATTGATATTTAGAATGGTGAAAAGCTTGCTAGATGTAAACGGCAAAAACGGTTCGCACAAAATAGCCAGGTTAACGGTAATTTGCAGCGAGATGTTCATGATTGTTTTTACCCGCTTCTCATCCGTTTTAATTAGTTTCCAAGGCTCGGTTTCAGCTAAATATTTATTGCCGGTACGTGCCAAGTTCATTAATTCGGCAAGGGCTTCCCTAAATCTAAACTGCTCGATGGATGCCGCAATTCTATCAGGTGCTTTGGTTATTTCTTCCAGTATCAACAAATCTTCTTTGCTATATTCAATGGCATCAGGCACATGGCCTTCATAATATTTATGTGTAAGAACTAATGTACGGTTTACAAAATTGCCTAAAATGGCAACCAGTTCATTATTATTTTTTGCCTGAAAATCTTTCCAGGTAAAATCGTTGTCTTTAGTTTCAGGAGCGTTAGCGCATAAAGTATAACGCAATACATCTTGTCTGTCTTTAAACTCCAATAAATATTCGTGTAACCAAACAGCCCAGTTACGGGAGGTAGAAATTTTATCGCCTTCTAAATTTAAAAACTCGTTGGCAGGTACATTATCGGGCAAAACAAATTCGCCATGCTCCATTAACATTGCCGGAAAAATAATGCAATGAAAAACAATATTATCTTTTCCTATAAAATGAATTAGGCGACTGTCTTTATCCTTCCAGTATTTTTCCCAATCGTTAGGAATTAAATCTTTTGTAGCCGAAATATATCCTATGGGTGCATCAAACCAAACGTACAACACTTTTCCTTCGGCATCTTTAACCGGCACAGGCACGCCCCAATCTAAATCACGCGTCATGGCACGTGGTTGTAAACCATCGCCACTATCTAACCAGCTTTTGCATTGACCATAAACATTGGGTTTCCAATCTTTATGCTGTTCTATATATGCTTTAATTTTAGGCGATAATTTATCGAGTGGTAAAAACCAGTTTTTAGTTTGCTTTAAAATGGGTTTTGAACCCGATAACATAGAGTGCGGATTAATTAACTCGGTTGGAGATAAAGAAGTCCCACATTTTTCGCACTGGTCGCCATAAGCATTTTCATTACCGCATTTAGGGCAAGTGCCCATAATGTATCTATCAGCTAAAAATTGTTTAGCCTCATCATCGTAATATTGTTCGGTTACCTGTTCGGTAAAAGAACCGTTATCATATAATTTTTTAAAAAAATCGGAAGCTGTTTGGTGATGTGTTTTGCTTGATGTGCGCGAAAAAATATCGAACGAGATGCCAAATTCTTTAAACGAATCGCCCATTATTTTGTGATACTTATCTACCACCTGCTGAGGCGTTATGCCTTCTTTTTTTGCTTTAATGGTAATGGGAACTCCGTGCTCATCGCTTCCGCAAATAAATTTCACATCCTGACCTTTGCTGCGTAAGTAACGCACATAAATATCGGCCGGAAGATAACAGCCCGCTAAATGCCCTATGTGCACCGGACCATTAGCATAAGGCAGTGCGGCAGTAATTAAATGTCTTTTAAATGTCATAAATTAAATCGTGTAAAGATACAATATGAATTAAGTATTTGGACTTAAAAGGTGTTACATTTTAAGACCGATAAACAACAAGTCATCTACCTGCTCATAACCCTGCATCCAGGTGTTAATGGTGTTTTTAATAATGCCTTCTTGTTCAGGTATCCCCATATTTCTTATAGAAAGAATAAGTTTTTTTAAGTTTTTTGTCATGAATTTTTTACCATCAGCCCCGCCAAACTGATCGGGGTAACCGTCGGAAGTTATATAAACCAAGTCTCCGGTCTCTAATTGCATTTCATGTCCTGTATACTTAAAGTCAAGTGCCGTAAAGCTGGCTATACTGGCTTTAGTTGGTTTTATTTCTTCAATGTCCTCGGCCTGTTTTTTCAAAATCCACAATAAACGGTTAGCTCCCGAATACCAAAGTTTTTTAGTGGCAAAATTAACTCGTATCAGCGCTATTTCCATGCCATCTTTATTTACATTGGCATCAGAAGATTCGGTTTGACGTAAGGCTTTTTTCACATTGTTGTTTACATGAAATAGAATCTCAGCGGGGTCGAGTGTTTTTTGTACAGCATCGTTTAGTTTATCTGAGCAAATCATACTCATAAACCCACCCGGCACACCATGTCCTGTACAATCGGCGCAAGCAATCAGTATTTCGGTATCGCTTATTTTATGAAACCAATAAAAATCTCCGCTTACAATATCCTTTGGTTGAAAGAATACAAACAGGTTTTGGTATACTCTTTTTATGTCGGCAACGGGTGGCAAAATAGCCTGCTGGATACGTTTAGCATAATTTATACTATCTGTAATTTCTTTGTTTTTATGCTCAATCTCCTCTTTTTGGTGTTCAACTGTTTTAGTACGTTCTGTAATAATTTTTTCGAGCTTAATGTTTTGTTCTTTTAAACGCTTGGTGTTGTATCGTACAATAAAGGTTATTAATGAAATTGAACCAATTAAATATATAATGTAGGCCCAAATAGTACGATACCAGGGAGCAGATATAGTAAAAGCATAACTTACCGGCTTACCCTCTACACCCAATATATTTCGGCTTTTTAAGTGAAAAACATAGTGTCCTTCGTGTAAATTATTGTATGGTATTTTTTCTGTTTTTACATAAGGGCCGTAATTATCCTCCATGCCTTCCAAATAGTATGAAAATTCCAACTCATTTTTATCATAATAATCGGATGCAGCCGGATCAAATCTTATTTCATTGTTTTTATACGAAAAAACAGGCTCAGTATATTTTTCGCCTTGATAAAAATTTTCTGAAATTATGCTGGTATCTGTTCTTTGTACAATTTTATTGATAAATGTATTGAATGTGTAATTTACATTCTCTTGTTTTAAATTATAAGAGATTAAACCATCGTTAGTGCCAATGTACACTTTACTGCTATCTACTAAAAAGCAATGCGCCTTTAATGATTTTATTTGTTTGAAAAATTTATACTCTTTCGTAAAACCATCGCCTGTTTTTTTAAGCACACATAATCCATCTCCATCAGGACTAACAAGATCTTCTGAAATATTTATTAAGGCAAGCCAAATATCATCACCTACTTGTGCGGCCTTTTGCATTTGAAAATGACCCTTAAATATATTGAACTTTGGGTCTTTTATAAATTCAGCTTTAGGTTTCTCCTGAAATCGCAATAATCCACCTTCGGTAGCTACAAAAACCTCACCATTATACGTAAATACATAATTTTCAGTATTGGGGTTAATGCCGGCGGGCTCTGAATAAACAGTTAGTGTATCGGGCTTAGCGGGGTCAAACATATATACATTATCATAGCCAAAAAACACTCTTCCTTGTTTATCGGCAACTATACTCCTTATACTTGTTGCATAATCAAACTCTTTTATGGTAGTTATTTTATGGTCGGCATATTTTGCCAACATTAAAGAATTTTCACCCGAAATAAATAATTGCTCTTTATTAGTGGGGTTTACAAAAATCTTATAAGCTCCATCGGGCACATCAAATATTTTTTGAACAGAAGACGCTGTTATCTCATAAATTCCGGTAGTAGTAGCTGCCAACAATAAATCTTTATAGGGCATTAAACCCCAACTAACATCTTTTATGCCTATTGGTTCAAAAATATTTGTAACCGTATTAAGTTTATTAACTCCTTTATCGCTTGCAATATAAATGGTGTTATTAAGCTTAGCTACCGATTCAATAGTACCACGTATGCCGTTAATTTTATTCCAATGCTTAAGAGGTGTGTTTGTTTGTACATGGCTCAACCCTTTGTTTAACGCCAGCCAAATGTTTCCGGCATAATCTAAATAAATACATTTTACAGCATCTTCCTGTAAACCACTTTGACTATAATTGATACGATTTACCGGAGTAAATGTATTATCTACTAAAAGTACCCCGTTTTTTATTGAACCTAATGCATATAAGTTATCATTTATTTTTGCTCCGCAATAAATATCATTTTCAATCATCCATTTATCTGCATCAGGCGCACTAATTTTTGAAACAGAACTTTGTTCGGGGTTTCGCCTATTGTATTTTAAAATGTACACCCCTTTACGAGAGCACACCCAATACAGATTATTTTTAAACGGTAAAATAGAGTAAACCCTAATATCAGCAAACTCTTCGGTATTTTTAATTTTTTTTAACTCTCCGTTTTTAAAAACCAAAAAGCCCACGCCTTGCTCTCGTACAAACAAAGTGTTATCTACGGTAAAAAAAGTATGAAATTTTTCGCCGGTAGGTGCAAACGATTTTTTAAATTTATTGCCCACATACCAAAATATTTTTTCGTTTGCGCAATAAAACTGGTTACTATCGATACTATGTATAGCCCATATTTTTGAAAATTCTTTTTCTTTTTCGGGCAATGAAACACTTAATGAAACATATTTTATTTTACCCGCATTTTTAGAGTTTAGATAGCCAAACTCACCCTCTGCACCCACCAAAATAACATTATTCCTAGTTTTTGAAATTGATAAAACTGTTTTTCCTCCTAAAACAGGAATTGTTGGCCAATATTTGCCATCATACATCATAACGGCATCGTTATTTGCCACAAAAAGTCTACCTAAACTATCTTGAACAATGCCCCAGTTTTGGTCGCCAACACCGTACATGGAAGGGGTATAATTGTTTATATAATAACTACCCTCTTGTGCGAAAGAAACAAACCTGCCTAAAAAACAAAAAGCGACTATAAAGATGATTTTTTTCACCGAAGTTTAACACAAATTAAAGTGTTTAAATGTAATGCTTTTTGTTTTACAGCCATATATATGATTTTAACTATTTGATAAACTATTGTTTATAATTTTTTAGAGCAAAACACCGTATAAACCCCATAAAACATGGTTAAACACGCAATTACTAAAATAAATATGCTTTTTATTGCGTAATCAATTAAAAAAATTCATATATCTTTACTATCAAATTATTAAAACAAGCTATATGAAGAAAAAATTACTATCCATTATGGCCATTTTAGCCTCAGGGCTTGCGTTTGGTCAAACTATACCCAACGGAGGGTTTGAAAACTGGACAACTTCGCAATATGAAGAGCCAACAGGATATCAAACATCTAATTCTAAAAATAACGGCCCACAAAACCCGGGCAATGTTATTAAAACAACCGATGCCCATCATGGGTCATACGCTATTCAATTAAATACCATTTTAACCGGAGTAGATACTTCTTTTGCTTATTTTGCCAATGGCGACCCGGGTAAAACCCCTCCGGCAGGTGGTATCCCTTATACTCAAAAACCAACAGGTTTAAGGCTTTATTATAAAAGCAACATTGTTGGAACAGATTCGGCTATTATTTTAGTGATGTTTAAAAAAGCGGGAGTGTCTTTGGGAAACTATTTCTATAAAATAAGTGCTACTAAAACCTTGTACACCCTTTTTAACCCAACTTTTAGTCCGGCATTAACTACTACGCCTGATACTGTAGTATTTGCTGCGGCATCAAGTAACGCTTTTATTGGCAAAGGAAACCCCGGCAACATGTTACAAATTGATAGCATATCTTTTACCGGTGTAACACAGCAGCCTGCAGGTTTTAATGGAGATTTAGAATTATGGCAGCCACATATAACAAACTCTATAAACGGTTGGAACCAGGATAATGGTGGAAACGGGGTAACTCAAACAACCGACAAGTATACAGGCACTTATGCTGTAGAACTTCAAACAATGGGACCTAGTTTTGGTGG
>Ga0210410_10004612_pt1 | contig 12069 bp, 9 predicted proteins | sample IncBWC4MmetaG_FD_161058 | JGI IMG/M metagenome (GOLD analysis project Ga0210410, IMG submission 161058) | Forest soil microbial communities from Barre Woods Harvard Forest LTER site, Petersham, Massachusetts, United States - Inc-BW-C-4-M | ecosystem: Environmental > Terrestrial > Soil >... | reverse complement strand
GCAACATACTGCTTCCGCTTACCAGTCTGTTGAGCGGCCTGGTCTGCCTTTATATCGATCCGAAAACTGATCGCGCCCGCGCCTGGATCGTCATTGCGGTTCTCGGTGGGTCCGCGATTGCCACCGGCATCTACGGCAATCAGGATTTGAAGGATGCGCAGACGGCCGAGGATCGGGCCAAGGAGATGCTGTCCACCAGCAAAGACACAAAACAGGATGTGCACGGGATGAAGGATGAGGTCGATCAACTGGTGCACTTGTTGCAGCCACAGGGAATCCTGAGCGCTACCAGCGTCAGCCAGATCACTCCGGCGACAGTGCAGCAGAGCTATGAAGCCGATCTCGCCCGCCGCGAGGAGTTGCAGTTGCGGGCGCAGAACCCTTCGCTGCAGCCTTCTACCATCGAGTACTTCACCCGCGAGCTGGACAAAGATGTCGTAAAGCGAGCGCTGCAGGAGGGCGGATTAAAGTTCAGTGAGGCCGCGGCCAAGATCTCGGACGATCCTACAAACTCCGTGTGGGTGGGCGATAAGGTCCCGCTCTCCGACATCAAGTTCGTGGCGCTAACGCTCCTTCGCGCCGGCGTGCAGTTGAAGGGTGTTCGGCTATTCAACGAGGGCAGCGGTCCGAAAGCGCATTTGATAGAAATCGGAGCCGATCGAGTCTTGGATCATGATCCGGTGTTGACAGTGGAGCGCATTCAGAGCATGACTGGCGTCAATCGAGATCCGAAGGGAGCGTCAGGCGCGTCAAACCAGTCATAGGTCGCCATGGGCGCGTTGACTTCCGCTTCGACCCCGACTATTGTTTCCCGCTATGAACGTCGTGAAAGCGACCCGGCAGTTTGAAGACTGGCTGGGGCATCGCACCGATCTGGTCAAGAAAGATCTTCGCATCAAGCACGCCAACATGAAGCTGGCGATTTTTCCGTTTCTGCGCGCGACCTATTATCGCTGGGCGCAGGTTTGGCCGAAGGTCTGCCCGGAGCTTTCCAAAGCCCCGCACGTCCTCGCCGTGGGCGATCTGCATGTCGAAAACTTCGGCACCTGGCGCGATATGGAGGGACGGCTCATCTGGGGAGTCAACGACTTCGACGAAGCTCATCCCATGTCTTATGCCAACGACTTGGTCCGCCTCGCCGCCAGCGCCCATCTGGCGGTGGAAGCCGGGCATCTGCGCCTGAAACAGAAAGATATCTGCGACACTATTCTGGAAGGTTACCGCGAAAGCCTGCGCGTGAAGGGGATGGCCTATGTCCTGGGCGAGAATAACCAGTGGCTCCGTCTGATCGCCGAAAGCGAACTGAGGGACCCGGTGCGCTTTTGGGCGAAGATGGATGCTCTGCCTACCCTGCGCGAACAAATCCCCATCAGCGCGGTTGAGGCTGTCGAGCATCTAATGCCGGTACGCGGCCTGGAGTATCGCATAGCTGGCCGCGTCGCCGGACTGGGGAGCCTGGGTCATCAGCGCTTCGTCGCCATTGCCGACTGGCACGGCGGCAGAATTGCTCGCGAAGCCAAGGCGCTGGTCTCCTCCGCCTGCTATTGGGCGAAGGAGCACGACGGTCCACCCGAGATTCTTTACCAGACCATCATCAGCCGCGCTGTGCGCTGTCCTGACCCGTTTGTACAACTGCGCGGTCGCTGGATCGTCCGTCGCTTGGCCCCGCATTGTTCCCGCATCGAATTGGCGACACTGCGCGCGCCGGGGGCAGAGCTCCGGCTTCTCCATGCCATGGGATGGGAAACCGCCAACATTCATCTCGGCACACCCGCCGCTCGCCGGCTGATTCTCCGGCACCTGCAGAAGCAAAAGGCAAAGTGGCTGCATGAGGCTACCGCGGAGATGCTGAACGCCGTTCGCTCCGACTGGCAGACTTGGAAAAAAGACGGCTACGCCTGAAGCCGGTCGTCCGTGAGGTACCCCGGTCAGGCACCCGGCGGCACGAGTTGCGGTCTTGTCTTCGCCATTCCGCTCCGGATTCCCTCCAGCGCTCGCACCGTCCCCATGGGTTTGCGCAACGGGCTCATCTCGATACCCTGCATCTGATGAGGAATTAAGGTCCAGTGGGTGGCACAGTCATCGCACAGCCAGTAATGCTCATGTTTTGGCTGTCTAAGTTTGGGGCGCATGGATGGGGCAGCGGCGTGCCCTCTGGGGGAGGACGCGACTTCCATCCTGAATAATTTTCCTTCTCGCAAATTTCGAAATGGCTTGGAACACTCTGAATTGGCGCATTGACTGAGCATGTACTTCGCTCCTTCTTCGCCGAAGCGGCCTCGGCGCTTAGCTGGTGTGGGCGATCAATAGCACTTTAGGGACCAGCGACCTTCGGGCGAACTAGGCAGATTTTGCCCTAAAAACGGGCATCCGAAATCGCCACAACCTAAAACTGTGACGATTAATCGGCACACTGCCGACGCGTCGGCGATTGATTGACTCATCTTGCCCACCCTTTGCGCTCCATCTACCATAGTCATCATGCTGACCCCAAAGAGGGTTCTCATGTGTCCGCCCGACCATTTCGACGTGGTTGATCAGAAGAATCCTTACATGTCAGCCAACGCCAGCATCAACCACGCCCGGGCCCGCATTCAGTGGAAGGCGCTGCGCGACGCCCTGGAACGATCCGGCTGTCAGGTCGAAACGGTTAATCCTGTGGCCGGACTCGAAGACATGGTCTTCGCCGCCAATCAGATTTTCGCTGGACATAAGGACGGATATGGCAATTTCGCCGTCCCCAGCCGTATGCGCTACGATTCGAGGCAACGCGAAGTGCCTTTTTATGTGGAATGGTTTCGCGCACGCAATTACCAGATCATCGAACTCGACTTCGGCGACGACTTCCTCGAAGGTCACGGTGACTTGCTATGGCGTCCAAACGGTTCACATATCTTCGCCGCTTATGGCTTCCGTTCAACTCAGGGTGGAGTAACGAAGTTTGCCACCGCAATGGCCAAAATGGGAATCGAAGTGGTTCCGCTGCAGCTCGTCGATCCCTATTGCTACCACCTCGACACCTGCTTCTGCCCGCTGAATGACGAAGCGGTTCTGATCTACCCGGGCGCGTATTCCGCCGAGGCACTGGAAGCGATTCACCAGCATTGGAGTCGGGTTCACCTGCTCACCGCCGATGAAGCCCACGGTTTTATGGGCAATGGGATTGTCTGTAACGGCAGCTACATCACACCGCGCTTGACCCGCCCATTGGAAGCGATCCTGCGTCAGGAAGGGTTAACGCCGTTGATTGCTGAGACCTCAGAGTTCGAAAAAGCCGGTGGCAGCGTCTTTTGCATGAAGATGTTTTTGCCGGAGTGACGGCGCCCGTCGTTTGTTTTGCTCTTAGTGCAGAAAGAATGCCGTCGCCGAGGTCAGAACTCCGACAGTTCCGAACCCTAGTCCAAGAAACCAGAACAGCCTTCGTCCCGAAAGCAACGTGATCGACGTAATCACCAGGCCGATTTCCAGAAAGACTTCGGCCAGGTCGAAACGGTCTGCGCGCTTTCTCTCCGTGGAAACCTCCGCCTCCATTTCAGTTGCCTTCTCTTCGATTTCTTTTTGCTCGTCTTTGTAGCGGGTTGCTTCCTGCGAATATTTGTCGCGTAATTTCGCCAGGGCCGCAGCGTCAGTGGTCGCGGTCACCGAGGTCAGGTCGATGAAAAGCTCATCGGTATGTCGCCGGATATTTTTCGCTTGGTAAAAGGCCCACTGGTCGGCAGACTTCGCCTGCAACACCACTTCTTCGGTGTGCGATCGATGTCCCAGCAGCGACACGACCGCCACCAAAACCGCCAGCACCGCCATGGTCAACGACACTGGCGCCAGGCTCGGATCGTGATGCCCATGTTCCGCGTGTTCCTGCAGTTCCTGAAGTTCGTCGCTCATTGATTCTGAACCCTTCGCGTCTTGCGTAAGATAGGTGAAGTTGTCTGATGTTACGGATTCGCGCCTGTTCGAGCAAGCGGCAGCGGATCTGGCAACTGCCAACTGGCAACTGACCACTGCCTTTACTCTCCCATGACTTTGACAACCACCCGCTTATCGCGCTGTCCGTCGAACTCCGCGTAGAAAATTCTCTGCCAGGTTCCCAGATCGAGTTTCCCCTTGGTGATCGGCACGATGACTTCATGATGAATAAGCAGCGCTTTGAGGTGGGAATCGCCGTTATCCTCGCCGGTCTCATGATGCTTGTAGTTCTTACGAAATGGAGCCAGATGTTCCAGCCACTGGTCGATATCCTCGATGAGGCCGCTTTCGTTGTCGTTCACATAAATGCCCGCCGTAATGTGCATGGCCGAAACTAATACCATGCCTTCCTGCACGCCGCTCTTGCGGACGATGTCCTCCACCTGCGGCGTAATGTGCACATAGGCGCGGTGAGTCTTGGTGTGAAATTTCAAGTATTCGGTCAGAGTCTTCATGCCTGCTCCTGGATCGCCTGTTTGCAAAAGTTTACAGGGATCACGAGGCAGTTTGTTACTTCCGTTATGCGATCCGCGCTCTCAATACAGTCGCTATGGGATGCGCGGGCGATAATGAACTTCGAGGGATCTATTTTTGTGTTTCGGCTTGATTACTTGTCCTGCATTCTTACTGTGATCTCCACCATCCTGATTGGCCGCCGCTGTTGGGAGGGATGGATTCTGGCCAGCATCAACAGCGCCATTGTCTGCGTCATCGCCGTAAAGACCGCGCAGCTGGGTTTTATTCCAGCCAATGTCTTCTGCATCGTGATCAACAGCTTCAACCTGAGAGCGTGGAGAAGAACCGGCACGCCGTCATAAACGAGACCAAGCCTGTAAACGAAATGTAATGCACATTAGCGCTCGTTCGCGCATAATGCCATGCTCAGGCAATCATGGACGCATCCGACAACGATCTCGAAGCCATTCATCGAATTCTCGCGGAACTGACCACCCGCGTTTATCACATCGAACGCAAGCTCGGGATCGACACCGAGCCGGTTGCCCAATCGCCCACAGCTGTTTCCGCTCAACCTTCCGCGCCTGCCCTACTGAAACCGCCTCCTGTGGCTGGCGCGGTGCCAGAGCGACCGGCTCCGCCGGCGATTCCGTCTGTGTCCGTTCCGCCGCAAGCACAAGCAGCTTACAGGGTCCAGCTCAAGGCTGAGCCCGCGGCAAGCCTGGAATCGCGCATCGGATCGCACTGGCTGAACCGCATCGGCATCACCGCCGTGCTCATCGGAATTTCCTATTTCCTGAAGTTCGCCTTCGACAACAACTGGATTGGCCCCGCAGGCCGAGTCGCAATTGGATTGCTGGCGGGGATTGGCGTGGTCGTCTGGAGCGAATTGTTTCGCGCCAAAGGCTATAAAGCGTTTTCGTATTCTCTCAAGGCCGTAGGCATTGGCACACTCTATCTTTCTTTATGGGCGGCGTTTCAAATCTACAATCTGATTCCCAGCAGCGCCGCATTTGTCATGATGTTGGCAGTTACGTCAGCGACCGCGGCCATGGCCTGGACGCAGGATGCGCAGCTCCTCGCCGCTTTTGCCCTCGCGGGAGGCTTCACCACTCCACTTCTGCTTTCCACCGGACAGAACCGTGAAGTCGCACTTTTTACCTACGTATTGTTGCTCGATGTCGCGACATTATTTCTGGTTGTCTTTAAGCCGTGGCGTCGCTTGCTGGTCATGAGCTACGCTGGAACGCTTCTGCTCTACATCGGCTGGTATGCCAGCTTTTACAGCCGGTCTCAGCTTGGCCTCACGCTGACCTTTGCAACATTGTTCTTCGCCATTTTTGCCATCGCACCTCTGATCACGCTCCAGCCTGAAGGGGAACAGTCCCTTCTCGCCTCGATTCCGGCGGTCGTGGCTTTTGTGAACGCGGTCGTCTATTTCCTTCAGGCCTACGTCATGATCGAAGAAGTCGACAAGACGAACTTGGCCTGGTTTGCCTTGGCGCTCGCTACGGTTTACATCGTCCTCAGCCGGCAGGTTCATCCACGCACCGGGCATTCGGGCAAGAGCGCCGCCGGCAGCGCTCAAGTTCTGCATTTCCTCCACCTTGCTGTAGCGCTGGGTTTCATCACCGTCGCCATCCCGATTCGCCTCGACGCGCACTGGATTACGATCGGCTGGTTTGTCGAGGCCGGCATTCTTCTCTGGGTCGGTGAACGTGTCAAATCCGAAATGCTGAACATGTTTGCGTTGGCGGCGCTCGCTCTCGGGGTGGTGCGGTTGCTGGCGATCGACAATTTTCATACGACCCAACTCATTTTCAACGTGCGCATGGCCACATACACAGTGGCTGTAGGCGTGCTGGGCGCGGTCGCTTACTACGCATCACGGCGTGCTGACGATGCCGCGCGAACAGTCGCCGCGGTAGCGGTCGTCGCCCTCAACGCGCTTGCCTTGATCGCCCTCAGCCACGAGATCGCCGACTACTTTGCGCGCGAGATGACTGGGCTCCGTCCCGTGCGCGGCCGGTGGACTCCGATTTACGGCGTCGAGTGGCATCGAGTTGAGATTGAGCGTGACTTCACTTACTCAGCTCTTTGGATGGCTTACGGAGCCATGCTGATGGTGGTCGGCTTTTTCCGGCGCTCGGCTTTTGTGCGATGGCAGGCGTTGCTGCTCGTGGCTGCGACCATCGTCAAAGTCTTCATCTACGACGTCTCGCAGCTCGATCGCGGATATCGCATCGTCAGCTTCATCGTTCTCGGTGTGCTGTTGCTGGCAATCTCATTCGTCTACCAGCGGGACTGGCTGCAACTCTCCGCAAAACACAAAACGCAGACCAACCCGGAAGGAAGCTCAGCCGGAATATGAAATCAGGCTCATTTCTTTTATTGATTCTTTTCTTCGCTGCGTCAGCACCAGAGCCTTCCCTGACCTATTTCAGCAATGTTCGTGACGTAATCATTGCGCAGTCTGACCGGCAGAACTTCTTTGTGGTGGACGAAGAAATATGGGCGCACTCTCGCGCTAATCTTGGCGACCTGCGCCTTTACGATGGTGAAACTCCGGTCCAGTACTCGCTTTCGGAGCAACGCGGCGGAGTTTCCTCGGAAGAAGCAGAGGCTAAGATCTTCAACTTGGGCAGCGTCTCGGGCCATACGGAATTTGATCTGGATACCGATGGTCTTGCCACCTACGACCGGATTCGTCTCCGCTTGGACGCCAAAGATTTCGTTGCGACCGCCTCGGTAGCGGGATCGAACACGCTCGGTCAGAAGCTGACGAGCGACGTTACACAGCCGACCGAACTCGCACCCTCAACTTTGTACGATTTCACCAGCGAACAACTAGGCTCGAATTCTGTGCTCAAGCTTCCTCCGTCGAGCTTCCGCTATTTGCACATCAAGCTCGCAGGCAAGATTCTTCCGCAGCAAGTCAAAGGTGCGGCCATCTCCAACCTGCGCGAACAGCAAGCCTCGTGGATGAAAGCTGGTTCCTGTGCAGCACCGCAGCAGAAGCAGCGCACAACCGTAATTGTTTGCGACATACCAGCGAGAGTTCCGCTGAATCGCATCTTGTTTGAAGTTGCGCCCGCGCAGGTGAACTTCCGCCGCACGGTGAGCGTGGAGAACGATAAAGGCGTGCAAGAGGCCAGTGGCGACATTAGCCGCGTCCGCGTCAATCGAGCCGGAATGCTGGTTACCTCCGAGGAGTTAGCAATGAACGTAGCTGGCCTTGCTGGCCAAATCGTTCTCACCGTCGACAACGGGGAGAATCCGCCGCTTGCCATCGTCAGGGTGCAACCGCTTTCGCTGGAACGCCGCGTCTATTTTGATCCCCAGGGGAAATCCTCTCTCAAGCTTTATTACGGCGACGAAAAGCTCGCGAGTCCTGTCTACGACTACGCTCGCTTTTTTCACCTCGATAATTCCCCCGCGCAAGCGCAACTCGGAGCAGGAGCGCACAACCCGCAATATACCGGGCGCCCTGATGAGCGGCCGTGGTCCGAACGGCACATGGCAATTCTGTGGGGAGCGATGATTCTGGCCGTTCTCGCGCTGGGCTCGTTAGCGATTCGAGGATTTCGCTCGCCGGGTTAGGATGATTCGATGCAGCGCGCTAGTTGCGTGCTACCGCATCGATTCTTCAGTTTCTGAAATCCAGTCGGGACGTTTCAAAACTTCGCGAGGTTTGGGGCCGTCAGCGGCGCCAACAATTCCATCCTGTTCCATTAGATCGATGAGATGCGCGGCGCGGCCGTAGCCGATACGCAGCCGCCGCTGCAGCAGGGAAGTGGATGCCTTGCCGAACTCAACGACCAACTTCACCGCATCTCCAAATAGAGGATCGTCTTCGGCTTCACCCTCCGCACCGGGACCTCCGTCATTGGTGCCAATCGCAGGTTCGTTGATGTCCTTCGGTACTTCAAGGAACTGCTGCTGATATTCGGCCGTGCCCTGTGACTTCCAGAATTCGACGACCGCCGCGATTTCTTTTTCCGTGACGAACGGCGCATGCAGTCGATGCACGCGCGCCGAACCGGATGGCAGGTACAGCATGTCGCCTTTTCCGAGCAAGGCCTCAGCGCCATTGGCGTCGAGAATGGTCCGCGAGTCGACCTTCGTCGCAACCCGAAACGAAACCCGCGCCGGAAAATTCGCCTTAATCAGACCCGTAATCACATCGACGCTCGGTCTTTGGGTTGCCAGAACAAGATGAATGCCGACCGCACGCGCCATTTGCGCCAGCCGCGTGATTGACTCTTCCACGTTGCTGGAGTCGAGCATCATCAAATCCGCCAACTCGTCGATGATGATAACGATATAAGGAATCGGTTTTTCGTCGGAATCTTCCTCAAACAAACTCGGAGTATCGATCTTATCGAACAGCCGGTTGTATTGATCGATGTTGCGGACGCCTTTCGCCGCTAGCAGCTTCAGTCGCCGTTCCATCTCGCGCACCGCGTTGCGCAGTGCGTTGGCCGCGAGTTTCGGCTCGGTAATGATCGGCGTGTAAAGATGCGGAACACCCTCGTAGTTGCCCAGTTCGAGCCGCTTCGGATCGACCAAGATCAGGCGCACCTGATCGGGCGTCGCCTTGTACAAGATCGACATGATCATGGCGTTGATGGCCACACTCTTGCCCGCGCCCGTCGAGCCTGCAATCAGCAAGTGCGGCATGCCTGCGAGGTCGGCCGTGACGATGCGCCCGTTGATGTCCTTGCCCATCGCGATCGTCATCTTCGACTTCGAGCCCATAAACTCCTGCGACTCGATGTTCTCGCGCAGCCAAATGATTTCGCGCTCGCGGTTCGGCACCTGAATGCCGACGGTACTCTTGCCCGCCATGCGCTCGATCAAAATGCTTTCGGCTTTCAAGGCAAGGCAAAGATCGTCGCAGAGATTCGTAATGCGGCTGTACTTGATGCCAGCTTCCGGCTTGAACTCAAACGTCGTGACCACAGGTCCAGGATTGATCTGCGTAATCTGTCCGTGAATTTCGAACTCAGCGTATTTCTCGGTCAGTACCTGCGCCAGCAGCTTGAGTTCGTCGGCATCGACCTGTTGCTGCTCGTCCGGACGTTGCAGCAAACTGCTCGATGGCAGCTTGTATCCGCCCGCGATGCGCGGCATCGTGGTCTTGGCCTTGTTGCCGCTGTCCCCTCGCTGCGCGATCTCAGGATCGGCGATTTCGTCTTCGGGGACAGGCGAAGCGAAAGGCTCAGCCAGAATTCCGCCGCTCGCTCCAGTTTTTGCCGTTTCCTTGGGCCGCTCGTCGGCCATCATGCGCTCAATGCCCGTGCGCGGACGTTCACCGAACGCTTCGGGCTGATTCGTCGCCGCAGGCCGCGACTGAATCAACTGCGTCTTAACTACAGGCTTGGAAATCCGTCGATGCTCCAGTTCTTTCTGCTGGCGGCGCTTGGCGCGTTCCTGCCGCCAATCCTTGTAGCGATTCCACAAAGCAGTGACGAAGGCGAATCGCGTGGGAGCCCACAATTGAATCGACGAGAACGAAAACGCCGTCGAAAGATACAGCGCAACCGCCAGAATGCTGGCGCAAACGATGTATGCGCCAACGAGATTCAAATAGTGAATCAGAACGTCGCCAACGACGCGCCCCAGCAAGCCTTCGAGCGGAATCACATGCATCCAGCGCAAATGTCCCGGCAGCAGCGCCAGCAAGGCTGGAACGAACATCAAGAGCCAGATTCCGCCCAGGCTCTTCGCGATCGGCGACTGCACAGTGCGCGACCGGAACCAGCGTGCGCCCAGCATCACGGGAAAAATGACAAGCAGGAATGCTCCCACGCCGAAGAATTGCAGCACCATGTCGGCGGTGAATGCCCCAACCACGCCAATCCAGTTGCGCGCGGCGTGCGATCCAGTCAGCACTGAAGCGCTGTTCCACGACGGATCGAGCGGAGAGTACGAAACTAAGGCGAGGAAAAGGAGGAGCGCGGAGACGCACATCAGGAAGCCGACCAGCTCATTGAGCCGTCGGTTGCCCGTGGGGACAAAAATAGTCGACAGGTAGTTCATGTGGGCCAGATTCGTCCACGGAGACACTAAATCCCCAGTGCTGCGATCGGCCAGAGCCTCTACATTATGCCAAGAAGCCGGAGTTCCGGCAATGGCGAATATGGCAATAGTATCCAGTTGGCTTCCCGCTGGATTCCTGCGCCAGTTGCGGGATTCGCGGGCACTGGCCCCTATCCGGCAAGTCTTGAAGCAAAGATCAGAACCAGCGCGCCAACGATAATCCTATACATGGCGAACGGAGCGAAGCCGCGCTTGCGGACGTAGGCCATGAACCATGCCACTGACGCGTAAGCGACGATGAATGAAACGATGAATCCGATAGCGAGCACGACCCAGCCATGGGCGTCGATCTGTGCGACACCAATTGGATTTTCGCCTTTGCCCCGCAGCGATTTGTAGAGCGTGTAGAGCGTCGCAGCGACCATGGTCGGGATCGACAGGAAGAATGAGAACTCGAGGGCCGAGGCGCGCGACATGCCTGCGATCTGCCCTCCGGCGATTGTGGACATCGAGCGCGACGTCCCGGGAAAGACGCCGGAGAAGATCTGGCAGAAGCCGATCCATGCGGATTGCGCCAAACTCATGTCCTCCATCTTCCAGGTATGAATGCGGCCCCCGCTCGCGGTGGGACCGGCTGCTTCAGACTTGGCATTTAAGGCGTCAACCAGCCACATGACGATTCCGCCGATCAGCAGCGACCAGCCAATAATGGTGAGGCTTTCAAGATGCTTACCGATCACCTTGGTCAGCAGAAACGAAGGGATCGCGGTGATGACAAAAGCGATCATCGTGAGACCGACGGGATGCGTCAGGGCCGTGCGATCTCCACGCTCGCCGCGAGGAAACGTGGAAAGAAACTGGGCGATGCGGCCGCGAAAATATACCGGCAGGCAGGCGATCGCGCCGAGTTGAATCACGATGGAATACATCTTCCAGTATCCGTCGGAGAGACTGACATGCAGCAGCGCTTCGGAAAGCCGCAGATGCGCGGTCGAACTGACCGGCAGGAATTCAGTGATGCCTTCGACGATGCCAAGAATCAGAGACAGCAGGTAGTCGTTCAATCATCCTCCGCGTAGAAAGTGACTGACTAGTATCGCAGGTTGCGGTGAATTTTTGGCAAATGTCGTGCTAAGCGATGGTCCGAGGAGGCTTTGCTTTAATAGTTGACGGCGAAAGATCTGGGCGAAAGCGCGCACCGCTTGTGGTTCGCAGGTTTCCAGATCGCGCGCGCTTACGATGTCGACGCAGACGATCGTTTGCTCGAGCGCCGCCAGTTCGGCATCGCACCTGATCCAATCCCAAAACTCTAGTCGAAGATTAATACTGCCGAGGCAATGACTGTGGTCCACAGGCCGCGCTTGTCGCCGACCGCCGATTGCGTCACGTTCGCGGTACGAACTATTTTGTTCGAGAGACGGTAGATCTGCTTTTTCTCGTCCCACGAGCGGTCGGGATCGAATTCGACGTTCAGCGTCGTCGCCAGCATTTCGGCGGCGAGTTCTTCGGCGTATTCTCCTGCGGCATCTTCGGTTTCGCCGAAGGAGTGGTGCTCGCTGAGGTATCCGTAGGTGTTCTTATCGGCAGGGATGGCAACTCCGATTG
>Ga0210410_10004611_pt1 | contig 12070 bp, 7 predicted proteins | sample IncBWC4MmetaG_FD_161058 | JGI IMG/M metagenome (GOLD analysis project Ga0210410, IMG submission 161058) | Forest soil microbial communities from Barre Woods Harvard Forest LTER site, Petersham, Massachusetts, United States - Inc-BW-C-4-M | ecosystem: Environmental > Terrestrial > Soil >... | reverse complement strand
TGCAACTGGTAGAGAGCGGTGGTTACGAGGCGCGCGCCGCTGGCACCCAGTGGATGGCCGATGGCGATGGCGCCGCCGTTTGGATTTACGTGCGGCGCATCGTCGGGCACTTTTAATTCGCGCAACACGGCCAATGCTTGTGACGCGAAGGCTTCGTTCAGTTCGATCACATCCATTTGCGCGATGGTCAGGCCGGTTTTCGCGAGAACTTTTTTACTGGCGGGCGCCGGACCTATTCCCATGATGCGCGGAGCGACTCCAGCGGTGGCGGTGGCGATGACGCGCGCCTTCGGTGTGAGGCCGTGCTTTTTCACGGCCGCTTCGGAAGCGAGCAGCAGCGCGCAGGCGCCGTCATTGATGCCCGAAGCATTGCCGGCAGTCACTGTGCCTTCGGGTTTCACCACGCCTTTCAGCTTGGCCAGCCTTTCGAGCGTGGTGTCCGCGCGCGGGTGTTCGTCCACAGAGACGAGTACTGGATCGCCTTTTTTCTGCGGGATTGGTACGGCGAAAATTTCTTCCGCCAGGCGTCCAGCTTTGATTGCCGCGGCGGCGCGCTGCTGGCTGCGCAGCGCGAACGCGTCCTGATCGGCGCGGGAGATATGAAATTCCTCCGCCACGATTTCGCCGGTCTCCGGCATGGTGTCGGTGCCGTACCTGGCCTTGAGCGCGGGATTCACAAAACGCCAGCCGAGCGTGGTGTCTTCGAGCTTCAGGTTACGCGCAAACGCCGCGTCGGATTTGCCGACGACGAAGGGAGCGCGGGACATGCTTTCGACGCCACCGGCGATCAAGAGATCCACTTCACCGCTCTTGATGCCGCGCGCGGCGACGGCGATTGCGTCCATGCTGGAGCCGCACAAGCGATTGACCGTGGTACCGGAGACTTCTTTCGGCAGGCCGGCCAGCAGCACGGCCATGCGCGCGACGTTGCGATTGTCTTCTCCGGATTGATTCGCGCAACCGTAGACGACGTCGTCGAGCGCGCTCCAATCGACGGTCGGATTGCGTTCAACCAGTTGTTTGATCGGAAGAGTGGCGAGATCGTCGGTGCGAACACCGGAAAGTGCGCCGCCGTACCTTCCGATGGGCGTGCGAATGGCGTCACAAATGTAGGCGATGGTCATGTCTTGGAGTTCATTCCCTAGCTTTCAGTCTACCGTAAACACACAGCAGAAAACCAAACGCTATACGCGGGGTGCGCGGTGTGAGGTAGACTCTCAGTGGCCAGAACGAATGGCCGGGCTGAACCTCTAAAATGTTGACCAACCGGCGCGAAATCCAGATCGAATGGGGAGACTGCGACCCCTTCGGCATCGTTTTCTTCCCGCGGTACTTCGAATACTTTGATGCTTGCACGAACGCATTGTTTCATCGGGCTTTGGGCTATCCCAAGGCGGAGATGCTGCGGCGATTCAAGATTGCGGGAATTCCTCTCGTTGAGGCGAGTTGCAATTTTAAAGTTCCGTCGTCCTATGGGGATCTTGTAACCGTGGAATCGTGCGTGACGAAGTGGGGCACCAGCAGCTTTTCACTGCAGCACAAACTGTTTCGGGGCAATGTGATGGCCGTTGAGGGAATCGAAAAGCGGGTGTGGACGGTGCGTGATGCTATCGAGGCTTCCAAGGTGAAGGGCCACCCGATACCCAAGGAAGTGATCGAGAAGCTTTCGTAAGAGGGCACAACTTTCCATGGCCATCATCCGAACACAAGTTGGAATTGTGGGCGCAGGGCCTGCCGGCCTGATGCTTGCGCACCTTTTGCACTTGCAGGGAATTGAAAGCTTGGTGCTCGAAAGCCATTCGCGCGAGTACGTCGAAAACCGCGTGCGTGCCGGCGTGCTGGAACAGGGCACGGCAGATATGTTGCGGGAAGCCGGTGTTGGGGCGCGGATGCAGCGCGAAGGATTGCAGCATCATGGAGTGGAGTTGCGTTTTGATGGAGAAGGGCATCGCCTTGATTTTCAGGATCTTGTGGGAAAGTCGATCACGGTTTACGCGCAGCAGGAGGTGGTGAAGGACCTGATTGCCGCGCGGCTCCGGTACGACGCGCCGATTTTTTTTGAGGCGGAGGCCATGCGCGTTTCGGATTTTGAATCGCGGCCCAGAATTCATTATATCCAGGACGGCAGCGAGCACGAGATTGCCTGCGATTTTCTGGCCGGTTGCGACGGGTTTCACGGGATTTGCCGTGCGGCGGTGGCGGTGAGTCAGATCAAGTTTTATGAGCGGCAGTATCCGTTCGCGTGGCTGGGAATTCTGGCACGTGTGCCACCGGCTTCGGACGAGTTGATTTACACGTATCATGAGCGCGGGTTCTCGCTGATGAGCATGCGCTCGCCGGAAGTTTCGCGGCTGTATTTGCAGTGTGGGATCGACGAGGACATTGCCAATTGGCCGGACGAACGTATCTGGGAAGAGTTGCGCACGCGGATGGCGACGCGCGACGGGTTTGTGCTGAAGGACGGGCCGATTTTTCAGAAGGGCATCACGCCGATGCGGAGCTTTGTGGCGGAGCCGATGCAATTCGGGAAATTGTTTTTGCTGGGCGATGCGGCGCACATCGTGCCGCCGACGGGCGCGAAAGGATTGAATTTGGCGGTTGCCGATGTGCGGGTAATGACGCGCGGGCTTGCGGAGTTTTACAAAAGTGGAAACCGCGAAGAGTTGGAGTGTTACACAGAGCGATGTTTGCGGCGCGTATGGAGGGGGCAGCGGTTTTCGTGGTGGATGACTTCGATGTTGCACAGGTTTCCGAATGAGGATGGCTTTTCGCACCGTATCCATCTTGCGGAACTTGGTTATGTGACGAGTTCACGCGCGGCTTCGACTTCGCTGGCGGAGAATTATGTCGGCCTGCCGTTCGACACGCCCGGACTCTTCTGATTTTTCCTTTGTGCCTCCCTTTGTGGTAGAACAACTGCACTTTGCAACACATTTCATAGACAGGGCCATTTTCGGATGAACTCATCAGCATCGCGCTATGACGCCATTGTCGTGGGCGCGGGACATAACGGGCTGACGGCGGCGGCGTACCTGGCGCGGGCGGGATTGCGGACGCTGGTGTTGGAGCGGCGCGAGATTGTCGGCGGGTGCTGCGTTACGGAAGAGATCGCGCCGGGCTGCCGCGCTTCGACTACGGCTTATATTGCGAGCATGTTGCGTCCGGAGGTGATTCGCGAGCTGCGGCTTGGGGAGTTCGGGCTGTGCATGGTGCCGTGCGATCCGGGGCTGCAGGTGGCGTTCCCGGATGGGCGCGTGGTGCCGTGGTGGGCGAATCGCGCGCGCGCGGCGGCGGAATTCCGGAAGATTTCGGCGCGGGATGCGGAGCGGTTCGTGAAAGTGGACGACCAGTTGAAACGGTTGGCGCGGTATCTGCAGCCATTTTTCATGGAGCCGCCGCCGGAGATTGATACGCGATCGCTACAGGGCTGGAGCGATTTGCTGCGCGTGGGGAAAAGATTTCGCGGGATCACGAATTCCGAGATCGCCCAATTGGTGGCGTTTTTGACGGGGAGCCTGGGCGAGTTTCTGGACAAAAACTACGAGACGGAAGCGATGAAGACCATGTTCCTGGCGAACAATGTTTATGGGAAACATGGCGGGCCATATCAGCCGGGCACGGCGATTGGATTGTTGTTTCACCTGCTGAGCGGCGGCGAGCAGGAGATGCAGGGATTTTACGGCCACGTAATGGGCGGAATGGGAGCGATCACGCAGGCGCTGGCTGCTTCGGCGAAGAAGTTGGGAGTGGAGATTCGGACGAACGCCGTTGTTGCGCGCATTGATTCACGAGATGGAAGAGTGCTCGGTGTGGCGCTGGAGGATGGGACGGAAATTCGGGCGAAGACAGTATTATCGAACGCCGATCCGAAGAGAACGTTTTTGCAGCTTGCGGATACGAAGGAGTTGCCGGCGGAGTTTGTAGAGGCGATTCGCGGAATCAAGATGGCGGGGCCTTGCGCGAAGGTGAACATGGTATTGAGCGAGGAGCCGCGATTTACGGGGACGCGCGTGGATGCTTCGCCGCAGGAGCGGTCGCTGTTTACGCTGGTGCCTTCGCTGGAATTTGCGGAACGCTGCTATGACATCGCGAAATTCGGGGAGATTCCGGAAGAGTTGTGGGTGGACTGCGTGGTGGCGTCGAACGCGGATGATTCGCTGGCGCCGGCGGGGAAACACATTATGACGTGCTTTGTGCAGTATGTGCCGTACAAGGTGCGCGAAGGGAATTGGGATGAGAAGCGGGAGTTGCTGGGGGATCGCGTGGTCAAAAAGATTGCGGAGTATGCGCCGAATGTGCCGGCGTCGATTGTGGCGCGGCAGGTTTTGACGCCGCTGGATTTGGAGCGGACTTACGGATTGACAGAAGGAAATATCTTTCACGGGGACTTGAATCTGGAACAGTTGTTTTTCATGCGGCCGGTGCCAGGATGGTCGCAATACCGGACGCCGCTGGATGGATTATATTTGTGCGGGGCTGGCGCACATCCGGGAGGAGGAGTGACGGGAGCGCCGGGGAGGAATGCGGCGATGCAGGTGATCAAAGATTGGAAGAGCGGAAAATGAAGGAGGCAAATGAGGTACAGGAAGTAAAGGAGGTAAAGGAGAAAAGAAAGAGGCGGTTGATTTTGGGGGTTACGCGCACTGTTAGTTTGTACTGACGACTAAGCTGAGGTCCTTCTCGCATCTCCGGTTTCACCGGAGTCCACAAACCGGACCTTGTCGGATGCGCTCAGGATGACAATGCTGAGGGCATAGTTGAGTTGGGAAGGTGATTGAGAGGTTAGGACGGTGGAAACGGGGAACAATTCGGGGATGCAGAGGTCGCTGCCGAGCGGGTATTACCGTTCGGAAGAGATTTTTGCGCTGGAGAAGGAGAAGATTTTCTGCAGGGAGTGGTTTTGCGCGGCGCGGGAGGAGCAGATTCCGGCGCCGGGCGATGTGCTGGTGCTGAGTGTGTTGGGCGAGAGCGTGATTGTGGCGCGGACGAAAGAGGGGGAGATTAAGGCGCACTACAACGTGTGCCGGCATCGCGGGTCGCGATTGTTGCCGGAGCCTGGAGAGGCGATTCCCGCGGATATCAAATTGAATGGCGGGGTGCTGGGCGCGAATGGGATTCGGTGTCCTTATCATATGTGGACTTACGCGCTGGACGGGAAGCTGTTGAATGCGCCGTACACGAAAGAGGGAGAGGGTTTTTGCAAGGCGGATTTTTCGCTGTATCCCGTTGGCGTGGAGGTTTGGGGCGGATTCGTTTTTCTGAGTTTGACGCCGGAGTCGACGGCGCGCGAAGGGCGGACGTTGCGGACGACGTTTGGGGATGCGATGGAGCGGGTGAAGCGGTATCCGTTGGGGGAATTGCGCGCGGCGAAACGGATCGAGTACGAGGTGGCGGCGAACTGGAAAATTATTCTGGAGAATTACAACGAGTGCTACCACTGCGGAGCGGTGCACCCGGAATTGTGCGACGTGGTGCCGGCGTTCAAACAGCAAGGCGGCGCGGCGCTTGAATGGGAGCGGGGAATTCCGCACAAAGAGGGTGCGGTGACGTTCACGTGGACCGGGAAGACGAACCGCGCGGCGTTTCCAGGATTGGATGACGATGAAAAGGTACGGCACAAAGGCGAGCTGATTTATCCGAACATGATGCTGAGCCTGGCGTGCGAGCATGTGGCGGCGTTCACGTTGTGGCCGAAGGCGCCGGACCGGACTGTTGTGATTTGCGATTTTCTGTTTCATCCGGAGGAGATGAAGAAGACAGATTTCGCGCCGGGGGACGCGATTGAGTTCTGGGACCTGGTGAACAGGCAAGATTGGGAGATCTGCAAGCGGGTGCAGCAGGGAGTGCAGGCGCGGGTGCATGAGTTTGGGTATTACGCGCCGATGGAGGATATGAGTTTGGATATACGGCGGTATGTAATGGAGCGGTTGAAGTAGGTCACGAAGCCCACCCGTAGTGACTTGATTCTTTCAAATTGAAAAATAGAAACTACGGAAGACTTGGCGGGGGTGATCGGCTTCTTGCGAAATTTGGTGGCCCTGCTTTGTCCGCAAAAGCGAGAGCTTCGCTCTCGCACTCAAAAGGTTAACCGGATTTGGGTGGTGGGCCATATTCCACGGCGAATTTTGCTTCCACCAACCGATGAATTACAGCAAAGATTATAGCGGTTGTAACGCCGAACATGAGCATTCCGTTGGCTGCTTCAATGGGCCCCAACAGTCTCCACCGGGCCGATAACACTGTGGTGTTATCTCCGAGTGTCGTGTACGTGGCCCCCGAATAATAAATCGCAGCGGCGAAATTTGAAAACTCGCCGCAGAGAACGAACGATAGCGCCCAGAACGCAATCTCGACGAAATGGGCAGCGAGCACGAGCAGCGTGAAGTTCATTACAAGGATCACGTCCCAGAACCAGATGCCGGCCCGGCCCCGCGCACGATGGAGGCGAACGCCCGCGACGATCATTGGTGGGATGAGCGAATGAACAAGGACGGTAAGGAGGGTGGTCACCACGGCGACGAGTAGAAGAGCCATTATTGATATTTGATTCGCAGGAGCCGGATTTGATGCAGGCCGGAATCGTGATTTGGACCTGTACCCGCACATAGGGGGAGAAACCCAAGACCCACATGCAACGACGGCCCTTCGACTTCGCTCAGGGCAAGCGTGAGGGGCCCGGCAGATTGTAGGGTTGAACCCTGGGTTACTGGGGGCGGCTTGCGCTGGTTGGGTCGGGGTCGGCGGAACAACCCAAGAGGGCCGGGCGAGCCCGGCCCGTACAAAAATTGGGTGTTACGAGTTGCGAAGAGTGTTGCGGCGGCGGCCGAGGTGGAAGATCAGAAAGCCCAAGGCGATTAGGGCGGCGGTGGAGCCGAGGAGTTTGAGGAGATAGAGGAGTTTGTGGGGTTCTTCGGGGGAAGGGATTAGGGAGAGGAGGGTGGCGAAGGCGGCGGTGGTGAAACCGGTGAGGCCAAGGATTCTGGAAGTAGATGAGGTAAAGGAAGTAAAGGATTCGGAGGCGGAGTTGTTGGCGAGATGGTTGGAAAAGCGGAGGCGGATCATGGAGGCGAAGAGGAACATGAAGGGGATCATGGTGATGACTACGGCGATGGCGACGAGGATGTTATAGGCGCCGGCGACGGAAGAGCCAGCTTGGCCGAGAAAGACGAAGAGGATGCCGAAGAGTCCCTGGCCGAGGATGGAGACCCAGGGAGTTTTGAAGCGCGGGTGCAGTTTGCCGAAGGCGGCGGGGAGATAACCGTCGAGGCCGGCGACGAAAGGGAGACGCGCAGCGGCGGCGAGGTAGGCTCCGGCGGCGCCGATGTTGCTGATGACGATGAAGAGGGCGGCGAATTCGGTGATGCCGTTGAGGTGAAGGCGGGACGCTGTGTGGGCCACGGCCTGGGCGAGGCCGTCGAGATTGGATGATTCGGCGCTGGGGATGGCGAGCAGCACGCAGAAGGTGCCGAGAATGTAGCATAGGGCGACGGTGATGCCGGCGAGGAGCAGGGCGCGGGGGATGTTGCGGCGCGCGTCCTTGATTTCTTCGGCCATCAGGGAAGCCGATTCACAACCAATAAAAGAAAAAATAACAATGGACCAGAAGAGCATGTCCTGAATGTGCGTGGTGGGAACGAAATTGCGCGGCGCGAAGGAGGTGGCGGAGCCGAAGTGTCTCCAGGCGATGAAGCCGAGGACCACGATGATGATGGCGGGAATCCACATCGCGATGGCGCCGAGGTTGTGGGCCCACTTAGCGAGATTGAGGCCGAGGATGTTGAGGACAGTGAGGCCGGTGAGGATGAAGACGGAGAAGGCGACGAAGTAGGAGGGCTTTTGCGAGTAGGGCTGGAGAGCGGGATGGAGGAAGAGGACGTTGCTGGCGGCGAAGTAAAGGACGGCGGGGAAGTAGGGGAGATTGCTGACCCAGTACATCCAGGCGGAGAGGAAGCCGGCTTGTTCGCCGAAAGCGAGCTTGGTCCAGACGTAGAAGCCGCCTTCGGCGGGATAGCGGGAGGAGAGATGGATGACGGAAAGGGCAAGGGGAATGTAGAGGAGGAGCCAGCCGGCAAACCAGATCACGAGGGAAGAGGGGCCGTGGCCGGCGGCGGTGGCGATCCAGCGGAGGCTGATGCCGGTGACGACGTAGAAGAGGACGAGATCGCGAAAGCCCATGACGCGAGAGGGAGCGTTTTTGGGAAGGGATGAAGCGGTGGACAAGAAGTGGGGCCTCCGGAGATTGAGTGGGGAGACAGTAGCGGAAGAGGAGGAATGAAGCAAGGAAGGTGTGGACAGAGAGCTTACAGCTGACAGCCCACAGCCGAGGGTGAAGAGTCGAAGGTTAAAAGTCAGAAGTTGAAATCGAGAGAGGGGGGAGCAAAGAGAGAACGAACTTATTCTGCGAACTGTGGGCCCGCACTTACGAGGGAGCGGCCACAGCGGAAATTTTCATTGTTCTAATCGGTTATAGGAATGAAGGGTCACGGGGCGATCCGGCCGAGAGGCGGGGGCAGGCCGAATCTCACCGAGGTGTGTGATTCCGAACGAGGGGTTGTGACGATTTACGGGTATTGAAACGGTTCGACAGTCCGATTTGCCGCGAGGGGAAAGAGGCTGCGGCAAAACTTCTTGACAAAGCGCAGGGGCTGAACTATAACGCGTGCCAAGCGATAACCGGTTAGATTCGGGTGGCAAGCGGAAGAAAAACGGTGCGAAGGGGTGCGCTGCCTGACGCCGGAGGGCCACGGGGCTGAAAACGGGGTTGGAATCATACGAGGTCACTCGGAGGGGAAAATGGGAGTCATGCGACTTCGCACGTATGTGGGTGTATTGATGCTGGGGCTGGCGGTTTTGTTTTGTGGCCGGCTGAACGCCGGTGTAACGGCGAGCATTTCGGGAACGGTGACGGATGCGAGCGGCGCGGCGGTGGCGGGCGCGACGGTGACGGCGACGAACGTGGATACCGGGGTGACGGCGACGCAGCCGACCAACGGGCAGGGATATTATTCGTTCCAATCGCTGGCGCTGGGCAAGTACACGATTGAAGTACAGCAAAAAGGATTCAAGGTGTATCAGAAGACGGGCTTGGTGTTGGACGTGAACGACGCGCTGGTGGTGGATGTGCCGCTGCAGGTTGGACAATCCACGGAGAAGGTTGTGGTGCAGAGCGATGCGCTGCACGTGGAGACGGCCAATACGCAGATGGGCGAGGTCATTGAGGGAAAGCAGATGACTGCCGTGCCGCTGGTCACACGAAGTTACACTGACCTGTTGGCGTTGCAGCCCGGGGTGGTTTCGCAGACTTCGGGGATGACTGGAGCGTACGCGGGTGCGTTCCTCTCGGCCACGTTCGCGATACCCCAAGTCTCTGGGGACTTGAGTGCGGGCCAGCTTTCCGTCAACGGGCAGCGCGAAGGGGCAAACGGCTTCATCCTGAATGGGGTGACGGTGCAAGAAGCGGGCTTCTCGGGCGCCGGAGCCGTTCCTAACCTTGATTCAATCGCGGAGTTCCGGATATTGACCAACAACTTCGACGCGGAATACGGGAACTACAGCGGCGGGCAGATCAACGTGGTCACCAAATCGGGCACGAACGACTGGCATGGCAATGCTTTTGAATTTTTGCGAAACACGGACTTGGACGCCGCCAATTTTTTTGAATCGGGACATCGAGGCTCGTATAACCAAAACCAGTTCGGGGGTACGTTTGGAGGCCCGATCAAGAAGGACAAACTTTTCTTTTTTGCGGACTATCAAGGGAATCGAGTAATTCAAGCAGTTCCGCAAACAATCAACTCTGCACCAAGCGCGGCTCTGTTACAGCAGGGAAACTTGACATCCGTCGCTGGGAGCCTGACCGGCACAGTTGTGAGCGATCCTCTTTCAAATCCAAATAGCTGGGCAAATCAACTGTCAGCTGAACTAGGCGGCCAACCGATCACTCCAGGGGAGCACTATTACACCGCAGGCTGCACAACTACGGCACAATGCGTTTTCCCCAATGCCCATCTGGACCCAAGCCTTTTCAATCCAATCGCCAAAAATATGCTGCCGTTCATTCAGCCCGCGAATAATGCGGCGCAAAATGCCTTTTCAACGAGCGCGGGCAAGATCGATTTACACGACAACAAATTCAGCGGTCGAGTGGACGACAATACAAGATGGGGATTGCTCTCAGCATATTATTACTACGATAAATTCCTGCGGATCGATCCTTACTGGGCATCCCCCAATCCTACGTATCCAGGATTTAGCATTGATTCCAAGGGGTTGTCTGACGTTGTCAATCTTGGGAATACCAAGACTTTCGGATCGGCCACGGTAAATGAATTTCGTTTCGGGTACTTCCGTTTGGATACGCCCTTTAACCAGCCGCTCGGCGGAACGCAAACGAAGCTGGCCGCCCTCGGATTTGCTTCTGGTGCAAACCGGATGCCCGGTATTTTTGTTGGCACGCCCAGCGTGGAAGGCGTCCCCGAAACGGACTTCAATAACTTCACGATTGGAGTGCCAAGCAAACCGATCCGCATCACCCAGAACAGCTTCCAGCTCCTCGACAACTTCAGCAAAGTCATTGGCACGCACACCCTGAAATTCGGTGCCCAGTATCACTACAATCAGTTGGAAGAGAATCTCTCCAACGCCGCAAATGGCAACTTGTTCTTCGGCACGAATGTTAACGGCGGGAGCAGCGAAACAGGAAGCGATATCGTTGATTTTCTCATTGGCGTTCCAAGCTCCTTTGTCCAGGGGCTGGCCTTTCCCTCCTACGGCCGGAGTTTTTATCTCGGACTGTTTGCGCAAGACAGTTGGCGGATAAAATCGAATCTCACATTTAACTACGGACTGCGCTACGACGTGAACTCTTTCTGGCGCGAACAGTTTAACGAGATACAGACCATCATACCCGGCGAGCAATCCGTCGTATTTCCCGGCTCCCCGAAGGGATGGGTTTTCCCCGGAGACCCTGGCGTTCCCAGTTCTTTGGCCCCCACCCGGTGGAACAACTTTGCTCCGCGCCTGGGACTCGCCTATTCGTTCGGCGACCACGAGGGCACGCTGGGGAAGATTCTCGGGAAACCTGGCTCCACAAGTATCCGGGCGGGTTACGGCAAGTTCTATACAGCCCTCGAAGGCGCAACAAATTTCAACGAAATTGGAGATGCCCCGTTTGGAGACTTTACCGGCCAGAGTTCTCCCGACTTTCGTGCTCCTTTCACAAATCGGTCGACAGGCAACTCCATTCTGAACTTCTTTCCGATCCAGCCCCCGCCAAAGCACTTTTCAGCCAGCAACCCGGCCACCAACTCCTGTCAAGCCGGCCAGTTCTGTCCTTACGACAACGTGGTGGACTTCCTGACAGCGTTTGGCACGATCGGCAGTTCGCCGGCGTTCAACAACAAAAACAAATCACCATACGCGGAAAACTACGAACTCTCCCTTCAGCGCCAGATAACGCCTTCGGATTTGTTGACCGTTAGTTATGTAGGTACGCAGGGGCATCATCTACTCTTGGCGCTCTCGGCGAATCCTGGAAGCCCTGCGCTTTGCCTCCAACTGAGAGCGGAGAATGCCACCCCGACTTGTGGACCCGGGAACGAAAACGCGGTGTATACGCTGCCCGGTGGAGGGCTGGTGGGCGGCTCACGCACACCGCTTAACCAGGGCGTTAGTCCGAACGGTGTGGTTACGCTGGCCAGCGGGCCAGTTGTCGCCTTCGGGAACGACTCGTACTTCATCAATATCGGCAACTCCGCGTACAATTCCGCGCAAATCAACTGGCGGCACACCAGCGGCCGGTTGCAGATGCTCCTCGGCTATACGTTCAGTAAGGCCTTGGACTTGGCTTCCGGTTACGGCGAGCAGGTCAATCCCGTCAATCCGAAATTGAGCCGCGGACTATCCGCTTTCGATTCCACCCACAATTTCGTAGTCAGCTATAACTACCGTTTGCCGTTTGAGATGTTGCCCGGCCCGAAGAAACTGACCAACGGCTGGGAGATCAGTGGTATTACGCGTTTTGCCACCGGCCTTCCCATCACCCTCGTCGAAACGGACGATCAATCCTTGC
>Ga0210410_10004609_pt1 | contig 12078 bp, 14 predicted proteins | sample IncBWC4MmetaG_FD_161058 | JGI IMG/M metagenome (GOLD analysis project Ga0210410, IMG submission 161058) | Forest soil microbial communities from Barre Woods Harvard Forest LTER site, Petersham, Massachusetts, United States - Inc-BW-C-4-M | ecosystem: Environmental > Terrestrial > Soil >... | reverse complement strand
GGTCATCGAAATCGTGGATTCTGAAGAGAAGATCAATGAGTTTCTGCCTGCCCTTGACGAGATGATGGATAGCGGTCTGGTCACGCTGGAGAAATTGCAGGTGCTGCAGTATGGCAATGACAAGACAAGCGATGCCTAGCCGAGGAGGCGAGGTCGCGGGAGGAAAAAATGCGAATTCCGCGGGAATCAGTCTTGCTACGCATTTTTTTTGGAGAGAACGACAAGTTTCATCGTCTTCCGCTCCATGAGGCGATTGTCCTGAAGGCGCGGGAGATGCAACTCGCCGGTGCAACCGTGTTGCGCGGCCACATCGGTTTCGGCCATTCCAGCCGTATTCATACCACCAAGTTCTTGCGTCTCTCGCAGGACCTGCCGGTCGTGGTTGAGATTGTCGATTCGCAGGAAAAGATCGACAGTTTCCTGCCTGTGCTTGACGGCATGATGTCGAGCGGCCTTATCACCATGGAGAGAGCGGAAGTTCTTCAATATGGAACTGAGGAGACCCGCCCCTTCCAAGGCGCCGGCAGCATCCCTGCAACGCTGCACAATCCAAAAGTCTGAGCTTCAGGGGGAAATTCACGCCCGCGGCTGCGTTGGCATGTGCTGCGCTCCACGGCCTCAAACCAGCACCGGCAATCCCCATTTCCGTCGCGCGATCGCGCATTCGGCATCGCCGGGCATGCAGGTCCGGCAAACCTCGGGACGTATCGCATAAATCGTACACGAGGTCGCTTCGCCGACCTTGCCTCGAAGCGCTGTGCAGCGATCGCCGTCGCAGCGCATGCCGGAGCCGCGCGCATTGACGAACTCGGCCGGGATCAGGTCGAGCGCGGCATCATCCTCGGTCGAGAAACGCGGCCAGTTCGCTGATGTCGCGCAGCAGGCGCCGCAGGCCTGGCAGATGTCTTCGACTGCGATGGCTGGTTGGTTCGCTTCCATCACGTATCCTTCGGCCGTTCCCAGACCAGGCTCTGCCGCCAGCGCGCGCGCAGGATGTCGCGCCGCTCCGGATATTTCTCGTCGAGATAATCGGCGTTGATGACGCGGTCGGTGCGGAAGCTGCGGAAATCCTTGCGCAGCTCGCACCAGCCCGCCAGCAGCCGCACCGCTTCGAGATAGCCGACCGCGATCGGCCAGATCGTGCGCTCGGTGGCGCGGCCCTGCTCGTCGCGATAATGCAGCGCGATCTTCTTGCCTTCGTGGATGTGAGAACGCGTCCTGACCATGTCGATGCGGTCCAGCTCGCGATTCCACCCCGGCCGCGCGCCGCTCGCCGGCTCCAGCACGAACGGCCGCAGCCGCTCGGGCACGGTGTCGGCGATCTTGGCGATGAGGTCTTCGGCGGCGCGCGCCAGCGCGGCGTCGGCGTGTCCGGCGACCCATTGCGCGCCCAACACCGCCGCCTCGATCTCGTCGGGTGTCAGCATCAAGGGCGGCAGGTCAAAACCCTTTTCGAGGATATAGCCCATGCCGGCCTCACCGCGGATGGGGACCCGTTGACCGATAAGCGTCGCGATATCGCGATAAATCGTCCGTTTCGAGGTCTCGAGCTCGGCTGCAATCGCGTCTGCCGTCAAGGGTTTACGGGTGCGCCGGAGCACCTGGATGATCTGGAACAGACGGTCGGCGCGCCTCATCGAATTTCTCTTCTACCGCAACGGCTTACGGATGCTGACAGCATGTTGTCAGCAGGGCCTTTCTATAACGGGGACAACACTTCAACTGAAGGGGTTTGCCATGATGTGCTCTCGTGTATTCGCTGTCCACGCCGGCCTTTCGCCGCTGTGGCGGCTCCAGGCCTGGGCGATCGAGCGCCTTGTCTCGATTCTCTCTCCTGCCGGCGACCTGCGCTGGGCGATCGCGGCGCTTGCGATTGCCCTTCTCGCAACGCTGGAGGCCGTGATCCACCGGCAATTGGCCGCCTTTGCCCGCAATACCATGCGGCGCGCCCTGCAGGGCGCGCGTTTTGCTCGCGCCACGAAGGCTGCTGACAGCATGGTGGCAGCAGCCCGCCGCTAGCCTGACAAAATGTTTGATATCGGGAGCACTCGCATGATCACCCTCTACGGCTTTGGCGCCGGCTTCGGCCTGCCGGAAATCAGCCCCTTCGTGACCAAGACCGAGGTCCAGCTCAGGATGGCGGGCCTGGCTTATCGCAAGGAGCGGGCGATGCCGCCAGCCTCGCCCAAGGGGCAGCTGCCGTTCATCGATGACGAGGGCGAGGTGGTCGCAGATTCGACCTTCATCCGCGCCCATATCGAGCGCAAATACGGCTTCGACTTCGACGCCGGGCTCGACCAGAAGAGCCGCGCGCAGGCCTGGGCGTTCGAGCGCATGATCGAGCACCATGTTTATTGGGCGCTGGTCGGCGCGCGCTGGGTCGAGGCTGAGAATCTCGCCAAGGGGCCGGCGCATTTCTTCGACGGCGCGCCGGAAGACCGCCGCGAGAAGCTGCGCGAGGACGCCCAGTTCCGTGTCGCCGAAAATTATCTGTTGAGCGGCCTCGGGCGCCACGCGCCCGATGACGACGTCGATCTTGCGATCCGCTCGATCTTCGCGCTGTCGGTGCAGCTCGGCGACAAGGCGTATCTGATGGGCGAGAAACCGTGCGGCGTCGACGCCACGGCTTTCGGCGCGCTCGCCGGCATCCTGACGCCGTTCTTCGGCTCGAAATTGCGGACCGAGGTGGAGACCTTCGGAAACCTCACCGCCTATGTCGATCGGATGATGCGGCAGTATTACCCGGACTTCGCCTGGTCGTCGGTACGCGAGGCGGCGTGAATCAAGCCGCCGGGACCACCTGCGCCTTCAACCGCGCGATCTCCGCTTCCAGCTCCGCGATCTTCGCAGCCGCCTCGCTCATCGCCTGCGCCACATCGACCGAATCGAACTTTTGCGGGATGTGCTGCGGACAGTTGGTGTCCCAGGCCGAGATCTTGAACACGATCACCTGCTCGGGCCGCGCCCGATATCCTCTGGGCATCAGCGATTGCGTCAGCGCCGGATCATCCTCGATGACGCGCGCCTCGCCCCAGATTTTCACCCGGCGGCGATGCGCATAATCCATGATGAAGATGTGGGCCTTGTTGTTCTCCGACAGGTTTCCTTGCGTCAGGAACTGCCGGTTACCGCTGTAATCGGCGAACGCGATCGTGGTCTTGTCCAGCACCTTGATGAAGCCCTTCGGCCCGCCGCGATGCTGGATATAGGGCTGGCCGTCCGCGGTCGCGGTCGCCATGTAGAAGCTGTTGGTATTGGCCAGAAATGCAGCGAGCGTCTCGTCGATCTCGGTGCGCCAGCCTCCGCTCTGTTCGACCTCGGCATAGCCGTCGCGCGATCCCTTCCTGGTCTGGATCGCTTTCACCGCAGGCGTGAAGGCGACGTCGCTGGAATAGTTGTGCGTGTCTGACATCGGAGTTTCTCCTCGCTTGCTGGTCAAAATGGTCTCGATCCCCTTTTGAAACAATTTGTTGATTTGACACTTCATAATTTCAGATTATGAAATAATGCTATGGACCGGATCGATGCCATGCAGGCCTTCGTCACGGTGGCCGACTTGCAGGGGTTCGCGCCCGCGGCGCGCAAGCTGAAGCTGTCGCCGCCGGCGGTGACGCGGCTGATTGCGTCGCTGGAGCAACGGTTGGGCGCGCGTCTGTTGCAGCGGACCACGCGCAAGGTCGCGCTGACCGACGTCGGCGCGCGCTATCTCGAACGTATCAGGCGCATCCTCGCCGATGTCGAGGAAGCCGAAAGCGCGGCCGAGGGCGAGAGCACGCGGCCGAGCGGACAGCTTGTGGTCTCGGCGCCGCTCGGCTTCGGCCGGCTGCACGTCAGTCCTGTCATGTCAGCCTATCTGAAGCGCTATCCGGACGTATCGGGCGAACTGAGACTGGAAGACCGTATGGCGAGCCTGGTTGAAGACGGCATCGATCTCGCGGTGCGGATCGGCCATCTCGCCGACTCTTCGCTGGTGGCACGCCATGTCGGCGAAATGCGGCGGATCGTGGTGGCCTCACCGGCTTACTTGAAGGCGCGCGGCGAACCGAGGCGGCCCGCCGCCATCGCCTCTCACGACACCATCCAGTTCGGATCGACCGCGGCGCTCGCAGACTGGCGCTTCCTGGAAGGTGGCGAGGAGGTTCGCATCGGCTATGCGCCGCGGCTCTTGACCAACAGCTCCGACGCTGCGGTTCAATATGCCGAAGCCGGCGGCGGGCTGACGCGGGTGCTGGCCTATCAGGCCGCGGCGTCGCTCAAGGCCGGACGGCTCAGGATCGTGCTGGAGACATTCGAGCTGCCTGCGGCGCCGATCCATATCGTCTATCCGACCTCGCGGCTGCTCTCGGCCAAGGTGCGCACCTTCATCGATCTCGTGGTCGAGACCACCGATTGGCATTTCGGATGAGTTCATTCCCTCTTCGGCACCACGCGGAAGGTGGCGCTGGCTCGCGCAATCACGGCGTTATCGGCGGTGACGAAGCACTGCGCAAAACAAAGCGTGGCGCCCGTCTTGATCACCTCAGTCTCAACCGTGAGCCACTGTCCGATCTGCGCGCTGCTGACGAAATCGATGGACATGCCAACGGTCACCAGTGAATGGGAGCCGCCCATCTTGTGACCGCAGCTATGCCCCATGGCTTTATCGGCCAGCGCCGCAATCAAGCCGCCATGAACGAATCCGCGTGCATTGGTGTGCGGCGTCGCCAGCCGAAGTCCGAGGATAATCGCGTCCGCCGTTTGCTTCGCATAGATCGGCTCCCAGGGATCGGTGAGCGGACTACGCCGCGACTGCGGCTCGAAGCCGGCGGGGATGTCGCTTGCGGTCATGGCTGGCTCGCGTGGTGACGATGGCCGCAGCATTGAACGCCACTCGCGCGCGGATTGCACCGCTTACAAAGTTTTAAACGGGATTTGCGCGGATGTTTGAAATGCCCTCTCCGTCATCGCGAGGAGCATAGCGACGAAGCAATCCAGCTTTCTGATTGGTGCGAGAAAATGGATTGCTTCGCGGAGCCTGTCATCGGGCGCGCATTCACGCGACCCGTTGGCTCGCAATGACGAAGTCTTCCCTAGAACGGCAGCCCCACGTAATTCTCCGACAGCGACGTCATCGCGGCCTTCGAGTTGACGACATAGTCGAGCTCGGCGAGCTGAAACCGCGCGCCGATGGTGCCGGTGTCCGGAAATTTGTGCATGATCGAGGTCATCCACCAGGAGAAGCGCACGGCCTTCCAGGCCCGCGCCAGCGCCTTGGCGGAATAGTTGTCGATCCCGGCGGACGATTTCTCGTCGTAATATTCGCGCAAGGCCGTCGCCAGATAATGCGCGTCGCTGGCGGCGAGATTGAGTCCCTTGGCGCCGGTCGGCGGCACGATATGCGCGGCGTCGCCGGCAATGAACATCCGTCCGAACCGCATCGGCTCGGCGACGAAGCTGCGCAGCGGCGCGATGCTCTTTTCGATCGAGGGCCCGGTGACGAGGCTGTCGGCCGCCTTCCGGTCCAGCCGCCGCTTCAGCTCATCCCAGAACCGCGCGTCCGGCCAATCCTCAACCCGGTCGTCGAGCGGGCATTGCACGTAATAGCGGCTGCGCCGGGTCGAGCGCATGGTGCAGAGCGCGAATCCGCGCGCGTGGTTGGAGTAGATCAGCTCATGCGAGACCGGCGGGGTCTCGGAGAGGATGCCGAGCCAGCCGAACGGATATTCCCGCTCGAAAGTCTCGATCGCGCCGGGCTTGACGCTGGCGCGGCTGATGCCGTGGAAGCCATCGCAGCCGGCGATGAAGTCGCAGGCGATCTCATGCGTCACCCCATCCTTGTTGTAGGTGAGGCACGGACGGTCGGTGTCGAAATCATGCGGCTTGACGTCGGCGGCCTGGTAAACCGAGGTCAGCCCGGCGGCCTTGCGTGCGTTCATCAGGTCGAGTGTCACCTCGGTCTGACCGTAGATCATCATGGTCTTGCCGGTCAGCGCCTTCATGTCGATGCGGTGGCGGTGGCCTGCGAAGGCGAGCTCGATGCCGTCATGCACCAGGCCTTCCGCATGCACGCGCTTGCCGGCGCCGGCCTCGTCCATCAGCGCCACCGTGCCTTCTTCCAAAAGGCCGGCGCGGATGCGGCCGAGCACGTATTCGGGCGTCTGGCGTTCCAGGATGACGTTGTCGATGCCGTAAGTGCGAAGAAGTTGCCCAAGCAACAATCCTGCCGGACCGGCGCCGATGATTGCTACTTTCGTCCGCAATGCTGGTCTCCTCCGGATGTTGTAGGCTTGGATCAAGACCCAATGCCGCGCGCGTTGTCGCGGGCTTGCAATGACAATTATATCATATAACAGTAGCTGCAAAGGGCGACCAAAGCCCAAAGCCTTACAGGAAATATCAGGGAGATCGTGCCGATGAGGAAGACGTTTTTGGCGTTGCTGCTGGCCGTCGGCGTGACCCCGGCGCTCGCGCAGGAAAAAACCTTCGAGCTGAAGATTTCGCACTGGGTGCCGGCTTCGCATCCGCTGCAGAAGGCGATGGAGGACTGGGGCGCGGCGGTGGAGAAGGCCTCCGGCGGCACCATCCACTACAAGGTCTTCCCGGCGCAGCAGCTCGGCAAGGCGTTCGACCATTACGACATGGCGCGCGACGGCATTGCCGACGTCACCTATGTCAATCCGGGTTATCAGCCGGGCCGCTTCCCGATCATCGGCGCCGGCGAGCTTCCGTTCCTGATGTCGGATGCCAAGGGCGGCTCGGAAGCGCTCGACGCCTGGTACCGCAAATATGCGTCCACCGAGATGAAGGACGTCAAGTTCTGCCTCGCCTTCATCCATTCGCCGTCGTCGTTCCACTCGCGTACCAAGAAGATCGTGGTGCCCGATGACATCAAGGGCATGAAGATTCGCCCGGCGCACGCCACCATGGCGAACTTCGTCACGCTGCTCGGCGGCACCAACGTGCAATCCTCCGCGCCTGAAGTGCGCGACATCATCGAGCGCGGCGTCGCCGACGGCGTCACCTTCCCATGGGGGTCGCTGGTGCTGTTCGGCATCGACAAGGTGACCAAGTATCACATGGACGCGCCGCTCTATGTCACGACCTTCGCCTTCGTCATGAACAAGGACACCTATAACGCGATGTCCGACCGCCAGAAGAAGGCGGTCGACGACAACTGCAACACCGAGGCCGCCGGCCGGGTCGGCGAACCCTGGGGCAAGTTCGAGGATGCCGGCCTCGACAAGGTCAAGGCGGAGCAGGGCCACGAGGTCTACAAGCTGACGCCGGAGCAGCTTGGGTTGTGGCGCAAGGCATCCGAGCCGCTGGTCAAGACCTGGGCCGACAATGTGAAGAAGACCGGCGTCGATCCGGACGCGGCGCTGGCGGAATTGAAGGCTTCGCTGGCCAAATATAACGCCTTGACGCAGTAACAGGTCCGTTCACCATTCACGACGCGGCGGCGGAACAAGCTTCCGCCGCCTTTTATTCGCCGCAAAACGCTTTGGGGGAAGCATGCAGCGCGCTTCGATGGATCGCTTCATCGATACGATCGAATGGATCGCGGCCGGCTTTGTCGGCATCGTCGCGCTCGACATTTTCCTGTCGGTCCTGCTGCGCAACACGCTGAACTACGCGATCCCCGATTCCTTCGACATCGGGCGCATGCTGCTCGGCATTTTGATTTTCTGGGGCATCGCCGCGACCAGCTATCGCGGCACCCATATCACCGTCGACCTCGTCTGGGCCAATGTCTCCCCGCGCTATCAGCGGTGGATCGACGTGTTCGCAACCCTGGTGTTGCTGTTCGTGGTGTCGGTGCAGACGTACACGCTGTTCGACAAGGTGCGCGGCACCTATAACGATCACGTGCTGACCTTCGACATGCACATGCCGACCTGGCCGTTCTTCGCCGTCGCCTGGATCGGCGATATCTCGGCGGTCCTGCTGATCGCGATCCGCACCTATCGGCTGATCTTCCATCCCGAAGAGATGCACGATCCCGCGATCAAGGCGACGGAGTAGCGCGTGAGCACCAGCGCCGTCGCCATCATCGGATTCGTCTCGCTGTTCGCGCTGATGCTGCTGCGCGTGCCCGTCGGCATGGCGATGGGCCTCGTCGGCGTCTCCGGCTTCAGCTATCTCGTCGGCGGCAACGCGGCATTGAAACTGGTCGGCCAGACCTCGATGCGCACGGTGACCGACTACACCTTCGGCGTGATCCCGATGTTCCTGTTGATGGGCACCTTCGTGTCCAATTCCGGCATGAGCCGCGAGCTGTTCCGCGCCGCCAATGGCTTCGTGGGACATTTCCGCGGCGGGCTCGGCATTGCCACCGTCGCCGCCTGCGGCGGCTTTGCCGCGATCTCCGGCTCGTCGGTTGCGACCGCTGCGACCTTTTCCGCCGTCGCCTATCCCGAAATGCGCCGCTTCGGCTATCCGCAGTCCTTTGCGACAGGCGTGATCGCGGCCGGCGGCACGCTGGGCGCGATGCTGCCGCCATCGACGGTGCTTGCGGTCTACGGCATCATCACCGAGCAGGACATCGGCAAGCTGTTCATGGCCGGCATCATTCCCGGCCTGCTCGCGATGACCATGTACATGATGACGATCACGCTGATCGGCCTCATCAAGCCCGGCTTCCTGCCGCGCGGGCCGGCGATCCCGTGGCGCGAGCGCTTTGCGGGGCTTCGCGACATCTGGGCGCCGGTGCTGCTCTTCATCTTCGTGATCGGCGGGCTTTACGGTCTGCCTTATCTGCCGCGCTTCACGCCTACCGAAGCCGGCGGCGTCGGTGCTGCCGGCGCGTTCCTGATCGGGGTGCTGACCGGCCGCCTCGACAAGGAGAAGATCCTCGCCTCGCTGTTGCAGGCGACGCGGACGGCGGCGGCGGTCTTCACCGTGCTGATCGGCGCGCTGATCTTCGGCTATTTCCTCACGGTGACGCAGACGCCGCAGAAGGTGACGGAGTTCCTGACCGGCCTTGGGCTCGGCAGCTACGGCGTGCTCGCGGTCATCATGGTCATGTATCTCGTGCTCGGCTGCCTGATGGACGCGATGGCGATGATCATCCTCACCGTTCCCATCATTTTCCCCGTGGTGACGCACCTTGGGTTTGATCCGATCTGGTTCGGCGTCATCATTGTGATGACGGTCGAGCTCGGGTTGATCCATCCGCCGGTCGGCATGAACGTGTTCGTCATCAAGAGTGTGGTGAAGGATGTTTCCTTTGCCACCATCTTCAAGGGCGTGATCCCGTTCGTCCTGACCGACCTGGTGCGGTTGGTGATCCTGATCGCATTTCCGATCCTGGCGCTGTGGCTTCCGACGCGCATGGCGGGATAAGCGATGACGCCCGAGCTTCATACCAAATACGCCTTCACCATCACTGTCGAGATCGCTGAGGTGACGAGCGCGGGCGAACTCGGCCACGGTGTCCGCCGCATCATTCCGATCACCGGCGGCGCGGTGAGGGGCGAAAGGGTCAACGGCAAAGTGTTGCCGTTCGGCGCCGATTTCCAGATCATCCGGCCGAACGAGCTGATCGATCTCGAAGCCAAATACGCCTTCGAGACCGACGACGGCGCGGTGGTCTATGTCGAGAACAAGGGTATCCGCTTCGGGCCGGTCGATCTGCTGCAGAAGCTCAAGCGCGGCGAGCCGGTCGATCCCGGGCTGATCTATTTCCGCACCGTGCCGAAGTTCGAGACTGGCCACGAGAAATACCGCTGGCTGATGCAGCACATCTTCGTTGCGTCAGCCGCGCGGCATGCCGACCGCGTCGTCATCGATGTGCATATGGTGTTGTAGTTAGCCGTTGTCCCGGCCAAGCGAGCGTAGCGAGTGCGAGCCGGGACCATACCCACAGGCCGACGTGAATGGCAAAGACTCGGAGTCCCGGTGCCGCAACAACTTTGGCCTGTGGTTATGGGTCCCCGCTTGGCGCCTTCGCTAAAGCTTCGGCGCCCCGAGACCTTACCCCGCCGAAGCCTCTGGCGTAGGCGGGTCGAGGGGACGACGGCAGTTGTTGACTCCCCCACCAATAGTTATAAAACATAACTATTCTGCTCAGGACGTAATATTTCCATGGGAAACGCCGCACCCCCCGCGACCGCGGAGCCGGTATGAGCGCGCAGACGAGCACCGCGCGTGCCGCCGGCAGCCATCCGCTGCGCCGGATATCGTTCGGCGATCCCGCCGTCACGATCGAGCGCAAGAGCGACGGCACCATCTATCTGCGCCCGACGCAAAAGCTGTCCGATTATCCGCGCCACCTGACCGATCGCCTGCATCATTGGGCCGCAGCGACGCCGAACAATGTTTTCATGGCCGAGCGCGTCGCCGGCGGCGATTGGCGCAAGCTGACTTACGCCGAGCTGCTGTCCGCGAGCCGACACATTGCTTCGGCGCTGTTGTCGCGCGGGCTCTCCGCGGAGAAACCGGTCGTCGTCCTCTCCGGCAATGCGATCGACCATGCGCTGGTCGCGTTCGGCGCGCTCTATGCCGGCATCCCCTTCTGCCCGGTATCCCCCGCCTATTCGCTGATCTCCAGGGATTACGCCAAGCTCGCCTATGTGATGAAGCTGCTGACGCCCGGCTTCGTCTTCGCCGACGACGCCGGCAAGTTTGCCGATGCGATTGCGGCGACCGTGCCCGGCGGTGTCGAGATCGCGGCGGCCTCTGGCGCCGTTCCCGGCCGCGACGTCACCAGGCTCAGTGATCTCCTGCGCACGCCGCTGCATGCCGGGCTTGACGCCGCGCATGAGGCCATCGGTCCCGATACCATCGCAAAGTTTCTTCTCACGTCAGGTTCGACCGGCAATCCCAAGGCCGTCATCAACACCCAGCGCATGATCTGCGCCAACCAGGTGATGATCCGCGAGACCATGGCGTTCCTGAAGGACGACCCGCCCGTGATCGTCGACTGGCTGCCGTGGAATCACACCTTCGGCGGCAACCACAATATCGGGCTCGTGCTCTACAACGGCGGCGCGATGTATCTCGACCAGGGCAAGCCGATGCCCGGCGGCATTGAGGAGACCGTGCGCAATCTTCGCGAGATTTCGCCGACGGTGTATTTCAACGTGCCCAAGGGCTATGAGTCGCTGCTGCCGTATTTGCGCGACGATGCTGCGCTACGCGAAAAATTCTTCGCGAAGCTGCATGCGATGTTCTTCTCCGGCGCGGCGCTCTCGCCCTTTGTCTGGAACAGCCTCGACGAATTGTCGGTGCGCGAGACCGGTGCGCGCGTGCCTGTCCTGACCGGGCTCGGCGCCACCGAGACCGCGCCGTTCTTCATGTCGGTCAATCCGCGCACCTCGCGTTCCGGCCATGTTGGGCTGCCGGTGCCGGGTAACGACGCCAAGCTGGTGCCTGTCAACGGCAAGCTGGAGGTGCGCGCTTCCGGGCCGAACGTCACCCCCGGTTACTGGCGCCAGCCCGAGCTGACCAAAGCCGCGTTCGACGAGGAAGGCTTCTACAAGTTCGGCGACGCCATCAAGCCGGCTGACGCCGGTGACTTCGACGCCGGCTTCGATTTCGACGGCCGCATTGCCGAGGACTTCAAGCTTGCGAGTGGCACCTGGGTCAGCGTCGGTCCATTGCGTGCACGCTTCATCGCGGCTTGCGCGCCGCTTGTGCGTGATGTCGTGATCGCCGGTATCAACCGCGACGAACTGTCGGCGCTTGTGATCCTCGATCTCGACGGCTGCCGCCTGGTCAATCCCGCCCTTGCGGCGGACGATATTGCGGCGTCCGTGGATGATCCTGCTGTTCGTTCCGCGTTTCGCGAACGCTTCGAGAAATTGCTCGCAACCGCGACCGGCTCGTCGAACCGGATCGCCCGCGCGATCCTGTTCGATGCGCCGCTGTCGATCGACCGCGGTGAGGTCACTGACAAGGGTTCGATCAACCAGCGCGCGGTGCTGGAGCATCGCGCGGCGCTGATCGAGGAACTTTATGCGTCATCGCCGTCGTCGCGCGTGATAACGGTCGCTTAGAACAGGATGAGGATCAGTTTGGATCAGCCGCCGTCACACTCAACTTCACCTCTCCCCGCTTGCGGGGAGAGGTCGCATCGCGTCAGCGATGCGGGTGAGGGGG
>Ga0210410_10004608_pt1 | contig 12080 bp, 9 predicted proteins | sample IncBWC4MmetaG_FD_161058 | JGI IMG/M metagenome (GOLD analysis project Ga0210410, IMG submission 161058) | Forest soil microbial communities from Barre Woods Harvard Forest LTER site, Petersham, Massachusetts, United States - Inc-BW-C-4-M | ecosystem: Environmental > Terrestrial > Soil >... | reverse complement strand
AAATAGAGACCCTGTCAGCGAAGTGTACTGGGAAATGAGTCGTAGTTTCACGGCGAATTTCGTTTGTCTGAGGAAAACGCGAGGAAAAGGGGGGAGCGACAAGTAACTGGTTGGACTAAAAATGGTTTTAGTACCGGGATCGTTCGAATGGGGGCGAGAAGAGGAATAAAGATTAGAGAACGTCCCGCCTGTCCCCTCAGACGCATCGCCGCTGCCTTTGTCGATTATGTTTTCCTCGCAAAATACGTTGTGGTTCTGGCGAAAAACTCGAGGTCTTCGGAATACTCGGCCACATGAATCAGATGTCCCGCGGGCGTCATGCGAAATATTTGGTAACTATGTTCGGAAAGGAGACGGAAATAGTCCCTGAAAAAAGTTCTGGAGTTTACGTTCGAAACTCCAAATTCGAAGGACAGGGCACGCAGGAGGCCGCTTTGCATGCATTCCGTGGCACCATGTAGGGCCTGGAGTTCGGCGCCCTCGAGATCCATTTTCATGAAGTCTATTCTGTTCACGCCATGCTTTTTAACAAAATCATCCAGGCGTAAAGTCTCCACCTCAATGCTTTCGTATCCTTTACGGTGATCGTGCGCGATTGTATCGTCGCGCTCATACAAAGAGCCCATGGTATCGGTGGGATCGGAAGTGTAAAAGGCTATTGTGCCTGAGCGGTCGGAGAGGGCTGCCTGTTGGACTTCGCAACCGTGTATTCGCAGTGCCCGAATTATCTCCGCCGCGCGGGGTTGTGGTTCGAACGCATATATGCGCCCGCTCTTTGGCAGATACTTACGGACCGCAAGCATCCAGCTGCCGACATTTGCGCCAGCATCGATTACAACGAAGTCCTCGTTCGCATTTACCCAGCGCGCGGCCCCCTTTGCTTCGTTTAGGACCGACGGCGACCATCCGCACCCCCTGATCCCTAGAACGACAGCAGCTACTCCGGAGAGCAAGGATTCGGTCCTCTGCCTTGCCAGCCCGAAGGAGAGGGCGGGCAGGAAGGATTGCACACGGGATTTAACGGCGGAGGAAAGGCGGATTGCCATTTGGAATCTCCTTCATCGGCATCACACCGCTCGAATTGTACACGCTATTCAGAAAAGTTGTCCGCGCCAGGAGTCCCGTCTGGGTCGTGATTCCCTATGTGGAAGCGTAGGGAGGAGGCGGAGGAGCGCCCAGGAAAGATTGTGGAGAATTACGAACAGTGACAGCGGATTATTACTTCATAGTTGGGAGTGGTTGCCAAAATTGAAGAGGGCGGCGTAAAGCCGCCCCTACAAGGCAGGATCAAAAATGGGAGGATCGCCCGACAAAAAGTTCTCAGGCATCTCTTGCGGTGCGGTATGCTTTTTGACCAGCTTCCACGACACCAGCGACGTTGGCCTTCACGTCGTCCACTGTTTCCTGAGCGAGTCGAGACCATCGCTTGCCTGTGGATGCCGCATCATCCAAGCCCTGTTTCGCAGTACGAGTGATGTAGCTGCGTGTTTTCTTTCCCGAGGCCGGCGCAAAAAGCAATCCAACAAGCGCGCCTATTCCAACTCCCACGGCAAATGTTGTGAACGTGTTCGACCAATGACGCTGGTTGACCAGATCCGTCCTCGTCAGCGAACTTAAGCTTTCGTTACATTTGCCCGTTAGTTCATAACCATTGTTCGCAGTTTCATTCTCAGTGTCTGGCTTCATGTTGTTCTCCTTTTTAGCCGCGCCCGGCCGAACCGCGGGAGAGCGTGCCCCCGAATTCTCTGATCGTGGAGAGGCATTTCAATAGAGCCTGACGACCAGGGCAGCTTCCAGGCGGTCAAACTGCAAAGGCCCGCCCGGGCCACCGTGTGCAGTCACTCCACAAGGGACGTGCCCGCCAGGTGTTCCATCGAATCCAAATGAGATCATAACGAGGCTCGCAGCTAGTGTCTGTCCGGTTGTGTACAGAAGTCTCTCCTCGGTTGTTTTAGCTTGGTAGATGTGGGGGATCGGTCGACCCTTCTTCGGAAGAGCCGACCGGCTTCTTATGACTTGGGAGGCTCCAGATGGACACTCTATTGATCGTTTTACTGGTTTTGTTTTTGCTGGGCGGCGGTGGTTGGGGATATTCCCGTTGGCGCAGGAACTAGCGATTTTTTCCTGCCGGCAGGAGACGCGAAGAGTTAGGCCACCCGGCAAAACAGTTGTGTAGTGTGACTCTCCGCTCAGAGCCGCGGAGTTCTTGACCGTGATGGGTTTTGCGCACTAGTGAGCGGAACGGAGAGTTCGAGTTCGGTGCCGGTTTTGGGCTTGCTCCAGATGCGGAGTTGGGCGCCGATGGTGGTGGCTCGCTCGCGCATGCCTGCGAGACCCCAGTGGGATTTGCGGCCGGAGTTAAGGATATGAGACTCGATCCCGATGCCATCGTCGCGGACGACTACGCGCACCTTGAGGGGTCGATATTCGATCTCAACTTCGATCCTTTTCGCTTCAGAATGGCGCAAGGAGTTGAGGAGCGCTTCGCGGGCGATCAGGTAGATTTGTTGCAGGACGGCTGAATCCATTGGTTTTGGGTGACCCATTTTCATGATTCGCAGGCGTGCGCGGTCGGTGGCGGCAAGTTCCTCGGAGAAATCGAAAAGCGCCTGATCGAGACTTGTAGAGGGGACATCCGCCGAGCGAAGTCCTTGCAGGGCGGCGCGGCCTTCGGCGATTCCCTTCCCCATCAGGTCACGGACACGGCTCAGGAGCGGCTTCGCGGGGGAATCGGGAGGCAGCCAGCCTTCGGCGACCTGGAGTTGCATTGCGGCGCTGAGGAGTCCCTGCAACAAGGTGTCGTGGAGTTCGCGTGCGATACGGGTTCGTTCGCGGCGGCGTTCTTCCTGACGAAGAACCTGTTCGCGGATTGATTCGTGCTGATTGTAGAAAGCGAAATATCCTCGGATTCGCTCAGTCAAGGGTTGAAGACCTGCAGTTTCGCGTGCCATGTTCGTTCCTCCATGGTTTGTTTGTTCGTTCTTCGTTTGCGTGCGTGGTGCGAAATCCTGGGGGGATATTGCCTCGGGGAGGCTGCTGGCGTCTTGGACGAATCTGGTCCGATTTGTACAATCTTGCTTCCATTTTGGGGCCCGCGGCGCGATTCAACTTGCAAGGTTTTCCATGGAGTTTGGGAATAACGTTTTTCAAATGAGGCGATTACATAGACAAGGGGACGCAGATTGGGGAAGAGTTCCCTCAGGGGCTGAAGCCCAGTCTTCTGCCCTTTCAATGTCGGAGCTAAAGCTCCGACCCCCAAAGGCAGTTAGGAGATGGCTAGCGGTCCAGGCCGCGGGCGAGGCTTGGGGACATGCCGGTGAGGCGGCGGAAGTGACGGTTTAGGTGGCTCTGGTCTGAAAAGCCGACGGCCAGCGCGATGTGGGACAACGGGAGTTGCGTGTCGCGGAGCATCTGCTCGACATGCTCGAGACGGCGGCGGAGCAAATACCTGTGCGGCGGCATGCCAACCGAATGCTGGAAGGCGCGCGCGAAATGGTGTGGCGAAAGTCCAGCCATGGCGGATAAGGCATCGAGACTGATCTTCTCGCCGATGTTCGACTCGATGAATTCGCAAATGCGATTTTTCATTGCGGGCGAAAGGCCGCCACGGTTCAGGTCTGGCGCTTCGGGCATCGGCATGAAGCTCAGCATGTTCAGCCTGGGTTGTGCGTGAACGACGGCTTCCGGCCAACTGCGCGAGAGATTTGATTTCGCGAGGGGCGGAGTGATCAGGGCACGCCAGTGGTCGTTGCGACCTACGCGAGGGAGCAAAACGGGAATGTCCAGGCCACCACGCCTGCGGAAGAGGGAAAGACTGTATTCGAAAAGGGAGGACAGAGGCGAGCTAGCGGCCAGAGTTTTGTCGTCGAGAGCGAACGCGCCGCGTGCCGCTCGGTCGGCGCCGACCAGGCGCTGGTCTTCGTCCACGGCGAGGAGCAAAGCGGGCGCAGTGTCGTCGGACGGCAAAGCGGCGACGATCCATGCATGGCGGAAGTGCTCGCGGAAGAGCCTCTCTTCTACGGCCCGGGCGGAGGCTATGGTTGCGGCAAGGGCCAACTGTTGCGGGCGGTCTGGCCCTTCGGTAGCGACGGCGGAGACGTCCAGAACGCCAGCCAGTTTGCCGAGGGCATCGAAGATCGGGGCGCCTGCGCAAGTAAGTTTGCTGTGGCGAGAGCGAAAATGCTGGCTGCAGTGGACGAGCAGTGGGCGTTGCTCGGTGATGCAGGTGCCGATACCGTTGGTGCCTTCGATTTGCTCGGACCAGACGCCACCGAGCCAGATGCCCCAGCGTTTGAAATCCTCGGCCCGGGATTCATCGCCGCGATGGTGAATGGCGACTCCTGTGTTGTTGCACAGGAGAACGACGTAGCCTTGCTGGCGGACGATGGCATAAAGACGATCGATCTCTTCTCTTGCGTGGACGATGATGTCGGCGATGGGTTCCTTTGAGGCTTTTAGTTCGTTCTGGGTGACGACGTTTGGCTCGGCTGGGTCTTGGGGGTCGACGTGATAGTCGGCCAGACAACGGCGCCAGGAGTTGGAGATTTCTTCGACGGCGGAGATCGGGGGCGTGTGTGGAAGAACAGGTTCGGTCATTTGGACATGATGATGCTGTTCGATACCGGGACTGTGAGGATTTGTGAGTTCGGGAGGCACGTCACCCTCCAGCGTCCGGCTAGTTCCGGTCCGGTTTGGCCTTGCGTGGTTCTCGTCTCTGCAAGTAAGGGGGTCAGTGTAACAGGCGCCCAGTGGGTCAACAAGGTGAGTACTCCGTAACTAGGCGAGTGCAGGGAGGCAAGAGCGCCATTTCGGGAGAACGCCGTTCCCAGAAGCAGGGGCTGGGCAGCATCAGGATGCCGCAAATTTACTGGCGGGGACGCATGAGGAATGAGAGAAGTGCTTCGAGGAAAAGGTTTGAATAACAATAGCGAGGAAAAAGAAGCAGGAAGATGGAGCGGCCTATCGGAATCGAACCGACACCTGAACCTTGGCAAATCTAGAGCCAGCGGAATTTCAGGAACTTACGAGGCACTTTCAGGAGCATTCAGTAGCGCTTAGAGCGGTCAGAAACGCCTAATGTTCCTCAGGTTGTTCCCACGAAACAAAGAGTACAGAAGCGGTTCAGATGTACCACGTGGAAAACGGGTTGGCACCCTTGGGACGCACGAATGCGTGAGAGTCCGCATAGGCTTGGGCGGTAAAGATCGAAAACAAGGCATTTTGTGCCGCTGACCAGGTCTTTACCTTAGTGGTCTGGGGTGATTACCGGGATTGGAAATGGAGGATTCTCGGAATTGTAATAATTTGGCGAACCGGTATCTTGCAGTTACGAGAGCGGGCCGCCTCCGTGGACTGGGCTCGCGCCTCTTTCACCCCGAGAACAGAAATGCTCAGACACGGATGGGGACCAACTCCGGTTCACAAGGTCGGTGGGAAAGAGGAACGCGCTGCACCGAGGTTCAGAACGCGGTGTGGCCGGATGTAGAAATGGACGCCAGAGCGATCGAGCAGATTAGGGGGAGGCCGTGAACGATAGTGATGTCCCAAAATTTGTAACACCGGCGAGAGCCCTCTTACCTGCTCGGCCTTACGGAAGACGAGGTGCGCCGTATTTCGAACGAAACAGGATTGGGCTACCTGGAACGCGCCGGCAGAGAAGAAGAGATGTACTGCAAATTGCGGCAGATTTGCCAGCTTGCGGCGTACGCATCGCCGGCGAGCCGCACAACTTTCAACGCAGGCGATTGGCCGTAAAAACGTCCGCGGTGTTGGCGATCGAGGCCTCTGACAACAGCAAAGTGGCCATTCGGGCCAGCCTCACAGAGGATTTGAAATGCGTCAGTGCGGAAGAGACGCGTTATGCGATCAATCTCAGCCTGGGTGCGGTGCGCGTCAATATCTGCAGCAATGCACCGATTGGAGAGTGGATGGTGCGTGCGGATCAGGCCATGCGTGAGCAGAAAAGGCGCCGCTTGAATCGTCTTTCCGAACGGCCGACTGTTCTTCAGACCAACTAAGCGCCATGGCCGCAAGGATTTATTGTCGATAATCTTCCCGCCCAATCATTCGGGATCTCCGCGCCGTCCAGCCCGGGGCAACGATACCGAAGGCAGTTTGGAAAGTGAGCCACCAAATGCCGATGCGGTCTGGACGACTTGAAAAAAGGGCTCGGCTGGCCATCCCCGTACGGATCTGCAGCCTCCAGGAGCCGTCTGCAGCGGAACGGTCGACGACAGAGAACATCTGCTCGTTGGGAATACGTGTGTTGGTCCGGCACGCCAGGAAGCGGAATGAGCGGCTGTTGATCAACTCTGCGGACGGAGAGTTGCAAACGGATGCGCGCGTAGTTTATTGCGAGCGCATGGTGGACGGGCGGTTTGCCCTGGGATTGGAATTCAACGGAGGGGCTGCCAACTGGGTCAAGAAGACTATGGGTTCCGGAGATTGAGCGCCGCCCTAGGAAAGATCATTCCTCAACTCGTACCGCACTCAGGATCAAACGCAGGAACAGAGTTCGCCTCGGCCCAACTCTCATTTCCCACGAATAGAAAAAGATCGGTTATGCAAGTTTAGAGAACGGATTGAGGTCCTTTGGGGTGAACTGCATGGCCCGCAAAGAACCCCAATTTCACGGGAGAAATTCGGGTGCCAGCCTACTTCTCGAAAAGCAATACCGCTGGATTCGGATCGCTCATTGAGACAAGCACAAACTTTGTGGGCGACACTACATAGGCGACCGCGTTGCCGCCGCCAATGCTCCCGGTAAAGGTTCCCCTGCCATTGGTTGGCGATGAGGAGACGGAGTAAGTGGCATTCACGCTGACGCCAGAACTTGCTCCGCTCGGGGCACCGATATCCTCGCTGCCGATGATGCTGGCGATCGGGCTGGCGCCGTTCGCTGAGAACTCGCCGGAGAAGATCGTGACACCAAGCGTCGCCGGAACGGTGGTCAAGCCGGCGTAGGCGCCGCTTACCGAACTGTTGGTGAAAGGAGTCGCGGCCTGTGGATCGCCGAAGCCAAACAAGACGGAACTATCCGGGACAACAAAGAAGGCCTGATTGGAGCTGACCAGGTAGGCAACCAGGTAGCTGGCTCCAATCCGGATTGCGGTTCGCCCGTTGCCATCAACGGTTGACGTTCCCGCAAGAGTGGTGGCGGACGTGGAAGCACCGCCACAGTTTTGGTCGTAGGTCAGGGTGAGCGCGCCGGTGGCGTTGCCCGTTAGCAAACCGGCGAGCACGTTGGGAGAGGGGCCAGTGTTCTTGCCGCACCCGGAGCCGACGCGTCCGGTCAGATACATCACCATGCCGCCATTCAGCGAGGCGCTAGAGAATCCTCCAAGTGGGGTTTGCTGCTGGAGGAACGCGCCATTCAGGAGCGGGGTCGCAGGCGTGGGCGCGTCCGACTCCATCGCAAAAAACTTTCCAGAGTTCACGACGTAAAAGACGAAATTAAGGTTTTGCGGAATTCCACCTGCCAGCGGTGGCACGTTTAACATGCCCCGCCCGCTGGTATTGTCCGTCACCATGTAATTCGCCGCGAAGACGTTCAAGGTGGTGAATGTGCCGGACTGGTTGGCATCCGCGGCTCCGCTTGTAAGTGTGCCCGCGCCGTTGGCCGTCATACGTCCGGCGATTGCGGTCCGATTGTTCGAGAGGTCCAGCCCGGCGACACCAAACGCATAGTCGCCGGCTATTTTGGCGGTGCTGTACGCAGTGATGTCGGCCTTTTCCATGGAGCCCGAGCCGACCGTTCCGTTCCCGCCCGAGGCGTCAATCTCGACGAACTTCGCGGTGCCGTTGGCCATCATTACAAAGGCCAGCTTGCCGCCGCCCGGGATATTCAGGTTCATCACTCCCCTATTGTCCGCTCCGATCAAGTAAGTCCCGGTGAATGCTTGGGCGATTAATTTCTCCGGCAGACCTACGCCGTTGGTGTCCAGCTCGCCGTTCGTCAAATTTCCGGCGCCGTCCGAAGTGAATCTCCCCACGGCAGCGAAAGGAGTTGAGCCGCCACCGCCTCCGGTAGTCATTCCGTTAAATGTAAATGCGTACTCGCCTTTCAGCTCGGCGTTGTTCACCCCGGTTGTGCCCTGTGCCCGGATCGTGGCGGCAAGAAACAATGCCAGGCACGCGGTCCCTAGAATCTGCAACGTTCTCATCTTTCCTCTCCTCGTTTAATGAGCTGCCGCGCAGGGCCGATTCGTAACGAACCGGCGAGCAGAAGTGTTCTTTGGGCGAGCACACTCTTGTCTTGAAATTAGCCCGCTGCGTGACAAGCTACGTTCGGGTCGTTCAACCACTGCCCTGTTTTCACCGACCTACCGATCACTCGGCGCTATCGTATATATGCCTTTGCGGAGGACGACGAACAATCGGGTAAATACAGGAAAAACAGGGGAGGAATCTCCCCAACCACAAAGGGCGAAGGTAGGGAGAAGACTAGGGGTGCTGATACTAGCGAGCTGGGCGTATTTCGCTCAGAGTGCGCTGGGGAGAATCTTGGTCTCCTTCCGGACCAACTCGCGAAGGATGGAAGGGATCTTTTCAAATTCGGCCGACTTATCCAGGAACAAATTGGCGCCGGCAGTTAAACACTGTTCGCGATATTCGGGATAGGGATAGTTCGTGCAGATGAGAACGAAGAGGTCGGGGTGTTCCGTGCGAATGGCGCGGAGAACATCGAGACCGCTGCCGCCGGGCATGTGCAGATCGAGAATTAGCGCATCCGGCTTCATTTTCTGGATGCCGTTTACCGCGGCGGGAACATCGCCCGCCTGGCCCACAAGCCGTGCGCCGGGAACCTCTTCGAGAAGGCCCGCTAGGCGTTCCACGACTATCCTGGAGTCGTCAGCGATAAAGACTTTCATATTCATTCCTTCATGAAGAGCATTCGCCCAAATGCAGAGCCCAAAGATAGAGAATGACAAATTCGCCAAGAAATACATCGGGTGGAATCACGAATCTCTTGTAGGACAATGAGAAGGTGTGTTGACCGCGAGTGTCCTACGAGGAGAGGCCCGTTATCCAAAGCGGCAAGACTCGGGAAGCCGGGGCTCGCGGCCTGGGGTTTGCTGCGAGCTAGTCCACCAATTGCGCTTCAAGCGCGTAGCGAATGAGATCCGCGTTCGTCTTCATGCCGGTCTTCTCCAGAATTCGGCCGCGATAGGTGCTAACGGTCTTTACGCTGAGAGAAAGTTCCTCCGCCATTTCCTTAACTGTTTTTCCCGAAGCGAGCATCCGCAAGACCTGGAATTCGCGGTCGGAGAGAAGTTCATGGAGGGGTAAATCTGCACCTTTTCTGAGATCCACGGCCAGCGTTTCCGCCAGGGTTGCGCTTACATACTGCCCACCTGCAACGATTTTCTTGATCGCGATCTTCAGCTCATCCGGCACACTGTCTTTGGTCAAGTAACCCGCGGCGCCGGCTTTGAGAGCCCGCCGGGCATATTGCTGTTCGGGATGCATGGTCAGAAGGAGCACCGGAGTCCTGGGGCGCAAGCGCTTCATATCATCGAGGATGTCGAGGCCACTTTTTCCGGGCATGCTGATATCCAGAATGACCACATCCCAATGGTGACGCCGGACAAACTCCAGTGTTTCCGTGGCCGTATTCGCTTCCCCAAAGATCACTCGAGGGAATGCTTCCGCCAGCGTCTCTCTCAAGCCCCGTCGAAACATGGCATGGTCGTCAGCGATCAGGATCCTCATGGCGCACGCTTTCTGCAGCGATCGAGGGAGGTAGAGGAATCGTGAGTGTCATTGTTGTTCCCGAACCAGGCGCTCCTTCCGTTTTAAAATCTCCGTTGAGTAAAAGCGCGCGCTCCTGCATTCCGATCAGTCCGAGGGATTTGCGCGCTTTCGCCACGTCGGGGTCAAACCCGGTGCCGTTGTCGAAGACCTGAAAAATAATCCGATCGTTGTCGCGCCGGAGGCGCGCTTCCACCCGGGTGGCGTGGGCGTGGCGCGCCACGTTGGTCAGCGACTCCTGAAAAATTCGAAAGATTGCCGTGGACCGGTCGGTGTCGAGCGTCAGGGGTTCCGGCGGCAAAATAACGCTGCAATGAATCCCGGTGCGGCCCTCGAATTCCTGAGCATGGGCTTCCAGCGCGGAGGGGAGACCGAGATCATCCAGCGTTCTGGGACGAAGCTCCGAGGCGATCCGGCGCAAGGTAGCAATCGTGCCATCCACCAATTGAATGGAAGAGTCCACCTTGGTCCGAAGCGCGGTCTGCTGCTTAGCCAGCTTCCGGCCAATCAACGCGAGATCCATCTTGATCGCCGTGCAAGCCTGACCGAGTTCATCGTGAATTTCGCGCGCGATGTACGTGCGTTCCTCCTCGCGTACGCTTTGCAGCCGAGCCGCGAGGGCGCGAAGTTGATCGCGCGATTTCCGCAGCTCCTCCTCGGCGTGTTGACGATCGGCGATCTCCGTGCGCATCTCGTTGTTCAAGCGGGTAAGGACGGCGGTCCGCTGTTCGACACGCAACTCCAGCAGTTCTTTGGCCTTGGTCTGCGCTTCCGCTTGCTCGCGGTTTTCGGTGGTGTCGCGGGTGAGCTTAGCGAAACCAAGGAGACTCCCGTTCGCGTCGCGGAGCGCGGTCACGACCACATTGGCCCAAAATCGAGAGCCATCTTTCCGGACGCGCCAGCCCTCGTCCTCGGTCCGTCCCTGCTGGGCAGCCCTGGCGAGAATGTCGCGTGGTTTGTTCTTCATCTGGTCTTCTTGCGGGTAAAAGATGGAGAAATGGTGACCGATGATTTCCGCGGAATCATATCCTTTCAAACGCTGCGCGCCGGCGTTCCAGCTGCCCACATTACCCACGGGATCCAGTTGGAAGATGGCGTACTCCTGAACGCCTTCGACGAGCAGCCGGAAGCGTTCCTCGCTCTCGCGGAGCGTGCGTTCCGCATGGATGCGATCGGTGACGTCTTCAAATGCCACACCCAGGAAATTATTGGACAGTGGAAAAGCTCGAACGGAGTAAACGCCCTGCCGGATGAGGCCGTCACCGTACGAAATCTCCCCAAGATTTCGAGCCTCGCCGCTGCGCAGTGTAGCAAACAGTTGGCCGGGGAGGGGTGTTTTCAGCAGCTTGGGAAAATCGGCCAGGCTTCTCCCGAGCAGCTTGGGCGAATTCGGCCGGGTAATTTCCGCGGCCGCCCGATTGGCATCCACGACTCGGAATGATTCAGGGTCCGAGGGATCTTCCAACATTAGAAGGACTACGCCGACCGGCAGCTCCCTGAGAAGTTCCGGATATAAACGGAGTACCGTCTGGCTCGGGAGCGGGAAACCGGAGAGACCCTCGTGGAAATCAAAACCGGCAAACCTGCGGGTTTTCATAGAAACTCTCTTGAAGGAAATCAGGTGGCCGGAGTCTCGGGCGGGAAACAGCTCGAGGTGAGCTGGGATTCTCAGATCAACTATAAAACATTTGAGCCGAGGAATCCCGGGAGGCTCCCAATCGGCATAGGTACAGCTGTACCGATGTAGGACTGTGTGAGACAGATCTGAAACAAACGTCTGACACGAAAATCATTTCCCTGCCGACAGACCTAGAACTCCGCGCGAATTAAGCTCGCCCCCGTGGGTGCAACGTTTGGAGCGCATTTGCCTCTCGGCGCGGGCGTGAGTGGTTGAGATATCCAGGTCATTCCCAAATCTCAGCGACCTGCCCCCTCCGAATTGCGTTAGCTTGCCCAGCCCCCCAGCCCCATCGAGACGCAGGCCTCGAGTTGCCCGCGAACTATATTTAGGGGAAATCCTTTGAAAACCAGAATACAAAGTCGTTCCATTCATTCCTATTCCAGGTTGCTGAAACACGCCGGAGCGGCGCTATTGGGCCTGTTGTTTGCCCTGGCGTGCTGCGGAAATGCAGCCGCGCAGCAAACGATCTGGCCAAGCACTACGGTGCCAGCGGCGATTGATAACGGTGCCAGCGGTCCGCTGGAGCTGGGGGTTTCGTTCAAGTCGGACGTCAGCGGCACCATCACCGGCATTCGCTTTTATAAGAGCGCGGCCAACACTGGCGTCCACGTAGGCCGCCTCTGGAGCCCCACCGGCGCTCTCCTCGCGT
>Ga0210410_10004607_pt1 | contig 12080 bp, 11 predicted proteins | sample IncBWC4MmetaG_FD_161058 | JGI IMG/M metagenome (GOLD analysis project Ga0210410, IMG submission 161058) | Forest soil microbial communities from Barre Woods Harvard Forest LTER site, Petersham, Massachusetts, United States - Inc-BW-C-4-M | ecosystem: Environmental > Terrestrial > Soil >... | reverse complement strand
GAAATTCCTGACGTCAGCGCCAGCGGCGACGGCCACCTGACGCTGCACCCTCTTCCGGTCCGCCGTCACCGCTGGTTTCGTCGGGTTCGCGTTCGATCCGGACGACGGGAAGGATCAGGATCGTTCCCATGCCTTCGCGTGGCGCGCCATCGATGGTTGAGCCCAGCCGCCGCGTTCCCGCATCCGCCGGAAATTCAATGATGGTGCTCATGTCAAGCTCATCTCTCTGGTTGCCGCTTTCGGACCTGGCCGGCGACTTGTCTTTATTAAGATCAGGACGTGGTTAACGCAGTCTTAATTTGCCGCGCGCCCCGCGAGATTCGATTTCACCCCGGGCGCGGCAGCTGGCCCGCCGTGGCACAGCAGGCCTTGAATGGCGCGGTTTTCTTCACCGATTGTTTTCCTTAACGAGCTGTTAAAGCAACCGACGTAGGCTTGATGCGAGAATTACTCAGTCGCGTACCCTGACATGACCGCATCTCCATCGTTTCCCGGCTTCGACGGGCTGATGACGCTCTCCCGCCGCGAGGGCGTCGATATCCGACCCACTTTGCTCCGCGTGCTGACCGACCTTTACGTTCAGGCCGATGCGCATAGCGGCGACGAAGAGCGGCAGTTCGTCGAGCTGACGTCGCGGCTGTTCGACGAGGTCGACGACGCCACCCGCGCGGCGGTCCGCGCCCGGCTTTCGGTCTATCCGGGCACCCCGGCCGAAATTCAGCGAAAGCTCGGCCTGAAACCGGCAAGTTCCGACCAGCGCGTGCCGATGGCTTGCGAGATTCCGGCTGCCCCGCCGGCGGCGGCGCCGGTCAAGGCGCCCACCGAAGCGCAATTGCGGATGCAAGCGAACCTGTCGATGCAGCCGAAGGACGCGGCCGAAATCCACGGCATGTTTTCGCGCGCCGACGCCCGCGAACGCGCGCTCATCCTGCACAATCTGCAGGACACGCCGTTACGCGCGGCGGCGCGGATTCCCGCTGCCCGCGCGCAACGCACGGTCGAGACGCTGGAGATGGCGGCGTTTGCCGCCGACGTCGAGAACTTCACGCTGGAAATCTCCGAGACCCTGATCCTGCCATGGCGGGTTGCCCGCCAGGTGGTCGACGATCCCGGCGGCGAGCCGCTCGCCTGTGCGGCGCGGGCGGTCGGCATGCCGAGCGCGGTGTTTCAGCGGGTATTGCTGTTTCTCAAACCCGAATTCGGATGCTCGGTGCACACCGTCTACCGGCTGTCGCGGCTTTACGACCGACTGAGCGAGCGATCCGCCCTGGTCATGCTGGCCGCCTGGCGCGGCGCGACGGTTGCGGTCACCCGCGCCAAATTCCGCCCCACGCTTTATGACGACGAGCGCAACCGGGCACGCCAGGCGCCGGCGCAAACCCGCAACCCGGCGCAACAGCCCGGCTCGGCCATCGCCAAACGCATCGGCTCGGAAGGCTAAGGCGCCTTGAAGCGAAAGCCCGCCCCACTCTAGGCCCGCGCCAGCTCGAGAAAATGCCGCCCCGCCCGGTCCTCGGTCTCCACGATCCAGGCGTCGGGATCGAACCGGATTTCCTTGGCCAGACGCTCTTCCACCGAAGATTCGGGCACCGGCTCCTTCGACGTCGGCATGAAAAACCGTTCGATCGGCCGGCTGTCGTCATAAACCGTCTGCGGGGCCGGGATATAAAGCATGGCATTGCCATCGAGCAGCGCCACCTTGACAAAAACCGCGCCCGCCTCCTCCGCGCCGCGCCGGCGCACCGCTCCGAATACGCCTGCGGTCTGGCAACGCCTCAAATAGGCCGTCACCCATATGCTCGATTTCAATCGCATGGGGCGGACGATAGGCCAGCACCCGTATCGAGGCTAGTGTCGGATCGGCGAGCGGGGCAAACCCGGACACAGCGCCGAAATGACATTTCTGTCGTGAATGACCCGGTCACGGACATTGACGCGGGTTTCCGGGCAGGTATCAATGAGCGCCGGGTCAATCGACCAAAACGACTGTTTTTAGCTGATGGTTCCTCGAGGTTTTCGACTGCGGACCTGATGCATCGATCATTTTTTCGGGCGACACGCGACAACATGGATAAGGCATGATGGCCAATCAGGATAAACCCGCTCTCTCGCATGCCGTCGAGCGCGATCTCCGGCTCGATCTGTTCCGCGGCGTCGGTCTGTGGATGATCTTCCTCGATCACGTTCCCGACGACTTCGTGGCCTGGTTGACGCTGCGCAATTACGGCTTCAGCGATGCCGCCGAGGTGTTCGTATTCATTTCCGGTTATCTGGCCGGCTACATCTATGGTCCGATCATAGGCGCGGGCCAATTTCTCGCTGCCATCAAGCGGCTGTGGACACGCGTCTGGCAAATGTACGTTGCCCACATCATGCTGTTCCTGCTGTTCACGGCGCAGATCGCGCGCACGGTGAGGAAATTCGACAACCCGATGTATGAGGACGAATTCAACGTCCACAATTTTCTCCAGCACCCGGACGTTCTGATCGGGCAGGCGCTCACGCTGCGCTACAAGCCGGTCGACCTCGACGTTCTGCCGCTTTACATCACGCTGATTGCCGCTTCACCGCTGATCCTGTGGTGCCTGTTGCGCCGCCCGAACTGGACCTTGCTCGGCTCGATCCTGCTCTACATCGGGGCGCGCATCTTCGACTGGAACCTGGCTTCCTATCCGCCCGGGACCCACTGGTATTTCAATCCGTTCGCCTGGCAATTGATGTTCGTGTTCGCGGCATGGTGTGGCGTTGGCGGCATCGCCCAACTGCAGTTCCTGATGCGGTCGCGCGCGGCGCTGGCGGTGGCCTTTGCGTGGATCGCCTTCGCGTTCCTGATCGTGATGACCTGGCACAGCGCGTTCCTGGAATCCCTGATTCCGAAATGGATGATCAAGGCGATCTATCCGATCGACAAGACCGACCTCGATATGCTGCGTTTCACGCACTTCCTCGCCGTGGCGCTGGTGGTCTCGCGATTTTTTCCGCGCAAGGCGGAGATCCTCGCCTCCAAATGGCTGCGTCCGATGATCCTGTGCGGTCAGCATTCGCTTCCGCTGTTCTGCTTCGGCGTATTCCTGTCGTTCGGAGCACACTGGATCCTGGTTCAGTATTCCCATGGCATATTGATGCAACTGCTGGTCAGCGTCGGCGGCATCGCGATCATGGTCGCGCTGGCATGGTTTCTGGATCGGGCCCGAAAGGTCCCCGATCTGTTTGTCGATGTGAGCGAGGCGCAAACGGTGGCGGTCGCACCCGCCAAGGCGTGATCGCGCTGTCGTTCCGGGCAAGCTCCGGCGGAAGTCGGGGCAGCCTGATCCGGCAATCAAGGCAGCCGTTGTGTGCGCCCTAGGGCGTGTACTCATAAATGCCAGCGGTCCCGATGTCCGCTTCCGGGGGATGATCGGACATCGCAAAGCCACGTTGAATCGGCCGAAATTGACCCAATGCGGAAGTCACGCGCCATGAAGGAACTGTCGCCGGATAGTCGTTGCACGATCTTGAGAACTGCAAGGCTAAGTTCAAGATCGCATGGGTGCGCATCCGCGCCGGGCTGACGGATTGGGACATCGCGAAGGCGCAGAAATGCGGTGAGGGTAACCGCCCAGAAAACGCCGTCCATCGCCGCCACGACTCACCGCCCAAACACCGCGGCTCAGCGAAGGGGAGACCGACTGAGACCCGCTCGGTCTAAGCAATACTTGGCCGACTTGCGATTGCGCAGGCGGCGGCCTTAATCGTCCCAAATGCGCTTACCGCACCGGCATTCGTACATGCGAAGGGTTTTGCCTCTGCGCGGGTCAAGCATTATTTGAACGATGTTGGGCCGATCACCGCAGCGAACGCACTTGAGCTCTTCCTTAGTCTCTTCGCCGGTCGGCTTGCGAGCACTAAAAAAGTTCATGTGATGCTCCTAATGGGTATCCAGTAGGACGATGGAGCTTAGTTCCGCAAAATTGGCTTAATAGTGAATATTTCGTGGCTCCATCGTAGAATTAAGGCGCTCGGAGCAAGGCCAGGACCGATCAACAGCTTGCTGCCGGGTTTGTCCCCTATCAAAGCACGCCATTGAACCTATAGACTGTAGACTGTCACCTTGGAGCGAGGTCCGCCACCGCATTTTTGAGTGCCCCACCGCAAAGGGTTTGTGATGGAAAGGGCAAGATTTGGTAAAGCCAAGATTTCCGCTTTTGGCAGCGCTCGGAGTGCTGCAACCTACGTGGCCGAACTTTCAATAGTCGCAGCGAGTTACATCGGTCTTGCCGAGTCCGCGCTATTGCTACCCACGATTAATCCGGCCGCCACACCTTTGTGGCCACCAACCGGGTTCGCGCTCTCGCTGGTCCTGCTGCGCGGCTACCGGATTTGGCCCGCGATTTTAGTGGGGTCTCTCTCTCCATACCTCATGGCCGGCCGATCGCTCATAGAGTTGGGCTCAGTCGGGATCAGTACTCTCCTCGCTGCGTTTGCCGGGACATGGCTGATTAGTCGCTGGTCGAGCGGTCGCCAGACGTTTGGTACCCCCTCTAATATCGCAAAGTTTGCAATCATTTCCTTTGCGCCGACCACGATAATTAGTTCAACCATCGCCCTGGCAGGATTCATTCTCGCCAACACACTAAGTTTTTCCGATTCTGTCGTCACCTGGTTAACCTGGTGGCTTGCAGACGCGGCTGGGACCTTAGTTATTGCTCCGGTCGTCGTGCTCTGGGCGATGATGCCTTTACGTAGTTTTTCCAAATGGAACCTGTTGGAATCGCTCGCTGTCTCTATTCTCGTGAGCGTCATCGGGACCGTTGCTTACAGCCCGCTCATCGGCAGTAACCTCATCAGCAACGACCTCAACGTGCTGCTGCCGTATCGGAGCCTTCTTGGCTTTCTGGTCTTACTACCGTTGATGTGGGCTGGTTTGCGCGGTAATCAACGCGACGTCGCCACGGCCGCGCTCATTTTCTTCGGAATCGCCGTGTGGGGTTTCTCGGTGGGTAGCGATCCATTTCCGAAAACGGATCTGAATGGAGCCCTATTATCGTTACTCGTGCTTTCGATCAGCGTATCAGTGCCGCCTCTCGCTTTAGCCGCAGCAATTGCGACACGCCAAAACACCGAAGCCCATTTGCTTTCCGTGCAGGACCAATTGAACCGTCAGATTGAACGGAAAAATTTGGCGCTCAACAGTGTAAAACGCCACTTCCAAATTCTAATCGAAGGCGTTGTCGACTATGCAATTTTTGCGCTCGATAAGGAAGGGCACATTGCAAGTTGGAATAGCGCCGCACAAAAAATCATGGGCTACACCGCGGAAGAAATTATCGGCAAGCATTTTGGGATATTTTATCGACCGGATGAGCGCCGCGCGGGCGCGCCAGACCGCGCATTGGAATTGGCTAACCAAAGAGGCAAGCACGAAGTTGAGGGTTGGCGCATCAGAAAAAATGGCACGCCGTTTTTCATCACCGGCTCGGTCTCTTCGACCCGTGATGACGCAGGAAATCTGCTCGGTTTTATCAATATACTCCGGGACGCAACCGAGCGACGCGACGCGGAGGAGAAACTGGTCCAGGCACGCGAACAGCTCGCGATGTCGCAGAAAATGGAGGCAATCGGCAAACTGACTGGCGGGATTGCGCACGACTTCAACAATCTATTGATGATCATTGGAGGTAGTGCTCAGATCTTTGCACGGCTACTTGATCCGAAACTGCCAAGAGCAATCGAAGCCATACAGACCGCGGCCAAACGCGGAGAAAGTCTCACGCGCCAATTGTTGACATTCTCTCGTCATCAGCATCTTAGCCCGACGGTCGTCGATTTGAATGCTTCCATAAAGAACATGCGGACCATGATTGAAAGCTCGCTGCGCGGGAACATTGTGTACAACGAAAATATTGGTGACGGTGTTTGGCCGGTTAAAGTGGACCTCGCCGAACTAGAACTTGCGATTGTCAATATCGCCGTTAATGCCCGCGACGCAATGCCAAACGGCGGCACGTTCACGTTATCCGTCAATGACGTGACGGTAAATCAGGAAATCGGCGATAATCGCCTTGAAGGAGCCTTCCTAGCGATAGCGTTTAGCGATACGGGCACCGGTATTCCGCCAAATCTTCTGTCCAAGATGTTCGATCCATTTTTCACAACCAAAGAGGTCGGCAAAGGAACCGGGCTCGGCTTGTCGCAGGTTTATGGTTTTGCGCACCAAGCCGGCGGAACGGTGACGGCAGACAGCGAGGTCGGACAAGGAACAACGATTACAGTCTATTTACCGTCTTGTGCGGACGAGCAAATCGCCAGCAAAAAGGTCTCCGCTGCTAAAACAAAAGCACGGCATTCGCAAGGGCAGACGGTCCTCGTTGTCGACGACAGCGCTGATGTGGCGGAAGTGACTTCCTCGCTGTTCGAGCATCTGGGCTATGAGACCATCTATCGAGATTCGGCCGAGGCGGCATTAAAACTGCTTGAAGCCGGTACGAAGATCGATCTCGTCTTCAGCGATATCGTCATGCCAGGGACCATCGACGGCGTCGGGCTTGCGAGAGAAATCCGTTCGCGGTATCCCAATTTGCCGGTGGTCCTTACGACCGGTTACAGCGATGCAGCAAAAGAAGCTCCCTCAAATCTAAGAATACTACGTAAGCCGTTCGATACCGAGGCGCTAAGGGATTTTATCCATGATATTACGGCCTCCGAGATTATTGAAACCATCCGCCATGCCGCTGGCGTCAAGCACGGCTAGCGCTTTGCGCAGAAGTTGATCGACCGTGGCCAGCCGTGTCATCGCGGCCATTGTTCGGCCGTGCCGACGCAGTAATCGAACAGCCTTCTCTTGTCGCAGCGCATGAGTCCGGTTGTGGCACAAAACGGACATGCGGCGGTCAGCCGGCGATGTCCGCTTTTGGGGGTAAAGCCGACATGGCGGATTTATGAGTACACGCCCTGGTTTGGCCTTGCGGCGCGGTCGGACAGGCTTGCCGCGCAACGCGATCTCATAATTTGTGCCCTTTCTGGCGCAGCGCCTCGGTGAGACGAGCGCGGAGATCGTCGGCCGCCTTGCGGCTCGATTCCTGGCCGACCTGATTGCTTTGCTGCGCAAGCGTCGACGCCTTTTGCAGCAGCTTCTGCCCGGCCGGCTGGGAATAGAACGCCTCTATCTGGTGCATCTCGTCGACCGTAAAATTGTTGGCATAGACGGTAGCGACGGCATCGACCATTGCCGTGTAGTACGGCGTAAACGCATCCACCATCGTCGGCATCAACGCTTCGTAATCGCGTTCGATCTCCGGCCTGTCCTGCGTCAGCGCGGGCTTCAGCGTCAGCAGGATGGCCGGCAGCAGCGCCTTGTACTGATCGGACAGTTTCATGGTGGTCACCAGGCTGCGCGCCGCCGTCATGGCGTCGGGTGTTGGCGTTTGCGCAAATGAACCGGAAATTGAAAACACAAACAGGCTGGTGATGATCAACAGGCGTCTGGACATGGCTTCCTCCGATGACAAGGTCGCGCGACGATCTTCAGAAAATCAAGTTTCCCCGACAGGCAAATTCGCGCGTTCAACTACGCCTGTTCGCGCCGACCAATCTTGCGAAGGTGCCAGTGGTGATCAGGTTTGTCCAGAACAGCTGCGTCTGAACCGCCGCGCTAGTCGATCGGGTGGCCGATCACCGCGACGAGTTCGCGCACCAGGCGATCCGATACCTGTCCGGTCACCGGGATCTTGCGGTCCCGCTCGAACTTCTGGATCGCGGCCTGGGTGTCCGGGCCGACCGCGCCGGTCGGCCGCAACTGGCCATAGCCGTTTTCGGTGAGCGCGCGCTGCACCGCCGCCACGCGGTGCGTCGCCGCATTGGCCGGCGTCTCGGCGCGGGGGGCCGGAATTGGCGCCGGCGGCCGCAGGGCAGCGCCAGGCGCCACCGGCGCCGCGCTGGTCGCCTTGACCAGGTTGGTGAGGGGATCGGCAGGCCTCGGCTCGGCGGGCTTTTCAACGGGCTTCAGCTCCAGAACGAGTTTCGGCTCTGCAAGCGTGGCGTCGGCTTCGACCGGCCGCGGACGCGGCAGCGGGTTGACCGCCGCCAGCCCTGGCGCCGGCATCACGACCACAGAACCGAACATCGGCGCCGGATGGTGCCCTCTTTGCAGGAACAGCGCATTGGCGATGATGGCGCTGACCGCGGCAAAGGCCAGGGCCCCGGCGATCACGTCTTTCGGGCTGCGCAGCAAGATGCGCATCGCCAGGCCGCGCTCGGCGTCGACATCGAGCTCAACCGCGCGTGCACCGCGGCGGCGGCGCGGCATGCCGTCATTTCCGGTATTTTTTCTAGGCACTTTTCTTCACCTGAAGGGCTTGGTCGGGGGCAGTTTGTCGCGGTGCCGGATTAAGCGTTGCGATGTTTGACGCCTCTCTCGAAGGCGGCGTGTACGCCAGCGGCAACGTGACGGTGACGGTGGTTCCTTCGCCGATCCTGCTCTGGACAGTCAACTCGCCGGCATGCAGGGCGACCAGGCTTTTCACGATCGACAGCCCGAGGCCGGTGCCTTCGTGCCGCCGCTGATAGGTCTTGCCGGCCTGGAAGAAGGGATCGCCGACCCGCTTGAGATCGTCGGCGGCGATGCCGACGCCGGTGTCGGTGACGCGCAGCAACAGCCGCGATCCCTCGACGCCGGCGGAAACCGTCACCTTGCCGCCGCGCTCGGTGAACTTGATGGCGTTGGAGACGAGATTGAGCGCGACCTGCTTGAACGCGCGCGGATCGCCGGTCATGACCGGCAGATCCTCAGGGATCCGGGTCGCAAGCTCGATCCCGCTTTCCCGCGCCTTCAACGCCAGCAGGCTGCAGCAATTGACCAGCGCGGCACGCGGCGCGAACGGCTCCGGCGAGATTTCGAAATTGCCGGATTCCATCTTCGACATGTCGAGGATGCCATTGACCACCGACAGCAGATGCTGGCCGGAATCGTTGATCAGCTGCGCATATTCCTTGCGGCGCGCCGCGTCCAGCATCAGCGCGTCTTCCTGAACGATCATCTCCGAGAAGCCGATGATGGCGTTGAGCGGGGTGCGCAGCTCGTGGCTCATGGTGGCGAGGAAGCGCGTCTTGGCGGCGTCCGCCTGTTCGGCGGCGGTTCGCGCCAGATCGAGCGCCTGTTCCTGGATCTTGCGGTCGGTGACGTCGCGCATCACCGCGACCACCTCGGCGTCCGCCGCCGTCGCGGCCGGCGACGGCTGCTCGAGCGGCCGGCAACGCATCTCGACCCAGATGAAATCCTGATGATGGCCGCGCTGGCTGCCCTTCGGCGCATCGCGCCGCAGACGGAATTCGACGCTGCGGGCCTCGCCGCCGCGCGCCGCCTCCGAAAGCGCGGTGAGGTAGGCCGGCCGGTCGGCGACGTGGACGCGGTCGAACAGGCCGTGGCCGAGCAGGCGGGGCAGCTGGGTGCCCAGCATCGCCTCCACCGCCGGCGAAATGAACTGCACCGCGCCGTTGCGGCGATGCCGGGAGATCACGTCGCTCATGTTGCGCGCCAGCAGGCGATAGCGGTTCTCCTCGACATAGAGCAGCGAGACGCTGGTGCGCGCCAGCGATTCGACGGCGAACGCAAGGCCGGCGGCGTAAAGCGTCGCCGATGCCACGCCGAACGCCATGAACACGCCGCGCAGCTGCGGGTTCGCATCAACCGGAGGCAACACGCCGAAATGTCCCGATACGATCAGGAGCGCGGCGCATGACAGCGCCAGCGCGGAGGCGAACGCCACCACGCGGCGCGAAGCCGAAAGCGCCGCCTCGAGCGGAACAACGACCAGCCAGATCGCGGCAAAGGATTCAATGCCGCCGGTGGTCATGGCCAGCGTCATCACCAGGCCCGCCAGCGCCAGCGACGACAGCACATGCGCGCCCTCGTAGCGGCCGGTGCGCGACAGGAACCACGACAGCAGGATCGGCGCGATTAGCCAGGCGAAGGCCGCAACCTCGAGCGCGGCGGGCGCGCCGCGCATCGCCAGATAGACCGGGAACGCCGCGAAGGCCGCGAGACTGCCGATCAGCCGCGGCGCCATGAAGGCGCGATGGCGCGCGCGCGTCAGCGCGTCGTAGCGCGCCGAGGGGTGCAGCAGCGCATCTAGACAATCGCGGATGATATTCAAAACTGTCACGGCTCTCGCGCTTCGGCCAAACGTCAGACAGACGGGCCGGAACGCCCCCTTGTTGGCCCACCGTGTCAGAGCGAAATTAAACGAACGCTAAGGCACGCAGGTCCGGCACCAAAGACGGCATCTTCGCGGGGTTTTCCCGCTGCCTGAAACCCTTCATTCAATGCAGATGGTGAACGTCGGGTTTCCAGGTCGCTGCCGATATGGTTTCGAAATGGTAGCTGCGGGCGAACCTCGGTGATTTTGCGGAGAATCGCCATCAATCGAAAATTTACACCGAATCCAATCATTCGGATTTTTCGCGAATTTTCGGCGATTTAACCTCAATGCAAATACTTGCGATTTATCGACGACTGTTAGTCAGGGACCGATTGCGGGATGAACCGCAACGGAACCAAAACAGGCGGCCGGGATCGCGAGATGTTTTTTCTGCTCCGCATGGCATTCTGGCTCGGGCTGGTGCTCGTGCTGCTGCCCCGAGAGAAGACACCTGAATCGGACAAATTGCCGCAGGTGAACGCGTCGGAAGCCGTGTCGGCTGCGACTGCCGCGGTGTCGGACATGAGCCAGTTCTGCAAGCGCCAGCCGGCCGCGTGCGAAGTCGGCGGCCAGGCCGCGACCGTGATCGGACATCGCGCCCAGGAGGGCGCGCGCAAGCTCTATCAGATCATCACCGACAAGCGCCCCCCCGACCATACTGGCTCGATCGGCGGCGGCGCGGTCGACGCCTCGCGCACGGCCGAGGCGCCGCACGACACGCTGACGCCGGATGACCTGGTGGCGCAGTGGCAACTGCCGCCGGCGCCTTGAGGGATACGGAAAAATACCGGAATTCCGCTTTCATTTCTGGCCGGACCAACTCGCTTTCGATCGCCCGCGATCCTATATATAGGTTGGGACATCGAGCGGGATGCGATGACGATCGACGAAATCAGGGACAATTTTGCGCTGCTGGACGATTGGGACGATCGCTACCGGTATGTCATCGAACTCGGCCGCACCCTCGATCCCTTGCCGGAGGCCGAGCATTCCGCCGCCAACAAGGTGCAGGGCTGCGCCAGCCAGGTCTGGCTTGCCAGGAAGATTGACCGCAGCAAGGCCGGCGAGCCGCTGCTCAAATACCGCGGCGACAGCGACGCGCATATCGTGCGCGGACTGATCGCGATCCTGCTGACGCTGTTTTCCGGCCACACCCCGCAGCAGATTCTCTCGACCGATGCGCTCAAGGTATTCGACGAATTCGGATTTCGCGAGCATCTGACGCCGCAGCGCTCCAACGGCCTGCGTGCCATGGTCGAGCGCATTCGCTCCGACGCGCGCGCGGTGCTGGCCGCCGCCTCCTGAAAAACCCGGCTTTGAGCTGCTTGCGTCAGGCGTTCACGCCGCCGTGATCGATGGCTGTTTCGCATCCGTTAACCATGGCGACACCTGGATCAACCTGTCTTTAAACGATTTGCTGGATCATCCGTCGACAACTGAGGGTTGACGATGGGCGAGATTCCTCCGGTCTGGCGCTTCATGCGGTCGCGATCCGGTCGCGGCTTTCTGCTGCACCTGAGCCTGTGCGCGGCGCTGTCCGTGGCGGTCGGCTACGGATTCTATCGTTTCAGCCTGAACTGGTTCGAGGAGCACAAGAGCCGCGAAAAGATCATCGCGCTCCAGCTCGTGGATGCCTTTGTCACCAATTATTCCGCAGTCCGGTCGCAATTGGGAAAAGATGCGCCGGTTCCGGCGTCGTTCCGGGCTCATGCGATCGAGGCTTTCAACAAGCAGAACGGCGATAACTCCGACTTTCGCCTGGCCTCGGTCGGTCGCCCGGGACGCGAGATCCTGACGGCGCCAACGGACGCCCAGATGGCCCGCACCATCGAGGCCTTCGCGGCCACGCCGAACCCGAAACCGGTATCGGAATTGCTCGACGTCAACGGCGAGCGGATGTTCCGC
>Ga0210410_10004606_pt1 | contig 12081 bp, 10 predicted proteins | sample IncBWC4MmetaG_FD_161058 | JGI IMG/M metagenome (GOLD analysis project Ga0210410, IMG submission 161058) | Forest soil microbial communities from Barre Woods Harvard Forest LTER site, Petersham, Massachusetts, United States - Inc-BW-C-4-M | ecosystem: Environmental > Terrestrial > Soil >... | reverse complement strand
TTGATCGACTAGCCTGCGACTTCCGGTATTGGCCTAAGCCGACATGACGGACGACGGCTCCGATGTCCGCTTCCGAGGGCAAAGCGGACACTCCTCACGCCCTGCGAATTTTCGGCAAATGACCCATCAGCGACATTGGCGGTCAAATTGCTGTGACGCACAACACAGCCCTCGTGCAAACGATGTAGTAGTCGAATTGATCGTCTGAAGCGACTTTGAAGGAGGAAGGCCATGGAACGAGAGATCATCCGCGTCGAACCGTTCAGCACCAATTTTGAGAAATGGGGCGCTCCCGTCTCGGTCTGCACCCGAGCTGGGAACATGGTGTTCATGTCCGGCATGCCGCCCTTCGACCCGGACACCGGCGAACTCCTGCAGCATGCGCCGTTCGAGCGCCAGGCCGAGCGCATCCTCGAACAAATGAAGACAGCGCTGGAGGCGGCGGGGTCGGACCTCGATCACGTGCTGAAGTGCAACGTGCTCTGCATATCCGCCGAGCGCTTCAAGACCTTCAACGAGATCTACAAACGCTACTTCCCAAAGAACCCGCCTGCCCGAATCTTCTTCTGCGTCCCGGAGTGGACCGGTCCGTTCGATATCGAGATCGACTGCGTGGCCGTCACGAAGAGCTGAGATCACCGGTAAGGACAGCGCCGTCGCGCGTGCACAGCAGTGCGAAGTCCTGGGAGCTGCACAGCTTCCATGAGCATGGCGCGGCTGTGGTGCGATCAAGGGAAGCGGGATCAGGTCCGAGAACTTCTCGCTCCAGTCTACGGCTGGTTCACCGAGGGTTTCGACACGCCGGACCTGAAGCAGGCGAAGACCCTGCTCGACGAGTTGGCGGCATGAGGGTGCACATGTCGGCTTGTGGCACTTTTCGGACTTGACCGATCTGACCAACGAAGTCCGTTCTTGGGGGGGTGAAGCGGACGTGCCGCTTGCGCAGCCCGAACTTTAGAGGGCTGCCGATGGTGGCGACCCCGCCGCCACGCAAACACCGATTTGCAAAACGGCTGGTGGCTGCATACATCAGCAAAACCATGGAGGGGAAATTATGTGGATAATGCACTCCGACTGCTTTCTGTCCATCGTCAGCAAGGACTGTGGCCCGACTGAGTTGCTTGTACGGGCCCGGCGCAATGGAGACATCGAGAAGGTGTTTCCTTCAGCCAAGGTCACCAGAAACACCGGGACGGATTATCTCTATCGGGCGGTGATACCACGCGATGCGGTGAAGCAAGCTCTGGCCCTCATGGTTGATCAAATCGATTACCCGAACTTCAAGGATAGTGTTGAAGACAGGTCATTGCATGCTGCCTATGTCGGTGTCTGGTGTGCAATGGCAGGACTACAACATCCGCCGCCAGACATAGAGCGGGCGACCCATGCAAGGTCAGCTCTAACATCGAAAAACACACTGTAGCGCCCATGGCGGCTAGATGGACTATTCTGCAGAGAGCCGCGCGTCCGTCGAGGGAAGGATCTTCCCCGTTATGGAGCACACTACCAGGATAGGTAATCGACTGTTAGCTGCGTTGCCGCCAGCGGATTTTGATTTGCTCGCGCCTCACCTCCGGAAAGCATCGCTTGAACGCGACGCAGTGCTCGTACGATCGGGAGACCAAATTGAACAGATCTATTTCCCCCGCAGCGGGACGATCTCGTTCATGCTGGACATGCCGAACGGACAAACGGTTGCAACGGCGGTCATCGGGAATGAGGGAGCCGTGGGCATCCTGCCAGCGCTCGGACCCTTCCCCTCTCCGATGACGGCGGTCGTACGCGTCGCCGGCACCTCATTGCAAATTTCTCCAGCACGATTTTTTTCGGCCCTCAGCCGCAGTGCCGCCATCAGACAGACGGTCCAGACCCACACCAGGGCGATTTTGGCGCAATTCCAGCATGTGGCGGCCTGCAATGCGCTGCACTCCGTCGAGGCCCGCATGGCCCGGTGGTTGCTCCACATCCACGATCGAGTTGACGGCGACTTCCTGCCACTGACGCAAGAGGTGCTTTCGGAGTTGCTTGGCGTACGACGAACGACGGTGACGCACGTTGTGCGCAAGCTCCGGATGTCGCGTGCTATCCGATCTAATCAGCGGGGCGTGATCGAGATAGACAGACCGCGGCTCGAAGCAGCGGCATGCGAGTGCTATGAGGTCATGCGCCGCAGAATCGACCTGCTTTCCGGGGTAGACCGGAAGTGATCGGCACACAGTCAGAACTGCGCGATTGACCCATAGCTGACTTCTTTGCATCGAATTATAGTGCCCTCACAGCCAACGTACCTTGGAAATTCTGGCGCGCGATGCGCTCATCACCGACGTTAGGAATGCCTTGGGCAAATACACGAGCAATACTGAGCTGGCCTTTCCGATAGCCGCCCACCTGGTAACCGCTAGAGTGTAGCGTCGAGGTCGTGTTTATGCGCGTGGTTGAATAAGTTGCGACTTCCGGTATTGGCACTTTTCCGACATGCCGGGGCGGTCTGACTATGTCCGTTCATAGGCGCAGATCAGAAGTGGCCGAACCACGGTCGAAACGACGCGATTGACCCAACGGAGGCATAGCCGCATTTTGCTTGCCGCACCACTTCTGCAGCGCTCCGTTTACGGAGGTCGTCGCGACATGAACCGGCCGGCACCGAAAACGCTGCGGCGGCGCTTTTTCGTGGCGCTCGGCCATGCCATTCACGTCACGTGGCCGGTGTTGTCGGCAATTCTAGCAATTCAGCTTGCCCTGGGCTTGCTGACTGGTTTTGTTGAGGGCTGGTCTTTCGGGGATGCGGTCTATTTCACTTTCATTACCGGCCTCACGATTGGTTACGGTGATCTCGTCCCGAGGCAGGCGTTGACGCGCGCACTTGCGATCGGAATTGGCTTTTTCGGGCTCTTTGTTACGGGTCTCATAGCGGCAATTGCCGTCTACGCCATGCACTCAGCGCTCACTGATGACGGGGGTGGCAATGAGTGATCTTATATCGACGAGGGGTCGAGTGAGGGTGCTGTTTGCTGCATTGCATGAGTTGGGTTGTGGCACTTCTCCGACATGCCGGGGCGGTCTGACTATGTCCGTTCCTAGGGGCAGACCGGAAGCGGCCGAACCACGGTCGAAATGACGCGATTGACCCATCTGAGAAATGGGCGGCTCCAGCCTTTCGCAGCGCAAAGGCATCGTTCGTCCTTCGGTAATGCGTGATATCCTCCCCTGCATTGCATGGGCATGACCCCCAAGCGGAGGGTCACATGGCAAGCTTCATCGGACGGCGAAGATTTTTAGCTACACTTGGCGGCTCGGCGGTCGCCTGGCCGCTCGCCGCGCGCGCGCAGCAGCCCGAGCGGATGCGGCGGGTCGGCGTGCTGATAGCGCCATTGGAGAGCGATCCCGACGCGCAGCGCAGGATGTCGGCCCTGCGAGACGGCCTTGAGAAGCTCGGATGGAATGATGGCCGCAATGTAAGGATCGATGTTCGCTGGGGCGGCGGCGATGCCGAGCGCCTGGGCGCCTATGCGGTGGAGCTCGTCGGCCCGAATCCAGATGTTATCGTCGCCGCGGCCACGCCCGCCTTGGAGCGGCTGAAACAGGCAACTCAAACGATACCGATTGTGTTCGTTCAGGTCAGCGATCCGGTCGGCGGTGGATTCGTCGCAAGTTTGGCGCGACCCGGTGGCAACATCACCGGCTTCGCGCTTTATGAGTATTCGATCGTCGCGAAATGGCTGGAATTGCTCAAGCAGCTTGCGCCGTCGATAAATCGTGGGCAGAGCGGACCTAGCGGTTGCGCGCGCAGAGGTCCGAGTTTGACCCAGTCCGGACCTCGAGGTTGTCGCGCCATTCAAGTCGGCTGTCGGCCAGAGCCTATTTTGAATGCGACCGGCAATCTCAGCCCATCGGGTGATCTGTAGATGCTGGCGCGACGCTCGAACGCGGATCGGATCAGGTCCTGAGTTGGCTTATCTTGCTGCCGGATCGCAGCGCCGGTCAAAACGAGGCTACCCAAGCCACCTCGCCAAAGAGTGTCCGTGTCGGAGACGGAATAGATCGTGGCGTGCTCAATGACTGTTACTTCGGTGAGTCCGGCCCCCTTTAGCAGCCGGAGGAACTCTCCTGTGTTGGAGAAACGGTACACATCGTGGCCCTGTGGCACGTCCGGCGGCATCGATACGCCAATCTCGGCAATAGCATCCCGGAAAATACCTTGGATTCGCTGGCGCGACGGATCATCCCACCAAGAAAATGCAACGCGTCCCCCGGGTAACAAGGTCCGAACACACTCTGCGACAGCAACTTCTGGCCGGGGAAAATGCCCGAGGCCGAAAGCGCAGACAACTGCATCGAACGTATCATCAGCAAATGGGAGACGTTCTACGTCAGCTTCACGAAAATCGATGGCGGGGTGCAGTCGCCGCGCCAGTTCTATCATCTGCGGCGACAAGTCGATGCCGACCGGACGCGCCCCCCGATTTGCGGCTTCGGCTGCAAGAGCGCCCGGCCCGGTCGCGACGTCCAGCAAACCTATACCTGGGCGCAGATGCACCGCGTCCAGGAGTGGGCTAGTGGCAAGGGCCGTCACCGCTGCAAAAAATGCGTGATAGCTCGTTGCTAAAGCATCATGGCCCTGGCGTTCGAAGGCGCGCAGTCGCTCCGCCTCGCTGTTAGACAGTGCTGCAGACATGATCCGCCTCCCTCTAGACTGATCTTCTCCGCCGGCGCAACGATGGCAGCTCCCAGGGGTCGGCGACAGGGCGGAGTCAGCTTGTGGCACTTTTCCGACATGCTGGAGCGGCCTGACTATGTCCGTTCATAGGGGCAGACCGGAAGTGGCCGAACCACGATCGAAATGACGCGATTGACCCAGAACGGACTTCGCGTGTTACAGCCTTCATCATGCTTGATATGATCGATAAGCTCAGATTTGAAGCTCGATAGCCGGAGCAGGCTTCAACGCAGCTGTTCTTCCCAATGACGAAACACTGCGGCCTCATCGGCATCCCTTGCGGGCGGCCGGACAAGGACTGATCCGAGGCGCGCGGCGCGAGGACTGAAGCCGAACTGTTTTCGAAACGCCCTGCTGAAATGCGCGGCACTGACAAAGCCGTACTGACGCGCGATCGCGCCAATCGAAAGGCCATCGGTCGTTGTGTTCAGCAAGGCATGAATGACCTCGAGCCGCCTTTTGCGAATATAGGCTGTGATCCCTCCGGCGTGGGCGAACGCCCGATACAAGCTTGATGGGGAAAGGGCGAGCTTTTCGCAGATCTGTTCGGAAGTGAGTTGGCCGGAGGTCAGATTCTGGTCGATGTGCGATTCCACGCGATGGCGGGCGGTCGCGATCGTCTTGCTGACTGGTGCATCGCCGGTTGGCTGCGCGGCCCGAAGTGCCGCCGCGAGCACTCCGACAAAGGCCCCGGTGAGGCTTGATGCGTCGCCGGCATCCATTTCCGGCAGCTGCCGCAGAAACGAGAGCAAGTAGTCGGCCAAAAGACGCCCCCACGCCCCCTCAACGATCAGACCATGGTGAAGCGGGGATGTTATTTGCGCAAAAGCTCGCCTGGAAATTGCGCAGGTGACGCTGTCCATCGCAGAGCCATCTGATGCAAAGTCGCGGATGGTGTCAAAGACAGCCACTTCGCCTTGCCGAATCGTTTGTTTCTTCGCCCCATCGTCTACCGCAAAGCTCATGGTGCCGGATTTCAGGAGAAGAACCAGGATCCAGTCGCGGCCATCCTGCTGCGCCATCTCTTTCGTCCGCACCATCTTGGCGGCACCGATGTCGGAATGGGTCATCACCATATCCCCGAGAGTCCAGGCGTCCACCACCGCATTGAACGGGGCGCCGGGAGGTTCGGTGCGCGTAACCTGATGCGTCGTGATTCCTGAGCGCCAAATCTCAAAACGCTGGCTTTCCGGAAAATCGTTCGTGTCAAAGTGAAAACCGGGAATCGCAGCCGTCATGGTGACCATCGATTTCTTTCAATTGGGCTCTGATTCGATCGGAGCAAATCGTCCAGCGCGGCGTGGAAGCGCTTCCGCGGCGGTCCCCACACTTGCCTCCGCAGTTCAGATGATTTGACTGCTGAAGTCAAAAGTATCATGCGCAGGGGTTTTCACGTTAGACCCGTTGTGTTGCCAGCGGCGGTCAATTACCCCCGAATGAGAAACAGCAGACTCAAGTCGCGCAGGCAGACGCCTTCCTGTCGTGGCCCACTGATTGAGCCATCCGAGAGCGTTTATGGTCGAAATTGCAGCTTTTGAGATGGCGAAGTCGTGCAAGCCCAATCGGTCATCCGGCGCTGGTACAAAGCCGAATGGGGGGAAAACTCGACGCACGGGGCTTCTTGGCACCACCGCGATTGCCGGAATTATTGCCGCACTCTCGGCGTCACCGGTTCACGCAGACGATTCCTGGACTGGCGCTGCCTCGTCTGACTGGTTCAGCGCCGGCAACTGGTCGACAGGCGTTCCGACGGGAAGTACCACCACCTCAATCGATTCAATTTCAGGTGCAGGTGGCGGCCCGAACCCGGTCGTGGAAGGGCCAGGTACCCAGTCCGGCGATTTGACAGTCGGCGTTAACCAAGGAGGATCCCTGACCATCCAGAATGGCGGGGTCCTTGGAAGCGGTTACAGCACCATTGGGCAAAACCCAGGTTCAAACGGCACGGTCACAGTGACCGGATCTGGCTCGAAATGGCAGGTGAAGGACCTGATCGTTGGACAGCGTGGCACTGGTTTGTTGTTCGTTACAGGCGGCGGCACGCTGGTTACCAATGGCCCGGGCGACACCGGTGCAGGAACCGCCCTCATTGGCGGTTTTTTGGGCGGGGACGCTGTCGCAACGGTCGACGGCGTTGGTTCGACCTGGACCAATACGGGCAGACTTTCGGTTGGTTTGGGGGCCTCCGGAACTCTGCTCGTCGGCAATGGCGCTACGGTTTCCTCGGATTTGATCCAAGTCGGAGCCTTCACCGGTTCGGGCGCACTTGTCATCAGCACTGGCGCTACGGTTTCGACCGGGATGATACTAATTGATGGCGGTACACTCACCATCGGGGGGGCCACTGCCATTCCCGTGGCCCCCGGAACCCTAACCACGAGTCTCGGGGTTTCTTTCGGCCCTGGCGTCGTCGGCCGCACCGTTGTCTTCAATCATACGTCCAACAACTACGTCTTTGGATCGCCGATTACGGGGGATGGCTCAGTGATCGTCGAAAACGGAACGACGATCCTCACCGGCGCCAGCACCTACACCGGCGGTACGACCATTGCGGCGGGAACGGTCAGCGTTTCCTCCGACGGCAATCTGGGCAACACGACAGGCGGGCTTACTTTCAACGGCGGCGCCTTGCAGGTGACCGGGACGACATTCAACTCCACCGCGCGGACCATCACCTGGGGCGCCGGCGGCGGCGGTTTCGATATTGACGATGCGGCCAACAATTTCACCGTCTCCCAGGCGCTCACCGGCGGGCCGCTGACCAAGTCCGGCGCCGGCACGCTGACGCTGTCGGGCGCGAACACCTATGCCGGCGCGACCTCGATCAATGGCGGCACGCTGGCGCTTTCCGGTAGTGGCTCGATCGCGGCATCAAGCGGCGTCGCCGACAATGGCACCTTTGACATCTCCGCAGCCGGCACGGGCGTGTTGATCAAGACGCTGTCGGGCACTGGCAAGGTGACGCTGGGCGCCAACACGCTGACATTGTCGAACGGGAGTTCGACCTTCAGCGGTGCGATCGGCGGCAGCGGCGGGCTGACGTTGACGACTGGCACGGAGACGCTATCCGGCACTAACACCTATACCGGCGCAACCACGATCATCGGCGGCACGCTGGCGCTTTCGGGTAATGGCTCGATCGCGACATCGAGCGGCGTCAGCAACAATTTTGGCACCTTTGACATCTCCGCAGCCAGTGCTGGCGTGTCGATCCAGACGCTGTCGGGCAATGGCACGGTGACGCTGGGGGCCAACACGCTGACATTGTCGAACGCGAGTTCGACCTACAGCGGTGCGATCGCCGGCAGCGGCGGGCTGACGTTGACGACCGGCACGGAGACGTTGTCGGGTACGCTCTCCTATCAAGGCAATACGACCGTCAACGGCGGAACGCTTCACGTCACGAACGCCTTTACCGTGCTGTCAACAGCGACGCTGACCGTAAATAATACGGGGACGTACACGATCGATCAGTTGCTCACCAACTCTGGTGCTATCCAGGTCAATGCCGGGGGCACCCTGATCGCGACTGCCGGCGGCATCACCAACAATTTGGGCGCGACCATTGTTAACAACGGCCGGATCGACGATGTCCTCAACAACGCGGGCACCGTCACCAATAACCTCACTTATAACGCGGATGTCGCCACCAACACCGGCACGATTGCCAACAGCGCGACCGGCACCTGGACCGGCAATGTCATCACCAACGCCAGCAATGCGACCGGGATATCCAACGCCGGTACGTGGGTGGGCAACGTTCAGGCCAATACCGGCATGATCGCCAACACCGGGACCTGGACTGGCACGGTCACGAGCTCCGGTACCTTCAATAACAACTCTCCGGGGATGGTTTCTGGCCTGCTGACCAACTCCGGCACGGCAGGCAACGGCGGGACGCTCGGCGGCGGATTGTCCAATACGGCTGGCACAATGACCAACACCGGCACGATTAACGGCGGCGCGACGGTCAGCGGCGGGACCCTCAACACCAATACGTCGACCAGCGCGATCAACGGAGGTCTGACAAATACCGCGACGGTCAACGCGCAAGGTCAGGTCAACGGCTCCATCGCAAACAATGCCGGCGGCACTTTCAACGCGACCGGCGATCTCACTGGCAACAGCACATTTACCAATGCGAATGGCGCCAATCTGAATGTGAACGCCGGCACCTACACTTCGACAGGACTGGTGACGAACAATGGCGCGCTTGCCGTAGCCAACGGTGCGACCCTGACTTCGATGGTAAACGGAATCACCAACAATGCGACCGGCACGATCGGCAACAGCGGAACGATCAATGCCCTTAACCTGGCAAACTACGGTGCCGTGACCAACAATGCCGGTGCGAACTACAATTCAGACCTGGCCAACGAATCCACCGGCACCGTCACGAATTCAGGAAACTGGACCGGCAATCTCACCAGCAATGCGAATAGCCACGCGGGCGCGATCAATAACAGCGGCACCTGGATCGGCAACGCCGACAATGACGCCGGCGCCCTGGTCAACTCCGGAACCTGGACCACGACGACGGGTTTCATCAACGGCGGGACGCTGACCACGACGGGAACAATCTCCGGCGGCCTCACCAACTCGGCGACAGCGAACGCTCTGGGAACGGTTGGCGGCGCAATCCTCAACCACGGCGCCGGCATTTTCACCGTCACCGCCGCGCTGGCCGGCAATGACACGTTCACCAACAACGGCACAGCGCGGTTGAACGTGACCGGCGGCGATTTCACCGGCATCACCACGCTGTCCAACAATTCGACTGCGGCGGCGGGCATCGCGATCGCCACGGGCCGGACGCTGAGCGCGAATTCCGTCGTCAACAGCGCCGGCGCCACGATCGGCAACTCGGGCACGCTGAGTTCGCTGAACTCGGCGGTGTCGAACGCAGGGACGCTAAACACCGATGTTGCGACGAGCATTGTCAATGGCGGTCTTACCAACACTGGAACAGTGACTGCTGCGGGTCAGGTCGATGGCATAATTGCCAATAACGGCGCCGGTACATTTACCGTTGACGGTACGCTCGCCGGCAACAACACGTTCACCAACAACGGCACGGCGCAGCTTATTGTCGCCGCCGGCAGTTTCACCGGCATTACCACGTTGACCAACAATTCGACCGCGGGGGCGGGCATCGTGAACGCCGCGGGCCGGACGCTGAGTGCGAATGCGATCGTCAACAACGCCGGCGCCACCATCAACAACCTGGGAACGATCACGACCAATTCGATGATAGATAACGGCGCCATCACCGGTGCCTACGCGATGGCTGATGGCTGGCTGAGCGGCATCGGCTCCGTGCAAAATCTCGCCGTCAACGGCGGCACGTTCGCACCCGGTAACGGCGCGCCGGGCTCGTCAATGACGGTGACCGGCAGTCTTGCCTTGCAGTCCGGCGCGTTATTTCTGGTACAGATCAATCCGGCACCGGCCTCCTTTGCCAATGTCACGGGCACCGCTTATCTCGGGGGCGCCACGGTCGGCGCAATCTTCGCGGCCGGATCCTATGTCTCAAAGCAATATACCCTCGTCCAGGCGACCGGCACGGTCAGCGGCACGTTCAATCCTGCGGTCGTCAATACCAATCTGCCGTCCAACTTCCACACCAATTTGAGCTATGACACCCATGATGCGTATCTCAATCTGGCGCTGAATTTCGGGATACCGGGGGGCCTCAACGGCAACCAGCAGAATGTCGGCAACGCGCTGACCAATTTCTTCAATGCGACCGGCGGCATTCCGATCGTATTCGGTGCGCTGACGCCAGCCGCCCTGACGCAGGCCTCCGGCGAGATTGCGACCGGGTCGCAGCAGACCACGTTCGATGCGATGAACATGTTCATGGGCGTAATGACCGACCCGTTCATCGGCGGCCGCGGCGACGGGGCAACTACCGGTTCGGACATGACGCCGTTCGCAGAAGAATTCGATGCCGCGAATGCCTATGCGGCGAAAGATTCGGGGCGCAGCCAAAGCGAGAGCGATGCTTACGCCGCGATCTATCGCAAGGCGCCGGCGAAGGTCGCGCCATTCAGTCCGAGCTGGAGCGTTTGGACCGCGGGCTACGGTGGATCGCAAACCACTGACGGCAGTATCGCGCTCGGCTCCAACACGGCGACCAGCAGCGTCTATGGCACGGCTGTTGGAGCCGACTATCGCATCTCGCCGTTTACGATTGCGGGGTTTGCGCTGGCCGGCGGCGGCACCAATTTCAGCGTCGCCAATGGCGGAACCGGCCGTTCCGACCTGTTCCAGGCCGGGGCCTTCATTCGCCACACCGTCGGCCCGGCCTATATCTCCGCTGCACTTGCCTATGGCTGGCAGGACATCACCACCGACCGCACCGTGACCATCGCGGGCGTCGATCAACTGCGCGCGGAGTTCGACGCCAACGCCTTCTCCGGCCGCGCCGAAGGCGGCTATCGCTTTGTCACACCGTGGATGGGCGTCACGCCCTATGCCGCCGGACAGTTCACCACCTTCGATCTGCCGGCCTATGCCGAGCAGGCTTTGTCGGGCGCCAATACGTTCGCCCTTGCTTACGGCTCGAAGAGCGTGACAGACACGCGCACCGAACTCGGTATCCGCACCGACAAATCATACGCGATGCAAGACGCCATCCTGACCCTGCGCGGACGTCTTGCCTGGGCGCATGATTACGACCCCGATCGCTCGATTGCCGCCACCTTCCAGACGCTGCCCGGCGCATCCTTCGTCGTCAACGGCGCGGCACAAGCGAGCGACTCGGCACTGACCACCGCGTCCGCCGAACTGAAATGGCGCAACGGCTGGTCGGCGGCGGCGACCTTCGAGGGCGAGTTCTCCGACGTCACCCGCTCTTACGCCGGCAAGGGTGTGGTCCGGTATGCTTGGTAAGAAGTGTCGACTTCCGTTGATGGCACTTTTCGGACATGCCCGGGTGGTCTGACGACGTCTGCTTCTGAGGTTAGAACGGACTTGCCAAGGAAGCTGGGTCACTTCCGTTTTAGACCCAATGCGGGAATGCCGCGATTCGTCCCCCCTGAACTCACTCTCCACAAGCCGCTTATCTCGTCGCGAAGGGCACCGATTGGCGATATCGATACTGACGTTCGAGGTCTCTCTATGCTATCTTTCCGAGCAATGCAGGCTCGCCGGAGCCATCATATGCCCAACGACCAAGTGGACCGCAGGCTGGCCGCGATTTTCGCCGGCGACATTGCCGGCTATAGCCGGCTGATGGGCGCCGACGAGGAAGGCACGCTGCGCCAGCTCAAGGCGCACCGTAAGGAACTCGTCGATCCCAAGATCACCGAACATCGCGGCCGAATCGTCAAAACGACAGGCGATGGAATGCTCGTGGAATT
>Ga0210410_10004602_pt1 | contig 12086 bp, 9 predicted proteins | sample IncBWC4MmetaG_FD_161058 | JGI IMG/M metagenome (GOLD analysis project Ga0210410, IMG submission 161058) | Forest soil microbial communities from Barre Woods Harvard Forest LTER site, Petersham, Massachusetts, United States - Inc-BW-C-4-M | ecosystem: Environmental > Terrestrial > Soil >... | reverse complement strand
GTGGTCAGCAGATCTTCCAGGTCCTCAGGAGAGTGCACATCGTGCGGGATAAGGTCGTTGACCTGGTCATAGGTCAGATATCCCTTCTCTTTGCCTGCGTCGATCAGCTTTTTTATGTCGTCGTACTTGTCATCAAGTGCCAATTCAGATTATCCTCTTGACGCCGCCGGTTCGCGGACGCCAAACTGTGCAGCGGTGGGAGTCGTGAGCGGAGTTGTGCGCGAGCGCACAAACTTCAGAAGTATAGCACGCCGACTACTGTTCGTGCCGGCGCACGTCGAAGTTCGTGTCCGATTGCCGATTGCCCTCGGCCGCCCGTATCTCTTTTCCCGCTAATTCTTTAGATGGCGTGGGCGCCGCTTTCGTTCCAAGCCTTTTCTTCAAGTGAAGCGACCTGCGTCCCGCCCGTCAAAGCCCCTCAAAGTGAACCCAAGGTGAACCCAAGCCGGTCGAGGACGCCCCGGCACTCCACCGATGATGTCAGGATGCCCGGCCAGCCGCCTCCCCCAGTCCCGGATCCATCAAAGCCCGCTTCAAACGCACCTTTTCCTGCAAAAGGGCCTGTCTATTGTCCAGAGGGAGCCCCGGACGCTGCAATGCCCCCTGCACTTCCTCGAGCCGCCGCCGCAGATAAATCCTCCGCAAAGCCCGCACCGCGCCTTCCACGGTCTCGGGCGTCAGCTCTTCCTCCTCGTGCATCAGGATCGACGCAAGCAGCCGCCGGTCTTCTTCCGTCTTCGGCAGCGCCATCACGTCCGCCGTCTCGGTCCCCGCCTCCAGTAAAGACTCCATCAGCGACTGCGAGGCCAGCCCCTCATACAACTGCTCCGATTGCAGCGCATATTGCGCCTGCCGCGCCGGATCGAATTCCTCGTCCGTTCCCTCGCGAGTCGAACTCCGCTCCCCCCCAGCCTGCATCTGCGTAGCCGAAGCCAGCGCCCGGATCAGAACGCGCTCCGCCCCGGTGACCTGCGCCTCCGCCGTGGCTTGAACCTGGGTCGCCGAGCGGCTGGTCGCGGCATGTTTCAATTCCTGGCGCAGCACCGCGGAATCAATTCCCAGCTTTTGCGAAATTTCGAGTGCCAGACCATCGCGCACGATACGGCTCGGCACCCGCTGAATGTGTGGAAGAAGGTGGTTGACGGCCTTAACCTTGCTCTCCGAGTTCCGCCCCGGAAACATTGCGCGCGCCCGATCGATCAGATAATCAAAATATTTCTGCGAGTGCTTGAGCGCCGCGGCATAAGCGTCCTTGCCCTTGCGGCGTATGAACAGATCGGGATCGAATCCCGTCTCCAGGGTGAGCACCTGAATGTTGAATTCTTCTTCCACCAGCAACCCGAGCGTGCGCTCCGTGGCCCGGGCTCCCGCCGTGTCGGGATCGAAGTTAACCACCACCTTCTTCGAGAATCGCCCCAGCAATTTTGCCTGCAGCTCGGTGAACGCCGTGCCTGAGCTGGCAATCACATTATGGAAGCCAGCCGCGTACACCGAAATACAATCCATCTGCCCTTCGACCAGGATGGAGTACTCCAGCTTGCGAATCGCTTCTTTCGCGTGATCCAAATTGAACAGCACCCGCGACTTCGAGTAAATCGGAGTCTCCGGAGAATTCAGATATTTCGGCCCCGCCTTCTCGTCCGTTGAAGCAGAAAGCGTGCGTCCGGTGAACGCAATCACCTTGCCTTGTTCATTACAGATAGGAAACATCACGCGATTGCGGAATTTGGAATAGATGGCGGGAGCGGCTTTCGGCTCGAAGCTTTTAGCTCCGGGCTCGAAGCCTGCGTCCTTCGCCGTTCGGAGTTCGTCGTTCCCGTCCGAGCCTTCCACGGAATTGTCATCCCGAGCGGAGCGAGGGATCTGCAGTTGCTGACTGCCGAGTGCTGACGGTTCACGGCTGTCATCCTGAGCGGAGCGAAGGACCTGCTTTTCTTGAGAGCTGAAAGCCGAAAGCTGAGAACTGTTTTTCCAGGAAAACAGCCCACTCTCCCGCAACAACTCCTCGTCAAACTCCCGCCGCAAAGCATCCCGCAGCAGAAATCCGGAATCCGGCGCATACCCGATGCGAAACCGCGCAATCGTCTCGTCGTCGAGCCCGCGCCCCGTAAGGTACTCGCGGGCATTCGCGCCCTCGGGCCGCCGCAGACATTCCTGAAAAAACGCGGCGGCGCGCACATGCACGTCGAGCAGCGCCATGCGAACCTGAGCGTCGCGAGCCTCCGCCGGACTGGAAAAGCCGGCCTTCGGCATGGGCACGCCCAGCTTCTGAGCCAGCAGCCGGACGGCCTCGGGGAAAGTAATGTTCTCCACCTTCTGAATAAAAGCAAAGACATCCCCCGACTCTCCGCACCCGAAGCAGTGATAAAACTGCCGCGTGGCATGCACCGAGAACGAAGGCGTCTTCTCGGCATGAAACGGACAAAGCCCCGAGAAGTTCTGCGCCCCGGCCTTCTTCAGCTTGACGTAGTCGCCCACAATGCGGACGATATCCGCCTGCTGCTTGAGCGTCTCTTTGAAGTTGTCGGAAGAAGTCAAAGTTGAAGTCGAATTCATTGGCGGCGCACACCAGCCCGGTAGTGATTATGAGGGTGGCAGGGAGCGGAAGGGAATAGAGCAGTGGTGTTCATGATCCGGAAAAGCTGTGGATATCGGACCATAGGCGTTGATGGGTGAGGAAAAGCGAGTGATCACAGCCATCTAGCCTGGGATCCGCCCCGGCCAAGGCGCGTCCGGATCGAAGCTGCGGCGTATCGCCATCACCACTTCACGCATTCTGGGGCTTGACAGGACGCGTCTCTCGCGGTCAAGCAAAGCTCGCTTGGGAAAGGATTGGATGAAATGGCCTTTCACGAAGCAGGGGCCGGGGAGTCCGGTTTCACCAGGAAGCAGCGGAACGATCGTCGCTCCCTCCGGGCCGCTGCCGCTGAGGGGAACGATCAGCACAGTGTCTGTTCTGTCGCTCAGGTTTCTTCCATCCAGCGACACGACCAGTACCCAGTGACGGACGGGTGGACGTCCAAGGTTCGCAGTCCAAATCTCCCCGCGCCTAGGGAACGCGCTAGCTGTCAACGTCGATCTCCGGAGCGCTCTGAGACAGCGCTGCCTCCAATGCCCGTTCCTCGGCAGCTTCTTTCTCCGAGAGGTTCGCGAAATAAGCTGCCGTGTCGTTCTCCAGTCGTTCGCGGTTCTCAAAGGTCAGGAGTCGGTCGATTGCCAGGTCAATCGCTTCGGCGAGATTTTGGACCTCGCCGTTCTCAATGAGCTGCTCCAGATAGGAGAGCGTCGCGGGCGAGATTGTGGTCGAGATCTTCTGGCGTGTCATTCGTGCAACCGGCTCACGGGTAATCCCCCAATGCAGAGATATAATATCCGATATTCATCCTCCAATTAGGGGATGAATGAACTCGGCGCGGCAGTGGCATTATTATGAATAGTATACAGACGTTGGTTCTATAACCTCAACTCCACCACCGTGGCTCCGCCGCCGCCCTCGTTGGGAGGGGGTTCAGTGACGGACGCCACGTGCGGGTGCTTCTGCAGATGCTGGCGCAAAGCTTTGCGGAGGATGCCCATCCCGCTGCCGTGGACGATGCGCACCCGCGGCATGCCAGCCAGAAACGCGCGGTCGACGAATTTTTCGACTTCGCTGGTGGCCTCATCCACGGTGCGGCCGATGACGTTGATTTCGGTGGGCGTGTTGAGGCCGCTCGATTCATTTTGGAGCGAGACGGTGATGCCGCGCGCGCGCGCGGCCTGTACGGGCGAATCGGAGGCGCGGGCCTGTACTTCGGCAATGTCTTCGCGGGCGATGCGCATTTTCATCGATCCGATCTCGACATCGAAGTGATTGTCGCCAACTTTCTTTTTGACGATAGCGGCGCGGCCCAACGACTTGAGCCTCACCGTGTCGCCTTCGGAGACGTGCTTCACCAGGCTGGGCTGGGCGTTCGGGTCTCCGCGGTCGGCGCCGGTCGCGTGCGCTACCACCGTGGAATCGAACTGCTCGCGAAATTCGCGGCGCATTTTGGCGATGCGGCGTTCGGAGTCTTTTGATAATTTCTGCGCTGCGGCTCGGTCCTGCACGGCGTTCACGGTTTCTCGCGCGTGGTATTCGAAGTCGCGGAAGAGAGTTTCGAGCTTCGTCTGCATCTCGCGAATTTTGGCTTGCTGTTCTTTGCGGCCCTCATTGGCGAGACGTGATTTTTCGCGTTCGAGTTCCTGCTCGCGGGCTTGCATGCGGGAGCGTTCTTGTTCCAGATCGCGAAGATCGGCATGCAGGCGGTCGAGGAAGCGCGCGACGTCTTGGGTTTGAGAGCCCAGGCGCGAACGCGCGGAAGCAATGATTGCCGGATTCAATCCAAGCCGCTGCGCGATGTTGATTCCCGCGGATGCTCCGGGAATGCCGATCTTTAGTTCGTAAGTCGGTTGCAGCGTAGTCTCGTCGAAGCCGACCGAAGCGTTGATCACTCCAGGCGTATTCGCGCCATAGACTTTGAGCGAAGTGTGGTGGGTCGAGATCACGATCATGCATCTGACTTCGCGGAAGTGTTCGGCGATTGCGACCGCCAGCGCAGCGCCCTCTTCGGGATCGGTCGCGGAACCTAGTTCGTCGAGCAGCACCAGCGAATTCGCAGTCGCAGTGCGAGAGATGAAATCGATATTCGTGACGTGTGCCGAGAAGGTTGAGAGATTCTGCTCGATCGATTGATAGTCGCCGATGTCGGCGAGAATGGAGTCGAAGACAGGCATGTGGGCGCGATCTGCGGGGACGGGAATTCCCGACTGCGCCATCAGCGCCAGCAGGCCGAGGGTCTTCAGAGTGACCGTTTTGCCACCGGTGTTGGGACCGGTGATGACCAACTGACGGTGATCGCCTTCCAACTCGATGGTGACGGGGACGATTTTCGCGTTCTTAAGTTTCAGATTGCGTTCGAGTAGCGGATGTCGTGCGCGGTGAAGGAGCAGGCCAGCATCGCTCGCCTCGGACGGACGAATGCGTCCATCCCCACTTGAGTCCTGATCGCTCTCGGCGAGCGTCACCGCTACGCAGTTGTAGTCTTCGGCGAAGCGGGCTTTGGCGAACTGGAGTTCCAGTTCGGCCAGGATGTCGGCAGCAGCCAGGATCGCGTCGGCGTTCTCGCCGATTTGGCGCGTCATATCGAGGAGGATGCGATGGATCTCGGCTTGTTCTTCATCCAGCAGGCGGACAAGTTCGTTGTTCTGCTCGATGGTTTCGAGCGGCTCGACAAAGACAGTCTGTCCGCTGGAACTGGCGCCGTGGACGACGCCCTGTACGCGCCGTTTCTGCTCGACTTTGACCGGGATCACGAAACGCTCGCCGCGGATGGTGATCAGTTCGTCCTGCACGGTGCCGCCTTCGGCGAGTTTGCGGAGGTAGCCGCGCAGCGATTCCTGAATCTGACGCTTTTGTTTTTCAGTGTCGCGCCGAATGCGGCTGAGTTCGGGAGACGCGCGATCGTCGAGCGTTCCATCGGGCAGGATCTTGTTGTGAAACGACCGCAGGAAGCCAGTGAAATCCTGGATACTAGCGGAAAGCGCCTCTACGGCGGTCCACGGGGAGCGCATCGCGGCTGGAGGTTGACGCACGATTTCGCGCCACTCGGATGCGCGGTCGGCGACGACGATCACGTCGCGGATCTCGGTGGTTTCCAGAGCGGCTCCGGCAATGCGGGATTTCTCAATCAGCCTCTGGACTGCGGGCAGCCCGGCGAATTCGAAACGTCCGCCGCCGCGGCGATACTCGCGGATTTCCATCGTGAGCTGCTGCTGGGTTTCAATCCATGGGCGATCAAGTGAAGGCAGAAGTTCGGCGATGCGGCGTTTGCCCAAAGGCGAAGACGCGTAGCCGGCGAGCAAGTCGCGCAAGGTCTCGAACTCAAGCAGGCGCGAACTGGTGTGGGCGACGGGATTGGGCACGAACGGCATGCGGTAGATGGTGCTTTTTATGTTATAACGCAGCGCAAATTTCCGTTGCTGATGATGATTCGCGGCTTGTTGCGATGCTAGAATCTACAGCGCCGGGTCATTTCATTGGTCATTGGGCATCGATCAGCGCGATGTGACTTCCGGCGGACGGCCCCGTAGCTCAACTGGATAGAGCATCAGACTTCGGATCTGAGGGTTGGGGGTTCGACTCCCTCCGGGGTCGCCATTCGAAAAGCCAGTTTGCGATTCCCTGCCAAAAACCAGCTCCGGGCATCCTCCCTGGCACCTGCACTCTGGTTACTTGCCAGCGGCCGTATTTCGCGGTGCAATGGCACCTGCGGAGCGAATTATGGGACGCGTTCTTGGGTTTCTGGGCACGATCATCACGATGGCGATCGGGATGTACATCTACTCTCTGCAGATCAAAACCCTGACTCCGGGCGCTGGGAGCGGCAACTCTGAAGAAGTGGCCACCATCACCGGCGTGAAAAATGATCTGATCGGCATCGCCAATGCCGAGCGTGGGTACCTGGCCTCACAAGGGAAGTATGCTTCGCTTGATGAGCTCATTTCCGGCAGCTACATCAGCATCAAAAGCGAGCGCCCGCCATATATTTACGATGTCGAAACCGCTTCCAGCAGCTTTCGGGCGACTGCCACCCGCACCACGAAAGGCGCTCCGGCGCAGCTCTGGATTACCGAAACCATGCAAGTTCAAGCGTCCGACTGAAGGTTCTTCCTGCCTTTTTCCTGCCGGGTGCTGCCTGCTCTCGGCGGACTAAAGTAAGCCAGGAGTCAGTCAGGTTTTTTTCCAGTCAGTCAACGACATGAGTTCGTCCATGATTTCCTGCAATCTTTGCAGTCGCCGTTCCTGATCGGATGCTCCGATGATTTTTTTGCCACCCTGCAGATATAGCCGGTTTGCTTCACTGATCTCTGCGATTTCTTCTCGCAACTTTCCAACGCGCTCTTTGACGGACTGGGGCATAGGAATAGGCTAGCAGAGCTTTTCACACCTTTTCAACGGTGTTGACAGTGCCCAGTGGGAGCGGCTAGTCTCGGAAACTGAGGCGGGAGCCGGCTGTCCCCCCGGGCGGCAGATTCTACCCGAGACTTCGTTGCCGGTTGCTTTGTGCGGACCGCACATCTCGACCGACACTGGATCCTCATCAAATACTCTCCGAGGTTGATCAGTAATGAGCGTTCGCACGTACTCGTTTCTCTGGAGCCGTGCGCTGTGCCGGGCGGTTCTGACTGCCGGCATGGTGCTCACGGCTTTTGCCCAAGCCCAGGTAAGCCTTACCCAGCTGAGTGAGGACACCTTTACCGACACTCCAAGCCAGCACGCTACCGAGGTCGAGCCCAGTACGTTCTCCTATGGCTCAACGATTGTGAGCGCCTTTCAGGTGGCTCGGATTTGGAGTGGAGGCGGCGCCGACATTGGGTTCGCGACTTCGACCAATGGCGGCGTGAGCTGGACCAACGGGTATCTGCCGGGAATTACGATGTACCAGGGCGGAACGAACTCGGCGGCCAGTGATGCGGCGGTGGCGTACGACGCTTTGCACAATGTTTGGCTGATCTCGACCCTGCCCATCGGGAACAACACTTCTGTCGCGGTGAGTCGGTCGACCGACGGGATCAACTGGAGCAACCCGATCGCCGTCGCCGGGTCGAGTTCCGCCGACAAGAACTGGATTGTCTGCGACAACGCGGCCACCAGCCCTTTTTACGGCTACTGCTATTCAGAGTGGGACGACCCGTCGCAGGGTGACCTGGTCCGCATGAGCACCTCAAAAGATGGCGGGCAAACCTGGGGAGCGGCACTGGGCACGGCGGGGCAGGACCAGGGCATCGGCGGCGTGCCGGTGGTGAGGCCGGGAGGGAAAGTAATTGTGCCCATCCTCGGATTCAATGGATACGTAACTGCATTCACCTCGATCAATGGCGGAAAGAGCTGGACGAAAGCGGTGAACGTCGCCAGCTATATCAATCACGCCGAGGCGGGGGGCTTGCGGAGCGCGGGTCTGATCTCCTCGGCAGTGGATGCGGCGGGCAAGGTTTACGTGATGTGGCCAGATTGCCGCTTCCGCACGAACTGCTCGTCGAATGACATCGTGTACAGCACGTCGGGAACCGGGGCGACATGGTCGGCGGTCAAGCGCGTGCCGATCGATCCGGTTACGAGCACGGTGGATCACTTCATCACGGGCGTGGCGATTGCGCCGGGCACAAAGGGAACCACGGCCCACATTGCGCTTGCCTATTACTTTTATCCGGTGTCGAAATGCGGGAACAACTGCTCGCTGTCTGTCGGATTCACTCAGTCTTCCACGGGAGGTTCAACCTGGACCGCGGCAGAAACGCTGGCCGGTCCAATGCAGCTGACATGGCTTCCGAATACGTTCTCCGGAACGATGGTAGCGGATTACGTCTCGGTGGGATTTGCGGGAGGCAAGGCATTTCCAGTGTTTGCCGCGGCGCAAGCGAAAACGGGATCTCTTTTCCACGAGGCGGTCTACACCACGACATCGGGTCAGGTTGCGTCCGCTCCAGGGCTGGAACCGATCAGCGCGGCGGGGGAGGTTCCGGTGCCGAATGCGCACTCCGATCACGGGCCCATGGAATATCTGGATCAGGAGCACCTGATTCCGATTTCGGGGAAGCGCCCGCCGGAGCGTGACTAGGTCAAGGGCGGAATTTGCCGGCCGCCGGCGCGAAGCTGGCGGCCTTTTTTCGTCCAGGACCTGAAGATCAAGAGCTCGAGGACGGTGTCCCGCAACCGTTTGCCCCCCGGCCCCGCTCGGCGATATATTTGCAAAGGTACCTGTTTTAACGGATATTCGTGTTTTGATTTTCTTATGTTCACTGACTTCACCGCCGCCGACCGCTGGACCAAGAAACAAGTGCACTGCCTCTACCAAGCCCTGATCGTAGCCATCGCCACCCGCCACGCCGATGCAGTGGACATCAAGTTCCTGGTTGACGGTCGCCCGGTCTGGGTCGCCCTGCCGCACCCGGCCTGGGTTGAATACAAGAAGCGCACCGGGAAGCTGATCACGGACTCCCTGGCGAAGGAAATCGCCGGCCATTTTCTGAAAACGGCCCTGGAATCCGGTGAAGGCCTGGGTCGCGAAATGTATTCTCTGGCCATCGATGAGACCCTCAAGCACCTGGAAGGTGTTGTGTCGGAGGTCGAGCTCCCGGTCGCTACCAGCCGCTAGTACCGCGACCGCGTCATGAGTCATACGATGGAGGGACGGGCGTCTCGCCCTTCCAGCAGTGTGGCGGCCGGAGGGGGACGCCCGGCTCTCCACCAGCAAGAAGGAGAACGTTTGCATGTCCAGCCTGATCTCCGATATGGAAACCATGAGCGAAAATAAGGCCGATACGAAGCATAAGGGGCTAACCGCGTGGGTGGAGGAAGTCGCCCAGCTCTGCAAACCGGATCGAGTGCAGTGGTGCGACGGTTCGCACGGGGAATATCAGGCCATGCTGCGGCTGATGGTAATGACGGGCAGCGCCATCTGGTTGGCCGACGACAAGCGGCCGAATAGCATCCTCGTCCGGTCGAGTCCAGGCGACGTTGCTCGCGTCGAAGACCGCACCTTTATCTGTTCACTGACCCAAGAAGCAGCTGGTCCCACCAACAACTGGGAAGATCCCGCGAGGATGAAGCTGAAGCTGCAGGGATTGTTCGCGAGTGCGATGTCCGGCCGCGTCATGTATGTCATCCCATATAGCATGGGCCCCATCGGCTCGCCGATTGCGAATATCGGGGTTGAAGTGACCGACTCCCCTTACGTTGTGGCCAGTATGCACATAATGGCACGCGTCGGTACTCGCGTGCTCGCGGTTCTCGGAAGCGAAGGTGACTTCGTGCGCGGCCTGCACTCGGTCGGCGCTCCGCTGACTGCCAGCCAGGCAGACTCGACTTGGCCAAACAATGCGCAGGAAAAATACATTTGCCACTTCCCGGAAACGCGTGAGGTCTGGTCCTACGGCTCCGGCTACGGTGGCAATGCACTGCTCGGCAAGAAGTGTCACGCCCTGCGCATCGCTTCGGTGCAGGCCCGCGATGAAGGCTGGATGGCGGAACACATGCTCATCCTCAAGATGACCAACCCCTCCGGTCAGTCCAAGTATTTCACTGGCGCGTTCCCCTCGGCCTGCGGCAAGACAAACCTCGCCATGATGATCCCGACCATACCGGGGTGGAACGTCGAGACCATCGGAGACGACATAGCTTGGATGAAGTTCGGCGCCGATGGCCGGCTCTACGCCATCAACCCTGAGTACGGATTCTTTGGCGTCGCTCCCGGAACGAGCATGAAATCGAACCGGAATGCCATGCTCACCGCCACGAAGAATTCCATCTTCACCAATTGCGCAATGACTCCCGACGGCGACATATGGTGGGAGCAGATGACCGCCGAAAAACCCGCGGAATTGATCGACTGGCTGCGTCGCCCGTGGACTCCGGCTTCGTCTCGCAAAGCAGCTCATCCGAATGCCCGCTTCACCGCTCCAGCGAGCCAGTGCCCGGTGATTGCCCCGGAGTGGGAGGATCCCAACGGCGTGCCGATCGACGCCATACTCTTCGGTGGCCGCCGGGCTGGCGTTGTCCCGCTGGTGACTGAGTCGTTCAGTTGGCAGCACGGAACGTTTCTGGGCGCGACCGTCAGCAGCGAAACAACCGCGGCCGCCGCCGGCAAAGTCGGTGAACTTCGCCGCGACCCAATGGCCATGCTCCCTTTCTGCGGCTACAACATGGGCGATTACTTTGCCCACTATCTGAAGATCGGCTCCAGGCGCGGCGCAAAGCTGCCAAAGATCTATTATGTGAATTGGTTCCGCACCGACAAGGGCAAATTCCTCTGGCCCGGATACGGCGAAAACAGCCGTGTGCTGAAATGGATCTTCGAACGCTGCGATGGCAAAGTGCACGCTGTGGATACGCCGATCGGCAGGCTCCCCGAGCCTGCGGACCTGGATACCAAGGGACTGGACCTTCCCGCCGCGGATATCGCCGCATTGCTCGGCGTGGATGTGGAGGGCTGGCTCGCCGAAATACCATCGATCCGGGGGCACTTCGCCAAGTTTGGCAGCCATCTTCCCGAAGGCTTGAACCGGGAAGTCGACGAACTGGAAGACCGGCTCCGGAAGGCAAAGAAGTCGATTCGTTCTCGGCGGTGAACCGGTCTGTGCTTAAATCAAATCATGTTCGCCCGGAAACTCCGCGTGGAATATCGGCACGAAGGGCAGCTTCAACTTTGTCCGTTGAAGTGGCTCGACAATTTCAGTATGCGCAACTTCACCAACGCATCCGTCTTTGACGACACCATGCCGGTGGCTGACGGGTGCCTGGAAATTGGAACGCGTGTCCCACTCGATCGACTCCGGGACGCGATGGAAGACTGGTTTCGCCGCAAGAGCTATCTGCCGAAAGATGCGTCCCTGGTGCTGACCCTGACCTAGGCGGGGCCGCCCAGACTGGAGGCTCTCTCCATTTTGAGCAGGCGGGCCAATAAACGGACGATCATGCCATCGAAGCGGGTGCCGCTGAGCTTTCCCAGTTCCACCATCGCTTGCTCGTCCGTCTTGGGGGGAGCGAAAGAGCGATCGCTCGTCATGTTCACGTAAGCGTCGGCGACGGCCACAATGCGTCCGTATAGGGGGATGCTCTCACCCTTCAGTCCGAAAGGATACCCGCCGCCGTCGAAGGCTTCGTGATGGGATTCGATGGCTTGGGCCACGCGCTCGATTTCAGGAATCGCCCTGAGCACTTCCGCCCCGACTTGCGGATGGGTCTTGACCACCGCGAATTCATCTTCCGTAAGCGCGCCCGCCTTATTCAGGATTCGATCGGGGATGAACAGCTTACCCAAGTCATGCACCCGCCCCGCGAAGATTATGTCTTCCACCTCCTGCGCAGAGAGGTTGAGTCCGCGGGCGATGATCCCGGTATAGTGTCCGCATTGCTCGCCGTGCCCTGCCGCGTTGTGCTCCCTCAGTTCGGCGGCGCGCGACAAGGCTTCGACGGCCTCTTTCATCGCCCGGTGATCCGCATTATCCTCGCGTCCGGAAAGCTTACGGAGAGTGTTGACCAGTTCCTCCAGGTGCTCAGGCCCGTTGTG
>Ga0210410_10004599_pt1 | contig 12088 bp, 7 predicted proteins | sample IncBWC4MmetaG_FD_161058 | JGI IMG/M metagenome (GOLD analysis project Ga0210410, IMG submission 161058) | Forest soil microbial communities from Barre Woods Harvard Forest LTER site, Petersham, Massachusetts, United States - Inc-BW-C-4-M | ecosystem: Environmental > Terrestrial > Soil >... | reverse complement strand
GTCCTCCCACGAGCGGAGAGTCGCGATTTTGGAAGAAGGCCAGCTAGTCGAGATTTACATTGAGCGCGAAAAAGAGTTCGCGCTTGTCGGCAGCATCTATAAGGGAAAAGTAACGCGCGTTCTTCCGGGCATGCAGTCGGCTTTCGTCGACATCGGCCTGGATGGCGACGCGTTCCTCTACGTCAGCGACGTTTTCGAAAACCTCGAAGACTACGACCACGGCCATTCCCACGGTGACGCCCCGGCGCCCGCGATTGCCGCCGCCTCGGGCGGCGCGCTCATCGAACCGCTGCCGGGAGAGACTCTCTCGACGCGTGTTGTCCATGAAGAAACGATCTCTCTGGACGAACCGCGCGAGGAATATGGCCACGGCCACAATCACGGTTTGTCGGAAGAATTTCACGGCACCACCGAGCAGCAAGAGGGGGATGCTGCCCCCGAAGGCCAGGCTGCCGAAGGCAGCGATCTCGACGAGCGCCAGCCGGAGTCGAACGCTTCCGCGCCTCAGAATTTCGCACCCAGCTACAACCCGACCCGCAGCTATCCTCCGCGCATCGGCAATGATCGCCCGCAAGGGAATGATCGCAGCGGTGACCGCGGCGGAGATCGCGGCGGCGACCGGGATCGCGGGCGCGGTGGGCGCCGCGGCCGTTTCGGACGGCGTCGCGGCGGAAGCAGCAGCGGTGGTGGTGGCGGCGACCGGGATCGGCGTCCGCACGGGCAGGGCGGCGGCCGAAATTTGCCGCCATCGAAATATGCCTCTCCGCAGGGTGCTCGCGAAAATCGCGGGGGATTTGACAATCGCCCCGCGAACGATCGCGGCCCCAGCGCTCCTGCGGAAAAGCACGAGGACGACATCGTTCTGCCGGGCGAATCCCTCGCCAAATATCGCGCCCGCCCCGTGCCCGCGCCGGTTGAACCGCTGGGCGATCACGAACCCGAAGAACGCCAGCCCGATTATGAGCAGACCCCCTCGCGTCCCGCGGTCGGCCTGCAACCTGGAACCGGAACACCCCGGCGCTTCTCCGGCAGCTTGCCGCACTGGGTTCTAGCCGATACGGAATCGGAAGCCGATGCAGCCACTGGAGAATCTGCCACGGAAGAGCACGCCGCGGAAGCCGCTGAGGAAGCTCTGGCTTCGGCTGCGCAGCAGCACGCAGAACAGACTCCAGCCGGACCGGTTCGCGACGGCGCTGCCGGCCTCAGCGACGAGGAGGCTGTCTCTCTCTCCGCCCGCCTGGTCGAAGCCAAGCACGAAGAAACCCAGGCGCGCGCCGAAGCCGACTCGCTCGTGGGTGGCGCGGATTTTGACGAGGACGAAGCCGAAGCCCTCCATGAAGCGCACAAAATCGCCGAGCACGAGGAACACGGGCACCACGACGAAGAATCCGAAGAAGAGCAGGAAGCTCGTGAAGACCGCGAAGACGCGGAAGAGGAAGCGAACGAAGCGCAGTTCGCCGCGGAATCCGGCCACGCGGAACCTCATGCCGAAGCAGGTGAGGAAGCGCACGCGACAGAAGACCGCGCGGAGTTGACCGAAGCCGAGCGCGCTGACCTGGCCCACGACGAAGCCATCGAACACGTCGCGGCGGAAACGCTTTCAGCCACGGCGGCGGACGGCACAGCCGTCGAAGCCGTTGTTGAGGAAGACACCGTGCTTTTGCCCGGGGAAACTCGCAGCCCGCGCAATCCGAGCGCGCCACGCGAAGATTTTGCCCGTATTGGCACCAATCCGCGTTCCCGGTTCCAGCGCCCGCAGCGCGGCGGACGCGACCGCGGCGGCGATCGCGGCGGTTTCCGCGGACGCGGCGGACGCCCCGATGGGCGCTCCGATCGTCCCCATCGCGGCGGCGACCGTGATCGTGGTGGCGACCGGGGCCCGGACCGTGGCCCGGATCGTGGCCCGGATCGCGGTCCTGATCGCGGCCGGGGACGCTTCGAGCGTCGCGGCGGCCACGGCCCGCATCGCGGGCATCACAGCGGCCACGCTCCTTCCCGCCGGCCTCAGCTGATTTCCGAAATGCTGAAGGCGGGGCAGGACGTCGTCGTGCAAATCGCCAAGGAGCCTCTCGGCAAGAAGGGCGCGCGCATCACGAGTCACGTCGCTCTTCCGGGCCGCTTCCTGGTTTACATGCCGACCATTGATCACATTGGCGTTTCGCGCAAGATTGCCAGCGCGGAAAATCGCTCGCGCCTCCGCCGTCTGGTCGGAGAAGCGCGCGGCAGCTATCCCGGCGGCTTCATCGTGCGCACCGCGGCAGGCGGCGCCACCGATGACGAAATCCGCACCGACATCGAGTTCCTCGGCAAGGCCTGGAACGAAATCAAGGCCAAGCACGATGACCGCAAGGCGCCTGCTCTTCTCCACCGGGACCTGAACCTGGTCGAACGGATTCTCCGCGATTACGTCAGCGACGATTTCACCGGCATCTGGATTGACAACGAAGAGGAATACGGCAAGGTCGTCGAATTCGTCAGCCGCTTCCAGCCGAAACTCGTCAACAAGGTGAAGCTCTACACCAAGGAGCAGCCCATCTTCGAAGAGTTCGGCATCCAGCACGAACTCGACAAGGCTCTCCGCGCCAAGGTCTGGTTGAAGTCCGGCGGCTACATCGTCATCAACCACACCGAAGCGCTTGTCGCCATTGACGTCAACACCGGCAAGTTCGTCGGCAAAGGCTCCATCCGCCTCGAAGACACCATCGTCAAGACCAACCTCGAAGCCGTGAAGGAAATCGTTCGGCAGATCCGCTTGCGCGACCTGGGCGGCATCATCGTGGTGGACTTCATTGACATGGAAGAGCGCCGCAACCGCGAAAAAGTTTTGAGCGCGTTGCAGATGGCTCTCGAGCAGGACAAGGCGCCGTCGAAAGCGCTTTCCTTCAACGAGTTCGGCCTGGTCTGCATCACCCGCAAGCGCACCAAGCAGGCGCTCGAGCGCGTGCTCTGCCAGCCTTGCCCGTATTGCACCGGCTCCGGCATGGTCAAGTCCATCCCCACGCTTTGCTACGAGATCCAGTCCGAAGCGCGCAAGATGGCCGTCACCGATCACGAAGGCCCGAACCTCACCCTGCGCGTGCACCCGGAAATCGCCAAGGCGCTGAAGACCCGCGAGTCCATCCTGATCGACGAGCTTGAGCAGAACTCGCACAAACACATCATCATCCAGTCCGACGCCACCCTGCACTGGGAGCAGTACGACATCTACTAACTGTAGTGGCGGCTTTCTGCCGCCTCTTCCTGAGGAAAAAACGCCCGGGCCAATCCCCGGGCGTTTCCTTTTTCTCTTGTAGCTTCTCTTACTTCCTATTGCCCATTTCGTGCGCACTCGCGCTTTTGTCAGGCGGGGGGAAGACACCGTGTTGTGGCGTGGGCATGGGTGCATCACCCATGCGGTCCTCCCAGAGGAACTTGTTCAGCACCGTGTTGTCGGCTGCGTCGGCGTGATTGAAATCGAGTTTTTTCCCCTGCTTCCACTCCTTGGTATTCATTTCGTAGAGCAGCCCGTTGTCGCGGTTGCGGTAATCGGCGAGAAAGGCCGGTTGTGTTCCTGGGCCGCTGAAGAGCGGGGCCATGATCGCCGCGCGGGAATCATTGGCGTTCATCGGCGGCGCGCCAAGCAAAGCCTCGATCGTGCGGACCATGTTCACCGTCGTATAAAAATGATGATCCACAAAAACGCCGCTCTTCCCGTCTTGCGATTCCGGGCGCGGCGCATATTTGCTGATCACCAGGGCGATGCTGCGGTGCGAGTCCACATGGTCCGGCCCGTCCTGCGCATCATCCTCAAGAACCAAGATGGCCGTGTCATCCCAGTACGCGCTATTTGAAATGGCTTCCGCCACCCGGCCGACCGCCAGATCGTTGTCCGCCACCGAAGCCGCCGGCCTCGGGTGGCCCTTCTTTCCTCCCGCCGTGTGATCGTTCGGCAGCCGCAGCAGGATGAATTGCGGCATGGCATCCTTTCCGGCGTCTTTGCGTGCAGCAGCGAACGCATTGAACTCGTTCAGAAATTCATCCACTCTCAGTTGATCCGGATAATCCACTTCAAAATCCGGATACCGGGGATCAAAATGCCCGCGCAGCTCCGCTTGCGAAGCGATGTTTTTGGCAAGCACGGGAATGTCCCATGGATACGGACTTGGCCCGCCATGCGGGTCGCCCACGTTTTTCTCGAGCGGCTCGCCTTTCTTGACGACTGCCCTCGCGCAGGGCACCCCGGCAACCTCTGGTGGCCCGCCAGATGGCGACTTGCCTTTCTCTTCTCGATTGCACCAGCGCGAAACGATGTATTCGCCATAATGCCGGTAGGAAACTCCGTGGTTCGCAAAATTTTTCCAGAGATACCCGCCCGTCGGTTCGCCTGCGTCGGGAAGATCGTCTTCCACGGAAACGCCGCCCAGCAGCTGGCCTTCGGAGTCATACGTGTGCTCGCGGCCGCGATACCCGACGGGCCAGGTCTTTTCCACGTAGTCGGAAATCGAAGCCGAAGTGGACCACACATGCCCATCGCCCGAGACATCGCCGCTGTCGTAGAAATTGTCCAGCACGCCAAACTGCCGCGCCATCTTGTGCTGGTTCGGCGTAATCTCTTCGCCGTACATCGCCAGGGAGGCGTCGCCGTCTCCCGCGCCCAGGTCCCCAAGAATTTGGTCGTACGTGCGGTTTTCCTTGATGATGTAAATCACGTGCTTGATCTTGTTCTCGCCGGTTGCGAAAGGAACTTTGTCCACATTCCCCTGCGTGGCGTTCATGGTTGCCGCTTGCCCAGTCCACTCCGCAAGTTTCCCTTGAATGTCTGCGAGGTGAGTCCTCGCCAGCGATCCATGCGTCATCGCGGGGTTATACGGATATTGCGGCTCCCCGTTGGGTTTCGTTTTTGTGGCCACAGGATTCGGCCCTGAACCGCGGCCTTTCGCGGTGCCGACCAGCAGATCGTTCGACGTGGCAAGTACCACGGTCGGATAAAACTCCGTAGGAATAAATCCTGTCGCCCGCTCCCGATTGCCGCCGCTCGGCTGGCTTAAATCGAACACGCCCACGGTGTCGGAAATCGCGTCCGCCGAAAATAGCGTCTTCCCGTCGGGGGAGAGCGCCAGGCTCTCGGGATCGCTGCCGCCATATTTTTGCCCCGGCAATTTCGTGGAGAGCGTGTATACAACCTTCCCCGTCTTTGTATCCAGCGCATCGATCTCGTCGCGGTTCGTCAGCGCCACAAACAGGCGTGAATCGTCGTGATTGAGCAGCAATGCGGTCGGGTGCGATCCACCGGCAAGCGGCGCAGCGGGCTTGCGCAGCGAAATAAATCGCAGCACCGTGCCCTTCACGAGATCAAGTTCCGCCACCGCCGACGCATTCCACAGCGAAACATATCCCCGCCGTCCGTCACGCGTCATCGCCGCCGTATACGGCAGTGCTCCCGGTATGCGCTTATACGTGGAAAGATTAAAGCGATGCACAACTGTTCCATCGGCACTGTTTACCAGGATAGCCTCGTCCGAGCCGTTCGATGCCACCAGGATGCGCTCCTCTCCTCCGCTCATCCCCACGCTCAATCCCGCCGGGTAGGTCACTTCCTGGAACTCCCCGCGCCGGACTTTCCTCTGTGGTAATTTCTCGCGTGGCGCGAGCGGCAAAAATCGTTCCGGCGTTACCATTCCATTATCAAAGCTGTAAACTGCGATTCCATTTCCCGTGCTTCCCTTCTCTTTTCCCATCGGGTCGGTCAGCGACGCCATCGACGCGTACACGTGCCTGCCGTCCACACTGAAAGCCAATCCGAGAAAATACGTCTGCATCGCCCGCTTCCCCAGCCGGTCGTCCGGAAAATCACGCAAGTCATTCGTTTCGAGGTTCAAGACGGTCAGCGACTGCATTTCGCCTGATGTGTACGCGCCAAAACCGCAGTGCAGCAGCACCGCGAACCGCCCGTCCGGCGATACGACCCCCGCCGTAGGGAAATTATTCGTGGCCCGCGGGTCACCCGGCACGTCTGCAAGCAATTTTCCATTAGGCAATTGCCTGAGCGCCTGGGCCGGGGGCCCCGTTTGCGCATGGAGTTTTCCAGGCGCGACTACCAGCAGCATCATTCCCAAAAACCAACGACTAATTTTCTCTCTTTGCATGGCAGCATTATATTTGACTTCGCGTTAGAAAACTGTGAATGTCCGCCGGGCGAGCGATCTGGTCCTGCTTTTCGGAACTCGCAAACGGTGCACGAAGAACGAAAGGAAAGGTTTGGTATGCCCGCCCTGGATTGGTCACAATGCCCCGCGGTGGAAAGCGTGCCTGGGAAGGTAAGCGGTGCCTGGGTTTTCCGAGGTACACGCATGCCGGTGGCTACGGTCTTCGAAAATCTTGAAGCCGGAGCCAGCATCGAGGAGATCATGGAATGGTTGGACGTGACACGTGAACAAATTACCGCGGTGCTGGACTTTGCCGCCGGCAGGCTTGAATCCCCCGCTCGCCTCTAGATGCTGATACTTTTTGACCATGGCACGCCCGCACCCCTCGAGTCATTCCTCACGAATCATATTGTCAAGAGGGCAAAAGACCTGGGTTGGGACACGCTCGGAAACGGCGAACTCCTGACAGCAGCGGAGAAGGCAGGTTTTGAGGCGTTTCTGACACTGACAAGAACATTCGTTATCAACAAAATCTGACGATTCGCAAGATTACAATCGTGGTGCTCGGCAATCCACAATGGCCAGTGCTCCGACACCATGTGGACCGGGTAGTGGCGGCCGTGAACGCCGCGAGACCCGGCAATTATGTCGAGGTGGAAATTCCAGATCGCTGACCAGCCACGTATGCGGTAACAGCGGCGGACGGTTCACTTTTTCCACTTTCTGTCCTGCCTCTTCGCGATAAGCTTCTTGCTATCCCAAGGTGGTTTCATCTCATGAGCCTTCCCACCACAACTCAAACGGCAGCCGCAGAAGAACTCCGTAGCTCCGCGCAGACTTCCTGCTGCATTGTCGGCGGAGGTCCCGCCGGCGCGATGTTGTCGCTGCTCCTCGCGCGCCGCGGCATTCCCGTCACGCTGCTGGAGATGCACAAGGACTTCGACCGCGAATTCCGCGGCGACACCATTCATCCGTCCACCCTCGAAATCCTCGACCAGATTGGTCTGGCGGACAAACTCCAGGAAATCCCCCACACCAAAATTTCCGGGCCGTCCGTCCAGTTCGCCGATGGCCTCTTCCGCCCCTTCGATCTGGGCCGTCTGAAGACGCGGTTCCCGTACATCCTGCTTGTCCCACAGGTGCGCTTTCTCGAATTCGTCACTCGCGAGGCGGCCAGGTATCCCTGCTTCAAACTCGTGATGCACGCCAATGTGACCCAACTGTTGAAGGACAATGGAACCGTGCACGGGATTCGTTACCTGGCCCCGGATGGCGTCCACGAAATACGCAGCCCGCTGGCGGTCGCCGCCGACGGACGTTTTTCCACGCTTCGCCGCCTGGCTGGATTTGAGCCAGTCAAGACCTCGCCTCCGATGGATGTGCTGTGGTTCCGCCTTCCCAAATTGCCCGGTGAGCCTGAAATTGTCGGCGGCGCATTTGGCGGCATCGGCGGCGGGCGTATCTTCATTCTGCTCGAGCGCAACGACTACTGGCAGGCGGGGTTGGTCTTCCCGAAGGGACAATATCAGCAACTCCACAACGCTGGCGTAGAAGCAGTTCGCAAGAGCATCGCCAGGATTGAACCTCGCTTTGCGCCTCACGCCGACTCGCTCACCGAGTGGCATCAACTCACGCTTCTCTCCGTCGAATCCAGCCGCTGCCCGCTCTGGCACAGGCCGGGACTGCTCCTCATCGGCGATGCCGCGCACGTAATGTCTCCCGTGGGCGGCGTCGGCATCAACTACGCCATTCAGGATGCAGTGGTCGCGGCCAATGTTCTCTCGCATGGACTAGAAGCCGGCCGCGTTTCCGATGCCGACCTCGCGGAAGTCCAGCGCCAGCGCGAGTGGCCGACCCGCGTCATTCAGGCGGCACAATCGTTTCTGCAGAGACGCATCATCGCCGGCGCTTTGAATACCGCACAAGCTGCGAACGTGCCCTGGCAGCTTCGATTGTTCGCAAAGATTCCGATTGTGCGCGACATCCCTCCTCGCCTCATCGCCTTCGGTCCGCGCCGCGTGCGCCTCAAAGAGGTTTGAATTTCTCAAACGCGCACCTCGGCAACGCGGGCTTGTCGGACCATGAGAACGTGCGGCGTCCTCTCCCTTCGGTTCGCGTGTTATACTCCCGGCGGTCTTTCGAGGGGGAAATTCATGCACAAGAAATTATTCCTGTTGTTGATTCTTTTCGTCTTGCCGGCCGCCGCGCAGACCATCGCCATCCGGGCGGGGAATCTGCTCGATCCCGCCAAAGGCGCCGTCAGCAAGGATCAGATCATTCTCGTCGAAAACGGCAAAATCACCGCTGTCGGCGCAGCCCTGGCGATTCCCAAAGACGCGCAGGTCGTCGATCTCTCCAAAGAATGGGTGATGCCCGGCCTGATCGACGCGCACACCCACATCACTTTCCAGGAAATTCCCGGCAAAGCTCCGTTTGAAGCGATGTATTTGAAAGAATCCACCGCGTTCCGAGCCCTCCGCGGGCTGCACAACGGCCAGATCCTTCTCAACGCCGGTTTCACTACCATGCGTGAAGTCGGCAACGAAGCCGATTACGCCTGCAACGATTTGAAGAAAGCCGCTCAGAACGGCTGGATCGAGATGCCCACCTTGCAGTGCGCGGGAAAAATCATCGGCCCGTTCGGCGGCCAATCCAAGGGCGTGCCGGAAGAGGTAGGCTCGTTCTGGCTGCATGAGTATATTGACGCCGACACCCCTGATGAGATTCGCAAAGCCATCCACCAGAACATCTATTACGGCGCGGACGTCATCAAACTCGCCACGGACAACAGCGATTATTTCTACACCGAAGAAGAGATTCGCGCTGCGGCGGATGAAGCGCACAACGCCGGGCGCGCGCTTGCGGTTCACGTTTATGGAGGCCGGGCCGCCGACAATGTAATTCGCGGAGGCGCTGATTCGGTCGAACACGGCTTCACGTTGACTGAATCTCAGCTCAAGTTGATGAAGGAAAAGGGCACGTTTCTCGTCGGCACGGACTTTCCCGCAGCGCATCTCGCGGGACTCAACCCTTCCAATGAAACTCTGGCCGACGCCAACAAACTGGGCAACCAAATCATCCAGCGGCTGAGCAACGCAAACAAAATCGGGGTGAAAATGGCTTTTGGCTCGGATACGGTGACCGAAATGGCCGGCCACAACCGCGCGGACATGGTCTGGGACTACCTGGCAGTCTGGCGCGCCGCGGGCGTCTCGCCGGCAGATACGCTCAAGGCCATGACCACCAACGGCGCGGAACTCCTGCGCATCGCCAAGGAACGCGGCGCGATTGCTCCCGGCCTCTATGCCGACATTATCGCCATGCCCGCGGACCCGCTCCAGGATATCGAGTCCCTGCGCAAGGTAAACTTCGTCATGAAAAACGGAAAAATCGTCCGCAGCATCAAGTAAGACCCAGTCAAACCCAAACGGAAACGCCCGAGTTATCCTCTGGCGTTTCCGTACTCAATCAACCTCGCAAATCTACGTCCCCGAATATCTTTGCTCTTTCCACGGATCGCCATACGCGTGATACCCGTTGCGCTCCCAGAATCCCAACCGGTCGTGGTCCAGCAGCATGAAGCCGCGCACCCATTTCACGCTTTTCCACGCGTAGAGATGGGGAACGATCAAGCGCAACGGCCCGCCATGTTCCGCCGTCAACGGCTCCCCATCGTGTTCGAAGGCAAAAAGAACATCAGGCCGCAACAGATCTTTCAGTGGAATATTGGAGGTGTAACCCTCTTCGGCCAGCACCAGCGCATATTCGGCTTCCGGCTTGGATTTCGCGCGCTCCAGCACATCCCTGAATCGCACGCCCTTCCACCGGTTGTCCAGGCGGCTCCAGCGCGTCACGCAGTGAAAATCACTCGTGGATTCGACTTGCGGCAACGCGCGAAACTCTTGCCATGTGAGGCGCAGCGCCGTCTCCACGAGCCCGCTGATCTTGAAATCCCATTTTGTGGCATCAAAATGCGGCACGCTGCCATAGTGGAGCACCGGCCATTTGATCGTCAGCGATTGGCCTGGAGGCAACCGCCCATCGGCCTTCGCCTGCTTCTCCTTCGCCCGCCTTCCGCCGTCATCCCCGAATGTCGGCATCCCGCCACCTCTCGCTGATTAGAGTCCACCGCGCCCAATTGGTTTCAATCGCGACCGTCACGCATTCCTTTCGACGAATGGGCGGGAATTTATGCTACTTTGAGCTTCTGCTTCCGCGCAGCCGCGGGCTGTTTTCCGAAGGAGGTTTCCACATGGCCACGCCTGCTCCCCTCAGCGATTTAAAGCGCCGCTTTGAAATTCCCGGCATCGCCAAAATCGTGGACGGTCACGGCGGCCGCCCTTCTGTGCAGGTCACCACGCCGCGCGCCTCCGGTGAAATCTATCTGCACGGCGCGCATGTTACCTCCTGGCGGCCACGCGGCGCCGAGGAAGTCCTCCACGTCAGTCCGAAATCGAAGTGGCAGGACGGCTCCGCGATTCGCGGCGGCGTTCCCGTCTGTTTCCCGTGGTTCTCCACCCGCGCCGAAGATCCGCATTCGCCGGCCCACGGACTGGTGCGCACAAAGTCCTGGCAACTGGAAGGCATCACCCACGCGGACCATGACGTCACTGTCGCCCTCTCCACCTCCGCCGACGCGGCCACCCGGAGAACCTGGTTCGGCGAGTATCATCTGCTCTTTTGCGCCACGTTCGGCGAACAGCTCCGTCTTGAATTGATCGTCACCAACCACGGCACCTCCTCCATCCGCTTTGAAGAAGCTCTCCATTCCTATTTTCATGTCAGCAACGTCGCCGCCGTCAAGCTGCGCGGCCTCAACGGCGCCGCCTACCTCGACAAGACCGACGCCCAGCGTGAAAAGCACCAGCATGGAGATGTAGTGCTCGCTGCGGAAACCGATCGCATCTACCGCAACACGCTTTCTACAGTTGAAATCGAAGACCCTGCAGGCCGCCGGCGCATTCTTATCGCCAAGGAAGACTCCCGCGACACCGTTGTCTGGAATCCCTGGTCAGAAAAAGCAAAGGCCATGCCCGACCTCGGCACGGATGAGTGGCGCCAGTTTGTTTGCGTCGAAACCTGCAACATCGGCGACCACGGAATCACCCTCTCCCCTGCCCAGGCGCACACCATGACCGCGCTAATTTCCCTGAGCGAGCTCTAAGTCCGCGGCGCCCGTGCATGGTTCGATCCCTAGGTCATTGTCTCTGCGCCTCTGTGCTTCCCTGCTTCATGCCGCGTGTTATCATTTGAACTTCGAAACTCAAGGAAAGCGAACCCTCGATGCCCGCACGCGTTCTCGACGGAGTGAAAATCCGCGACGAAATCTTCTCTGAACTGAAATCCGATATTGCCAAGCTCCACGCGCAGGGCATCCGCCCCGGCCTCGCCGCCGTTCTCGCCGGTGAAAATCCCGCCTCGCAGCTCTACGTGAAAAGCAAAATCGCCGCCTGCGAACAGCTCGGCATGGCCAGCTGGCTTCACACCCCGCCCGCCGGCGTTTCCACCGACTACATGCTCGAACTTGTAGGCGACCTCAACGCCGACGGCAACGTGGACGGCATTCTCATCCAACTTCCGCTCCCGCCCGAAATTGATTCGAAACGCGTCCTTGAATCCGTCGATCCCGCGAAAGACGTTGACGGCTTCCATCCCGTCAGTATGGGCAGGCTTGTCAGCAATCGGCCGGGCCTGGTCGCCTGTACACCCGCCGGCTGCATGGAACTCCTCCGCCGCAACGATATCCTTCTTGAAGGTGCCAACGCCGTCGTCCTCGGCCGCAGCGACATCGTCGGCAAGCCCATGGCACTGCTCTTGCTCCACGCGAATGCTACCGTCACAATCTGCCATTCGAAAACACGCAATCTCCCCGACGTCATCCGCCGCGCAGACATTCTCGTTGCCGCCATCGGCAAAGCCGGCTACGTAGAAGCCAACTGGATACAACCCGGCGCCGCTGTAAT
>Ga0210410_10004597_pt1 | contig 12089 bp, 9 predicted proteins | sample IncBWC4MmetaG_FD_161058 | JGI IMG/M metagenome (GOLD analysis project Ga0210410, IMG submission 161058) | Forest soil microbial communities from Barre Woods Harvard Forest LTER site, Petersham, Massachusetts, United States - Inc-BW-C-4-M | ecosystem: Environmental > Terrestrial > Soil >... | reverse complement strand
CTCGACCATGGATCTGGTCGTCTTCCCGGAATATTCGCTGCATGGGCTGTCGATGGACACCAATCCGGAGATCATGTGCCGGCTTGATGGACCTGAGGTCGCGGCCTTCAAGAAGGCCTGCATCGACAACAAGATCTGGGGCTGCTTCTCCATCATGGAGTTCAACCCGCACGGCAATCCCTATAATTCCGGGCTGATCATCGACGACCACGGCGAGATCAAGCTCTACTATCGCAAATTCCATCCGTGGATTCCCGTCGAGCCGTGGGAGCCCGGCGATGTCGGCATTCCCGTGATCGAGGGGCCGAAGGGCGCGAAGATCGCGCTCATCATCTGCCATGACGGCATGTTCCCGGAGATGGCCCGCGAATGCGCCTACAAGGGTGCGGAGATCATGATCCGCACCGCCGGCTACACCGCGCCGATCCGCGAGAGCTGGCGCTTCACCAACCAGGCCAACGCATTCCAGAATTTGATGGTCACCGCCAATGTCTGCATGTGCGGCTCCGACGGCTCCTTCGATTCCATGGGCGAAGGCATGATCGTCAATTTCGACGGCAGCATCCTTGCCCACGGCACCACCGGACGTGTCGACGAGATCATCACCGCCGAGGTGCGCCCTGATCTGGTACGCGAGGCGCGCATCAACTGGGGCGTCGAGAACAACATCTATCAGCTCTGGCATCGCGGCTATGTCGCAGTGAAGGGCGGCGCGATGGACTGTCCCTACACCTTCATGCAGGACATGGTCGCCGGCACCTTCCGCCTGCCCTGGGAAGATGAGGTCAAGATCACCGACGGCACCTCCTGCGGGTTCTCGGCACCGACGCGAATGTTCGGCAAGACCGCGAAGGCGGCTGAGTAAAGGCCGGCGCATCAACGATCCTTTCGAGGGCCTGAGACGCGATTCCGCGTTACCGCGGCACGATGTGCCCGGGTCTTGCGAAAGCGAGCCCTCGGAAAGATAGAGGGCGCAGGGAAGGCCGGGTGTTTTGCGCACCCGCAGCCGCGCGTGCAGTGTAGAAAGCACACGCGTTAGTCACTACAGGTCCGCCGAAACATGCCGGCCTTCCCCGCGCGATTGGTGTTAACGGCTTATTCGCGCGCTCTCCCCGGTGTCCGGGCTTGTTAGCCACCGTCGCCTTGAGGTCATCACTCAAGGCTTGATCCCAGCGTCGGGGGACCAGGACCACGCGCCTTCGCCGTCCGCGTTGGCCAAGCGTTCGTCTCACGCCAGCATCGCGTCCATCGCTCCCCGCAGCCAACGTCCGTGACGATCGCGATACGCCCCTCTAGCGGCGCGGGATGGGAAGGATTGAGGCCACTGATTTGCCCGACGGCGCAAGCGATATGACCTGCGACAGATTAACACGACGGGCAAAATGCGCATGGCGGGCATGCACCTGCTGCTCAAGAGGTCGTCTTCTGACCTTGCGCGACGACCAGCAGCACCTGCGCCTTCTGCCGTCCGATGCTCCGCACCTCGTGCGGAGTCTCGCCGGAGAAATACAGGCAATCGCCTTTCGACAGCGTCAGCTCCTCACCATCGAACCGGATCGCAATCCTGCCATTGATCACGAAGAGCACTTCCTCTCCGCCATGGGACGCGAGCGGCGCGGATTTCAGCGGCGGACTGAGGAGAAACGGCTCCATCATCTTGCGCTTGGGACCGGTGGCCATCGCGAGCAGCTCGAGCCCGCTGCCGTTCAGCGATGAGCCATTGCCATCACCATGTCGAAACAGCGTATAGCGTGGCGCCGGCGCGGATTGCGGTTCGAAGAATTCGGCGACGTTGACGTCGAGCGCCGCCGCCATGCGCAACAGTGCCGCGACCGAAGGCACCTTCAATCCGCGCTCGACCAGCGAGATATAGCCCCTGGTCAGCTGGCTCGACGCGGCCAGCCGGTCGAGCGTCAGGCCCTTGGCCACACGCAGGTCGCGGATATTGGGCCCGACGCCTGTCGGCTGGGTGACGTCAAGCAAGTTCGCGTTCTCTTCGGCGGATCATGGGCTATGGCAGCGTTATATATCTTCGGATATAAAGCCTCTCGCGGCGGGCACGTCAATCCGGCGTGAGCGTCGGAAACGGCCGATATCGACGTCGGGCACGACGCTGTAATCTTCGCGGGCCAGAACGAAGAGGGATGGAAAATGGACTATGTGAAGTTCGGCAGGACGGGCTTACGTGTATCGCGGCTCTGCATCGGATGCATGAGCTACGGCATCCCCAATCGTGGCCCGCATCCCTGGACGCTGGACGAGGAAAAGAGCCGCCCCCTGATCAAGCAGGCCCTCGATCTCGGCATCAATTTCTTCGATACCGCCAATGTCTATTCCGACGGCACATCCGAGGAAATCGTCGGCCGCGCGCTGAAGGATTTCGTCAAGCGTGACGACGTGGTGCTCGCGACCAAGGTCAACGGCCGGATGCGGCCGGGGCCGAACGGCGCCGGCCTGTCGCGCAAGGCGATCTTCGCCGAGATCGACAACAGCCTGAAACGTCTCGGCACCGACTTCGTCGATCTCTATCAGATCCACCGCGGCGATCCGACCGTGCCGGTCGAGGAGACCATGGAAGCGCTTCACGACGTGGTGAAGGCCGGCAAGGCCCGCTATATCGGCGCATCCAACATGCACGCCTGGCAGTTTGCGAAGGCGATCTATACCTCGCGTCTGCACGGCTGGACCGAGTTCGTCAGCATGCAGGACCACCTCAATCTCATCAATCGCGAAGAAGAGCGCGAGATGCTGCCGTTCTGCATCGATCAGGGCATCGCCGTGATCCCCTGGAGTCCGATGGCGCGCGGCCGGCTGACGCGGGCGTGGGACGAGAGCAGCAACCGGATCGAGACCGATGAATACGGCAAGACGCTCTACAACGACTTCCCGGATTCCGATCGCGCCGTGATCGAGGCCGTCGGCAAGGTGGCCACCGCGCGTGGCGTGCCGAGGGCGCAGGTTGCACTCGCCTGGGTGGCTCAGAAAAAGGGCGTGACGGCGCCGATCGTCGGCGCCTCCAAGGCAGAACAACTGACTGACGCCGCGGCGGCGCTGTCACTCAAGCTCACCGACGACGAGATCAAGATGCTGGAAGCGCCCTATGTGCCGCATCATCTGACGAAGTTCTGATGATAGGATGCTGACGGCGGACGAGCGGCTGAGCTGTCAAGCGCGTTTCCGCACGGCATCCACCACAGGAACGCAATCAACATGAAAAGCGCGATCGTTACGGGAGGAAGCGGCAAGGCCGGCAAGGCGACCATCCGGGAGCTGCTGGCGCATGGCTACCAGGTCACGAATGTCGACACCGCGGCGCCAAGCGAGCAGCTTTGCCACTTCATGAAGACCGATCTCAACGATCTCGGACAGACGGTCGATGCGCTCCGCCTGATGACGGGCACCATCGACCGCCGCCGGATGGCCGTCGGCGATCCGCCTGCCGTGATCCATCTCGCCGGCATCCCGGCGCCCGGCCTCGCGCCTGACGCGACGGTGTTCCAGAACAACATGATGACGACCTACAACGTCTTCAGCGCCGCGGTGCGCGCGGGGCTAAAACGCGTGGCCTGGGCATCCAGCGAAACCACCTACGGCATTCCCTTCACCCGCAGCCCGCCACAATCCGCGCCAATCACTGAGGAGCATCCGCTCGCGCCGGAATCAGGCTATGCGCTCGCCAAGGTGCTCTGCGAGCGCGCGGCGATCGAGATGAACCGCTGGAATCCAGCTACCACCTTCGTGGGCCTACGCATCTCCAACATCTTCGAGGAAAAGGACTACGCCGCCATCCCCTCCTATTGGGACGATCCGGCGTTGCGCCGCTGGAATCTCTGGAGCTGGGTCGACGCGCGCGACGTGGCGCAGGCCTGCCGCCTTGGGTTAGAGGCGGATATTTCCGGCGCCGATGTCTTCACCATCGCGGCCGCCGACACGCTGATGAAGACGCCGAGCCGCGAGCTGATGGCGGCGCATTTTCCGAACGCGAAACTCGACGGCAAGCTCGGTGAGTTTGAGACGCTGCTCTCGATCGAGAAAGCCCGCCGCGTACTCGGCTATTCGCCGAACCATGGCTGGCGCAAGTAACGAGGCAAACAACGCCGTGAGCCGCCCATGATCCTGTTCCTTCTCGCCTATCTCGGCGGCGTGCTGACCATCGTGAGCCCGTGCATCCTGCCGGTGATTCCGTTTGTGCTGGCGCGCGCCGACCGTCCGTTCCTGCGGAGCGGCCTGCCGATGCTGATCGGCATGACGCTGGCATTTGCCGTTGTCGCAAGCCTTGCGTCGGTCGCCGGCGGCTGGGTGGTGTCGGCCAATCAATATGGCCGCGTGGCTGCGCTGATCCTGCTGGCCGTGTTCGGGCTCACGCTGCTGTTTCCGGCTCTCGCCGATCGCCTGATGCAGCCATTGGTCGCGGTCGGCGCACGCCTGTCGCAATCAGCCGAACAAACCGGCGAGGAAACGCTGCTTGCGCCGTTATTGCTTGGCATCGCCACCGGCTTTCTCTGGGCGCCCTGCGCCGGCCCCGTGCTCGGCCTGATCCTGACCGGCGCGGCGCTGAAGGGCGCGAATGTCGGAACGGCACTGTTGCTGCTTACCTACGCCGCGGGAGCCGCAACATCGCTGGCGCTGGCGCTTCTGGTCGGCGGCCGCGTGTTTGCCGCGATGAAGAAGTCGATCGGCGCCGGCGAATGGATCAGGCGCGGGCTCGGCGCCGCGGTGCTGGTCGCGGTGGCCGCGATCGCGCTCGGGCTCGACACGGGCCTTCTCACCAACCTGTCGCTCGGCAGCACCAATGCGCTGGAGCAAAGCCTGCTCGACAAGCTTCATCCCAATCAAAAGACGGCGGCATCCGCGCCCACGACCAAGCAGAACCAGCCGACCGGACAAGCCGAGGCGGCCTTGCCGGTCGAAGAGTTCTCGCCTTCGCTCGACGGCGCGCAGGAATGGCTGAACTCGCCGCCGCTCAGCGTCGAGGCGCTGAAGGGCAAGGTCGTGCTCGTCGACTTCTGGACCTATTCCTGCATCAACTGCCTGCGCTCGATCCCCTATATCCGCGCCTGGGCCGAGAAGTATCGCGATCATGGCCTCGTCGTGATCGGCGTGCACGCGCCGGAATTCGCCTTCGAGCGCAACGTCGACAATGTGAAGAACGCGATATCGACGCTCAAGATCGGCTATCCCATCGCCATCGACAACGAGTACAAGATCTGGCGCTCGTTCGACAACGAATACTGGCCGGCGCATTATTTCATCGATGGCAACGGCAAGGTCCGCCATCACCATTTCGGCGAGGGTGAATACGCGGAATCCGAGCGCATCATCCAGAAGATGCTCACTGACGCCGGCACCAAGGACGTGCCTGATGGCATCGTCGCCGTGAATGCATCCGGCGCGGAAGCCGCCGCCGACAAGGCCGATGTCAATTCGCCCGAGACCTATATCGGCTATGACCGCAGCGAGCACTTCGTGTCGCCGGGCGACGTGGTGCAGGACGAAAGCCATGTCTATGCCGCTGGAGAGCCGCAGCTCAACGAGTGGTCGTTGACCGGCAAATGGACGATCGGAGAAGAGCGCGCGCAGCTCGACGAGAAGGACGGCAGCATCGTCTACCGCTTCCATGCGCGTGACCTGCATCTCGTGCTGGGACCGTCGACGCCGGGAAATAACGTCCGCTACCGCATCACCATCGACGGCAAGCCGCCCGGCGACGCGCACGGCATGGACACCGATGCCGACGGCAACGGCGTGGTGACGACGCAGCGCCTGTATCAGCTCGTGCGTTCGCCGGGAGCCGTCGCGGATCACACCTTCGAAATCCGCTTCCTCGATCCGGGCGTGCAGGCCTACGCCTTCACTTTCGGCTGAGGAAGGTCCCTCAGTCCGAGCTGGTGAAGCCAGGCACTGAAGACATGGTCCGCGCGCTGCGCGAGGCCGTCTCTGTGCTGCTGCGCCGCCGCCCTCAAATCCGCAATCGAGACCTTCGCGGCCGCAAGCTCGACGGTATGGCCGACATACCATTCCTCGAGCTGACGCGGATCGGCCTCGAGATGAAACTGCAGCGCGAGCGCGTTGCGGCCATAGGCAAAAGCCTGGTTCTCGTAATTCGCGTTCGAGGCCAGCCGGGTGGCACCTTGCGGCAGATCGAAAGTGTCGCCGTGCCAATGCAGCACGACGGCGTCGTCACCTTGCAGCGCCTTCAGGCAGGATGACCTGCCCTCCTCGGTGAGATCGATCGTGCCCCAGCCTATTTCCTTGACCGGTCCCTTGAACACGCGGCTGCCAAGCGCCTTCGCCATCAACTGGCTGCCGAGGCAAATCCCGAGCGTCGGCAGATCGCGCGACAATCTGTATTCGATCAGCGCGAGCTCCGACGTCAGGAACGGATAATCATCCGTCTCGTACACTCCGATCGGCCCACCCAGCACGATCACGAGGTCGGCGTTCCGGATCGAGCGGTGGCTGAGATCATCGACCGCCGCCTCGCAGAAGGAAACGTTCCATCCCTCGCGCTCCATGATCGGCGCGAGCAGCCCCAGATCCTCGAAGGCGACATGACGCAAAGCCACGGCGGATCGTCGGGAGAACATCACCGGTTTCCAGTTTTCCGGATCATGCTCTAGTTCGGCACGATCCGCGTCTGATAGGGACCCTCGGAGGCCAACGCCGCGGCCAGCTTCTGCTGCAGATCGACCTGCATCGAGAAGCATACGGAAAATCCATCCGTGGTGCACAACGTCACCATGCCGGTCCTCGGATCGGACGAGCGTTCCACCGTCCAGGAGTCGAGCGGATAGGCGTATCGCAAGGAGTGATCGCCGTAACGCAGCCGTAGCGCCTTGGTGATCAGGTCGGGCAGCGTCATGGCGAGCCCGCCGACCTGGTTCAGCGACAGCCTGATATTGGCTGGTGTCCCCTGGCTGTCGGTGAAGCCGAGGACGACACTGTTGCCATCAGGCGCGACTTCGCAGGTGGTGAGCGACTGAGCTTCGGTTTCCATCGCAGGACCTGTCTTTTTCGTTGTATTCTCACGCGTTATATTTTTACAAATATAGCGCATTCCGCAAAGCGCCGTCCAGCCCACCCCTTGCCCAGCCCTTGCATCATAGGCAAAGCCTATCGGCCGATAGCATGAACCTGATCGAGGAATTCCTTCACGGTATGGACCGCGCCGGTGCTCGTCGCCTCATATCCGGGCAGCGCCGCCACCGCCTTGTGGAACTCCCTGCCCTTCATGATGTCGAGCACGCGCTGCATCGGCTCCGTCTCCAGGAACGCCTGCCGGCAGACGAAGAAATAGTCCTCGGTGAGGATGCGGACGAAATCGAGCCCGAACTGCCGCGCCGCGGCCTCGACGCCGAAAGCGACATCCGCCATGCCGCTGGCGACATAGGCGGCGACCGCCGCATGCGTGAACTCGATCTGCTGCGCGCCGTTGATGCGCGCCTCGTCGATGCCATGCAGGGCGAGCAGCTGGTCGAAAAGGAGACGCGTTCCGGAATCATGGTCGCGGTTGACGAAACGGGCTTTCTTCCTGGCGATATCCTTCACCGAGGCGATCTTCAGCGGATTGCCCCGCTTGACCATCAACCCCATCTCGCGCGTGACAAAGCTGATCACGCGATCCTGGCGCGGATCGAGCCAGTCCTTGCAGGCCTGGATGCCCTGCGCCCGCAATTCGCCGCGCGGCAGGTGAACGCCGGAGAGATCGCAGGCGCCTTGCGCCAGCGAGACCAGCGAATGCTGGTTGCTGACATAGCGCAGATCGACGCCGATGCCGGGCTCGCGGTCGAGCAGCTCGCGCAGCTTCGAGACTGCAAAACCGTGGCTGGCATGAACGCGGATCACCGACGGACGTTGATGCAGGAACGGCTTGATTTCAGTGGCGAGTTCCTGCGCCAGGTTTTCGAGCTGCGGCCCGAGCCGCGCCTGCATCCGCTCGCCGGCCCAGACCAGCTTCTCGCCGAATGCGGTGAGCCGCGAGCCCTTGCCGCGCTGGGTCTCGACCAGCGGCACGCCGAAGAACTGCGACCAATGCTCGATCAGGTTCCAGACATGGCGGTAGGACAGATGGGCGTCGATGGCGGCCGCAGTGATCTTGCCGGTTTTGCGGATCTCGTTGAGGACGCCGAGCATCACCACGACGTTTTGCGGGCTGCCCTCTTTACGAAATCGCCACACGGTTTCGATCTCGATCTGCAGCATGTTCCCGCCCTGATTTATGAAGTTTAGTTCATATATAGCTGAACCATAGGCATACAATATCATATTTACTGCTGGAAATATCCTCTTACCTTGGATGACAAGCTACGGAGGAAATATGATGTCAATTGCATATGACTTGGCACCTGAGACGGCAGCGGCCGAACTTCTTGCAAAACCCCAGGGGCTCCTGATCGACGGCAAGCGTGTCGCCTCGGCCTCGGGGCGCATGTTCAAATCGCTCAACCCGGCGACCGAAGAAATCATCGCCACCATCGCCGAAGGCAATGAGGCGGATGTCGATCGCGCGGTGGCTGCCGCCCGCCGCGCCTTCGAAGGTCCCTGGCGCACGATGCGCGCCGCCGAGCGCGGCCATATCCTGCTGAAATGGGCCGAGCTGTTGAAACAGCATGCTGACGAGATCGTCGAGATCGAGAGCCTCGACGCCGGCAAGCCGATCTCCGCGACGCTGCGCCAGGACTTTCCCGCCGCCGTCGACACCCTCACCTACTACGCCGGCTGGGCCGACAAGATCAGCGGCGACGTCGTTGCCACACGCGATGATGCGCTGACCTACACCGTGCGCGAGCCCGTCGGCGTCGTCGCCGCCATCGTGCCCTGGAATTTCCCGCTGATGATCGGCATGTGGAAGCTGGCGCCGGCGCTCGCCTGCGGTTGCACCATCGTGATGAAGCCCGCCGAGCTGACCTCGCTGTCGGCGCTGCGCATCGGCGAGCTGGCGCTGGAAGCAGGCCTGCCGCCGGGCGTGTTCAACATCGTTACCGGCCCCGGCCGCACCGTCGGTGAGGCGTTGGTCAATCACCCTGATGTCGACAAGGTGACATTCACGGGCTCGCCCGGCGTCGGCCGCGGCATCATGAAGGGCGCCGCCGGCAACTTCAAACGCGTCTCGCTCGAGCTCGGCGGCAAGTCCGCCAATGTGATCTTCGAGGACGCAAACCTCGACGCCGCCGCCAAGGCCGCCGCGGCCGGCATCTTCTTCAATGCCGGACAGGTATGTTCGGCCGGCTCCCGCGTGCTGGTGCAGGAGAAGGTCTATGACGAGGTGGTCGAGCGGCTCGCTGCCCGCGCCAAGTCGCTGCGCATGGGCGATACGCTCGATCGCGGCACGGCGCTTGGCCCCGTCATCTCCGAGAAGCAGATGAAGTCGATCCTCGATTATGTCGACATCGGACAGAAGGAAGGCGCTGATCTCGTCACCGGCGGCGAAAAGGTCGGCAAGCGCGGCTATTTCATCAGCCCGGCGGTATTCGCCAATGTGAAGCACGAGATGCGAATCTCGCAGGAGGAAATCTTCGGCCCGGTCGTCAGCGTCATCAAGTTCAAGGACGAGGCCGATGCGCTGCGGATCGCCAACGGCACGGCCTATAGCCTCGCCGCCGGCGTCTGGAGCCGCGACATCGGCCGCGTGCAGCGTTTTGCCAAGCGCGCCCGCGCCGGCACGGTCTGGATCAATACCTATGGCTATACCGATGTGCGGTTGCCATGGGGCGGCGAACGCGATTCCGGCCTCGGCCGCGAGCACGGCACCGCTGCGATCGACAATTTCACCGAGCCGAAGGCGGTCTGGATGAACCTCAGCGTCTGATGCGAGCGAACAGACGGGCTCCGCCGGGATTTCGGCGAGCCCGTCGCCTCTCCGAAATTTCCGCTGCGTTTTACCGATTTGACCGACGCCTCCGGACCGCGTCAGGCGCGTCCACGCGATGCATTTGGCCCACTTGAAAAAGGCCTGCCGAACGTGTCTTGTCCGCGCGGCGGAGGAAGCCTTTCAAATCGGAGAAAAGTGCAATGAACTACCCGAATGTGCAGTTGTTTATCGACGGCAAATGGCGTCCCGCCGCGTCCGGACGGACCATCCCCGTGCTCAATCCCGCGACTGAAGAAAACGTGGGCACGGTTGCCCACGCCGACAAATCCGACCTCGACGAGGCGGTGGCCGCGGCCGAGAAGGGCTTCAAGGTCTGGCGCGCGATCTCGTCCTATGAGCGCTCCAAGGTGATGCGCAAGGCGGCCGACCTGATGCGCGAGCGCGCCGAGATGATCGCGACCCTCATGACCATGGAGCAGGGCAAGATCTTCGCCGAAGCCAGGATCGAGACCATGGCGTCCGCCGACATCATCGAATGGTTCGCCGAGGAAGGCCGCCGCACCTATGGCCGCATGATCCCGGCGCGCGTGCCCGGTGTCTATCAGATGGCGATCAAGGACCCGGTCGGCGTGGTCGCGGCCTTCACGCCCTGGAATTTCCCGATCAACCAGGTGGTGAAGAAGATGGCCGCTGCGCTTGCAGCCGGCTGCTCGATCATCGTCAAGGCGCCGGAAGAGACCCCCGCTTCTCCCGCCGAGCTGATCCGGGCCTTTGCCGATGCCGGCGTGCCGGCCGGCGTGGTCAACCTGGTCTATGGCGTGCCCGCCGAGATCTCGGAATACCTGATCCCGCATCCGACCATCCGCAAGATCTCCTTCACCGGCTCGACCAAGGTCGGCAAGGATCTCGCGGCGATGGCGGGCCAGCACATGAAGCGCGTGACCATGGAGCTCGGTGGCCACGCCCCGGTGATCGTGTTCGACGACGCCGATGTTGAATCGGCCGCCAAGATCATGGTCGCCGCGAAATACCGCAACGCCGGCCAGGTCTGCATCTCGCCGACCCGCTTCCTGGTGCAGGAAGGCGTCTACGACAAGTTCGTCAAGCAGTTCGTCGACGGTGCCAAGGCGCTCAAGGTCGGCAACGGCCTCGACACGACCTCCACCATGGGCGCGCTCGCCAACGACCGTCGCGTCACCGCGATCGAAAGCATGGTCCAGGACGCCGTCGGTCACGGCGGAAAGGTCCAGACCGGCGGCAATCGCGTCGGCAACAAGGGCTACTTCTTCGAGCCCACCGTCGTCACCGACGTGCCGAAATCGGCACGCGCGATGAACGAGGAGCCGTTCGCACCGCTGGCGCTGATCTCGCCGTTCTCGAAGTTCGACGACGCGGCCGAAGAAGCCAACCGTCTGCCGTTCGGTTTGGCGTCCTACGCCTTCACCAAGTCCGCCAAGACCGCGACCGCGATCGGGGCTGCGGTGGAAGCCGGCATGATGTCGATCAATCACTTCGCCCTGGCGCTGCCCGAGACCCCGTTCGGCGGCGTCAAGGATTCCGGCTACGGATCCGAAGGCGGCACCGAAGGCATCGACGCCTATCTCAGCACCCGCTTCATCACGCAGACCGGCGTCTGAGGTTTTTGAAGTCAAAGAGCGCGGCAACATCGGTAGCGATGATGCCGCGCTCTTTTCATTTGAACACCACCTGATCATTTGAACCGTCAAAGCAGCTCATCGCATGGAGCACGGCTTCATAAGGGGCGCGATTCAGTGTTCCCGCGGCGCGAAGCGCCCGAATGTTGCGGAAGCAAGGCCCTCGAAAACAAGAGGGCGCAGGGAATGCCGGATGCTGGCCGCACCCGCAGCCTCGTGTGCAATGGTAGAAAGCACACGAGTCGTCGCCACAGGTACGTCGAACAGTCCGACATTCCCTGCGCAATGGTTTTAACGGCCTGTAGCGCGCTCTCCCCGGTGTACCGGGCTTTTTAGCCACCGTCGCCTCGCGGATCATCACCGCAAGGCTTGATCCCAGCGTCGGGGGATCAGGACCACACGCCTTTGCCGTCCACGACAGGCCGCGTACGTCTTACACAGCCATCGCGTCCATCGCATCCCGCGTCCGACGTCCGTGACGATCGCGATACGCCCCTCTTGCGGTCGCGGGATGGCCCGAACTGAAGCCACTGATTTGCCCGACGGTGCAAGCGCGCCTCCCTGCGACAGATTAACACGACGGGCAAATTGTGCATAACAGGTCTCCCAATTTCTGGGAGCCA
>Ga0210410_10004595_pt1 | contig 12091 bp, 12 predicted proteins | sample IncBWC4MmetaG_FD_161058 | JGI IMG/M metagenome (GOLD analysis project Ga0210410, IMG submission 161058) | Forest soil microbial communities from Barre Woods Harvard Forest LTER site, Petersham, Massachusetts, United States - Inc-BW-C-4-M | ecosystem: Environmental > Terrestrial > Soil >... | reverse complement strand
CGACACCTCCTCCAAGCTCGCCGGCGCGCTGCTGCAATACCAGCTCGACAAGCTGCCGATCGACTATCTCGACAAGCGCGCCGGCATCATCGATGCGGTGACGCTGGATGACGCCAAGCAGGCCGCGAAACGGCTGTGGGGCAAGGGCCTCTTGACGGTGGTCGTCGGCCGCGAGCCGCAGGCCGCCGCGCAGTCGACCGCCGCGCCCGGCACCCCACCGCCGCCCAAGGCGAACTAAAATTCCTCGCTTTTCTTCGTCATGGCCGGGTTTGTCCCGGCCATGATTGTTTCTGGTATACACTGGCGCGACGCGGATGCCGGGAAAGGCCGGCATGATCACATTTATTGAATTGGCTAGTACCCATGCTGCGGATTTCCCGCGACCTCATCATCGACGAGAACGACATCGAGATCGCCTTTGTCCGCGCCTCCGGTCCGGGCGGGCAGAACGTCAACAAGGTCTCGACCGCCGCCCAGCTTCGCTTCGACACCAACAAGATCACGTTGCCGGCCGATGCCTCGATGCGGCTGCAACGGCTGGCCGGCAGCCGCATGACCAAGGACGGCGTGATCGTGATCCAGGCCTATCGCTTCCGCAGCCAGGACATGAACCGGGCTGACGCGATCGAGCGGCTGGTCGACATGCTGGAAAAGGCCATGGTGCGTCCCACCCCGCGCCGGCCGACCAAGCCGACCTTCGGCTCGAAACAACGCCGGCTCGAAGGCAAAAAGCGCCGCAGCGATATCAAGTCCCACCGCGGCACGCGCGGCTTTGACGATTAGGTCAGCCTGACCGACCTGCTTTCGCTTGCCACACTGATGGCAGCGTTCTTGGCAGCGTTTGTTCTCACGCGAAAACAGCCCGCTACTACCACCGCTTCGCCGGCGCCTCCTAGAGTTCGCCGACGCCAACGGTGATGTATATGACAAAGCTGCGCGCGACACGTGGCATCGGCCTTGCAGTCAGGCTTGCAATCAGGCTCGCAATCCGGCTTGGTATTTGCGGCGCGATGCTTGTGGCACGGGCGGCAACGGCACAGATGCCGTTGCCCGAAGCGAAGCCGCCGGATGGTCCGACGCTGTTCAAGCAGCAATGCGCGACCTGCCACACCAATAATCTGACCGACCCGGTCCGGCAGGGCCCGTCGCTGTTCGGCGTGATCGGCCGGCGCGCCGGCTCGGTCGACGGATTTCATTATTCGGCGGGCTTCGCCAAGGCCGACTTCGTTTGGGACGACGCCAAGCTCGACGCCTGGATCACCAATCCGCAAGCCATGATTCCCGGCGCCGTGATGGCGTACCAGCAGGCCAAGCCCGAAACCCGTGTGGCCATCATCGCCTATCTGAAGGAGCTGCACTGAATGGCCAAACCCGTTCATTCGATGATCCGCGTGTTCGATGAAGCGAGATCGCTCGACTACTACAAGCGCGCCTTCGGGCTCGAAATCGCCGACCATCTCAAATTTGCGGATTTCGCGCTGATCTATCTGCGCCATCCCTCCTCGCCTTTCGAGGTCGAGCTGACCGTGAATTTCGATCGCAAGGAGCCCTATGCGCTCGGTGACGGCTACGGCCATCTCGCCGTCGTCGTGGACGACGTCGATGCGGAGCATCAGAGGTTCGAGCGGGAAAGGCTGTCGCCGGGGCCGCTGCGCGATTTCAAGCACGACGGCAGAACGCTGGCGCGCTTTTTCTTCGCCACCGATCCCGACGGCTACAAGATCGAGGTGATCCAGCGAGGCGGCCGCTTCGGTTGATCATCAACAGACAAAAAACGAAGACGGAGGAAACCATGAGAGAAATCGATCGCAGGAGCAAATATGACCGCCGTGTTTTCCTGAAGGGCGCGGCAACCGCAGTCCCGGTGGCTGCTGTCGCAACAAGTACGGGCCTTGGCATCAGCGACGCCTGGGCAGACGACGCCACGACGCTCACGCCGGCGACGATGAAGACTTTGGTGAAGGTCGCGCGCGACATCTATCCGCACGACATGCTCGTCGACAGCTATTACATCACCGCCGTCAAGCCGTGGGACGGCAAGGCGGCGAAAGACCCGGCGGTGAAGGCGATGATCGAAGGCGGCGTCGCACGCCTCGACCAGGACGCCCGCGACCAGCACAAGGTGCCTTACGCCGAAGTCGCCTGGGAAGCGGATCGCGTGAAACTGCTGCAGGGTATCGAGCAGACCGACTTCTTCGGCAAGATCCGCGGCGATCTCATCGTCTCGCTCTATAACCAGAAAGAGGTCTGGCCGAAATTCGGCTACGAGGGCTCCTCTGCCGAGCATGGTGGCTACATCAAGCGCGGCTTCGCCGATATCGACTGGCTCCCGAAGGTCTGAGAGGGAGGGAAATCACATGGCAAAATTCGATCAGAATGACTCGAGCGTGGTTGTCATCATCGGCTCCGGCGCCGGCGGCGGAACGCTTGGCAACGAGCTCGCGCAAAAGGGCGTCAAGGTCGTGATCCTCGAAGCCGGCCCGCGCATCGAGAACCAGGACTTCATCAACGACGAGTGGGACAGTTTCACCCAACTCGCCTGGAAGGACGCGCGCTCGACATCCGGAAGCTGGCAGGTCTCCAAGGACTTCCCCAGCCTTCCTGCCTGGATCGTCAAGGCGGTGGGCGGCTCGACCGTGCACTGGGCTGGTGCGTCGCTGCGCTTCGACGAACACGAGTTCAGGGTCAAGAGCACCTACGGCGCCATGCCCGGCGCCAACCTGCTGGATTGGCCGATCACGCTGGCCGAAATGGAGCCCTGGTACGCCAAGGCCGAGGACAAGATGGGCGTGACCCGCACCAACGGCATTCCGGGGCTACCCGGCAACAACAATTTCCGCGTGCTGGAAGCCGGCGCCAAGAAGCTCGGCTACAAGGAAGTCCATACCGGACGCATGGCGATCAACAGCGAACCGCGCGACGGCCGCGGCTCCTGCCTGCAGATCGGCTTCTGCTTCCAGGGCTGCAAATCCGGCGCGAAATGGTCGACGCTCTACACCGAGATCCCGAAGGGCGAAGCGACCGGCAATCTCGAGGTGCGGCCCGACAGCATGGTGATCAAGATCGAGCACGATGCGAGTGGCAAGGTAACCGGCGTGGTCTACGCTGATGCCAACGGCGCGATGCAGCGCCAGAAGGCGCGCGTCGTGGCAGTTGCCGGCAATTCGATCGAGAGCCCGCGGCTCTTGCTCAACAGCGCCTCGAACATGTTTCCCGATGGTCTCGCCAACTCATCGGGCCAGGTCGGGCGCAACTACATGCGGCACATGACCGGCAGCGTCTATGCCTCGTTCGAGAAATCGGTGCACATGTATCGCGGCACCACCATGGCCGGCATCATCCGCGACGAGGCGGCGAACAATCCGAAGCGCGGCTTCGTCGGCGGCTATGAGATGGAGACGCTCTCGCTCGGCCTGCCCTTCATGGCGGCGTTCCTTAAGCCCGGTGCCTGGGGACGGCCGTTCACATCAGCGATGGAGACCTATCCGCAGATGGCCGGCATGTGGCTGGTCGGCGAGGACATGCCGCAGGAGACCAACCGCATCACGCTGGATCCCAAAATCAAGGACAAGAACGGCATGCCGGTCGCCAGTGTGCATTTCGACGATCATCCCAACGACGTCGCGATGCGCGATCATGCCTACAAGCAGGGTTCCGCGGTCTATGAGGCGGTGGGCGCCACCGTCACCTATCCGACCCCGCCCTATCCGAGCACCCACAACATGGGCACCAACCGCATGAGCGAGAAGCCGCGCGACGGCGTGGTGAACAAGTTCGGCCAGACGCACGACATCAAGAACCTGTTCGTGTCCGACGGCAGCCAGTTCACCAGCGGTGCGGCCTGCAATCCGACGCTGACCATCGTCTCCTTGGCGATCCGGCAGGCGGATTACATCGCCGGCGCGATGCAGAAGAAGGAGATTTAGCTCCACTTTACTCCCTCTCCCCGTTCTTACGGGGAGAGGTGAAGTGGCGGGCTACTCCGCCGCGTCCAGGATCGCAGCGCCGCGCCGGAACTCCGGCACCGCGGCCGCGCTTTTCGCGCGGTAAATCAGGCAGGAACAGCGCAACAGTGAGGCGAAATTGTTGACCTCGCCATGGTGGTCCAGCACCTCGTGGTGCAACGTGGTGAGGAACTTGGCGAGTGTCATCCCCTCTTTCGCCGCGATCTCCTCCAGCGTGTCCCAGAACGACATTTCCAGCCGGATCGAGGTGCAATGCCCGTCGATCCGCAGCGATCGGGTCTGCGATTCATAGTCGCGTTGCGGCTGGTGCGCGAACAAAGAGCACATGACGTCCTCCCGCAGGATTTATAATTTTTCCAAACCCTATACCTGCGCATGCGAACCCACAATCCCGCGCAGGCCGCCACGGATGCCGGGCTGCTGCCACTTCGGCGCTATCGCGAGATCGGGGATAATCGCAGCGAAGCCCCATGCATTTGGCCCCGTGCCGGCCTAAAATACCGGCCAGCTCACGAATCCATCCAGCCGAACCAAACTCATGCCCGTCCGCCAGCTCCCCGAACAGGTCGTCAACCGCATCGCCGCCGGTGAAGTGGTCGAGCGTCCCGCGAGCGTGGTCAAGGAACTCGTCGAGAATGCGATCGACGCCGGTGCGAGCCGGGTCGACATCTTCACCGATGGCGGCGGCCGGCGGAAGATCGTCATCACCGACGACGGCGGCGGCATGACCGCTGATGATCTCGCGCTCGCGGTCGATCGCCATGCGACCTCGAAGCTCGACGATGAGGATCTGCTGCAGATCAAGACGCTCGGGTTCCGCGGCGAGGCGCTGCCCTCGATCGGCGCGGTCGCAAAACTTTCCATCGCGACGCGCCATGCCAGCGAGCCGCATGCCTGGCAGCTCGCGGTCGAAGGCGGCGCAAAGGGCGACGTCATGCCGGCGGCGCTCGGCCATGGCACCCGCGTCGAGGTCGCCGATCTCTTTTACGCCACGCCGGCGCGGCTGAAATTCTTGAAGACCGACCGAACCGAAGCCGAGGCGATCCGCGAGACCGTGCGACGCCTTGCGATGGCGAGGCCCGATATCGCGTTTACGCTTGCCGGCGAAGAGCGCGCGCCCGTCACCTGGGCGGCCGCATTGCCGGGCGCACCGGGCCAGCTCACGCGGCTCGGCGATATCCTCGGCGCAGACTTCCGCGCCAACGCCATCGCGGTGCGCAGCGAGCGCGAAGGCGTCGTGGTGGAGGGCTTTGCCGCAGCGCCGTCGCTGACACGGGCGAATGCGCTCGGGCAATATCTCTTTGTCAACGGCCGGCCCGTGCGCGACAAGCTGATCCTCGGCGCGGTGCGCGCGGCTTACGCCGATTATCTGCCGCGCGACCGGCATCCCGTGGTGGCACTGTTCGTCACGCTCTCGCCGCGCGAGGTCGATGCCAATGTGCATCCGGCGAAAACGGAGGTGCGCTTCCGCAATGCCGGGCTCGTCCGCGCGCTGATCGTGCATGCGCTGAAAGAGGGGCTCGCGCGCGAGGGCAAACGCACCGCGGCCAATAGCGGCGACGCCGCCATCGCCTCGTTCCGGCCCGCCTTTGCGCCGCGCCCGACCAATTGGGACTGGCGGCGATCGCCGTCCTATCCCGTCGGCCCGGCGTCGTTTGCGGCGACTGCGCTCGCCGAGCAGGACCAGGCGGCTTTCGACGTCGGCGCGCCCACGGCCGATGTGCGCTTTGAGGCGCAGCCGGCCAGCGACCTCGTCGACCGGCCGCTCGGCGCGGCGCGCACCCAGATCCACGAGACCTATATCGTCTCACAGACCCGCGACGGGCTCGTCATCGTCGACCAGCACGCCGCGCATGAGCGCATTGTCTATGAGCGGCTCAAAGCCTCGCTCGCCCGGAACGGCGTGCAGCGGCAGATCCTGCTGATCCCCGAGATCGTCGAGCTTGATGAAGCAACCGTCGAGCGGCTGCTGTCGCGCACTGAGGAGCTGGCGTCGTTCGGGCTTGCGATCGAATCCTTCGGCCCCGGCGCGGTCGCGGTGCGCGAGACACCCTCGCTGCTGGGCAAGACCGATGCCGGCAGCCTCTTGCGCGATCTCGCCGAGCACATGGAGGAATGGGACGAAGCATTGCCGCTGGAACGCCGCCTGATGCACGTCGCCGCCACCATGGCCTGCCATGGCTCGGTGCGTGCGGGGCGAAGGCTCAAGCCCGAAGAGATGAACGCGCTGCTGCGCGAAATGGAAGACACGCCGAACTCCGGCCAGTGCAACCACGGCCGCCCGACCTATGTCGAGCTGAAGCTCGCCGATGTGGAGAGGCTGTTCGGGCGAAGGTGATCGTCGTCAAAAAAACGATGTCGTCCTGGACAAGCGAAGCGCGATCCAGGACCCATAACCACAGGCGGATATTGTTAAGCACGCCGGTGCTCATCGAGTTCATCAACTTCCGCCGGTGGTAATGGGTCCTGGCTTTCGCCAGGACGACAGCGTTGATTGCGGTTAGGTCGCCTGCAAAAACACGAATTCCGTATCGTCATATGCACGCCGCTCCAGCTCCTTGTAGCCGTCGGGCGCAGCGAAGGCAGCCACTTTCGCTTCCTCCACCACGAGCAGCGCGTTCGGCTTGAGCCAGCCGCCATCGCGCAACGACGCGAGCGCCTTCTCCGCGAGTCCCTGGCCATAGGGCGGATCGAGGAACACCAGCGAAAACGGCTCCAGGGGATGGGCTGGACCGAGATCGGTCGCATCACGCCGATAGACTTTTGTCACGCCACCGAGCGCCAGCGCCTCGACGTTGTTGCGTAACAACGCGCGCGCCTCCGCGCCGTTGTCGACGAACAGCGCAAACATCGCGCCGCGCGAGATCGCCTCGATGCCGAGCGCACCGGTGCCGGCAAAGAGATCGAGCACGCGCGCGTCCTGAAACGGATCGTCATAGGCATGGACGAGAATGTTGAACACGGACTCGCGCAGCCGGTCCGCCGTCGGGCGGATGTCACGCGAAGCGGGCGCCACGATGCTGCGCCCCTTCAACTCTCCGCCGACCACGCGCATTCGCTACTCATCATCCCGCGGCTTCAGGTCGCGCTTGCCGTGATAGCCGCGTTTGGGGCGGCGCGGCGGGCCGTAGCCGGCGTTCGCTTCCTCGTTGCGTTCGCGCGCTTCCGCGCTGCCGGAGCGCTGCACCAGCACGCGGCGGCCCTTGCGGTCGCTGACCAGCGCGCTCTTGCCCGAAGGCTTGAACGGCTTCTTGGGGCGCGGCGCTTCATCCGCATCGTCAGCCTCGTGCTGCTCCGGCCGCGCGAACTCGCAGCCTGCTTGCGCGATCACCTTCTCGCCGAGCTGGTCGCGCAGCACGCGCGTCCTCACCTCCTCGACCTTGCCCTCCTCGACCTCGCCGAGCTGGAACGGGCCATAGGAGACGCGGATCAGCCGGTTCACCTCGAGGCCGAGATGGGCCATGACGTTGCGCACCTCGCGATTCTTGCCTTCGCGGATCGCAAACACCAGCCAGACGTTGGAGCCCTGGTCGCGCTCCAGGTTCGCATCGATCGGGCCATATTTGACGCCGTCGACCTCGATGCCGTTCTTCAATTCGTCGAGCTGCGCCTGCGTGATCTCGCCATGGGCGCGCACGCGATAGCGGCGTAGCCAGCCGGTGTCGGGCAATTCCAGCACGCGGGCGAGTCCGCCATCATTGGTGAGCAAGAGCAGCCCTTCGGTGTTGAAATCGAGCCGGCCGATCGAGATCAGCCGCGGCAACCCCTCAGGGAGATTGTCGAACACGGTCGGCCGCCCCTCGGGGTCGGCATGCGTGGTCATCAGCCCCTTGGGCTTGTGATAGAGGAACAGCCGCGTGCGCTCGCGCGCCGGCAACGGCTTGCCGTCGACCGCGACCACGTCATTGGCGGTGATGTCGAGCGCCGGCGAATTGATCAGGCGGCCGTTGACGGTGACGCGGCCGGCCGTGACCATCTCCTCGGCGTCGCGGCGCGAGGCCAACCCAGCGCGCGCCAGCACCTTGGCGATGCGCTCGCCTGATTTCTTCGGCTTCGGCTCAGGGCGCGGACGGTTCTCAAAGTCCGGACGCTCGCGATAGGTGCCGCGGCCGCCAAAGGCCGGACGCTTTGCAAAAACCTGGCTGTCGTCCTCATTGTCGCGGCGCGGACGGTCGGCGAAACGGTCCGACCCGCGATCGCTGCGCGGATGCTCCTGCCAGTCACGTCGGCCTTCCGGACGCGGTCGGCGCTCGTCGCGGCGCTCGCCATCGCCATCGCGATCTCCTGGGCCGCTGTTGCGGTCCCTGCGCGGTCGATCGAATTTCGGGCGATCTTCCCGCGGACGTTCGAATTTTGGACGATCCTCGCGTGACCGCGAAAAACGCGGACGCTCGTCGCCGCCGCCGCGGTCGTTACGCGGCTTGTCGTAACGGGGCTTGTCGAATTTCGGCCGGTCGAACTTGCGCTCGCCATCGCGGCGCGCCGGACGCTCAGAGCCTTCCTCGCGCTTCTGCCAGGGTTTTGACTCCCCGCGCGGTGGACGATCGCCAAAATCCTTGCGCGGGCCCCGGTCACCGCGATCGGAACCGCCACGGGAGAATTTGCGCTCGCCGCCAAACTTCCGCTCGGGCCGATCGCCGTCCCGCGGCGGGCGCGGGCTATAGGGGCGATCGCCGCGAGGCCGGTCGCCATCCTTGCGAAAACCTTCACCGCGCGGCGTGTATGGACGTTTTTCGCCATCGCGGTCCCGCGACGCATAAGGCTTCTTGTCGCCGAACTTCCGATCCGAAAAACGCCCCGCCGGGCGGGCCTCGTCGCGATTGCCGCGCGGCGTATAGGGACGCTTGTCGCCGCCGCGGTCTCCATCCCGGTCGCGCGGCTTGAATGGACGCTTCTCTCCGTCACGGTCGAATTTGGGGCGGTCGCCGCGCGGCTTGAACGTGCGCTTTTCGCCGTCGCCATCGCGCGCGGGACGTTCACGGAACGGCCGATCGCCGCGCGGACGGTCATCGCGGCTGAACCTGGGCTTGTCACCGCCGCGTTCGCCGTCGAACTTCTTCTTGCCCTCGAAGCCGCGCTTGGCGAACTTCTTCTCGGGCCCCCGAGGCTTGCCGGAGCGGCCCTTGCCGCCTGCGGGTCCGTCGCGCCGGCCGCGGGAATCATCCTGTCTGTCGTTGTCGCGGGGCATGAAGGGGCTCGTTTCGGAATTAAGTCGGATGGCAATGAAGGCGCCGAAAACAGCGCTCAACTCACGCAAAACCGAGTTAGACTTTTGCTGAAGGCCCTTCCAGTAGCAGACTTATTCCGGCAATACGAGGCATGAACACCCCTTCTTTCATGGATTTGGCGCTGAAAACGGCCGAAAATGCCGGCAAGTCCGGCGAAGTTCCGATCGGCTGCGTGATCGTCAGGGATTACGAGGTGATCGCGACCGCCGGCAACCTCACGCTCAGCCGGCGCGATCCGACCGCGCATGCGGAAGTCCTGGCGATCCGGCAGGCCGCCGAGCGGATCGGGACGGAGCGGCTTACCGATTGCGACATGTATGTCACGCTCGAGCCCTGCACCATGTGCGCCGGCGCCATCTCGTTCGCACGCATCCGCCGGCTTTATTACGGCGCCGCCGACCCAAAGGGCGGCGCGGTCGAGAGCGGCGTGCGATTCTTTGCCTCGCCCACCTGCCACCACGTGCCGGACGTCTATCCCGGGATCGGCGAGCACGCCTCGGCCACGCTGCTGCGGGAGTTTTTTCGGGAAAGGCGGTAGTTCCTCGTTATCGTCACGTAGCCCGCATGAGCGCAGCGACATGCGGGACTTGCCCCGGGCATCGCTGCGCTCACCCGGGCTACATCACCCCGCCAGGAAAAACTCCTTCAGCAACTTCGCCGTCACTTCCGGATTCTCCTCCGTCAGGAAATGCCCCGACGACACCGGCGATCCCGTGACATTGGTCGCCCATTGCTTCCAGGTGTCGAGCGGCGTCGCGGCGGCCGTCGCAATGCCGACGTCGCCCCACAGCGCCAGCATCGGAATCGTGATCTTCTTGCCCGCCTCGAAATCGGCCTTGTCGATCTCATAATCGGCATAAGCGCCGGCACGGTAGTCCTCGCACATCGCATGCACCCGCGCGGGATCGCGGAAGGGCGCGAGATAATGCTCCAGCGCGCGCGGATCGATCTCGTTCAGCGTCTTCGACTTGGTCTGGCTTGCCATTTTCTTCTTGAGGAAGAAATCCGGCGCGCCGCCGATCAGCGTCTCCGGAAACGGCGCGGGCTGCGCCAGGAACGCCCAGTGATAGATCTTCAGCGCATAGAGGCGGTTCATGCGCTCCCAGTAATTATAGGTCGGCAGGATATCCAGCACGGCGAGCCGCGACAGCCGGCCGGGATGATCAAGCGCGAGGCGATACGACACGCGGCCGCCGCGGTCATGGCCGGCGAGCGCAAAATGCACATAGCCGAGCTGCTCCATCGCCTCGATCATCGTCTTCGCCATCGCGCGCTTGGTGTAGGGCGTGTGGTTCTCGTCGCTCTCGGGCATGTCCGACCAGCCATAGCCCGGCAGGTCGGCGATGATCAGCGTGAACTTGTCGGCGAGTTTCGGCGCCACGGTGTGCCACATCACATGGGTCGAGGAGAAGCCGTGCAGACAGAGCAGCGGCGGCCCCGAGCCGCCGACGCGGGCAAAGATGCGGCCCGAGGAGGTGTTGATCCACTTGGATTCATAGCCCGGGAAGAGGTCGGCGAGATCGGTCATCGCTTCAAACTTTGTTTGGGTTGCCGCTGGGTGCAGTCGGAGTTATGCCATTTCCCAAGTTCGCGCCACAAGAACGCAAAATGAGGAAATGCCATGCTCGAATTCGAAGTCCCGGCCGAAGCCAAGGCGATCCGCGAAAAGGTGCGCAAATTCGTCCATGACGAATGCATGCCGGCAGAAAAGGAACTGGATTCCAAGCCGTTCGACGACGTGCTCGCCAACCTTCGCAAGAAGGCACGCGCGCAGGGCCTGTGGAATCCCTTCGTGCCGAAGGAATATGGCGGCATGGGGCTGGGGCCGCTTGCCAACGCTCTCGTGCAGATGGAGCTCGGCGAAAGCATGCTGGGCGCGCTGTCGATGAACACGCAAGGGCCTGATGATGCCTCGATCATGACCATCCTGGCCCATGGCACGGAATATCAGAAAGAGAAGTTCTTAAAGCCGCTGCTCAATGGCGAGAAGCGCATCTGCTTCTCGATGACCGAGAAAGCCTCCGGCGCCGACGCCACGGGCATGCAGACCCGCGCGGTGAAGGACGGCAACGAGAACTACGTTCTGAACGGCGAGAAATGGTTCTCGTCGTCCGCCAGTGTCGCCAACATGGCGCTGGTGATGGCGATGACAGACCCTGACGCGCCGCGCCACAAGCGCTATTCGACCTTCATCGTCGAGCTGCCGAACCCCGGCTACAACATCAAGCGCAACATCAAGAACATGGCCATCGAAGGCCCCTATTACGACCAGATCCATGGCGGCCATTCCGAGATCGAGATCAAGGACCTGAAAGTGTCGGCCGACAATCTGCTCGGCGGCGAAGGCAACGGCTTCAACATGGGCCAGCACCGCCTCGCCTATGGCCGCCTGCGCCATGGCATGCACAACATCGCCAAGGCCCAGCGCGCGCTCGACATGGCGACCGCGCGCGTCACCAATCGCTCGACCTTCGGCCAGCAGCTCGCCGACCGCCAGGCCGTGCAGTTCATGCTCGCCGAATGTGCGAGCCAGCTCTATATCGGCCGGCTGATGCTGCTCCACATCGCCTACAAGGCGGAGAAGGGTCTGGACTTCCGCCAGGAGAACTCGATCGCAAAGGTGTTCCTGGCGCACATGGTGCACCATGTGATCGACACTGCGATCCAGCTCCATGGCGCGCTCGGCTTCTCCCAGGATACGCCGTTGGCCGCCTGGTACACGCAAGTGCGCTCACAGCGCCTGGTCGACGGTCCCGACGAAGTGCACAAATGGAAGGTCGGCCGCAATGTGATCAAGGCCTTCCGCGAGCACGGCACGACGGCGCTCGCGGCGGGCGGTGATTTGCTGTGACGTCGTAGGGTGGGCAAAGGCGCGAAGCGCCGTGCCACCATTTATGC
>Ga0210410_10004594_pt1 | contig 12094 bp, 7 predicted proteins | sample IncBWC4MmetaG_FD_161058 | JGI IMG/M metagenome (GOLD analysis project Ga0210410, IMG submission 161058) | Forest soil microbial communities from Barre Woods Harvard Forest LTER site, Petersham, Massachusetts, United States - Inc-BW-C-4-M | ecosystem: Environmental > Terrestrial > Soil >... | reverse complement strand
ATGTCGCGAAAGGTGCCGATGTCGTAGTCCGATTTGAAGGTATCCAGAGGGATAAGCCACTGCTTCGGAACGCCATCGGGGTACTTGCCCAGCACCATGTAGGAGATGTTCAGAAGCCAGCGATAGACCAGCGCATTGTTCGGATCCGTGCCGGGATCCGCCAGCAACTCGCCGTACCGCTTGGCCGCTTCGGCGGCACCCAACTGCTCCTTGTGCACGCCTTCGTTCTTGACCGGGAAGATGCAGGAGTCGGAGTTGTGGTTCCACGTGCAGTTCTGCAGCTCGCCCAGCCGGAAATAGGCCAGCGCCAGGTCGGCCTTCAGCGTCTCGACATCGCTCCGCGGCAGCGATTTGTATTCGCTCAGCAGCTTTTCGAGCAGGGCGATGCCTGCCTCGGAGGCTCCACCGTAGACGTACTGTTGCGCCAGCTCGCGCTGGGTGATCAGCCGCTTGATTGGGTCTTGCTCGGATTCGAGATCGGACTTCAGGCTGGCGATCTTGCTTTGCTGCAGGTCCCACGGGTTGTCCCACGCGCCTTCGTTTTGGGCGATCGACGCGAGGGTTTGAACCATATCGAAATGCCGCTTGGGCCACGCCAGAACCACGACCAGCGACACCAGCACAGCGGCACCGCCGGCCACCAGCCAGGCAACCGGCGCGCTGAGCCAACGCGATCGCCCGGGGGTTGCACCACGACTGGCTTGCGCGCTGGCTACGCCTTGCGCCTCGACCTGTGGCGCTGCCGAAGCTTGGGCGACCGGTTTCGCCGGGCGCTCGCCCGTGCGCGCTGGTTCCCGGCCACGCTTGCCCATCGTGTTGCCTTAGTCCGTCGAGAATGCTATCGCATCAACGGCAGTCCCGACGCCGCCACGGTGATCGACGGGTTCGCGGAACCTGTCGGCAGGGGATCCTGGACCTGGCCGGCGGCGATCGGCAGCGACAATATCCTCAATCCGATCGTCGTCAACAGGACCATCAGCACCAGCATCGGGAACTGGCTCCAGATGCCTTGCTTTCCTCGTGGAAACAGTTCAAGCGCCTGAACGTGCGCCAGATACACGCTAACGATGTGCCCGAAGAGAATCAACCCCACCTGCGTGTGCCAGACGCCGTCGGCGAGCAGGATGATCGGCGACAAATTCCACCTTGCCGTGCCGAAAAGATTCCATCCGATGCCGAACGGATCGGAGATCATCGTGATGATGGCCGGTCCCTGGGCGACCAGCAGCGTGTAATAGTGCGTGATGTTGTAGACGAACGCGATCGGGATCAATGAGAAGGCGAATTGAAGCGCCAGATCGCGCACGGTCCTTTTGCTGTCGGTGACGATCTTCATGATCCAGACGAAGAGCAGATAGATCGCCAGATAAACGAACGGCGAAACGAACAGCATGGCCCATTGCCAGTAATAGTAGAAATCGACGAAGAACAGGTAGGGCTTGGCGCTGAGCGCGCTCAACGCGGGGTAGATACCCTTCCAGAACACGAGCACCCATGGCCGGGTCTCGTGCACCCCGTCGAATGCCGTCGACGACAGCATGAACAGTACGAACAGCAGCAGGCTGAAATGGTCGGCCGGCTCCTGCAGCAGACCAATGAATGGCTGCCTGAGGCGCAAGCGGCCGGGTGTCCCAGGCGGAAGGTCGAGTCGGTACTCGAAGGGCGCGATCTTGCCGATCAGGCGCAGGAAGACGGCGAACAGTTCGCCGTAGCGAAACCACGCATCCCGCCCGAACAGCGCAGCGCCGACGATGGTGATCACGCTGTACAGCAACATAACCGTTGCCAATCCGCGCGGAGGCGCCTGGCCGAAAAGCTCGAGCCAGATGAATCCCATGTACAGGGCCAGTGCCGGGTAATACCCGAGCCAGCTCGGATAGGCGAAGCGAGCGCTGAACGTGCCCGGACGGCGCTTTTCGATCCAATCGCAGATGACGCGCCACGGATTGATCAGCGCATACACATCGCCGATCAGCGCGGTGAGATAGTTGAAGCCCAGCACGAAGATGACCCAGAAAAAGGTCATGCTGAAGTTGGCGAACGGATTCGCGGGGCCGAAAAGCCCGGCCAGGATCGTCACCAGCAGGATGAACACGCTGAAGGCGCGTAACGCGCGCAGCGCGGCTCCGCCCGCTGCGATCCGCGGAACGTCGACGTCGATGGTTCGGAAGTTGCGCGCAGCACCCTGTGCCGTGACGAAGTAGCCGACGATCAGGAACGACAGAATCAGCGCCGTGGACGCCGCGAAGGCGTACATCCAGAACGGGATCGGGAGGTTGTAGACCACCCCCATCGAATGCGCGAGAACCGCTCCCGAAAGCGACAGGAGCGCTGCGCCAATGAGGCCGCGAATGAGTCTATCCATGGAAGAATTACCCGCCTGAGCCAGAGCTATTGGGGATAGACCTCCAGCGCACCCAACTCCGTGCGCGCCTTGTGCAACTCCAGTCCGAAGTGCCCCGTGTGGCTGGCGTTGAACTGCAGCGTGGTGGTCTGGTCCGGCGTGATGTGCGCATGCAGGTCGTATCCGTGCAGATGCAACTCGTCGGTGCCGTCCGACTTGATGTTCAGCGTCACTTGTTCTCCCTCGTGAACTTGGAGCAATACGGGCCCCCCGACCGGCCTGCCCCCCTTGATCTGCAGTTCGAAGGTTTCATCGTGGCGAGCCTGCGTCGTCGGCGCTGGGCCGCCCGCGGGAGCGCCCATCGCCGGGGGGCCGCCAGCTGCTGCCACCTTGGCGCTGTCCGCAACCGGCAGCTCCTCCCGTTGCGGCTTGAAAAAAAACCACAATGCGGCAACCACCGCGAGGGCGATGGCAACAAAAACGATCGGCTTCGCGTTCACGACGAGATTGTCTCCGATTGCGTAAAAAAATGAAGGCTCCGGCGACTGCCGCCGGAGCCCTCAGCCGATGAACCGGCGCCAGGCGTGGGCTGCTTCTTTTAGTTTTGTTCTCCAGGCGGCGTGGAGCTATCCTCGAACGGCCACACACCGTTTTCGAACTTAAGCATCAGCAGCCCATTGTCCTGGCACGTGGTCCACAGCGTACCCTGTCTGCCGTGACCGTCGGCGATATGCAGGTGTGTCTGCGCCGAGCACCAGTCGGGACCACCCGGCACGAAGTTGTTGCCGATCACGTGGTTCGATCCCGGACTGACCGTGGTCTCTCCGGCCGGGTTGAAGTAAGCGATCTCCTTCGGCCGGCGGGGATTGCGGATGTCGAATACACGGACGCCAGAATTGAAATATCCGCAAGCCAATGTCGTCGCGTTGTGTTTGTTATCCACGCTGCAATAGTGACTGCCGTAGGTGAAGATCGACAAGCCGACCAGATCGGGCAGAACCTTCGAGCAGTTGGCAGGATTGTGCACTTCGAGCGCCAGCCGCGACACGATCTTCGGCTTCGTCTCGTCCTTGATGTCGATGATTCGTGCCATCGGGAAAGGCGGGAAGCCGGCCGCACACGCGGCCGCCTGTTGGGCGGCACTGCTCAGACCGCCCGAGCCCGCCTCGTCGACGAAGATCACATAGGGGTGGCCGTCGATCTTCACCGGGATCGTGTGCTGCGCCACCGAGCCGTCCTTCCACAGCAGTTTGCTGATCAGGCGCACCTGCGGATTGGGAAGGCGCGCCTGAATCTGGCTCAGGTCGTAGATCAACAGCCCGTTGTTCGCCGGCACAGCCGGGTTGGTCAGGTCCGCCGGCGTCCCGCTCAGACCGCCGATCGATACGAAGTATCCGCGCTTGCCGTCGTCGCTGATCGACATCCCGTGCACATTGGATCCGGGAATTCCGGTGGTCCAATAAGTAATCAAGCTCGGGTGAGTCGGATCGGCGGTGTCGACCGCGTAATACTGGCCGCTCGCAGTCGACGTCGTTCCGGCGACGGTGTACTGGAAGCGCAAGTCGCCGCCGTAGTAGGTCAGCCCATCCGGCGCCCACGCACCCTCGTGTCCGACAACCGGATGCGGCAAACCCGTGCTGCCATCGGCCTGGCCGACTGCCACCGTGGCCAGCAGCTGCGGGAAGCGGCAATCTCCCGAAATGTCGTAGATGTCGACTTCCGGGCCGCCTCCGCCGTTGTGCCCGTTGTCTGCACCCAGCAACTGGCGCCGCTCGTTGACTTTCAGCGACTCCCACGGGTCCAGCATCGAGGTTGTCGTCAGATAGCCAGTCGGCGTCGGGTCGCGCGGATTGGTCACGTCGATCGTTGGCACCCCGAGGTGAGTGCGATTCGCAGTGCTGAACGACGTGCCGTGATACGCGCAGACGTGGTGCTCGTCGCGGAATTCGGTCGTTTGCCAGTTGGCGCCGTCGCCCCGGCTTTGACCAATCAGCTCCAAATTGCAGTTGAAGCCCTGGAACCCCGCTGCTCGCAGCGCCGCAGGCACCTGCCCTTGCAAGCCGGTCTCGGGATGGTCATTGGGACCACAGGTAGCCTTCGGCACCGTCAGCGGAGCTGGCGAGTCGTCCTCACCGGCGGCCGACACGCCAAGGCCCATCAGCGCGACGCATGAAATCGCAATCAAACCCAATGCCGCCGACCGCAGGCGGTACCCTCGCCGCAGTGACCCAACTCCCATCGCCTTCTCCCTGCAATGCCCTACAACTTATTAACTTTTTTTCGACGCACGAGCGCGGGGCGCCCGAAGGCGCCCGACCGCTCAAGCCTATGGAACCCGCGTCGATCTGTAAATTAGACCAACGTCCAATACGGCCGCGCGCGCCATGGTGCAAAGCAAAAGGCTCTGGCGGCTGGGCCGCCAGAGCCTGAACTCGCGCAAATGAACGAGCGTTAAAGCGCCAGATTTTGGCCTTGTCTTAGTTTCGTTCGCCCCTTAGTTTCGTTCGCCCCTTAGTTTTGTTCTCCCGGCGGCGTGGAGCTGTCCGGGAACGGCCACACGCCGTTCTCAAATTTCAGCACCACCATGCCATTGTCCTGGCATGTGGTCCACAAAGTTCCCTCCCGCCCGTGACGCTCCGAAATATGCAGGTGCGTCTGTGCCGAGCACCAGTCCGGACCGCCCGAGACCCATTGACCCGTGGTCACGTGATTGGAGCCAGGGACTTGGTCCGTGGTCCCGGCCGGGTTGTAATAGGCGATCTCCTTCGGGTGGTGCGGATTGCGGATGTCGAACACGCGGATGCCGGAATTGAAATAGCCGCACGCCAGCGTCGTCGCATGGTGCTTGTTGTCGACGCTGCAATAGTGACTGCCGTAGGTGAAGATCGACAATCCCACCAGGTCGGGCAGCGTGCTGGCGCAATTGGCCGGGTTATGCACCTCCAGCGCCAGTCGCGACACGATCTTCGGCTTCGTCTCGTCCTTGATGTCGATGATCCGCGCCATCGGGAAAGGCGTGAAGCCGGCTGCACAGGCCGCGGCCTCTTGGGCAGCACTGCTCAGACCGCCCGAGCCGCCCTCGTCGACGAAGATCACATACGGGTGGCCGTCGATCTTCACGGGGATCGTGTGTTGCGACACCGAACCGTCCTTCCACAGCAACTGGCTGATCAGGCGCACCTGCGGATTGGGAACGCGCGCCTGAATCTGGCTCAGGTCGTAGATCACCAGCCCGTTATTGGCCGGCACAGCCGGGTTGGTCAGGTCCGCCGGTGAACCGCTGAGACCACCAATCGATACGAAGTAGCCGCGATTGCCGTCGTCGCTGATCGACAGTCCGTGCACGTTCGCGCCGGCAATGTTGGTCGTCCAGGCCGTGATCAAGGTCGGATGGGTCGGATCGGTCGTGTCGACCGCGTAGTACTGTCCGCTTGCCGCCGCCGTCGTGCCGGGAACCGTGTACGTGTGGAAAAGATCCCCGCCGTAGTACGTCAGCCCATCGGGCGCCCACGATCCCTCATGACCCGTCACCGTGTGAGCGAGGCCCGTGCTGCCGTCGGGCAGCCCAACCGCCACCGTGGTCGCGTTGCCATTAGCGTCCACACCCGTCGCGTCCAGCAGTTGCGGATAGCGGCAATCTCCGGAAATGTCGTAGAAATCGACTTGCGGTCCGCCGCCGGCGGCACCCGCCGCGGGATTGAAACCACCATTGCCCGCTTCGTCCGCACCGAGTAGCTGGCGCCGGTCGTTGACCTTCAATGATTCCCACGGATCGAGCATCGAAGTGCTCTGAAGATGGCCGACCTCCGTCGGGTTGCGCGGATTGGTCACGTCGATCGTCGGCACCCCGCGACCGACCCGAGTCGCGCTGAACGCCTGGCCGTGATAGGCGCAGACGTGCTCCCCGTCCCGGAACTCGGTCGTTTGCCAGTTGGCGCCGGTGCCTCGAACCTGGCCGATCAATTCCAGGTTGCAGTTGAACCCGTGGAAGCCGCTGGCGCGCAGAGACGCAGGCACCTGTCCCTGGAGCGCAGTCTCGGGATGATCGTTAGCACCGCACACGGCTTTCGGCACCGTGCGGAATGATGAATCCTCCTGCTCGTCGGCAGAAGACACGCTCAGTGTCGTCAGTCCGACGCACGACAATGCAACCACGGCAAATCCAAACGACGTTAGGTACGCGCCGTGCACAGGCCAAAGTCTCATGGTTTCTCCCTGACATGCGGTGTGCGCATGATTAACATTCTTTTAGCGCGAGCACGCACAAACACGGTGCAGCTGCGCCGTGCAGCGGAGGGTATTCGGACGGTAACGCCCTGTAAATTAGACCAACGTCTAATGCTTTCTTAGCGCCCGGCAAACAGAAAGGCTCTGGCGGCCGGGCCGCCAGAGCCTTAACTTGCTGCTAATGAACAAGCGTTTAAGCGCCCGCTTGGGCCTTTCTTAGTTTTGTTGTCCCGGCGGCGTTGAACTGTCCGCGAAGGGCCACACGCCGTTTTCAAACTTCAGCATCAGCAGCCCGTGGTCCTGACACGTCGTCCACAAAGTCGCGGCTCTGCCGTGGTTCTCGGAAATGTGCAGGTGAGTCTGAGCCGAGCACCAGTCGGGACCGCCCGCTACGAAGTTGGCGCCCTGATGGTTGGATCCGGGGCTGGGGGCCGTCTCGCCCGCCGGGTTGTAGTAGGCAACCTCCTTCGGATGTCGCGGTTCGCGGATGTCGAACACCCGAATTCCCGAGTTGAAATAGCCGCACGCCAGCGTCGTCGCGTGGTGCTTGTTGTCGACGCTGCAGTAATGGCTGCCATACGTAAAGCCCGACAGGCCCACCAGGTCGGGCAGCACGCTGGCGCAGTTGGCCGGGTTGTGTATCTCCAGCGCCAGGCGCGACACGATCCTCGGGTGAGTTTCGTCGTTTATGTCGATGATCCGCGCCATCGGGAACGGTGGCATCGCCGCCGCGCAGGCCGCCTGCTCCTGAGTCGGACTGCTGAAACCGCCCGAACCTGCCTCATCGACGAAGATGACGTATGGCTTGCCGTTGATCTTCACCGGGATCGTGTGCTGGGCCCCCGCACCATCCTTCCACAACAGCTGGCTGATCAGGTGCACCTGCGGATTGGGCTTGCGCGCCTGAATCTCGCTCAGGTCGTAGATCAGCAGTCCATCGGTCGCCGGCTTGGTCGGGTCCGTCAAAGCGGTCGGATCCGTTCCTCCCAAGGAAACGAAGTAGCCGCGCTTGCCGTCATCGCTGATCGACATCCCGTGCACGTTCGCACCTGCGATGTTGGTGGTCCAGAACGTGATCAGGCTCGGGTGGGTCGGATCCGTTGTGTCGACCGCGTAGTACTGCCCGCTTGCAGTCGTCGTCGTGCCGGCAATCGTGTACTTCGTGCGCAGATCCCCACCGTAGTACGTCAGCCCATCCGGCGCCCATGCGCCCTCGTGGCCGATCACGGAGTGCGGAAGACCTGTGCTGCCGTCGGCGCTCCCAACAGCGGCCGTCGCCAGCAGTTGCGGGTAGCGGCAGTCTCCCGAAATGTCATAGATATCAACCTCCGGTCCACCTCCACCGTTGTGCCCATTGTCCGCACCCAGCAGCTGCCGTCGGTCGTTGACCTTCAGGGACTCCCACGGATCCAGCATCGAGGTGGTCGTCAGGTACCCGGTGACGATCGGGTTGTGGGGATTGGTCACGTCGGCCACGGGAACTCCCAGCTGGGTTCGGTTCACCGTGCTGAACGAGGTGCCGTGATAGGCGCACACACGCTCCTCGTCACGGAATTCGGCAGACTGCCAGTTCGCGCCATCCCCCTTGGCCTGCCCGATCAGCTGCAAGTTGCAGTTGAAGCCATGGAAGCCGGCTGCGCGCAATGCCGCAGGCACCTGTCCCTGCAAAGCCGTCTCGGGGTGGTCCTGGGCGCCGCAGGTGGCCTTGGGCACGGTCCGGAAAGAGGCCGAATCGTCTCCTTCATCGGCGGACGACACGCGCAACGACATCAATGCAGCGCACGAGAGTGCGACCACGGTAAATCCCAGAGAATTGACGTACCTACCACGGGATGACCAGGATGTCATGGTTGCTCCTTGTATGTACGGACTGTGTCCCGCTCTGTTTCTGTCTCATCACCGGCCGCGGGCGTGGACCCGCGCAGTGCGCAGGCACTGGGCCTCGACCCTATGCGCGCCGCCGCCCCCTGTAAATTAGACCAACGTCGAATGCTGCCGCGCGATGGCTTCAAAAACAGAAAAAGGCCCCGGCGACGCTGTCGCCGGAGCCTTCACACTGCACCACTGGGCTCGCTAGACGCGGCCGCGTTTTTTTGCTTTGTTTAGTTTTGTTCTCCCGGTGGCGTTGAGCTGTCCGGGAACGGCCACGCGCCGTTCTCGAACTTCAGCATCAGCAGCCCGTTGTCCTGACAGGTGGTCCATAACGTCGCTTCGCGCCCGTGATGCTCTGAGATATGCAGGTGCGTCTGCGCCGAGCACCAGTCGGGACCGCCAGGAACGAAGTTGTTCGCAATGACATGGTTCGATCCGGGGCTGACGGTGGTCTCCCCAGCCGGGTTGTAGTAGGCGATTTCTCTCGGGCGGTGCGGATTGCGGATGTCGAACACACGGATGCCCGAATTGAAATACCCGCAGGCCAGCGTCGTCGCGTGATGCTTGTTGTCGACACTGCAGTAGTGGCTTCCATACGTAAAGATCGACAGGCCGACCAGGTCGGGCTGAACCTTGGCGCAGTTGGCTGGATTGTGTATTTCCAGCGCGAGTCGCGACACGATCTTCGGTTTGGTCTCGTCCCCAATGTCGATGATGCGCGCCAGCGGGAACGGCGGCAGGCCCGCTGCGCATGCAGCTGCCTGCTGAGCCGCGCTGGTTCCTCCGCCAGAGCCACCTTCATCGACGAAGATCAGGTACGGATGGCCATCGATCTTCACCGGGATCGTGTGTTGGGCGACCGAACCGTCCTTCCAAAGCAACTGACTGATCAGCCGTACCTGCGGGTTCGGCATGCGGGCCTGAATCTGGCTTAGGTCATAGATCAGCAGCCCGTTGGTGGCCGGTTGTGTCGGGTCCGTCAAAGCGGCGGGCGTCGTGAAGCCTAGTGAGACGAAATAGCCGCGATTGCCGTCGTCGCTGATCGACAGGCCGTGCACATTGGCAATACCCGGTTTCCACGTGGTAATCAAAGTCGGGTGCGTCGGATCGGTCGTATCGACGGCGTAGTACTGGGCGTTGCGCAGGTCCCCGCCGTAGTACGTCATACCGTCCGGCGCCCATGATCCTTCGTGACCGATCACCTGCGGAACCCCGGTGCTACTCGTCTGGCCGACCGCTACCGTTTGACCAGGCACGCCCGTACCGTCGAGCAGCTGCGGATAGCGGCAATCCCCGGAAACGTCGTAGATATCGACCTCCGGTCCACCTCCACCGTTGTGCCCGTTGTCGGCGCCGAGCAGCTGGCGCCGCTCGTTCACTTTCAGCGACTCCCACGGGTCCAGCATCGAGGTGGTCGTCAAATAGCCGCTCACCGTCGGCGCGCGCGGATTGGTGATGTCAGCCACCGGAACCCCCAGCTGGGTCCGATTCACGGTGCTGAACGACGTGCCGTGGTACGCGCACACACGCTCCTCATCGCGGAATTCTGCGGTCTGCCAGTTGGCGCCATCGCCTCGGACCTGTCCGATCAGTTCCAGGTTGCAGTTGAAGCCTTTGAACCCCGCGGCGCGCAGGGCGGCCGGAACCTGCCCCTGCAGGCCAGTCTCCGGGTGATCGTTCGCCCCGCACACAGCCTTGGGCACCGTGCGAACCCCGGTCGAATCGTCCCCTTCGTCAGCCGAAGACACTCCGAATGTCGTCAATGCAACGCACGAAATCGCCACCACGGCCAATCCCACCGACTTCAGATAGCCGGTGTAGAGCGACCCGCTTCTCATCGTTCCTCCTTGGAGCTTGCGCTCCCCGCTGAACACTTCGTTGTTCTCAGCGGGCGCGAAATCAATATCGCGACCGCTGCCCGGTGCGCAGGCTATGCGGTCCGATCCGCGGTGTAAATTAGACGAACGTCGCACCCTCGCTTAAGCCGATCTCGTTCAATCCTTTAGTACGGCGAGTACGGCGTTTCCGCATCAGCCCCCGGTTCGTTCAATTGCGCGTTCGGGATCCGCAGCCCTGCGTCGGGTAGGATCACGCGCGGAGGGGTTATGAAATCCGTGCGACTTCACCTGTTTGCAGGCCTTTCGTTGCTGATGTCCGCGTCATGGGGCTTCGAAAGCGATGTGCACTACGGACTGACGAACTGGCTTGCGCTGCAAGCGGGTTTCGACGAGTTGTCCGCCAGAACGATCGCGATCGGCGATCAACGCGTCGACTCCGGGGACATGCAGTTCCTGGCACTCGTTCTTGCCTACGCGTGCGTCGGCAAGGACGACATGAGATCGAAACTCGCGGGGCAGCATCACTTCCCTTCCGCGGGGGCGGTTCCGGGTGCGCCCGAGACGCGTGCGGTGATCGCAGGAGGCGACACTGCCAAGAAGGCGGGGCAGGCCGCCGTCCAGGTTCCGGCCGGGCAGGCGAACTACCGGCTGTTCCTGCTCGGCGAGGCGCTGCACATTCTTCAAGACTCCTGGTCGCACCAGGGTATTCCGAGCGTGCCGCAACCGGCGGAGAGTGCGTTCAGCTGCGACAGCACGCGATCGTGGGGACACCCTGCCGCGCGCGGCGGCTGGAACTCGCACAGAGCGGACCTGACGATGCACTGGCCCGCTGACACGGTGGCGATGGCCAAAAGCGTCTATGACGTCCTGACGCAGTACCCGGAGCTGTCGGACACGAAGCGAAGCGCGCGCAGTTGGGACCAGATTCGTCCCCTGCTGAACGGCTTCATCGCAGCGTCGACCAAGACCGAAAAAAAGCGCTGGTTCACCTCGCACGGCATCACCGATGTGTCGTTCCTGGAGGGGATCAGCTTGCGGGACGGGGCGCAGCCGTTCGATCTGAAATGGCCGGGACGCAAGCTTCCGCCGCTGACCTCGCCCCAATCGCGCCAACATGCGGTGGACGCGGACTTGCTCGATTTCTTCAATCGCTTCTTCGGGCAATGGGTCTCGACGACCGACTTCGATGCGCTCGCTTCGACCTTCGGCCCCGGCCATGGCCAGCACAAGAGCCAATCGGGCGGGTCCGGGCCTGCGGTCAGCAAGGCGGAGCTGGTCGCCCGCCTGAAGGTGTGGCGCCTGCGCGACCACGGGCGGGTCCTCGAGATCGCCCACTCGGAGCGCAGCCTGACCGAGCAGCAACGCGCTCAGGTCGATGCAATCGGCAAGGGGCGCGGCGCCTACGCCACCTACGACCCGCCTGCGTCCGCCTTTTTTCCGCAGCTACCCAGGGAGGGCAATGATGTATCGCCGCTGCTGCCGTTTTACGTCAGTACGACGGCCAAACCCGACGGCAGCAATCCAAGAGCCGTTGCGGTAGTCAAGTTCCGCCATATTCCCTACGATACGCTGGGTGTCATCGCGGAAAAGGTCGACGGCCGGTGGCACGTGATGTCGATCGTGTCGGTCGTCGATCACTAAGAACAATGCGACAACGCGAAAAGACGCGATGGGTTTCTACGCCGCAGCCTGCCAGACCGACTTTGCGAATCCGCAGACGAGAACGGAGATTGCGGATCGTACCCATCGGATGTGCGCCATCATCGAGCAGACGATCGTCGGTTACGAGCCATTCTTCGACGTCCGACTGCTG
>Ga0210410_10004593_pt1 | contig 12095 bp, 15 predicted proteins | sample IncBWC4MmetaG_FD_161058 | JGI IMG/M metagenome (GOLD analysis project Ga0210410, IMG submission 161058) | Forest soil microbial communities from Barre Woods Harvard Forest LTER site, Petersham, Massachusetts, United States - Inc-BW-C-4-M | ecosystem: Environmental > Terrestrial > Soil >... | reverse complement strand
CATGCGGTAGCGCTCGATGCCGGCTTTTTTGGCGTCGGCGCGGCCTTCGATGTTGATTTCGTGCAGGGTTTCGATGTGCTCGGTGACGAAGGAGATGGGTACGACGAGCATCTCTTTTACGCCTTCGTGGCCGAGTTTGTGGAGGGTGCCGACGAAGGAAGGTTCGAGCCACTTGGCGGGGCCGACTTTGCTCTGGAAGCAGAGCATGTGCGTGCGCGGCCAGTTGGGGAACTTTTGCGCGCCGCATTCGCAGACCAGGCGGACGGTTTCTTCAATATGGCGCGGGTAGGGATCGCCGTTTTCGACGAGGCTCATCGGCAGGCCGTGGGCGCTGAATACCAGATGAATGCGCGAGCTGTCCGGAAACTGGCGGAGGCATTTGCCGATGTTGGTAACGAGCGCCTGGATGTAGAGCGGATGGTCGAAGAAATGTTCGATGGTGCGCTCGGGGAGCGCGTCGTCTGGCTCTCCGTAGACGCGGCGCCATTCTTTTAGGCTGCTGAGCGTGGTGGCATAGGAATAGTGCGGGTAGAGCGGGAGAAGCACGATCTCATCGAGGTTGTGAGCTTTCTTGATGGCGGCGACGGCTTCTTCGGTGAGGGGTTTCCAGTAGCGCATGGCGGTCACGGCCACGGGTTCCATGTACGGCATAACAGCGGCAACAAGTTTCGTACGTTGGCGTTCGGTGAGAATGCCGATCGGAGAGCGGCGGCCGATCTGGCCGTAGCGCTGGGCGACGGGAGGGGTGCGCTTTTTGGCGATGTAACGGGCCAGCGGGCCGCGGATGAAATTGAGCGGGCCGAGGGGGATGATGTCGGGGTCGAGGAAGAGATTGCGGAGGAAGGGTTCGACGGCGGCGAGAGAGTCCGGGCCGCCGAGTTGGAAGAGGACGATGCCGACGCGTTTTTTGGTGTTTTGGTTTGCCATCTCAGGTTCCTCTGACACTAAACGGAGCGGGTACTCTCAAGTTCCTTTGCTCTCGACGCCGGATAGCAGATAACAGCGATCAGATAACAGGAAGCGAAGAAAGAGCAGATCCCTCACCCGCAAACGGCGCGGGTTCGGGATGACATCCCCTGGCCATGGATCGCTGGAGTAACAACATCATTGCGCTGCCTCACTTTGCGCGGGGGAGCGAGTTTTTCAGGCGGTCGAGTTCGGCGCGGAGGTTGGAGGTGCGTTTGGCGATGGTGAGATAGAATACGAAGAATACGCCCCAACCAACGATGTAGGCGGCGAAGACGCTGTCGAGATTTTTCATTGGGCCTCCACTTCACGAACAAGAAAATCGGTTTCGGTCTGCATTTTTTCGAGTGCGTAACGCTCCGCAACCAGGACGGCCATGAAGACGTGCATGGCGAACGCAGAAAAGAAAAAGACGGCTTTCATCGTGGGTTCAAGGCCGGAGCCCTGGCCGCCCGCGATGACGGGCTGCGGATGCTGGGTGCGCCACCAGCGGATGGCGCCGAAGACGAGCGGCACGTCCAGGAAAGCGAAAATGCCGAAGAGAGAGCTGAGCAAGGCGCGGCGGTCGGGCTCTTCGACGAGCGTGCGCAATAACAAATAGGAGACGTAGAGAAGCCAGAGCACGAACGTGGAGGTGAGGCGGGCGTCCCATGTCCACCAGATGCCCCATACGGGGTGCGCCCAGATGGGGCCGGTGATGAGCACCACAGTTGTAAAAGCGAGGCCGACTTCCGCGCCAGAGACGGCCAGCCAATCGTATTTCTGCGCTCGTTTCCAGACATAGAGAAGATTCCCGATAAAGCAGAGGAAGAACGCCGTGAATCCGGCCCAGGCGCTGGCCACGTGAAAATAAAAGATGCGCTGGATGGTGCCCATGGTGCGCTCTTCGGGAGCGATAAAGAACGCCGCATAGGCGGACGCAATCACCAGCAGGATGGCAATGGCGCCGAAGATGATGCGTTTGGACATGGCCGGTTATTCCTCCAGAAGATATTCGCCGAAAAGCCATAGCGCCGTCAAAAAGACGACGTCGAAAACGGCCAGGAACGCGATTCCCTTCCCTTTGACGACGGGCTCCCGCTCGAACAAGCTGACCGTGACGGTGGCGCTGACGACGAGCACGGGCGTGAGCAGCGGCAGCAACAACAAGGGGAGAAGGAGTTCGCGCATGCGGGCTTGCGCGGAGATGGCGGAAAGCGCCGTGCCGGCCACGGAGATTCCCAGGCTGCCGAGAAAGAGCACGAGGATGAGCCACTGAAATTCGGGGAGGATCGGCACGTTGTAAAAGATGGCGAAAAACGGAAGCATGATCAGCTCGGTGAGCAGGAGGAAGAGCGTGTTGGCAATGAGTTTCGCGAGAAAGATGGAGAAGGGATCGCTGACGGCGAGGCGGAGAGAGCTGAGCGTGTCGTTATTTTGTTCCCGAAGGAAGCAAGGCTGGAGCATCAGCGATGCGGCGAAAAGAATCGCGAGCCAGAGAAGGCCGGGGCCGAATTCGCGCGACTCTTCGGTGGTGGGGCTGATGGCGAAGCTGAAGAGAATGAGAACGACGAGGATGAAGACGACCGTGGTGGTAAGAAGTTCGCGGGAGCGGAATTCGGTGCGAAGTTCCTTGTTGAGAAGCACCGCCGTGTTGGAGAAGAGGCTCATGGCGGCGTCTCAGGCGGCTCCAAAGGTGAGGATGTCGTGAAGCGAGGCGCCGGTTTTCGTGTCGGCGATGACGTTGCCGGCGTCGAGGCGGACGGCGCGCGTGGCCAGCGAGGAGATTTCGGATTCACCGTGGAGGCTCATGACGATGGTGCAGCCGGCGCGGTTGAGTTCGCGCAGAGAGTTGGCGAGCCAGGTGATACCGAGGGGATCGAGGCCAGTGGCGGGCTCGTCGAGCAGAAGAACCGAGGGGCGATGGATCAACGCGCGGGCGATGGCGATACGCTGGCGCATACCGCGGGAAAACGTGCGGACGAGGGAAGCGCGGCGCTCGTAGAGACCGACTTCGCGGAGAAGATCTTCGGCGCGGGCAACGGGCGATTCGACTTTCTGCAACCTGGCGAATAGCAGAAGATTTTCCTCGGCGGTGAGTTCATCGTAGACCATGGTGCTGTGGCCGACGTAGCCGGGGCGGGAGTTGCCGCCGGAATCGGCGGTGCTGCCGGGGAAGGAGAGCTTTCCGGCCGTGGGGCGGACGATCTGTCCGGCAATGCGGAGCAGAGTGGTCTTGCCGGAGCCGTTGCGCCCGGCGAGGACGGCGCATTCACCGGGGGAAATTTCGAACGTAACGCGGCGGAGCGCGAAGAGCCCGCCATAGCGTTTATCGATGCTCTCGAAGCGAAGACCTGTTGGCGATAGTTTGCGTGGGGCCACGATTAATCTTGTTTGGCGCGGCTCCGCGGGAGCGCGAGGAGGGACGCGCGGGCGTTTTTCGTCACGGCGAAAGCTTTGGGGAATTGTTGCTAACCCCAAGAGCGGGCCGGGCCCTTCGATCAGACTCAGGGCAACAAGCCCGGCACCTACAAAATCAAGAAAGCCCAGGAGCACAGCCAGGAATGGCTGTGGCACAAAGCCAAACGCGCCCGCCTCGGAAGGCGGCCGCTACAAAATCTAGCCGCGGACCAAGTCGCGGAGGAGTTTTTCGACGCGGGACTTTTCGCGCGCGTAGTCCTCCTCGGAGATGGTGCCGGCCTGTTTGCGCAACTCAAGGCGAAAGACTTCTTCCTTCAGCGAATCAAGATTGGCGTTGACGGATTCCTTGACGGCTTCGACACCGGCATGGGGCTTCGCGGCCTTAGCGGCTTTTTTCGATTGCGCCGGAGACGCATCTCCGTGCTCCGCGGCGGGTGCGACAACAACTTGCTTGCGCGAGAGCAGAATGGCGCCAAGCGCGAAAAGCGCGACGAGGCCAAACAGCATCGGCCATTTCAGATCATCAATGCGCGGCGGTGCAACATCCACTTGCGGGCCCTGGGTACGCGAATTCCCTTCCTGCCCTTGCTGCTGGCCCTGTCCATCCGCGGACTCGGCGGCTCGCGGCGTCCCCACACCGGAAATCGAAACGGTGAGAGCGGCTTTGGCGGCGAGCGCCTCATGCAGAAACACGTTCATGCCCTGCTCCTGGCCGGCGGCGGTGATGCCGGGGCCGGAGAGCGTGACGCCAGGAGGCGCCACCAGAAGCATACGCATGCCCGAGTAAGTGGCAGGAAGTTTCACGTTCGCGGAATTGCCGGGATACGGCAGTTCATACGACAAGCGAATATCCGTCCGGCCTGGGTGAAAGGCATAGGCAATCGCGTAGAGGCCCTTGCCCTTGTCGATCGAGGCTTGCGGAACGTCCATGCCGAGCGATCCGGTAGCGGTTACATGCTTTAGCTCAGCCTTCTCGGGAACCGCGAAATCGAAGTTGCCTTCCGAACGGAAATAGGCGACAGGGGGATTGGAATCGTTCGCGACGTTGTATTCTTCGGCGCCGATCAACTTGCCGTCCCGCGGCTGAAAGATGACCACGTGGGAAGCAGGAAAGATAACCTTGGGATCCTTGGTGACGTCGAAGACTTCCACATCCACCTGCGGGCGGCCCGGCGGAAGAAACCCATTGAAGCTGACGCCCTGGTAGGTGACGCGGATGAGGACTGGCCCCGCGCCAATGGAGTCGTTGGTGGCGGTGAACTGGCCCTGCGCATCGCTCTTGACCGTGGCGAGCAGCGCCATGCCTTGTGTGGGGCTCAGCAGATCGACGTCTGTATTCGGAACAGGTTTGCCCGAGGTGCGATTGATGACCGAGCCGTGAACGGTTCCGGCGAGCGATACGGAGGCGGCGAAAAGTGCGGTGAGGATGGTGGTAAGAATACGCGGCCAGAAAGCCTTCATCGAGCGCTCCGCCCGCCTGCAGAGGCGGGGTCCGCGGCCGCCGGTCGAGCGGCGGGGCGCGGGCGGCGTATTTGCGAATCGGTGACTTGCTCGATTTCAGCGAGAACAAGGGCGGCTTCGTTCTCGAGAGTGAGCCTCATCGTTTCGTAATCGCCTTCGGAATATTTTCCGGCGCGGTATTCGAATTTGAGGTCGCGCAGGTTGTCGTAGATGGTGTCGCGGCGTTCAAGAAGCTGGTCGAGCTTGGTCCGGTGTGGGGCGAGATCGGAAGCGTCGGGTTGAATGTAGAAGATGAAAAGAAAAACCGCCGCGGCGAGACCGAGGCACGCGCCTATGACAGCCCATTCAGGGGCGAGAGCAAGCAAGGCAGCGAAAACGAGAAGGGGCATGGGGCTAGTCCTCAGTTTCCCGGTCAGCCTGGGAACGCGCGCGTTCGTAGGCCTCGGGCGAAATGTGCACGCCGGCGGGAGCGACCGCAGCCGGGGCAGGCGCTTGTTTGCGCCATTTGTTGATGAAGAAAACGACAATGGCGGCGCCGATCAGGAAATAAAATACGGGCATGAGCCAGGCTACAAGGCTGAAGCCGGTCTTCGGCGGCTCGGCGTAGACCGTTGTGCCGAATTCCTGAACGAGCGTTTGCGTGATTTTGTCCTCGGAATCGCCGCGACTCACCATTGTGCCGAGTTCCTTGAGCATGGAGGTGGACACGGTGCAGCCCACGTGGTTGCACTGGGTAAGGATCTGGCTGCAACCGCACATGCACAGGAATTTGCCGCCGACTTGTTTGACGCGGTCGGCCTGCTGCTGGGCGAGAAGCGGAAGCACGGCAAGAAACGCAATCATAAGAAGCGGAGCGATTAGCCGGCGTCGCTTCGAACGAATCGTGACCGATTTACTTGAAGTTGAGGTCCTTCGGCTATCCTCATCGGATAGCCTCAGGATGGCAGGCTTGGGAGTGGGGCGATTAGTCATGGCCCTCACGCAGGGTTACCGAAGGATTCAAAGCCTGGGCGATCGGCGAGGCCGCCGGCTGGGGCGCCAGGGCGGTGGCAAGTTGGGCGCGGCGATTGGGCATAAGCGCGAGCAGCGTGCCCATCACGACCCAGACGCCGCCGAGCCAAATCCATTTCACGAGCGGATTCAGGAAGGCATGAATGACGGGAAGATTACTGTCCGGGTCCATACCGGCGAAAACGACGTAAACGTCTTCCCGCAGCGTGGAGTAGATGGCCACCATAGTGCCGTTGGCCTGCTCTGTGCCCTGAAACTGGCGCTTCTCGGGATAAAGCATCATGAGCTGCTTGTTGTCTTTCAGGACTTCCACAATCATGCGCTGCGCGGTGTAATTCTGTTCCGGTTTGGTGTCGGCGCTTTGCAGGACGAGAGTGTAGGGCCCAAGCTTCATGGATTCGCCGATATTCATCGGGCGCTGCACGTCCGTGTTAAATGCAGAGCCGGCCAGGCCGATAAAAATCAGAACCATGCCGAAGTGGACGACGTAGCCGCCATAGCGCCGCGTGTTGCGCATGGCAAGTTCGTGGGCGCTCAGCAGAATGTTCATGCTGCTGCGCGCGGAGATCACTTTCGCGCCGCGGTAAAACTCCAAAACGATGGTCCAGAAGACGAAGCCGCAGAGAACCAGGCAAATTATGGAAAAGGAATCGTGATAGCCGAGCAAGTAAGCAGCGACCCCGCTGATCACACCGGCGATGACTGGCCAGCCGAAATTGCGCTTCAGGCTGTCACCGGAAGTTTTACGCCACGCGAGCAGCGGCCCGACGCCGGTGAGGAACAGAATCGCCAGGCCCACCGGAATCATGATCTTGTTGAAGAACGGAGCGCCGACGCTGATGCGCGAACCGGAGAGCCCCTCCGAGATCACCGGGAAGAGCGTGCCGGAGAGAACCGCGATGCAAGCGACGAGGAAGAGCAGGTTGTTGAAGAGGAAGCTAGATTCGCGCGAGATCATGGAATCGAGCTGGTTTTCGCTCTTCAAATAGTCGCGATTCTTGACGTAGGCAACGAAGCAGACGAGGAGAGTGAGAGCAAGAAAGCCGACGAACCAGGGACCAATGTGCGAATTTGCGAACGCGTGCACAGAGCTGACGATGCCGCTGCGGGTGAGAAACGTGCCGAGAATGCACAGCAGGAAGGTGCAGAAGACCAGCCACACGTTCCAGACCTTCATCATGCCGCGCTTTTCCTGCATCATCACGGAGTGAAGGAACGCCGTGCCCGTAAGCCACGGAAGCAGCGAAGCGTTTTCGACGGGATCCCAGCCCCAGTAGCCGCCCCAACCGAGAACGGCGTAAGCCCAGTGTGCTCCGAGAAGAATGCCCACAGACTGGAAACACCAGGCGATCATGGTCCACTTGCGAGTGAGGTGAATCCACTTTTCACCAGGGTAGCGCGCAAGCAATGCGGCGAGAGCGAACGCAAACGGAATGGTGAAGCCCGTGTAGCCGGAATAGAGATTCGGTGGATGGATCACCATTTCCGGATATTGCAGGAGCGGGTTCAGCCCGTTGCCATCCATGCGGGTGAAGGGTTCGAGCACGCCGCTGGCGTTGACGGTGGCGAGGGTCTTGAAGGGGCTCTCGACAAAGTTGTTCAGCGTGAGGAAGAAAGTTTGAACACCGGCAAGGACCACGCCGACGTAAGGCATGAGCTCGCCGTTCTTGTTGCGATAGGCGATCAGAACCGAGATGACGTAAACCGAAAGCAGGAAGCTCCAAAAGAGCAGCGAGCCTTCCTGGCCGGACCAAAGCGCGGCGACTTTATAGAACGTGGAGAGATCTCGATTGCTGTGGGAGACGACATAAGCCTGGGAAAAATTGTCGGTAAAGAGGAGATACTCAAGGCTGAACGTGGCGATGAAGATCAGAACGCAGGTGGCCATGCCGGCCTGGCGCGTGCTTTTCACCAGCAGCGGATGGCGGGTGATGATTGCGGCGATTCCGCCAACTAATGCATACACGGCGCAGACAAAGGCCAGCAGGAGCGTAAACGAACCGAATACATCCATAGTGCTTCCGCCTCTCCCCGAGGATTTTCGACTGGCGCGTTACATGCTGCTTCGCTGGGTTGTGCCGGCCGGGGCTGGCTTGTCGCCACCGGGAGCGGCTTCATATTTGGAAGCGCACTTGGCCTGCACATGTTCGGCGACAAAACGGCCGTCGGCCCCGGGACGCCCTTCGACAAGAGCCTGAGACTTGTCTTTGAACGTATCCGGCAACGGATCGCTGCCAACATAGGTGATGGGAAGGGTTTTCCCTTGCTCTTCCAGCGTGAAGTCCACGCGGCCTGTGCCGGACTTGATGCTGCCCTCGACCACAATTCCCGCTAGACGGATGCGATGAGCCCGTTCCGAGGCGTTCAGCGTCTGGTACTCCGCGATGGTGTGATAGTAGGTCTTGCTTTCGCCATAGCCGAGCCAGGCGAGGAACGACAAGGCCACCACGATTACCCCGATGCCCACACCGAATTTTGCCCGATTCTGCACAAATCACCCCTAAAGAAGCGGTTCCCAAGGACATCTTAGCACACCGCGAAGTTTCAACGTGCCACTGTTAGTGTCGGTTGGGTCATCACGAAACTCAGTGATACGTGTCACACGGGGTCCTAAGCGCCCTGCGCTGCGAGGGCCGGGAGGGCAGCGCGAAACGCGGCTAGCTCCGACGCATCGGATGCAAAATCGCCCTGGGAGGTGGCAAAAAAAGTGTAAAAAACCGGGCAGCCCAGGGCGGTTTCCGAGAGTTGCGGGACGAACGGCTGGAGTTCCGGGGAGATCACCAGCACCCGCTTGGGCTTCAGGGACCGCCGGATCCGGGCGACGGCTTGAGGGAGATGGCGGTCCAGCAGATCGACGGCTTCAGTGGGATTGATGCTTGGCGCCACAGGACACTCGAGAAGATAAGCGAGAAAGAGCCCACGTTTTTGGAAGTCGGTAAGGACTTCTTCGTTGGACTTCGCTGCCGTGGAGATGCCAAGAGCAGAGAGGAGACTCCCCGCCAAGCCGGTGAATGGAGTCTCGGGCGAGTAAAGAAAGTCGGAGTCAGGATCGGGAGCGGAAGCGGCGAGCAGAAGGGCTTGGACGTGGATGGGGCGGAAGCGCGTGGCCCATTCGAGGCGCTGCAGTCGGCGGGCGATGTGCTCAGCCGAGGCGAGCTGGCCGCAGCCATCGCATGGCAAAAGTGTGGGGGCAGCCATATTCAAAAATAGTAGAGCAAGGAACACAGAGAGGCAAATGAGCAAAAGTACGGCCGTGGTTCAGGGAGTTGGGGCGGCTGCGAAGCCGGGATAGCTTAGGAGTTAATTCTGCCGCGCAATCGCTTCGTTGGTTGTCTATAAAACCCCAACGGGTGGAGGAAATTGCTGATTTTAGTGGAAGGCATCAGGCCAGAGGTTCGGGAAACGGCTGGCCAATATTCGCTTTGACAGGCTTTCTCCACGTCTCTAAACACACCCGTATGGTAGTCCACCTCAAGCCTGAAACCGAGTCTCGCCTCAAGCAACTTTCCGCCACAACAGGTCGCGCCCCGGATGACCTGGTGGAAGACGCGATGGCTGGCTATTTAGCAGAGCTAGCCGAAATCCGTAGCACCCTGGATGACCGGTACGACGAGATCAAGGATGGACGCGTGAAACCCCTCGACGGCGAGGAGGCTTTCAAGCGCATCCGCGCCCGCAGCGAAAACCGATAGAACGTCCCCGCTGAGTCCCCGATCTCCGTCCACGATTTCCCGTCCCCTTCCCTTAAATAAACAGTTCAATGCTGACGTGGAAAAATTCGGCCAGTTTTCTGGCCTGTGCTTTGCTGATTGCTCGCTTGCCGTGAAAAACCTCAGAGGTAATGCCTTTTGAGCCGAAGACTTTCCAGATGTCTTTCTGGGTCAGGTTGCGTGCTTCCATCAAATGCTGAAGGGTCTGTTGCGGGCTCGATTTTCGGATCGGAAATCGGCGCCCCTCATATTCGCCAATGAGGATGGTCAAAAGTTCAGCTAGTTCTTTTTCCTCGGGAGAAGGATTCTTAAGCTCATCCAAGCGCATCAACTCGTCGGTCAGACGATCCAGATCGTCATCTGTACGGATGACGTGAGGGAGCGTGCGGCCCAACAGTTGGGCGTACGTTTTTTCATTCAAGTCCGTTGTTGTAGTGCTCATTGCTTCCACGTTCCTTTGTCATATTCCGCGTGCGTCAAAAGATAGAGAACGAAAACTCGCTGCGTCTGATAATTAACACGCGCGATCAACCGGTACTTGTTGCCGCAGATATTGAATACAGTCCTCCGACCAACCAAATCGGCGCTGGGATAGACCTGTTTCATCTCCGCAGGCGTCTTCCAATTTGCCCTGCGCACCACTCCGTACCAGGATTCGAGGTTCGCCTGCGCGTCTGGATGCTTTCGCCAGAACTGCTCCAAGGCACCTCGTTTTATGATGCGCATGGAAGAATAGGTTCTCACAATGAGAACCATGAGTCAAACGCTGAAGTTACTTGGAGACGGCGGTGTCGGAGGTGAGCTTGGAGCGGAGGCACCACTTGAGCTCCTGGCTCATTTCCGTAATTTCCATGCCGGGCATGACGATGAATTTGCAGGAGAGCATTTCGCGCGGCTCGTCGTCATCGGGAAGCTGGCAGGTGACGCGGCAATACTGGCAATCCTGGTTCCAGCAGAAACGCCCATAGGGGATGGTTTCCGGGCTGATGAACTGAAAGCAGCGCAGCAAGGAATTGCGCTCCGGCACCTGAAATTTCTTGCCGAAGATAGTGATCTCAACCAATTTTTCATACGGACGGAATGGTTCCGACATGATAGCCCTGTCCTTTGCTGGCGGCTTGCAACGCGGCTCTAATTCCCCTGAGCTGGTAGTGGTGCGGTGCATCTTCAGATTAGTGCGGGGGATGGGGCGGGACAACGAAACGATGCGGCGGGCGTAGCGAAAACGGTACGGGGTGGGTAGCGCCTGAGCGCAAAGGGGGTAGCGCCGGCATCCTGCCGGCCTGCGTTCCGAAAGAATTAGCTTGAGCCGAAAACGAGCCAACCCTAACATTCGCAGAATGCCTGGGGGTCGAGTCCGAAACAGGGGGTATCTGCCACACTGGGAATCCGAAGGCGGGATTTATTTCGTCACGTTTCGTTTAGCCGATTCGCTTCCCCAATCCGTTATACGCGAACTCCGCCGGACCGAACTCGTCAAACCCAAGAAAGAACAACGCCTGGCCCGAAAACTGGAAGATTTCCTGGACAAAGGTGTGGGCTCCTGTATTTTGCGCCGGCCTCGCATTGCGGACATAGCCGCCTCCGCACTCACGCAATTCGATGGCGCTCGGTACCGATTGTTAGCCTGGAGCGTGATGCCAAATCATGTACATGTTGTCTTTCAACCATTGTGGAAATACGAGCTGGCGGGAATTCTTCACGCATGGAAATCGTTTACCGGTGTGGAGATCAATCGGCAGCTCTCACGGTCCGGCACGGTATGGCAGAAAGAGTATTACGACCACCTGATACGCGATGGAGCGCAGCTAACGCGGGCGATTCGGTACACAGCGGAGAATCCCTTAAAGGCGGGGATGAAGGATTGGCCGTATGTTTATGTCTCAGCGGAGGCTTTTGGCGGGCCGCCGAAATTGGATATAGCAAAATCGCAGTGAGAGAGGAATTTCGGAACGCTTGCCGGCAGGATGCCGGCGCTACCCCGGCGAGGAGACTACCCGCCTAGATCAAAGAATTGGCACATGTGGCGGAACTTTTGGTAGCGGGCATGGAGGAGTTCCTTGATGCCCTGGTTGGAGAGGATGAGGAGCTGGCGCTCCAGGACGTCACCGAAAATTTTCGCGGAGGCTTCGTGGTCGCTGTGGGCGCCTCCGTCGGGTTCGGGGATAATTTCGTCGACGATGCCGAGGTCCTTGAGGTCCGTGGACATGATCTTCATGGCGATGGCGGCGGTTTCGGCTTTAGTGGAGTCGCGCCAGATGATGGACGCGCAGCCTTCGGGCGAGATCACCGAGTAGAAGCCGTTTTCGAGGATGTTGACGCGGTCGCCGACAGCGATGGCCAGCGCGCCGCCGGAACCGCCTTCTCCGGTGACGGTGACGATGATGGGAACGGGCAGCCGAGCCATCTCGCGCAAGTTGCGGGCGATGGCTTCTCCTTGGCCGCGTTCTTCGGCGTCAATGCCGGGATAGGCGCCGGGCGTATCAATGAACGTCAAGACCGGGCGACCAAATTTTGCCGCGAGTTCCATGATGCGCAGAGCTTTGC
>Ga0210410_10004591_pt1 | contig 12101 bp, 12 predicted proteins | sample IncBWC4MmetaG_FD_161058 | JGI IMG/M metagenome (GOLD analysis project Ga0210410, IMG submission 161058) | Forest soil microbial communities from Barre Woods Harvard Forest LTER site, Petersham, Massachusetts, United States - Inc-BW-C-4-M | ecosystem: Environmental > Terrestrial > Soil >... | reverse complement strand
TGCCGCCGCCATTTTGGTCCTGGCCGTTGCCGGGATCTGGTGGAGGCGAAAGTGGCTTCTCAGCGGCCAAGGGGGCCAAACGGCAAGAACAATGAATATTCCGCCAGTTTCAAAAGCGGCTCAGGATAAATTCCCGCTCCCAACACCACGAATCCGCAAATGGTGAGAGCAACGGTTTGCCAGACGGTCACCACTTGCGGTTCGGCGTCGGTGCTTTCTTTCAGGAAAGCGTGAACGATGATACGGAAATAATAGTAGAGCGCGGGCACGACGTAAGCGGCGGCGAAAATCGCGAGATAGATGTGTCCGGTTTGCAGAAGTGCGAGGAAAATATAATATTTTCCGAGGAAACCAATGGTGGGAGGAATTCCGGCGAGCGAGAGCATGGCAATCAGAAGCAATATTGCCGCGCCGGGGCTGCGCGAAATAAGGCCGTTTAGATCTTTCAGCTCGTCACCGATCAGGCCCCGCTTGCGAAGAATAATTACGACCGAGAACGCGCCAATCTGCATGAATGCGTAACCGAAAAGATAAACGGCAATTCCCTTCAGGCCGTTCTGGTTGCCTTGCAGCCCCGTTCCGGCAGCAACGAGGCCCATCAAGATATATCCGGCGTGGGAAATGGAAGAATACGCCAGCATGCGCTTGATGTTGGTCTGGGTGATGGCGGCGAGATTTCCAACCGTCATGGAGGCGACGGCTACTACGCCGAGGAGTCCGACCCAGTGTTCTTTCACCGGCCAGAAAACAGTCTGGAACAGGCGCATCAGCAGCGCGAAGCTGGCCGCGGTGCTGGCGACGCTTAGATATGCGGTGATTGATGTGGGCGCGCCTTCATAAACGTCGGGCGCCCATTGATGAAACGGCACGGCGGCAATTTTGAAGAATAGTCCGGCGGCGACGGTGATGAGCGCGAGCAACACCAAAGGATCGGAAGGCTCGCGTTGAATCAACCGGTTGGTGATGACGATTATGTTGGTGGAGGCGGACAGTCCGTAGAGCAGCGAAAATCCGTAGGCGAGAATGCCGGAACTGAACGCGCCGAGAAGCAGATATTTCAACGCGGCTTCGTTGGAGCGGCGTTCCCGGCGCAAGAATCCGACCAGTACGTAGAAACTGAGCGCCATGGTTTCCAGGCCGATGAATTGCACGATGAGGTCGAGGCCTTCGACCATGAACATCATGCCAATGGTGGCGAAAAGCATGAGCGCATAAAATTCGCCGTGATCTTCCTGCTCGATTTCCATGTAGCGCACAGAAAGCAGAATGATCAGCGCCGTGGCGGAGAGAAAAATCATCCCAAAGAACAGGGAGAAGTGGTCCACGATCAGGCTGGGGTTGGCGGGCTGATCGTTGTTAAAGAAACCAAATTGACGGTCGCCAGCCACGGCGGCAATTTTGCTGATCTGATAGAGGGTGATGCCGCTGAAGACCACTCCGGCCATGGCCATGAGGGCGTTGAAATATTTCAGGCCCGGCTCCATGAAATAGTCGGTGAGCAGAATGCCGATGCCGAAAATCAGCAGCATCAATTGCGGCTTGATGATCAGGCCGTCGCCGGTATTCAGGTACGCGAAAATGTGTTGGAAGAACGCCATTCGCTGGACCTAGTGGCTCCCTTGCGGCGGCGCAGTGGCGGCGGGCATTGGCATGGACATGCCGGGCATATTGTCCATGGCAGGCATGGCGCCGGTGGTTGCAGGCGGGGCGTCACCGTAATAATTCGGAGTTACCTGCCGAACGATTCGCTCCACCGGCTTATCGAGATAGTGGAAGAACGGCTTGGGATAAATTCCGATCCAGAAGGCCCAGAGAATCAGCGGAACGAGTGTGGCGTATTCGCGCAGATTCAGATCGGGCAAGTTGGTATTTGCGGGGTTGGTGACCGGGCCGAACATTACGCGCTGATAGAGCCAGAGCAAGTACGCCGCACCGAGAACAATTCCGGTGACGGCCCATACTGCCCAGGTGTGACTCACTTCAAATGTGCCTTGTAGAATCCTGAATTCGCCGATGAACCCATTTAGAAGCGGAAGGCCGAGCGAACTGAGCGATACGATCATGTAAAGTGCCGCGAAATTCGGCATGGGCGTGGAAAGCCCGCCAAATTCTGAAATCAAACGAGTGTGGCGGCGTTCGTAAAGCACGCCGACGATCAAGAACAGCGCGCCGGTGGAAATTCCGTGATTGATTTGCTGAAGTACGCTGCCGCTGATGCCCATGGGATTTAGCATAAATAGTCCCAGTGTGACGAAGCCCATGTGGCTTACCGAGCTATAAGCGATGAGCTTTTTCATGTCCTTCTGCATCATGCAGACGAGCGCGCCATAGACGATGGCAATCAGCGAAAGGATGACAATGATTCGCTGCGCGTCATGCGCTCCGGAAGGCAGCATGGGAATTGAGAATCGGAGGAAGCCGTACGCGCCCATTTTCAGCATGACGCCGGCCAGAATTACGGAGCCGGCCGTGGGCGCTTCGGTGTGCGCGTCAGGCAGCCAGGTGTGGAACGGGAACATGGGCACCTTGATGGCGAAGGCGAAGAACGTGCCCCAGAATAATAATTTCTGTAACGCGGGCGCGAACATGGAGGTTGATGCCAGCAGAGTTTGAATGTCGAAGGTGTAAACGCCCGTCATTTCGTGAACTTTGAAATACATGCCAAGAATTGCCAGTAGCAACAGCACGGAACCAGCCAGCGTATACAGGAAAAATTTGATTGCGGCGTAGAGTCTGCGTTCACTACCCCAGATGCCGATGAGGAAGTACATAGGAACGAGCGTCAATTCCCAGAAAACGTAGAACAGGAAAAAATCCAGCGACATGAAAACGCCGATCATGCCGGTCTGCAGAATTAAAAACAAAATGTAGAATTCTTTTTTGCGAGGCTGGATGGCGTTCCACGCGGAAAGAATTGAAATCGCGCCCAGAATCACGGTCATCACAATCAGCAGGAAGCTGATGCCGTCAATGCCCAGCGTATATTTCGCGCCGATGGAAGGAATCCAGTCCAGGCTTTCCACGAACTGGTAGCGCTGCGGCGAGTCCGGCTGAAACCAGAACATGAGCGGAATGGTGACGGCAATTCCCGCGAAGCCCCACAGGTTTCCCCAGATGCGATGGAAATTATCCATTTCGCGCGGAACAAATAGCGCCAGCAGCGCGCCCACGAGGGGCGTCAGCAGGATGATGCTGAGGATGTGATCATGATAGAAACCCATCTTCCTCTACCCTCGCCTTCAGTGCACCGGCAAACGAACCAGGTGCAGGAAATACCACAGGAGCGCAACCAGGCCCGCGACGATCATCGCCGCGTAACCGGACACTCTTCCTGTTTGAAGCCATCGCGCCGGAATGCTGAGCGCGCCAACTAATCGCGCAGAAATGTTGACCAGGCCGTCCACGATCCACTTATCCCACCACATTGAAATCCGCGAAATGACGCGGGTGAGCAGGCCAACGCCGTTCACGCCGGCGCCGTCGATTACTCCACGATCAAACGAGCCGAGCGCCAGGCCCAAATCCTTGGTGCGATTGACGAAGAGCGCGTCGTAAATTTCGTCGACATAATATTTGTGCGAGAGCAAATTGTAAGCGCCGCTGAAACGCGCGGCGAACCGCTCGGGGCGGGTGGGATCCTTGATGTACCAGCTATAGGCAAGCGCGATGCCAGTGACCGCGAGCAGCACCGACGCGAGCATCAATAGATATTCCATGGTGAGCGCGCCGCGAGATGCTTTTTCGGCGACGCTTGCGCCCTGCTCTCCGTAATGCGCGATCACGGGATCCAGGAAATGCGCGAAATGATCGCTGCCCCAAAGCGATTCCGGCCAGCCAATCCATCCGCCGATGATGCTGAACAGGGCGAGTATCAAAAGAGGAGCCGTCATCACCAGCGGAGACTCGTGGATGTGATGTTCGACGTCATGCTCCACGCGCGATTTTCCGAAGAAAGTCATGTTCACGAGGCGGAACATATAAAAGGCCGTCATTCCCGCGGTGACCCAGCCGACGACCCAGAGAATCGGACTGCGTTCATAGGCCGAGCCGAGAATTGCGTCCTTACTAAAAAATCCAGCGAGCGGAGGAATTCCGGCGATGGCGATTGTGCCGACGAGAAAAGTTCGCGCGGTGGTTGGAATTTTGTGCCACAGAGCGCCCATCTTGCGCATGTCCTGTTCGCCGGACATGGCGTGAATCACGCTGCCTGAGCCGAGGAACAAAAGTGCTTTGAAGAAAGCGTGCGTCATCAGATGGAACACGCCAGCAGTGAACGCGCCGACGCCAAGTCCGAGGAACATGTAACCGAGCTGACTGATGGTCGAATAAGCGAGCACGCGCTTGATGTCATTCTGTACCAGCGCCATGGACGCGGCGAAAATCGCCGTGGCCGCGCCGGTGATGGCGACGACGTCCATCGCAGTGGGTGAAAGTTGGAAAATTGCATTTAGGCGCGTGACCATGTACACGCCCGCGGTGACCATCGTCGCAGCGTGAATCAAAGCGCTGACCGGAGTGGGGCCTTCCATCGCGTCGGGCAGCCAGACGTACAGCGGAATTTGAGCGGACTTCCCTGTTGCGCCGACGAAGAGCAGCAGGGCGATGGCGGTCATTACCGGCGCGCCGACTGGGAAATGTCCTGCGGCGATGGCCGGGCCGATTTCATGAAAATTAATGGTGCCGAGCGTGCCGAGAATCAAGAAGAGGCCGAGCAGGAAGCCGGCGTCACCGATACGGTTCACGATGAACGCTTTCTTCCCGGCGTCACCTGCCGACTTCTTCAAGAAATAAAATCCGATGAGCAAATAACTGCAGAGGCCCACGCCTTCCCATCCGACGAACATGAGCAGCATGTTGTTGGCGAGGATGAGAGTGAGCATGGAGAACATGAAAAGATTCAGGTAGCCGAAGAAACGGTAGTAGCCGCCTTCGTGGCCCATGTAGCCCACGGAATAGATGTGGATGAGCATGCCCACGCCGGTGACCACGAGGACCATCACGGAATTTAGCGGATCGAGCATCAGGCCCCAGGGCACGTCGAAACGCATGAGCGAGCCGTTGGTCATGTGCATGGAGCCGGCGGGAACCCAATCGAACAGGATTACCTGCACGAATCGACTTTCCGGGAGCATGTGCAGCAAGCTCCACACCGCGCCGGCCGCGAAAATAAATGCGGCGGCAACGCTGCCCACGCAGATGGTGCTGACCACGGCGTTCTTCAACTTACGCCCGAATAAAAACATCAACAGGGCGCCCGCCGCCGGGAACAGCGGGATCATCCAGATGTGGTCGAGAAAATATCCGTTGGTCGCCATTATTTTATTTGCCGGCTCGATTACTACCGACTACCGGTACGTTGCCCGCTACCACTTCAGCAAATCCATTTCGTCCGCCAAAACTGTTTCGCGATTTCGGAAGAACGCGATGATTATGCCGAGTCCGACCGCAGCTTCCGCGGCGGCATCGGTGATGATAAAGATTGCGAAAACTTGTCCGCCGACCAGGCCGAACAGCCGGGAAAATGCCACGAGATTAATATTCACGGCGTTCAGAATCAGCTCGATGCTCATCAAAATGATGATGACGTTGCGGCGTGTGACCACGCCGATGACGCCGATGGTGAAGAGCGCCAGACTGAGCACGAGATAATGTGTGATCGATAGCATCGCTTATACCTTGCGTTTCGCCATAACTACCGCGCCGATCATGGCCACCAACAACATTACCGACGCAATTTCAAACGGCAGCATATATTCCGTGAAAAGTGAAACGCCGACTTGCAACGCGTTTGGCTCCAGAGCCGCGGCAGGCGCCGCTGGCACGCGGAACAGCGCTTCCACCACTCCGCTGTGCGCGTAATGAATCACCATGTAAACCTGCGCGCCGAGCGCGACGGTCAGGAGCAGCGCCACCAGCCACATGCGATTGAACTGCATTTGCCGCGCGGCTACGTCCAAATTCACCAGCATGATCACGAAAATAAAAAGCACCATGATGCCGCCGACGTACAAAATCACCTGCACGATAAAAAGGAATTCCGCGTGAAGCTGCAGAAAAATTCCTGCTGTGGCCAGCAGCGCGGTAACCAGAAAAATCGCGCTGTGCACGGCGTTGCGGCGCGTGACTACCAGAATCGCGGAGATGACCGCGATGGTGGCGAAAAAATAAAATGAAATCGAATCGAGATTCATTATTCGTTATGGCTCAAAATTTTTCCGCCGTTACCGGCTCGCGCGGCGGATTTTCGCCCTTCTTTGCGAAAAATGCCGCGATAACAAACGTGATCACCGTGGTCAGCACCATCGCCGCCCACTTGTTCCAGGCATGGCCGCCGAGTTCTTCGGTGCGAGTAAGGTAACTGGCGATGGCCACGCCGAATACATTCACGATGGAAACAGGAATCAGAAAATGCCAGCCCAGCTTCATGAGCTGGTCAAACCTGTAGCGCGGGAAAGTGAAGCGCAGCCACAGGAAAACGTACAAATAAATTCCAACTTTAAAAAGGAACCAGAATGCGCCGTGAACGCCGGGCATCATCGCGCCAACGATTCCGGTCTTGATGAAAACCGGCGCGGCGAGAATTGCGGCTAGCCCCAGACATAAACCGGCAACGGCAACCATCACCATTTTTTGAATTGGAACTGGCTGCTTTGGCGCACGATACAGAGAATATCCGGCGACGAGCAGCATCAGCAGCATGGGAACGTAGTCTAGAAAGTTGAACGCCTTGGTGCTCGCGAAGGGGCGCAGCCAGCCGCCAAGAAACAGGGTGGTGGCAACGGACGCGACCACGATCATGTTCGTATATTCCGCCAGGAAATAAAGCGCCCAGCGGAAGCCGCTGTACTCGGTCATGTATCCAGCGACCAATTCCGATTCGGCTTCGGGCAAATCAAAAGGCGCGCGATTTGTTTCCGCGATGCTGGCCACCAGATATAAAAAGAATCCAATCGGAGCGAGGAAAATGAACCAAACGTGCTGGTCGGCCTGAACATTCACAAGCTCAGTAGTGTTCAGCGATCCGCCAAGAATCACGCCGCTAACCACCGCCATTCCCGCCGCGGTTTCATAGCTCACGAGCTGCGCAGCGCTTCGCAGCGCGCCAAGCAACGAGTAGTGGCTGTTCGACGCCCAGCCGCCCAGCACAATGCCGAAAATTCCCATGGAGCCAACGCCCAGAATAAACAGCAACCCGACATTCAAATTGGCGATTAGAAAAACGGGGCCGAACGGCAGCGCGGCCATGGCCACCATTCCCGCCGTCACGGAAAGTAGAGGAGCCAGCCAGAAAATCCACTTATCGGCGCTTTCGGGAATAATATCTTCCTTCATCAGCAACTTCACGGCGTCGGCAATGGGTTGCAGCAATCCGTGCGGACCGACGCGCATCGGCCCAAGGCGCGCCTGCATATCGGCCATAACTTTTCGTTCGAGCAGCACCACGTAGCCTGCCAGCAACGGCAGCACGGCCACGATCACCAGCGCGTAAAGCAGCGGCAGCAGGTGCGGCTTGAAAAACATGTAGAGCGTTTGAAGCATTTCGCTTTGAGTGCTCCCTTACCTATCCACTTTTTCTTAGCGATCCACTTCGCCCAACACAATATCCAAAGTTCCGATGATGGCCACTACGTCGGCGACCAAGTGACCCTTCACCATGGTGTCAAACGCCTGCAAATTCACGAACGATGGCGGCCGAATCCGAATGCGATAAGGCTGCGTGGTGCCGTCGCTGACAATGTAATAGCCCAGTTCGCCTTTCGGCGCTTCAATGGCGTGATAGACCTCACCCGGCGGCGGCTTCAAAACTTTTCCGATGCGCGCCATGATCGGGCCGGTCGGAATGTTCTGAATGGCCTGCAAACAAATCCGCGATGACTGGCGCATCTCTTCCATGCGCACTAAGTAGCGGTCGTAGGTGTCGCCGTTCTTTCCCGTGGGAATATCGAATTTGTATTGATCGTACGCGGCATATGGCGCGGCCTTGCGAATATCCCATTCGACGCCGCTGGCGCGAATCACCGGACCCGTTGCGCCAATCGCGATGGCATCCGCAGCGGAAATTACGCCGATGCCCTTTGTGCGGCCAATCCAAATGCGATTTTCCGTGAGCAACGTCTCATACTCATCGACTTTCGTCTCGAAGTCCTTACAGAAACGCTCGGTGTCGGCTTCAAGCTCATCGTACGCCTCATATTGCAAGCCGCCGATACGGAATGCATGTGTGGTCAATCGCGCGCCGCAATACTTCTCAAAAATTTTCAGAATTTCTTCGCGTTCGCGGAAGCAATAGAACACGGGAGTCAGCGCGCCAATATCCAGCGCGTGCGTTCCCAGCCAAACAAGGTGTGACGCAATGCGCTGCAACTCCGTAAGAATCGTGCGAATCACGCGCGCTCGCGGCGGCGCTTCCACGCCCATCAATTTTTCGACCGCTTCACAGTAGCCTAGTCCATTGGAAACGGCGGCAACGTAATCCATGCGATCAACGTAGGGAGCGAATTGCTGGTAGGTGCGGTGCTCGGCAATTTTCTCAACACCGCGGTGCAAATATCCGATGATGCATTCCGAGCCAACAACTTTTTCGCCGTCCAGCTTCAACTTCACGCGCAAAACGCCGTGCGTGGAAGGATGCTGCGGTCCCATATTAATAATAATTTCGTCAGCGCCAAGGACGGTGGTCTCGACGTCGACGCTGTGATCCGTCACCGGATCAATTTCTCGCCCTTCGGTATCTAAAAAATCAGCCATTAACTATTGTCCGCTCTCAATTCCCAAATTTTCGCGAATCCACGCAGTGTCCTGCGTCAAAATGTCGTAATCCTTGCGCAACGGGAATCCTTGCCATTCGTCGGGAAGCAAAATGCGCGTCAGGTTGGGATGTCCGGCAAAAACTATTCCGAACATATCCCACACTTCGCGCTCCAGCCAGTTGGCCGTAGACCAGATACCGGCCACAGACGAAATCTGTTCCCTTTCGCCGACATGGACTTTGATTCGCAAGCGCTCGTTCTTTGCAAACGAATACAAATTCAGCACTACGTCGAATCGCTTTTCGCGGCGCGGCCAGTCCACGGCCGTCAAATCCGCCAGGAGATTAAATTGTTCGACGTCCCGTGTGAAGCGCGCGACATCTTCGTATTGCGCGGCGTCCACTACCAAGATTGATTGCTTGCGGTCGATCCACGCTTCGCGGATTCCTTCGCCAAAGCGATTCTTGTAGCGCTTCACAAGATCGTTATCGAGTGGCTCTGGTTTTGGAGGCGCTTCTTTTGGCGGTGCGGGAGGTCTTGGCGGCGCACCGGCTGCGGCAGCGGCTCCGGCAGGTGCAGCGGGCTTGGCGGCTGGTGGCACTGGCGGCGTGGCCCCGGCGGCAGCGGGCGGTTTCGGCGGCGCGGCAGCGGCGGGAGTAGCCGCAGGCGGCTTTGGCACCGCTGGCGATGCCTCGTGTGCCGGCTTATCGCCGGGTGCGTTTACTGGAGGCTGCTTGTCGTCGGGCTCGTTGGGCATGATTCCAGGGTTCAGACTGGCTACAGCACGCAACCGCTACAGTATCCGCACACAAATCCAGCTACTAAAATTTAGACGCTGTATTTTTTAACACACAGGACACAACTGCGCAACGAATTCTGAAAAAAAGAACCAGCAAAATTCTGTCTCAGGAAATCAAAATGGCGGGCAATTCCACAGGCGAAATCTAAACCCACTCAAGCGCACCCTTGCGGTAGAGCCAAACATATCCGGCCACCAGAATGGCCAGGAATGTGAACATCGATGCCAGCGCAAACAGCACGTAATTCGTGTCGCCCACGGGCCGCGCGTGAAAGAAAAACAGCGCCCACGGAAAAAGGAAAATTGTTTCGACGTCGAAAATCACGAACAGAATCGCCACAATATAGAAGCGCACGGAATATCGCGCGCGGGCATCGCTTTCCGCTGGGATTCCGCACTCGTAGGGCTTCAGTTTTGCGCCAATGGAGTTGGACGTCGGCCGGATCAGCTTAAATAGAACAAGCGTGACGCCGGGAACCGCGGCCGCCATCAACGCAAAAACGATGACCGGAATGTATTCGTGTGGCATTTCTTTACGCCGCATATCCTACCACAAGCGTCAAGAGAACTGTTCGCGGTTGGGCGGCGTGGTGTATGCTGCGCAGCGAATCCGGAGGAATTATGAAATCGCATTCCGCCCTGAGTCCACAAAACTTTCTGCGCGCCGCTGCATTCCTGGCGATCCTATTCGTGCCACTGGCGGCGTCGGCCCAGCAGCAGCGCTATCTCTACCGCACAGAACTGATTCAGGCCACGCCGGGAAAATTCGTTGAGCTGGTGGACCTGTACAAGCAAAAAGCGGCGCTCGATCAACAGGTTGGCGACGAGCCGGCACTTTGGATGCGCCACAGTCAGGGCGATCGCTGGGATCTGATGCGTCTGGTGCCGATGCGCAGCTACGAAACTTACTACGGCGCGGCGCGTGTTGAGCTCCGCGATCGCACCATGAAGGCCGCAGGCATCACCACCAAGATTCACGATGACGTCGCCTGGGAAGAGGACATTTTTGTGTATGGCCCGCCGCTCGAAGCGCTCCGCAAAGCGTTCGCGGAGGGCGCTTTCTTCCACGTGGAAATGTTTGAGTCGCTTCCCGACAAACGCGCCGAGCTTTATCATGAACGCGAAATGGAGAATGCCTATTCTGCGGCGCTTGGCCAGCCCACAAATTTTATTTTTGTGCGCGATCAGGGCGCGGCATGGGACATCTTCACCATCGGCGTGTTTCGGAATTTGAAGCACTATGCGGAAAGTTCGGATGTGACTCCAGAAGCCCAGGCTACCGCCGCGAAATCCGCGGGATTTGATTCAGCCGCCGATATTGGGCCGTATCTGCGCAGATTCATCCGGCTGCATCACGATACGCTGGCGGTCGCGGTGAAATAGATTCTGTTCCGCTTGCGTACCAAATAAACCTGCGCAATTTCGATCAAACACGTATACTCGCGCCACGCTCCCTTCCATGTAACCAACCGCGAGCCCGGCTCGCATGGACAAGAAGACAATTTCATCGATTCATAGGAGACCCGAGTGAAGAAACTAGTGTGCATCACAGCGATTCTGCTTTTCTCAGTAACCGCCGCGTGCGGCGGTGCCGGAGTCGATCCGAAAAATATTCTGCTGGGAAAGTGGAAGCTCTTTCCTGACACCGTACACAGCAAACTCTGCGGCGCTACCATGGAGTTTACAGCGAAGACCTACACGGGGCTGGACGCGAACGGCAAGCCGTACACGATTCCGGTTACGTACGTCACCGGCGATCCCAAGACGATCACGTTTCCGGCCACAGTCTACGTGCTGACCGACGCGGGCATCGACTTCCATACCACATACTTGTTTTCAACCATCAACAAAATGATGCTCAACACCGGGGCCATGTGCAGTTATACAAGGCAGTAAGCAAAAACCAGACGAGACCTTCGAGCGGAAATCAAAATCGCGGCGTGCGCGCTCTAATCATGCCGCGCGCCGCGCATCACTTCCGATGCGTGCGGCAGCAAATCTGCAATCGCGTTCAGCGATTGCACCGCGCCTTTCGGACTCCCCGGCAGATTCACGATTAGCGTCGAGCCGCGCGTTCCTACAATCGCGCGTGAAAGCGCCGCACGCGGCGTGGATTGTATGCCCTTCTCGCGCATCATTTCCGCCAGGCCCGGCACAATTCGATCGCAGACATCCACGGTAGCTTCGGGCGTAACGTCTCGCGGACCAAGTCCGGTGCCTCCGGTGGTCACGACTAAATCTACGTTGCCGGAATCGGCGAGCTCTTTTAGTTTTTCGGAAATTTGTGCGCGCTCATCCGGCAGAGTGGCTTCGCTGGCAATTTGCCATCCCAAATTCAGGCACCGCTCTCGCACGGTCGGACCGCCAAGATTCGGCCGCTCGCCGCGAGAAGAAGAATCACTGATGGTTAGGATTGCAACGCGCATCGCAGAGGTCATACGTTTGTCGGACTAACTTTGTACCCGGCTATTCGCCTCGTCCATCAACCGCATCGATTCCATCAGCAGGCCGGTAGTTCCGCGCGTAATAGTTTCCTGATCGCTCGCGCCAGT
>Ga0210410_10004590_pt1 | contig 12102 bp, 25 predicted proteins | sample IncBWC4MmetaG_FD_161058 | JGI IMG/M metagenome (GOLD analysis project Ga0210410, IMG submission 161058) | Forest soil microbial communities from Barre Woods Harvard Forest LTER site, Petersham, Massachusetts, United States - Inc-BW-C-4-M | ecosystem: Environmental > Terrestrial > Soil >... | reverse complement strand
GGGCCAACATCCTGCTGCGCTTCGATGACGGTCCGCAGATCACGCGCCAGCAAGGGGAGGGCAACCGCGTCTACTACTCGCGGGTGTCGGTCACAGCATCCGCCGCCTGTCAGGTCACGATCCAATGCGGCTACGGGTACGCGACCGACAGTCGCGCCTCAATTGCCGTAGGCACGATCAGCACTCCGATCACGCCAGCCTTGCACAATCCGGCCGTTGCCGACGTGGTGCTCGCCGCCGGCGTGACTACGCCGATTCTGGCCGGCGATGCCAACCGGCTGGGGTGTTTGATCGGGCTGGACTCCACGCAACCCAATGCGGTGCGCATCGCCGACGGCGCGGCCGCGGCTGCGGCCGGCTTGAAAGTGGAGCCAGGGCAGACCGTGCCTTTCTTCAGTCAGGATGCAGTGTCGGGCTACAACCCGGGCGGCGCCGGCGTCACGGTCACTATTACCAAGTTCATGAAAACCTGACATGACGCTCTTTCACGCACCCTCCGTCCAGTCCCCCAAGGCCTACGACCTGCAGAACCTGCAGGCCTCGCAGCTCGGCACGCGCCTGGCCGCCGGCGCCAATGCCGCCCTGCGTGGCAATCTGCGCACGGCGTTGCAGGATGCCGCGTACCGCTATCAAATTCATGCCTCCGAGACGGCGGCCGGCCTGGTCGACGCCAATCTGACTTTCGGCTTCGATGTGGGCGACGTGCGCCGCTATGGCGCCGATCCCACGGGAGCGGCGGACAGCACGACGGCGTTCCAACGTGCGGTGAGCGCGGCCACCCAAGCCACCGGCCTGTTACTCGTGACCATTCCGGGTGGAACCTACAAGCTGAGTGCAACACTCGTGTGGGGCTTCACCGGGCTGACGGTTCGATCGACTGGCAAGGCCTTTTTGACTTGGCCGGCCAACTCCGCCAGCGATCTGATCCAGATCGACGGCGGTGCGGCGCCTGGTATCACAGGCGTGCGCATCGAAGGCTGGATCAAGGCGACGGGCAACCTGCAGACGCTCAATGCCTGGTTCGTCCGCGCGGCACACAAATCCTTCTTCGGCGGATGCCGAGCGGGCGATTGTTTGGTGGGGCTGCGTGTCAACTGGTGCGTCTGCTCGGAGTGGGAAAACTTCACCTGTTCGGTGAACGAAGCGGCCTTCACGCATCAGACTCCTGCTATCGGCATCATTCTGGATGTCAACGCGGCTAATGCTACGACATCATTCTGCACGTTCATAAACCCGGTCCTCGAGGGCATCACTAGCGGCGGCGGACAGGGCATTAATCTGTCTGGGACGCTCGGCAACCAAATTCTGGGGGGCACCTCGGAGGCGAATCTGTTCGGACTGGTTCAGACCGGAGCTAACAACAGTAAAAACGTCGTGCGCGGCATGGATTTCGAAAGCAACACCAACAATGACGTCGTGCTCGCTGGTGGTCAACAGATCGCGTTCTATGACTGCGGCTTCTCCAGTAACGCGACCATCAACCCTAACATCGACATGCAGGTTGCCATTCCGGGTCTTGCCTTCTACGGAGGGTACATTCGTTGGATCAACATGCAGGCGGATCACGCGACGTTCGTCGGATGCGAATTCTCGAATGGCGGGACGGTCGGGCTCAAGAGCAACGGTCACGTCTACAAAGCGGTCGGGTGCATCACTGTCGATGGCAGCGGGAATTTCAGTGCAGACCTGCCTGACCAGCTCGGGGAGTCTGGCACCTTCAGCCCAACTATCGCGGGTGCCACGACGGCAGGCACCCAGACGTACACGCAGAACAAAGGCTACTACCAGCGTGTCGGCCATCGTGTCGATTTCACGATCTACATCAACCTCGCGACCAACGCCGGCGGCGGCACGGGCACGGCCCGGATCTCAGGGCTGCCCTTCACGGCGCGCAATCAGAGCTTCTGCAATCACAGCTTCGCAGTCTGCGACTACAGCGGCGTCACCTTGGGTGCGGCCGGGCGTCAGCTCTCTGCGCGTCTGTTGCCTGCGGGGAATACCCTCGATTTGCTGGAGACTGACACCGGCAGCGTCTCCAACTTCATCGCTATAACAGCCATCGGCGGTACAGCGCTGATCGTGATCAGCGGCAGTTACCTGATCGACTGATGTGGACAGAAGCACGACATGGCTACTGCTGGGAGGGCTCGCCGCGGCTGCGGCGCTGTGGGTCTACTCGCAAACGCAATCCGGCTCTGATGCCGTAGGAACGCTCGTGCAGAACATCGCCTCCACGATTCGCGGCATCCGCAACAACAACCCGACCAACATGCGGAATTCGGGCATTCACTGGCAGGGGATGATCGGCGTCGACCCCGAGGGCTTCTTGATTTTCGACACCATGGCCAACGGGCTGCGGGCGCCGGCGATCAACCTCCGTAACTACGGGCGCCTGGATGGCATCACGACCGTCGACGGCGTGGCGCGTCGCTGGAGCAAGACCGATCAGGACGCGTACAGCGCCAACCTCGCAGCCTTCCTGGGCGTGGATCCCCAGGACGGCATCGACCTCGAGGACAAGGGCATCCTCACGCAGCTCGTGCGCGGCATCATCCGGCAAGAGGATGGCGGCGCGGCAGAGCTTCTCGTGGACAGCCAGATCGCGCCGGCGGTGGCGAATGTCTAAGGTCCTCGAGAACCTCACGCGCAACCAGTACGTCGGCGTCGGACTCGCCGCCGTGGTGGTGGCTGCGGCTCTCTATTTCCTGCTCAAGAAGGCAGCCTCTGACACCGCGAAGGGTGTCAAGAGTCTCGCAACGGCGGCGGCGAATGCCACGGGGCTGCCGCAGGCCTTCGCCGCGATCGCGGACAGTTCCCCTGACCAGGCCGGCGCTACCTGGGCCAGCTGGTACGACCCCACCGCGCGCACCGTGTTTTTTTACTGGCTGACCTTTCCGGATGGCAGCTCGCACCTCATCGGGGCGGGCAGCGTCGGCAGCGACGCGACGTTCGATTACAACGGCACAGGCTATCGGATCGGCAACAGCAAGGCCGGCGACCTCCGCGCGTACACGTACGACCCCAATCTAGATTTCGGCGTGACGGGGGGCTGGTGATGGCTTTCGACGCAGCCGGCATCGGGGAGACGGTGAGCTCGGTCAAGGGCATCCTGGGCATGTTCTTCCCGGACAAGACCGAGTCCGAAAAGAATCAGCTCGCCGCCGCCTTCGCGATTATCAAGTCGCAGACCGATATCGACCAGGCAGAAGCCCAGTCGAGTGATCCGCTGCAGCACTGGCGCGGCGGGCTCGGTTGGGTCTGTGTCGCTGGCTACGCCTATAACTTCGTCCTTCAGCCGTTGTTGCATCCCTGGGTGCCTCAACTGTTGCCCCTGGATATCGGGCCGCTCGCCACGCTCACCCTGGGGATGTTGGGGCTCGGCGGCTTGCATGTAGCCGAGCGAGTCAAGGGCGCTGCGTAATCAACCGTTTTTCTATCACCAGTGAGGATCTGACCATGACCATGTTGAAATCTCTCTCCAAACACGTGAGCGTGCTCACGCTCGCTGCGGTGGCTGTCGTGCTCCTGGCAGTGTCAGTGCCGCCGATTCGCCTCGCGCACGCCTCGAGCGCCGCTAATCAGTTCGTCTGCCAGAAGCCGGTATATGCGCCGGGCGCCCTGACGACACTCACCCAGACGAGCACCACGGTCACCTGTCCGGGTGTGGTCCTGGGCGACATGTGTGACGGCGTCTCCTCGAGCGTCGATCCGGGCGCCGGCATCATCATCAGCTGCAACGTCAGTGCCGCGAACACCGTGCGCATTCAGGTGTTCAACTCCACGGCGGGTTCGCTGACGCCCCCCAGCGCCAGCTACACCGTGCTGATGCAGCCGAAGTACATTTCCCCGTAACAGGAGCCAGCTGCCATGCCCTCGGGATCCAAACTCGTCGCCGTTCTAACCATCGCAGCCGGAGTCGCCGCCGGCGTGATGTTCGCGATCGCGCTCCTGAAGGCACGTCCGAAAGCCGCCGGCGACGTCTCGGCGATTCCGCCCACCCCGGCCACCTCATCGAGCGTGCAGTCCCCTGCCTACGATGTGCTGACAGGGGTGGGTGGTTTGACTCCGCTGCAGGACCATCCGGATGTGACCGGGACCAGCATCGCACCCACCAACCCGCATTGAGGAACAGTCATGAATTGGATTGCCCAACAGTTTGAGGAGCTGAAAGCGCGCATCGAGGCGCACATTCCGGCGACCCACAAGGCACTGAACGATCTGGATACGCGCGTATCGGGCGCGGAGACCTACACGCAGAAATCCGTGGAGAGTCTCGAGGCCCGGGTCGCCGCGCTCGAGGCGCAGCGGGCCGCGCATTCGTGAGCCTCTGGAGTCAACTCGACTCCGCATTCGGGACGGCCGTCAGCGAGGCGAAGGCTGACGTCGGCGGCAGCCTGGATTCGGTGTTGGCGGGGATCGATATCCGCGTCAAGACCAACCTGGGGCCGGAATTTTCCCTGGGCGGCCTCGCGAAGCCGCCGGCGGACCCGTCGCAGCCGCCGCCGGCGCCATCGCCGACGGGGCTGCTCGACCTGGTCGGCGTGAAATTCTCCGCGCGCCTGGTCGATGCCTCGGGCAGCACGTTGACGCAGGTCGGCACCCCGCCGGCGACCAACCCGGTGCTGGTGGCCGTCTACGTGCTCGCGATCGCGGCCGGAGTCTTCTTCCTGGCGCGGGGCATCGCGGCGACGTTTCGATGATCGTGAGTGAGGAAGAGGGGCCGCTCACGCGGCGGCTGCGCAAGCTCGATCCCACCTGGTGGTGGCTGCGGGCGCATTTTCCGCTGCCCTCGTTGGCGACGATCGGTGGGGTACTCGCGACGGCAGCCCTGTGGATCTGGAGCCAGCGTGCGGACCTGCAGGACCTGAAGAAGCACGACCCGGCGCCGGCGCTTGCGCAGATCAGCACGCAACTCGAGGCGGTCCTGCAGACACAGGCGGCCATGAAGCAACAGCTGGCTGACTTCGGCCGCCGGATCGATGAGCAGGATCACAAGTGGGATCGCGTCGAGGAGGCGGCCGAGATCCGCATCCCGCGCAAACGTGGAGGTTTTCGATGATGAATCGGGATCTATTCTTGGTCGTGTATGCAGCCGTGTTGGGTTGGGTCGCTCACAGTTGGTGGCGCAACGAGCGGCGGAACATCGCGTGGGAGGCCGCGGAGAAAGCGCGCGAGCAAATCGAGTTCGCCGCGCAGCTGCATCAGCCGCCACCGCCGGCCCCGGCCGCCGGCGCGACGTAACGCCCATCGATCCAGTCGGCCTGCAGGTGCGTGCGCTCACGCGTCTGGTACGTGCGCACCTGGGCGTGCAGGAACGGAATCGAGCGGATCTCCCCGAACGTGAACTGCCAGCCCTCCGGGCTCACCAGGTACGGACCGCGCAGGATCCAGCCGCGCCAGGCGCCGGCGATCGGCCCGAGCTGGCCGTTCAAGGCCATGGCCACGAACGGCTCGAGCCAGCGCGGGTGCTTGCCGGTGCGTTTCCAGCGCCGGGCGGTGCTGAGGTGGACCCCGGTCAGGCGGGCGATCTGCTCAGCGGCAATGCCGTAGAGCAGATCCGTGCCCATGCGGGGTGTAGCGGCGCGGCGAACTGAGACTTTAGGCACCCCGATAGCTTACGCAGCTGCCGCCGCATCCAGGCTGCGAGTTGCGCATAATACATAGACAGTTGGTTTGACAATTCCTGGGTCAACACAACATCCAACTCGGTGGCCGTAGCTCCTCGAGGGGCTGCGAATAATCCCAGTGCCACGAGCAAAATGCTCGCGGCGTGGCTGCGGAACTTGACGGCGATCTCCTGCCAGATTTTTGCGTGATCTGGATCACGCTCTGCCTCGAGGCAGGCCAGCACGTAAGGCGGCTTCTCATCGAGCAGCTCCGCGATTCGTATCGCGTATCTCTTGTCGACCGTCGTGTGATTGGCCTTCCAGCTGTACACCGTGTTTTTGTGGACCTCCATCAGTGCGATCAGCCCATACCAGCTGAGGTCGTACTTCGCGCGGATGCGCTCTAGGAGGTCCTGGGAGGTTTCCAGCTTCATGGGGTGGCTCTGCGCAGGGGTGTGACCTGATCGACGCTATAACGAGCCCTCCGTGGCCACAAGGCCCGACCCCCTTGTGCAGTACTGACCCCCTCATGCATAGTGCCGGCCGGGGTGGTTCCCCACCCAGCTTCGTCGCAGGCCAGCAGGCTCCAGACAGGGCGCAGTCGGGGAATACCACATCCAGGGGAGCCGCCCCCTTCGCGGCCGCTCGAGTGGTATCGAGCTGATCTGGAGTAACACTCACCATGAACGCGACCTCCGTCGCACCCGCCCCGCAGCTCACTGCCGAGCAGTGGATCGAGCGCACAGCAAAGGCCCTCGAGCTGATGCGTCTCACCGACACGATCGGTGAGCTGCTCGAGAGTCCCCCTCAACGCCGGAACGAGCGGCTGATCGCGTGGTACCGCGCCCGGCGCGCGGTGCTGGCCTCAGAGCTGGATCTGCCGGCAATGGGGCTCCCCACACGGTGATCTCCCAGCCGGCACCCTCCGCCTCGATCCCGGCTAGGGTGCCGGCCTCCACCATCCGTGCCATCCGGCTCTTCCATCGCTGCTCTCCGGAGGGCATGGCGATGCTCTTTCAGCTCTCGCTCCGCACGATCTACCGCTGGGAATCGCGCGGAGTGAACCCTTCCAGTCTGCCGCTCGATCCCAAGGCGACGAAGGACGCGTCCTGGCGCCGCAACCTCCTGATTTGGATGCTCGAGCGCTACAAAGCGACGGGCGTCAGTGACACCCGAAAAAAACGAGGGGAATCCCCATGAAATCCCGCCTAACGCGCGGCGCCTTCTACAGCGTCACGTTCCTCGCCGGGTACACCGGCGCCTGGTACTTCACCACTCCGCTGGGCTGGTATTCCGCCGGTTGGTGGCCCTGGACGCCGCTCGCCGCCTGGTGGCCCTGGTGAACCGCTACTGGCATCTGATCGAGGCCTGCGGCGACGATCACGGAAAGCTCTCGGAGCTGGCCCTGCTCCTGACCGGGTGCAGGCTCGCCGATCTGCTGATCGAATCGGACGGCGATGAGGGTGCGCGTCGCGAGCACAAGCGGCAGTTCCAGGAGCGCGTGGCCGACACGCGCATCGCCCTCAACGAGATCGCCTGGCGGATTCAGCGGACGAGCGTCCCATGAACGTCGCCGCCCGCAGCGTCGACTACGTCGCGCGGCTGGCTGAGGCCTGGGACGGTGCCGGCCGGAATGTGCTGTCACCGCCTTTCGAGCACCGCGCGCTCGTCGCTCTGGCCGGCATGCGTCCCGAGATCGCGGGTCTGCCGTGGCGGCATCTGAAGCCCGAGGAGCGGTCAGCGCTCTTGTATGCCGCGCGCCGGGTCGTAGACATGGCTCGCGTGTGCGCGTGGGTGTTTGGTGAAGGGGGCTCTGGCTCATGAGGCTTTTCCACGACATCGTGTTGGGTATGGCCGGCACCCTCGCAATTGGTCTCGCGGGATCGGCGTTCGATCTGCCTGGGCCCTTGAGTGCACTCGTAGGGCTCGCCTGGGGCTACTACATCTCGGGTCGCATACTCCGATGAGCACACCGATCTGGGATGAAGGCAAGGTGGCGGCCTGTTGGTGCGCCACGAAGTGCGACAGATGCGACGCGCGACGCCGCTGCGTCCAACTCTGTACCGTCGCGTTCGGAGAGCCCTGGCACACAATCAATCTCTGCGTGGAGTGCTGGATCCAGCTTATTGACGATGTTGCAACGACAGTGGATGTTGTGAGCCGGGAGCAAGGTTGACCGGCGCCCCCGAATCCCTCGCCATAGATCCGGCCGCCCTCACGGCCGACGAGATCGAGCAGCTCGCGCTCGCCGCGGTGCCGGAATTGCCGAGCGCCGCCCCCTCAGACTCCATGGATGTTGGGATCGGTCAGGAGGGGGCGGCGCGACGGGAGCCGCTCGACATCCAACGCGAGCGGCGCGAGTACTACCGAGGCCTGCAGGTGGAGGAGAGCACCCAGCTCGGCGCGATCTTCCGCAACCAGGCGAGCGGCGGAGTTGAGTCCTACGCGCACTGGGCACCCACCGCGCTCGAGGCGCATGAGCAGCTCGAGCTGGCTCTACCGGGCCTGTCTCTGCGCCACGCGATCCGGAAGGCCTTGGCCGATGCGCTCGAGCAGCGCGTGCTGCCGCTGTTGAACGCGAAGTGGGTCCACAACTACATCCATCGATTGCGCTGCGCTCGTTGGCACGGCATGTGGGGATACAGTATTGCGAAAGGAAAATCGGTCGTGTTCTGGGACGATAAAGCGGGCCTTTCTCGCCTTTGTCCGGACGATGCTCGTGAGGAGGCTCAGCGGCTCTCTCGTCGGGTGTTGGACCCGCTCGAAGCGCTGCAGGCGAGTGGCCACGCGCTTCACTATTGCGTGTTCACCACTCCCAACGCCGCTGCCGGTGGACTGCGGAAAGAGATGGTCTCGATCTGCAAACGCTTTCGCCGGCTCATCCTGAAGTCGGGCGAGTTTCCCCAGATCAAGGGCGCGCTGTGCGTGTTGGAAGCGCCCCTCGGTGCTGCGCGCGATTGGAACGTGCACCTGAACGTCATCCTCGTCGTGGACGGGTACCTCGACTACGGTGAGCTGCGCCGCAAGTGGTACTACGACCTGGGCGGTGCTCGGAAGCTGGCGGTCGGCCCAGGTGTGGTCAAGGGCGCGCTCACGGAGCTGATCAAGTACGCGGTGGCGGCCACAGTCGCCAAATCAGCCGAGAAAGCGGCTGCGGAGGAGGGGGCGGCCGCCGGAAATAGAAAGCCTCCTCCTCCGATGTTGGAATGGACCGGCGAGGAGCTGCTCGAGTGGCTGCGTGCGATGCGCGGGTTCCGCCGCACACGCACCTACGGGTGTTTGTTCAGGCTCCCCAAGCCGAAGGCCGAGGACCTGGGCCAGGTCATCTGGCTGGGCCCGATCTCGCACGACGGCAGCGACTACCGGGTGAGCTCGGCTCTTCTTAACTCGATAACGGAGGATAAGTCGACGGGGCTCAAGGGTCCGGCGGCCTACATCGCGATGCTCCGAGGCCTCGCGCTGCCCGGTTTGCGCGGTGCAGGCTCACTCGGAGATCAGATTCCGCGTGACGCGCTCCACAGATCCATCGAACAGCTCCAGAAAATGTGAAATCGAGCACTGCTTGAGGCCCCGGCATGGGCTGTAGCCTCCGGCCCCGTGCCCAACCTGATCCAAACGTGCCGCGAGCTGCGATCCGACCTGCAGCAGTTCTGCAAATCCCCTCTGCTGATCCTCAACCCGCGCGGTCGCGTCGCTGTGTGCCGCACGCAGATCCTGCTGACCGAGATTGAGGACCTGGCTGACCGCGTCACACTGCTCGAGATCGCCCAGGCCTCGAGCACGGAGAAAGCCTCCACGTGAAGCGCGCCAAAAATTCCCCGATCGGCGAAGTGCAGTGCCCATATAAGGGTTGCACCGAAGCCCGCTGCAAGGTCTTCAAGTTCCGGCCCCGCACCGAGGGACACAAATCGGTGTTTTCCGGAAAGCACTACGCAGAGTGTCCGGTCCACGGCCGGATCGGTTCGGACGGCAGCGCGGCGATCAACAACTACATTCTGGAGCAGGGCACGATATGGGGCGCAAATCGACCGGCCGCCGCTCCGGAGCCAGGTCCGGAAAAACCCGCAAAAAATCCGCCCGGAGCGCCCGCGAGCGCTCCGGCCCCGAGCCGGAAAAGTCCGGCTCAATCCCAGTCGCCGAAGCCGGAGCTCACGCGCTCGAGCTGGCGCCCGCTGATCGACTGACTCCGGAGAATTCCGCCATGGATCTAGACCCCGCGCCGGAGCTGTCGCCGGAAGCCGTGAACCTGCAGCTCGAAGCCGATGCGGCGATCGCCGGCGCCGAGCCGGAGGCACTCACCGACACCGGACTGCCGCCGCCGGAGCCGGTCGACGCGGCCAAGAGCTTTCGCGAGGCGCTGCACCTGCCGACGATGTTCGTCCAGCACGCGGTGCTGCCACAGTGGGGCATCACGGACGAGTTTCGGCAGGAGTGGACCGCAGCGACGGCCGAGTGCCTGGCGCAGCTCTTTCCGGACGGCATGGGCGGAAAATACGCCTGTTGGTTCCGGCTCCTGGCCTGCAGTAGCGTGATTGTCGCGACCGGCATCGCAAAGAACGACGGCAAGCTCCCCGGCCTCGGACCGAAGAAGGAAGAGCCCTCAGCGCTCGAGCATGGCAGCGCGACGCCGGCGTGATGGGCTGTTGGTACTGGTGACCGGCTCGCGCGGCTCGGGCAAGTCCGGATGGTCGCGCCAGCAGGTGGGGCACCGGCCACGGCTCCTGGTCTGGGATGCAATGAAGGAGTGGTCTCGCGACGGCATCGTGCAGCCGGTGCGAAGTTTGAAAGAGCTGCACCGGCTGATCATCCTCGACCTCCATCACCCTGGCGAATTCCGCTACGGCTACACCGGCCCGGTCACGCGCAAAGCGTTTGTGACCTTCTGCAAGCTCGCAACCGTGTTCATGAAGGCGGAGCCGGAGGGCTGCGTCGTGATCGAGGAGCTCGCCGACGTCACCAATGTCGGCAAGGCGCCGGAAGGGTGGGGCGAGATGGTGCGCGAAGGCCGCCACTACAGCGGCGACATCTACGCGCTGACGCAGCGCCCCACAGAGTCGGATAAAACCGTCGCCGGCAACTGCGACATTATCCACGCCGGCCGCCAGTCCTTCCCAGGCGACCGCAAGACCATGGCCGAGTATCTCAGCGTGCCGGTCAAACAGGTGGACACGCTAGAAAATCTGCACTGGATCGAGCGGGATATGCGCGACGGCCGCGTCAGCTGCGGTGTGCTGACCTTCTCGGGATCGCGCCGCAAAAAGTGACCGGCATCACGTGTTGAGTTAGGTGGGTCCGGACCCGGTCCGGTCCTGTCTTCCGGTCCTCTCCGGGACGGGCTAGCGTCCTCAGCGTTTTTGCACTCCCATCCACGCTCGAGGTAACGCACTCATGAAGTCCTACGTCATCACGGCGGTTGTCGCCGTTGTCGCCGTCGCTCTGATCTACCGCATCCCGGCGGCGAAAGCCGTTGTGTTCGGCGCCTGAGCCGGCTCCACCCCCGCCCACCTACTAGGACTGAACGCACAATGGCGCATTCCGTGGGTGGTGGTCGGGCAATCCTGTAACACCGCACGGAGTTTGCGCCCCCATGTCACGAATCGATGTCCGCATGCCCAATGGTGAGGGCATCGGCGCCAACCAGACAGCGACCTTCAAGCTGCCGATCGGCCGCCGATTTCACCAACTCGCATTCCAGTTCGCCACGACGGGTGGCAACGCATTTTCCTACGCCAACCTGAAGGAAATACGTCTCTTCCTCAACGGCTCGGTGTTCCACCGCTATCAAGGCGCCACGCGCGAAGCGATCAACCGATTCGACGGCCGCTCGCCCTCGATGATCGACCAATCGACGTTCACGCTGATCGTCCCGTTCACCCGCTACAAGCTCAACACGCTCGCCGGCGAGGAAGAGACCAGCGTCAATACAGGCTCCGCGGACCCGAAAACCGGTCAGCAGATCACGAGCTTCTACGCGGAAGTAGATATCGACAACACGGTGGTCGGCTCCATCTCGTGCATCTTGAATGCGCTCCAGTCCGAGGCGCTGCCCGGTGGTCCGGGGACGCTCATGTACACGCTGCCGTTTACGCGCGGCGTGACCGGCGCCGGCGACTTCGAGATTTCGGATCTGCCTCGAGGGGCGGCCCAGTCGCTTGCGCTCAATCGCAGCTTCTTCTCCGCCCAGGGCGCCGCCAACATCACGCGCGCCATTGTGCAGCGTAACCAGTACGTCGTGTTTGATCGCACCTCGCAGTACAACGCGCGCATTCAGAACGACGGCTGGCGGGTGCCGCAGGTCGGCTGGTACGTGATCGACAAGACGGAGGATGCCGTGGGCGGCGATCCGATCGACCTCGTGGGCGCGGCGGATTTCCGCTACCGACTCACGCTGGACAACGCGGCCACTCTGCTGGTGCAGCAGGAATACCTCGGCACGCTGGCGAGCTAACGAGGCGTCAGGCGGGGCGCACGGATGCGCCTCGACTTCGCTGCAGGA
>Ga0210410_10004588_pt1 | contig 12102 bp, 7 predicted proteins | sample IncBWC4MmetaG_FD_161058 | JGI IMG/M metagenome (GOLD analysis project Ga0210410, IMG submission 161058) | Forest soil microbial communities from Barre Woods Harvard Forest LTER site, Petersham, Massachusetts, United States - Inc-BW-C-4-M | ecosystem: Environmental > Terrestrial > Soil >... | reverse complement strand
AGCGTGTCTGATTTATTTCTATGTCGCCAACAATCTGCGAACCCGGCAAGATGTTTTGCTTGTTGTGGCGCTGCTGCTGGGCGGGTGTCTGCTGGAGAGCGCTGTCATCATCGTCATGAAGTTTACGGTGTCAGCGTCGACGACTTGGGACTATCCAATACACATCATCGCCGAGAACCTCGCTGGAGATGGCCGCATGCGAATCGGCGGCACGATTGGAGTGCCCAATGTGGCGGGTGCATACCTCAGCGTGATGCTCGCCACCGCCGCGGGCGTGCTATTTGCGGACCTGGGAAGGACGTACAAATGGGGGGCAGTGGCGGTTCTTGGTCTAGGTGGCGTCGCATTGATTTTCACGTACTCGCGAGGAGCATGGATCGCCTTGGTTTTTGCGATCAGCGTGCTTTGCTTTGTTGTGTGGCGTGAGCGGGGGATTTCCCTGAAGGCCCCCGTCTTGATCCTGGCGGTCCTAGCCCTGCTGTATGTGCCGTTTGGCAGCTCCATTTCGGCTCGGCTGTTCGGGGACGACCAAGGGTCTGCGAATTCCCGGATTCCGTTGGACAAACTGGCTTTTAGGATGATCGGGGATAACCCACTGTTGGGAGTGGGAGCAAACAATTTTACGGTGGCTATGGACCAGTACGCGACGTCTGAGTTTCGCCGCGAGTGGCTGTGGGCCGTTCACAACAAATATCTGCTGATCCTGGCCGAGACAGGCGTGGGAGGCTTGCTGGCATACCTGGCATTTCTGTTCAGCACTCTGCGGCGCGGCTGGCAATGCTGGAGATTCGGTGATTCTCAATTCTCTCCTCTTGCACTCGGTTTCGTGGCGGGCATTTTGGGTCATATGGTGCACCAGAGCGTCGATTTATTCCGCGACCGGCCTCTTCAACAATTGGTCTGGTTGACCGCCGGCCTCCTGGTAGCGATGCATAGGATTTGTGCGGCTGAACAGCCGCGCGAACTTGCTCCCGGTATCGCGTGAAAACTTTTCCAGAATCCAATGGCCTTACTGCACTCCGTCAGCAGTAGAGGCCGCCGGAACGATGGAATTCACAGACAAACCTGAGGACGACAAGTCTCGAGAAATAGGCGCTGAACAAAGTCTATGTGTGGAATAGCAGGCATCATCGACCCGGCGATGACACGCGGAGAAATACGGCGCACCCTCGAGCGCATGGCCGATGCGATTTGGCATCGCGGACCCGATGAAGGCGGGTTTTTTGTTCATGATGGTGTTGGTCTGGCGATCAGACGCCTAAGCATTATTGATGTTGGCGGCGGTCACCAGCCTGTCGCCAGCGAAGATGGCCAGGTTCAAGTTGTTCTGAATGGCGAGATTTATAACTATCTCGAGTTGCGCTCGGAGCTGAGCGCGCGCGGGCATGTCTTCCGCACCTCCTCAGACACCGAAGTCATCGCTCATTTATACGAGGAAAGAGGCGCTGACTGTTTGACCGGACTGCGAGGCATGTTCGGTGTGGCGGTGTGGGCGCGGCGGACGCGGCGTCTGCTCCTCGGACGCGACCGCTTGGGCAAGAAACCTCTCTTTTATGCTCAACAAGGCAGTCGATTGGTATTCGGCTCGGAGATCAAGGCCATTCTTGCCGCTGTCCCAGAGTTGGCTGAACCGGACCCGCAAGCGATCGTCCCTTACTTTCGACAGGGGTTCATTTCCGAGCCGGGGACAATGTTCCGGGGGATCCGGAAGCTGCCTGCGGCGCACTGGCTCACCTTTCAAAATGGTGAGACCACGATTGCGCGGTATTGGCAACTGAAATTCGAGGAGGGTGAAGGCGCAGATCGGCCGCCTGAGGAGTTGGTGGAAGAATTGGACTCGCTCCTTGAGGAGAGTGTCCGCATCCGACTAATGAGTGAGGTGCCCCTGGGGGTATTTCTCAGCGGTGGGCTGGATTCCAGCGCGGTGGTCGCGTACGCACACAAAGCTGGTCTGCGGCCGCTCAAGACGTTCACGGTCGGTTTTGATAGGCCGGAGTGGGACGAATCCCGCGATGCACAAACCGTCGCGGACCATTTTCAGACGGACCATTACGTACTGCATCTGAGAGAGGACGACCTTAAGGCGCATTTACCCGAAACAGTGTTGAGCCTGGTGCACCATTTTGATGAACCGTTCGGAGACTCTTCGTCGCTTCCCACGTACTACGTGTCCAAGCTGGCACGCGAGCATGTGACAGTGATTCTTAGTGGCGATGGAGGCGATGAACTTTTCCTGGGTTACACCAGTTACCAAGGCATTCGATTTTCTGAATACTACCAGCGCCTGCCACCGTGGCTAAAACGCCGATTTCTGCCTGCGCTAGCGCGTGCGGGAGCAGCTTGCCTGCCAGCCGGTCGAAAATACGGAGCTTTGCGGGCAGTGAAGGTACTCGAGGACAGCCTGCTGCCGTTCGAACAGATGTATGTCAGCAAAGGTGCTCTCTGCAGCGAGGTGTTACTGAAGGATCTTTTCACGAAGGAATTCTCGGAGCAGGCTTCCCAGTTCTGGGCTCCAGAGCATCCAGAAGATATCACCGCGATGATGCATTCCCATATGTCGCCATTGCACAAGGCTAGTTATGTCGACATACGTCACCGGTTATTGGAGGACATGCTCGTGAAAGTGGACCGGATGAGCATGGCCCATTCTTTGGAGGTCCGCTCGCCCTTGCTCGATCATCGCCTAGTGGAGTTCGCAGCGAGTCTGCCCACACGGCTGAAGTTGCGAGGATGGGAAACAAAAGCCATCTTGCGCGATACGGTGCGCCGTTACTTGCCGGCCGCCACACTGCGCAAGCGCAAACAAGGATTCAGCGTACCTCTCCGAGAATGGTTCCGCGGAAGTTTGCATGAGATGGTTTACGATTACCTTACCCCTGCGAACGGCCACTTGCCTTTTGGCGTGTTTAATCATGCGACCGTCAGCCGATTAATTGCGGAGCATTACAAGGGGGAACGAGACCATTCTTCCGTGCTCTGGCTGCTCTTGAACTATGCTGCCTGGAACAGCGTTTACGGCCACACAAGAACACCGCAAGCGTGGCGGCACCCCATTGGTGAGACAAGAGTTGGACATCGCATGGCTGAAGTTCTCTAACTCGGACAACTGAATCAAACTGGACATACGGGCTGGCACCCTGCCGTGCCTAAAACTCTCTATGAAAATTCTGGTCGCCACATCGATCTATCCCACGAGTGAGAATCCCGCCAGGGGGACGTTCGTCCGAACCCAAGTTGAATACTTGAAGCGTGCTGGAGTTGAAGTTGAACTGCTGATTGTGGGGGAGCGCTCGCGAAAGTTGATGTATCCCAAAGCTGCTTTGGAATTGTGCCGCCGGCTGGCGGACAGCTCGATTGATTTGGTGCATGCGCACTACAGCTATGTAGGGATCGTTGCTCGCACGCAGTGGAAAGTGCCCGTGGTCGTTAGTTATTGCGGCGATGACCTCCTAGGCACGATGAATGCGCGCGGAAGGCAGACATTGTTTGGCAGGATGGCAGTCATTGCCGGACGCCAGCTGAGCAGACAAGTTGATGGCGTCATTGTGAAGAGCAAAAGTATGGCGATGACTCTTGGGAGAAAAAAAGGCGTCTACGTCATCCCCCATGAAATAGACCTGGAACTCTTTCAGCCCCTTGACCGGGAAGAGGCCCGAAAACTGCTGGGCTTGGATCTCCGGAAAAAGTATCTGTTGTTCGCCGCTAGCCCGGACATTCCCGTCAAACGTTTCCCCTTGGCAAAAGGCGTTGCAGATCACATGAACAGGCAAGATCCGACGATCGAACTATTGGTCGTTTACAAAGAAGCACAAGAGCGCTTGCCCCTATTCATGAGCGCGTGCGATGCCCTGGTGTTTACGTCGTATCAGGAGGGATCACCTAACGTCGTAAAGCAGGCGATGGCTTGCAATTTGCCCATCGTGTCGACCGATGTGGGCGACGTGCGGGAAATCATCGGCAAAACCGAAGGGTGTTACCTCTGCGAACCGGAGGTTGAGGATTTCGCGAGACATCTCTCCAGCATCTTGCGTCATCGCGAGAGGACGAGCGGACGGGGACAGGTGCAACATCTGGCTGGACCCGCAGTAGCACAGCGAATTATTGAAGTCTACGAGCAAGTGTTGAGAAACCGCAGAAGGCATGAAGCGCAGCGAACGCTGGCCAACCTTTTCTTTGCCCGCAAGTAAGCTCAATTCAGCGAGGACGAAACCCAACCATGTGCGGTATCTGCGGGATCCACGAATATAAAACCCACAAGCCTGTGGACCAACAGGTGCTGGCCGATATGCTTCAGGTCTTGCATCACCGGGGGCCGGATGATTCCGGTGTGTTTTTTGACAAAGAAATTGCGCTGGGAATGCGGCGCTTGAGCATCATCGATCTGAATGGAGGGAAGCAGCCGATCTGCAACGAAGACGGGAGCATCACCACCGTTTTCAACGGCGAGATTTATAACTATCAATCTCTTCAAGAAGAGCTGGAAGGCCGGGGACACAGACTTGCGACGGCAAGCGACACGGAAGTCATCGTACATTTGTATGAAGATTTCGGCGAGGAGTGTGTCCAGCATCTGCGTGGAATGTTTGGTTTTGCCGTCTGGGACGCGCGCAAGCGGCGGCTCCTGCTGGCGCGCGACCGCCTGGGAATCAAACCTCTGTATTACACTCAGGCGGGCTGTCGGTTGATTTTCGGTTCCGAAATCAAGGCAATTCTCCAGCATCCCTCCGTTCAGGTTGGCCTTAACCTCGAGGCCCTGAACAATTTCCTCTCGTTGAAGTATGTGCCGGCACCGCAAACCATGTTTGAAGGCATCAGCGCACTGCCGCCGGGATGCCTGCTCCTCTGCGATGCGAATGGGATCCAAATCCGCCGCTATTGGGATTTGTCCTTCGCAAATCATCACAACGGGCACGTCCGGGAGGAAGCCTATGCAGAACAACTGGAAGCCCTGCTCCGAGAATCCGTCAAATTACACCTGAAAAGCGATGTTCCCTTCGGAGCATTTCTGAGCGGCGGAGTCGACTCCAGCACGATCGTCGCACTGATGAGCCAGTTCCTGAGCGAACCTGTAAAGACATACTCGGTTGGATTTGAAGGACACGGCGAGAAATTTAGTGAGTTGCCCTATGCGCGCCTAGTCGCGAAGAAATTTCGGACCGACCATCACGAAGTATTTATCCGCGCCTCGTACCTGGAGGACCTGGCCCAGAAAGTAGCGTGGCATCTGGATCAGCCGTTGGCCGAGCATGCGACATTGGCCAATTATATGGTCGCTGAGTTGGCTTCGCGCGACGTAAAGATGGTGCTGACCGGGGAAGGCGGAGACGAACTGTTCGCGGGCTACGCGCGGTACTCAGGTGAGAGGCTCTCGCCGTTTTTCCAACGGATTCCAAAGGCCGCTAAGTCGCTGGCGCTGGCTGCCGGTTCGCATCTTCCTGGCCTGCGCCGGCAAAAACTGGCCCTGTACGCGTTGAGTCAGCCTGAGGAGGCCGCTCGATTCGTCAACTGGTTTCCACTCTTCAATTCGGAGATGAAGCAGGCCCTGCTTTCCGAGGATCTGAAGGATTCGTTGAGCGGCTACGACGCGGATTTCGTGTTTGAACAACACCTAGCGCGCACCGATGCCAGCGAGCCTCTGAACCGCATGCTGTACGTGGACACGAAACTCTGGCTGCCGGATCTGCTCTTGGCAAGGGGAGACAAGATGAGCATGGCGGTGTCGCTGGAAGCTCGCGTGCCGCTGCTGGACCACAAACTCGTGGAGTTCGCCGCCACTCTTCCACAGAACCTGAAGGTGAGGGGGCTGATGCGCAAATATCTTTTGAAAAGGGTGAGCCGGCGCTGGTTGCCAACAGAAATCATTGATCGGAAAAAGCAGGGATTTCCCATGCCTTCGTCCCTTTGGTTTCGGAAAGAGGCGCGATCTTTCATGCGAGACGTTCTTTCCCCTTCAGCTTTGAGGCGCCGCGGGCTCTTCGACCCCAACTTCGTCGGGAAATTGATCGAACAACACGAGAGCGGTTTCGCTGATCACGGAACGTTATTGTGGGGACTGATGAGCGTAGAGCTTTGGCAACGCGTTTTTATGGATTCTCGAGTGCGAGCCCGGCATGTGGCCGGAGCTTTGGCTCAGGCCGTATGAGGGGGCAGCCTAGATTTAAAGACCGGGAAAGGAGAGCAATGAACACACCAGCCACCAATCGAATCCTCATGTTGTTGGAGAACTTGCCTTTTCCCCAGGACCTGCGAGTCAGTAGGGAAGCCTATGCGTTACATGCAGCGGGTTATCGTGTGACTGTGATCTGTCCGGTTGACAAGGGGCAACCCTTTCGCGAAACCGTGGACGGCGTGCGGGTGTTCCGCTATCCGGCGCCGCCGGCTGTGAACGGTTTCTTGGGATATCTCTGGGAATACAGCTATTCCATGCTGGCCAGTTTCCTCTTATCGGTGCTGGTTTTCTTTGACGAGGGATTTGATGTTATTCACGCGCACAATCCGCCGGACACATTTGTGTTTATCGCCATGCTCTACAAGCTGTTTGGCAAACGTTTTGTTTATGACCATCACGACCTGGCCCCGGAAATGTATCAGGCCAAATTCGCAGGGGGAGGGAGCCCGATGGTTTATCGCGCGCTGGTCTGGCTGGAGAAGCTGACCTGCCGCGTCGCCGATCACGTCATCGTAACGAATGAATCGTACAAGCGGGTGGCCATGGATCGCGGCCGCGTGCCGGAATCGCGCATCACCATCGTTCGCAACGGGATCGAGTTGAGCCGTCTGGATGGCGCGTTCAATCCTGATCGCCGTTTACGAGACATGGGAAAGACGATCATAGGATACGTGGGCGTGATGGCCACGCAAGACGGAGTGGACTACCTTTTGCGCGCTCTTCATCACCTCATCCACGGGTTGGGCCGGACTGATTTTCATTGCGTCCTCATTGGCGGCGGAGATGCCTGGAAAAAACTAAAGGCGCAAGCGCACAAGCTCAGCCTTGAGGACCACGTGGAGTTCATGGGGTGCATCTTTGGTGAGGAACTCCGACGCTATCTCTCGGCCGCGGATATTTGCGTGGAGTCAGCGCCGTCAAGCCCGTACAGCGATCGCTCGACCATTTTCAAAATCATGGAGTATATGTCCCTCGGGAAGCCCATCGTCGCGTTTGATTTGCCGGAGCACCGTTTCACTGCACAAAAGGCGGCAGTCTACGTGACTCCTAACGACGAACGCGCGTTTGCCCAAGCCTTGGCCGACCTCATGGGCGATTCGCGGCGCAGGGTGGCCCTCGGCGTATTTGGGAGCTGGCGCATAAAGACAGAATTGGCCTGGGATTATTCTGTTCCCCACCTTCTCGATGCTTACCGGCTGGTCCTTCCTGCTGCCGCGCACTTACAACGCCGGGTTACACAAGATGCAGAGATTAAAGTTCAGTCGCAATCTTCGCCCCTCTCGCAAACGGTGAGCTACAAAGCGGGCGATTAGAAATAAAACCTGCAAGAAAATCTCACTGGCGGTGTTTTGCCGTAGCGTTCTGCTTGGCCAGAGAATTCCTATTGTCGGAGGTAAACAGGTTTGAACATTGTCTGTGTGGATCCTCGTACCGATCCGTTGTGGTGCAGGCTAGTCAGCCAGACTTCTAGCAGTGTCTTTCACTCTCCGAGTTGGATCCGTGTGCTGTCCGATACCTATGGATGGGAACCGAGCGCGTATCTGGCCCTTGACGAGCGCGGTGAGCCGAAAGCTGGCTTTCCATTTTTCCGCATCTCGGACATTAGGGGAGAACGGATCGTGGCCCTGCCTTTTTCGGATTATTGCGATCCGATGGTCGAGGACGCGAACACCTGGCGCCTCCTGATTGATGGTCTATTGCCCGAGCATCGTCCCATCAACCTACGTTGTTTACACAACAACCTGCCGCTTGCGGACGAGCGGTTCTCGCTCGCGAAGCAAGCCAAGTGGCATCGCTTGGATGTGCGACCGGAACTGGGCGCGCTCTGGGACGGAATGCATGATTCGACGCACCGCGCCATCCGGAAGTCTCAGCGCGAGGGGTTAGTCGTTCGAATGGCCCAATCGGAGGAGGAGCTGCGGATATTTTTTGAAATGCATCTGAAAGTAAGGAAATATAAGTACGGCCTGCTCGCGCAGCCTTATAGCTTCTTCCAGAATATCTGGCGCCAGTTTGTGGAAGCAAACAACGGCTTTCTTCTCCTGGCTCTCTCCGACAACAAAATCGTTGCCGGAGATTTCTTTCTGGTGTGGAAGGACACGCTGTATTACAAATTCAATGCCTCTCTTCCCGACGATCTTTCGCACCGTCCCAACGATCTGCTGATCTGGGAAGGAATCCAGCACGCCAAAGCACGCGGTCTCTCGTTTCTGGATTTTGGTTTGAGCGACATTGATCAGGAAGGTCTGATCCGCTACAAACGCAAGTTTGGCTGCGAGGAGAAGACCATTGCCTTTCTGCGGCATGAGCCAAATGGAGGGCCAACCACGGCCGAGAAGGAATTGCGAGAACTCCTCGGCAAGCTGACAAACCGCTTCACCGACAAAATGGTCCCCGATCTCGTGACCGAGAAGGCGGGTGAAGATCTGTATCGGTTGTTCTCATAAGACGCTTTCACAATCCGCGTAGACGGGCCGGCGCGAACGAGATCAGTGGTGATCGCCGGATTGATAAGCTCCCAGATCGATCGGATCACCGGGCTTGCGATGGTGCCCGTTGATGTCAGCGTAGATGTACTTCTTCAGGTCGGTGACGATTGCTTGTGGCAAGTTCGGCAGAGTAGCCGGATCGATGCCCTTGGCAATCGCTGGGCTGGAAGTTCCCAAGCTAAGCCCGTTGCCAAGCCGAAGAGGGGGCAAGACCGTTGCGTACTGGGCCGGAAGCGCAGGATCAAAAACCGGCGGACTAAGAAACAACGGATCCGCTTGAAGAAGTTGTGAAGGCTCAGAGTACATGAAATTGCTGGCTGGTCCGAAGTACAAGTTCGAGTAGTAGAAAATGTTCGAATTAGAATTTTGTTGCTCGTAGGCTGGGTGAGTATTGCTCCATGCCACGGCAATGTTGTTGATGAAATACCCGTCATGAGAGTCGTTTGTTTCGATGGAGCCCGCGTTTTTCAAGCTGGGGTCCAGATTGTTTTCGTAGCAGGTATTGTTCACGACCCAGAAGTTACTCACCACGTAGGCCACGATGCACCTGCCGCCATTGCCGTAGACGACGTTGTTGAGAACGAGCGCAGGAGGGGTGTTGGCAGTGGAGGGATCGTAGGAGCCGGAGCTGAGATCAAGAATGATCCCATTTCCATCCGTGTGATGGTTTGAGCCGTCGTATTCCCCGGCAATGATGTTGTTGGAGATGATGTTATGAAAGCCGGAGTGGTTGTCAAACCACTGATTGCTGTTGAAGGAAATCCCGCTGGTCCAGCCATACTCGCCAGGTACGGCCGTGGTCGAAGGCATGTATCCGTTGTGATAGATGAGGTTGTGGTCGGCGGTGAGGTAATCGCAGTTGATGGAGGCGATGCCGGAGCCTCCGGTGTTAGAAATGGAGTTGTTGATAAAGTGAATGTGGTGAGAGCCACGGCAGAAGAAGCCGTCGGCGGCATTACCTCGGCCATCCAAGTTAAGGCCGCGGAATTCGAGATAGGCAGGTTTGGAAGGAAAGCTGCCACCGCCAATTTGGAACATCGCAGAAGCGTCAGCGACGCCAGTCCAGATGAAGTTGACAGGACCGTCGCCATAATCTTTGTAAACGATCCAAGAAGACGGCGTACCGCTGGATGGAGGCCTAAAAGAGGAGATCAAGGGATAGGCACCACCGAGCAGACATACGACGGAGCCGGGCCGGGAGGCAGCGGCGGCACCGGAGAAGGATTTAGGGGCTGAAGAACTCGCACCGGAATTGGCGTCGTTTCCGGAAGAGGAGGCAAAGAGAGTGCAGTTCGCAGCTGAAGATTCGCGATTCACGACGGTCGCGCCATGGAAATGCCTCACGACATAAACCAGTAGCAGCAGGAAGACGGCAATACCTAGCGACGTCCAGAAAATGCTCTTCGAACTCGGACGCCCGGTAATTATTCGATCGCGATGTGCTGGATTCCAAGACATGGCAGGGTTTCGCGTCGTTTCAGCGGATTTGCCGCTCAGGCGCTCACCAAACCCTTCCGGCAATGTATCTCCACTAAGAAGGTCATAATTCATGTTGCGAAAGACCGGCAAGGCCCTGCAATCCGGTAGATTCCTGAATTCGCCGGTCGGAAACTCCTCATCGAGAGCCTTTCGATGTCATTGAACTTGCGCAAAGCGGGCGGCAACGCCCTCTCCATCCTGACTAGCGACGCGATGAACCGCGTAACCAGTTTTGTTTTGTACGCACTGGTTGCCCGGCATCTTGGCACCCACGAGTTCGGCCAGCTTTCCCTGGCTCTTACCCTCTTTTACATCTTTCAAGTGCTCGCTGTCGCCGGTTTGAAGACGCTCACGATTCGCCAGGTCACAAAAGATCATAGCCAGACGAGGCGGTACTTCATCAACGGTTGCGCAACCGTTGCATTCTCTTCTTTTTCTTCCCTCGTGGCGCTGTTCGGGTTCGTTGGATTAATGCATTACCCCGCGGACACGACCTTGGTCATCCTGCTTATGTCCCTGGGCTTGTTTCCTTATGCAATTTCGGCGATTTGCGAGGGCATATTCCAAGCTTGGGAACAGATGCACCTCATTCCGTACGTCAATGTGCCCGTGAATATCGCGAAGGTCGGCTGCGCATTTTTTCTCTTGACGAGAAGAAGTGGATTGTATGTGGTGGTCCTAGTTCTGCTGTTCTCCCTCCTAACTGCTGCCCTCCTCGAGGTCTGCATCATTCTCCGAAGATTTCCCGCGCAGCCGGCGTCTGTGGACCCTCAGTTTTGCCTCGCCATGTTTCGATCTGCGGTTACATTCCTGGGTATTGATGGCACGATCGCCCTGATGAGCAGTCTGAATGTTCTGCTTCTTTCCAAGCTGGCGACGGAAACGGAAGTCGGCCTTTACAGCGCGGCGACGCAGTTGATGGTGCCCCTTTTGCTTGTCTACCAGAGCATCGGCCAGAGCGTATTTCCACTCATGTGCCGAAGAGTGGAGCCCGGTTTTCAAACATTGAAGCGAATCTCGGAGCAAGTCATCGAAATATTGCTGATCTTGGCGCTCCCCGCCGTGGCTGGGCTCTACTTCCTGGGGGATTGGGCTCTCTCCATCCTATACAAGAATCCGGCGTTTCAGCAGGCGCTCCCCGCGTTGCGAATTGTCGCATGGGTTCTGATTTCGCAAGTATTCACCAGCGTTCTGGGTCAAGTGCTGGTGGCCAGCCATCGAGAGAGAGTTACTTTGAGAATCGTCGCCGTAGATACACTTTTCAATCTCCTGATCGGCTGGCCGTTGATTAGCTTCTTTGGCTTGCGCGGCGCAGCGATCGCGTTGCTGCTAACGAGATTGGTAGATTGCTGCCAGCACTACATCCCTGTCGCGCGTCTATTCTCGGGGATCCCCCTCGCTAGGATCATCTGGAAACCGAGCGTTGCGGGGGTTTGTATGACTGCATATTTCCTTCTTCCCTTGAGTCAGGCAGGGATTCTAAGAGGCGTTTCCGCGGCGACGGTTTACGGTGCTACGTTGATTGCCTTGACCATCTGGGCCTCCGGGGGCCTTCGTGAATTCAAAAACAAGTATCTTTTTCCCCTGACGGAATAGCCCCTTGAGCAGATTCCGAAGAGGTTTGACGTGATGGAATTGTCTGTCGTGTTGATCGCCAAGAATCAGGCTTGGAATATCGCCCGTGTCATCGAATCAATCCTCCAAGCAACCGCCGCTATCCCCACTAAGGAAATCGTGTTTGTTGATTCGGCCTCAACAGACAAAACCGCCGAGCTCGCGAGCTGCTATCCGATAAGAGTTCTGCGTCTCCGGCCAGGGCTGCTTACTCCTGCAGCGGGAAGATACATCGGTTATCAACGCACGCAAGGGGAGTTTGTTCTTTTTCTGGATGGAGATATGGAACTCCTCCAGGGTTGGCTTGAAGACGCGCTTCGGGCCATGCGAAGCGCGCCACAGGCGGGGGTC
>Ga0210410_10004587_pt1 | contig 12102 bp, 6 predicted proteins | sample IncBWC4MmetaG_FD_161058 | JGI IMG/M metagenome (GOLD analysis project Ga0210410, IMG submission 161058) | Forest soil microbial communities from Barre Woods Harvard Forest LTER site, Petersham, Massachusetts, United States - Inc-BW-C-4-M | ecosystem: Environmental > Terrestrial > Soil >... | reverse complement strand
CTTGATGGCCATGGTCACCCTCCTGGCCTGTTACGTCCCCACCCGCCGCGCCCTGCGCGTCGATCCCCTCACCGCCCTACGCTATGACTAGCGTCTCGCTCGCCTATCGGTCAAAGCGGCGATTCTCTCCCGCGCCACGATCAACGATCACAAAAACGGTTGACGCTTTTCCCTTGTACACACAGAATCTCTAGTGCTCCGCGTTGCGGCCAGCAATCAACCGCCGTACATCGCGCGGACAGGACATATACCTGCATGCAAGCCCCCCTTCGGCGTGCCGCCGTGGTCATCGTTTGCTTATCCGGCTTATGCGTCGCCGCGACATGTCTTCATTCTCGCGCCGCGCAAGCCCCATCCTCGCCTGCGCCAAAAGCCACGCCTCACTACAACAGCGCCGAAGCCTATCGCCTCAACACCCTGGGCGTTGCGTACATGAATCAGCAGCGCCCCGCCGACGCCCAAAAGTTCTTCGAACAATCCCTCGCCGCGGATCCAAATTTCGAAGTCGCCCGTCTCAACCTCGGCATCTCTCTCTTGGCCCAGCAAAAGCTTGAAGCAGCCCGCACGGCTCTTGCCGCCGCCGCCGAAAAACTTCCCGAAGATCCCTACGCCTGGTACAACCTCGGCCTCGTCTACAAAGATCTGGGTGACGCGGAAAAAGGCGTAGCCGCCTTCACGCACGTCACACAGATTGCCAACGAAGCCGACCCTTGGTATTTCGTCGGCTATCTAAACTCCCAGCTTCAGCATTACGACCAGGCCATCGCCGCCTTCCAAAAAGCCCTTGCCATCTTTCCGTTTCATGCCTCCGCCGAATTTGGCCTAGCCCGCTCCTATCAGCGCGGCGGCAATGCCGAGGCCGCCAAAGAGCATCTCGCCAAATTCCAAAAAATGACCGCTGATCATGTCGCCACTCCGTTCGGCGCAGGCTACGGCGACCAGGGCCGTTTCTCTCTCGCCGAACTCCCGCGCAGCTCCGCGCAGAACGCCCCGCCCGCCATCGCCGTGCGCTTCGCTCCCCAGCCCATCGCCGCAATAGTTCAACAAGCCGCCGCCAGCAATCCCTCTCCGATCGGCCCAAGCACCGGCGCCTGCCTTTTCGATTACGATGGCGACGGCAAACCCGATCTCTTTCTAGTTAGTGCCGCAACCGATGGCATCAGCCGCCTCCTCCACAATCTCGGCAATGGAAAATTCGCCGACGTCACTAAAGAATCCGGTCTAGAAATCACCGGCAGCGGCCTAGGCTGCGCCGCGGGGGATTTCGACAATGACGGCCACGCCGATCTCGCCGTCTGCTTCGCCGACGGTATCCGCCTCTTTCACAACAATGGCAACGGAAAATTCGAAGACGTCACCGAAAAAGCCGGCATTCGTCGCGAAAAAGGCTGCGTGGGCGCAACCTTCGTCGACTACGACCACGACGGCGATCTCGATCTCTACGTCACCATGCAACCCACGGCGGCCGCCACACGCGAAACAGCGGCACACAATTTTCTCTGGCGCAACAACGGCAACAGTACTTTCACCGACGTAAGCGCCGAAAGCGGTCTCGGCTTCGACGCCACCGGCGCCGGCCTGGTCACCACCGATTTCAACAACGACCGCGCGATCGATTTCGTTTTCGCCGGAGGCGGCGACGGAGCTTCCATCTACCTAAATCCGCGCGAAGGAAAATTCACTTCGCTCCCCGCCATCGATCTCAAAAAAGAGGATCTGCCTCCCGCCATCGGGGTCGTCGCTTTCGACTTCAACAAGGACGGCTGGATGGATCTCGCCTTCACCCACGCAGGCGCACCCGGTATCAGCCTCTGGCACAACGTCGACGGCAAGCGTCTCGAGCGCGTTCCCCTCCCCGATTTCGGCTGGCAACGCGGCTGGGGAGTTTCCGCCATCGATTACGACAACGACGGCTGGCTCGACCTCGTAGCGGTCGGCGAATCCAACAGCGGCGGCGAACTCCGCCTCCTCCGCAACCTCGGCGCAAAGGGCTGGTCGGATGTCACCAAAGAAGTCCGCCTGGACGCCGTCAAACTTTCTCAACCGCGTGCCCTGGCGGTCGGCGATTTCGCTGGCAACGGCGACGCCGATCTCATCGTCACTCAACTCGGCGGCCCGCCGATCATTCTGCGCAATGAAGGCGGCAATCAGCACAACTGGATGAGCATCGACTTCAAACCTCTCTCCGACAACAAATCTGCCATTGGCACAAAAGTAGAAATCTACGCAGGCGCGCTCTATCAAAAGTGGGAAGTGCAAGGCGCAAGCGGCTACCTCGGACAAAACGCTCCCACGATCCTCGCCGGCCTTGCCGAGGAAAAAAACGCGGAAGTCGTTCGACTCCTCTGGCCCACCGGCGTCCCGCAAGACGAAATAAATCTCGCTGCTAGAAAAACCCAATCCATCGCCGAACTCGACCGCCGCGGCAGTTCTTGCCCCGTTTTATTTTCCTGGAACGGCCAGGAATACGAGTTCATCGCGGACATGATCGGCCCCGGCGTCGTCGGCCACTGGGTCGGCCCCGGCCAAAACCATGTCGCGGAACGAGATGTCCCCGATCCCGACGAATACCTGAAAGTCGGCGCCGCCAGCGTTCGTCCGCTTCACGGCATGCTCAGTTTCCGCTTCATGGAGCCCATGGAAGAAACCGTCTACCTCGATCAACTGAGGCTTCTCGCAATCGACCACCCCGCGGCATACGAGGTTTTCCCCAACGAGCGCTTCGTCTCCAATCCACCGTTTCCCGAGTTTCGCGTCATCGCGAGCGAGAATGCCCAACCGCCCCTCGGCGCTTGGGATGACCACGGAAACGACGTTCTGCCGCTGATCTCACGGCGCGATCGCAGCTACGTCACGGAGTTCGAAGGCTTACCGTTTGCCGGCTTTGCAAAACTCCATTGGCTCGAACTCGACCTCGGCAAGTGGGACACCGCCAAACCGCTGCGCCTCATCATCGACGGCTACACCGACTATTTCACCGCCACATCGATGTACGCCGCCGATCAAGCGGGGATCAAAGTGATCGCTCCGTATGTCGAAGCGCTCGACGCTCAAAATAAATGGGTGCGCGTCGTCGAAGACCTGGGATTCCCCGCGGGTCTCGAACGCACCATGGTCGCGGATCTCACCAGCAAATTGCCGCCGGGCACGCGCCGCATCCGAATCGTCTCCAATCTAAAAATCTATTGGGACGCGATCCGCATCAACCAGACTCCCGACGCAAGGGAAATCCACAGCGCCGAAGTTCCGCTCGCAAAAGCCTCGCTCGAATTTCTCGGCTACCCGCGCGAAATTCGCCTCACTCCCGCTAGCGATACAACGTATTCGTTCACGAACCGCAGCATGACCGGCCCGTACATGCGCGCCCGAGGAAACTACACGCGCTACGGCGATGTGCTCGACTTGCTCAACGCCGCCGACGATCGCTTTGTTGTGTTTGGCTCCGGCGAAGGCGTCAAGGTCGATTTCGATCCGCGTAATTTGCCAGCTCTTCCCTCCGGTTGGGTGCGCGACTATTTCTTCTACGCCAACGGCTTCGAGAAGGATCTCGATTTCTACGCCGCGTACGCTTTCAGCGTCGAGCCGCTTCCGCACCACACGCTGCTGCCCTATCCGTATCCCGCGGGCAAAGAATATCCGGATGATGCGCTGCATCTCGGGTACCAGCTCGAATACAACACGCGCCAGCGTTCGGACCGGCTGCCGCCGAGCTTGCTTTATCGCTACCCTCCGAAGAAGTGAGGCGTCTTCAGTCCCACTGGACGGGCTGCCACGATTTTTCCTGCGCACTTTTCGCGATGGCATCGCAGAGAATCAGTTCGTCGTGGCCGGTTTCAAAGGTCGGAAACGTTCTTGGCGCGCTCAAGTCATTTTTTTCGACGTACTCGTAAAAATCCTTGAAGAGCTGCATGAATGTATCCGGATAGCCCTCCGTGTGCCCGCCGGGATAGACGGCGTAGCCGCGCGCTGCCGGAGTCATCAGCGCCGGATCTTTCAGCATCAATCCATTCGCCGTGTCGCGCCGCCCGATCCACATTTCGTTCGGCGATTCCGCATTCCACGCGAGCGAGCCTTCAGAGCCATTAATTTCAAACGCGAGCTTCGCTTTGTGGCCGCCGCTGACTTGCGAGACGCTCATCACCCCGCGCAGATCGCCCTCAAAATGCAGCAACACCGAAGCGTAGTCGTCGGTGCTCATCGGCATTTCATCGTAGCCCGCCGCCTCGGCCTTCTTGAATGTCTCGACACGCCCGCGTGGTTTCCTGCGCACCGGAATTAGTGTGGCCAGATCCGCGCAAACATCCATGACCTTTTTTCCGGTCAGCCACATCAACAAATCGAGGCAGTGCGTGCCGATGTCGGACACCGCGCGCAGGTCGCCTCCCAGCTTTTCCTCGAGCCGCCAGTTCCAGTCCGTCGGATGCAAGAGCCAGTCCTGCAAAAAGCTGCCTTGTGCGATCCGCGGCTGGCCAATCGCTCCCTGGGCAATCAACGTGCGTGCTTCCTGGCAGAGCGGATAGTAGCGAAGGTTGTAGGCCACGCCGCCAACGCGTTTCGATTCGCGCGCAATTTGTACCAGCATTGCGGACTCGCGCGAATCCATGGCCAGCGGTTTTTCGCACAGCACGTGCTTCCCGGAGCGGAGTAATTTGCTGGCCTGCTCGAAGTGCACGTAATTCGGAGTGCAGATATGAACTGCGGTGACGCTCGAATCTTCCGCCAGCTCGTCCAGCGAGGCATACGCCCGCTCGAGGCCGAGCGCCTGGCTGGATTCCGCGCCGCGTTCCTTCGTGCTGCCGAGAATGCCGCGAATCGGAATACCCAGCCGCCGCAGAGCATCTACGTGCGCCCTGCCGACAAATCCCACACCGATCACTGCCGCCGTTTGCTTCATCGACCTCGCTCCTGTGTTGCGCTCACGTTGCGATCCGCCGGCATATTCGCCAGCGCTGCGCGTGAGGCAGTTTGCGTTCCTCAATGTGCAGGAGGCAAGGTACCAGTTTTCGGGCTAGGTACAAATAGCCGATGCGCCCATGATCCGGACCACAGCGGCTCAGCAAAACTCGCCAGCAATACGAGCAGAGCCCGCCTCCAGAAAAAAAAGGCTTGACAGTCAACGTTTCGGTTCATAGGCTCGCAGCAGCAGAAATGCAACAAATGTTTCACTCGACGACCCGGCCTCCATTCAGAGGACACGGACTTGGCAACCGGTTGCGCGGAATCAAAGGGGGTTTTCCATGGTTGGTGAATCCATTCGCCGAATTGCATTTTGGAAATTGACGATAGTTGGCATGGCCTGCCGCGCACTGCTCTTGACGGCGGCCGCCTGTATGCTTTTCTTGTCCGCGTCGCACGCGCAGACCACTTCTACGATCCAAGGAACGGTTTCCGACAAGCAAGGCCTCGCGATCGGCGGAGCGCAGCTTCGGCTCACTGGCGACACGATCGGCACGACCCGCACGACGGTCTCGGACGCGACCGGCGCCTATCAGTTTCAGAATCTTCCGGCGGGCGTCTACACGCTCACCGTGTCGCACGCCGGATTCACCACAAACGCCGTCAAAGATCTGGACGTCACCATCAATCGCACTCTTACGTTCAACCTCCAGCTCGAAGTCGGTCGAGTCGAGGAAGTCGTGAACGTCTCCGCCGAACTGCCGTTGCTTGAGACGAATTCGTCCTCCACGGGCTCGACGATTCTCCCGCAAGACATCGCGAACATGCCCATCAACGGCCGGAACTATCTTGATCTCCTGCAACTCGTACCCGGCGTCGCCATCAATCGCCAAGCCGACCTCAACAGTGACAACGCAACGCCCATTCTCGGCGAACGCGCGAACAACACCGGCTTTCTGATCGACGGTCTTCCCAATGAAAACGAACTAGCCGGCGGGGCTGCGGCACAGTTCAATCAAGACACGATCGCCGAGTTTCAGGTCATTACCACAGGTTACAAAGCCGAATTCGGCCACTCCTCGGGCGGCGTCGTCAACGTCATCACGAAATCCGGCGGCAACGACCTCCACGGCCTCGCCTCCGCCTACCATCGCAACAGCGCCCTCGACAGTTCCGATATTCCCGGAAAAGACGTGCCCTACCTCTTGCGTTGGGACTATGACCTCGCTGGGGGCGGCGCGGTTATTCGAGACAAAGCCTTCTGGTTCGCCTCGGCCGAAGGCATCCACGAAAACCGCCAGCTGAATTTTATCAACCCACCGAAAACTCCGCAGTTCATCCTCGACAAAGAAAATACGTTCAATGAACCTACAACCAACCGCGAGGCCCGCGCATTCGCTAAATTCGATCAGGTTTTGGGCCACCACCATCTCACCGAGCAGATGAACTACACCAACGTTCACGTCAACAGCACTAACCCGCTTTCCGCCTCAACAAGTCTTCCGTCCACGCGCACCAATCTCGGCGACCGTAACCTTCTACTTGGCTTCAGCGATACAGTTACGTTCGGCAGCTCGGGGAGTCCCTTCATCCTGAGTGTCCGCGGACAGTATCGCGACGAACCCACCTTGGCGAGCCCCGCGCACCCTGAGGCCGGCCCCAATACAATCTTCAATATCTTCAGTAGCTTTACCACTGGCGGCCTCTTCGGTGACGTCGCCACACCAAACTATGGTGCTACGTTTACGGCGTCTAATCTGGACCAGAAGTATGGAACCTTCGGGGCCAGCCTCGCTAAAACTGCCAATCGTCACACCTTTAAGTTTGGCTGGGATTTTGAACACACTCACGTGGACGGCGTCGAAGCAAGCGCTCAGCAAGACCAGCTCTTCGCGACGCAAGCGGATTACGAGCAATTCGGTCCCATTGACGCCGGTTTCTTTCTTCTCTTTACGCGAGGAGGCCTCACACCGCAAGCCAATCAAATCAAATTGCGCAACAACTACAACGGCTTGTGGATTCAGGACGACTGGAAAATTGCTCACAACTTGACCATCAACGGCGGCGTCCGCTGGGACTACGATTCAGCCTTCGATAAGACAGACAATGTCTCGCCGCGCATCGGTTTTGCCTGGTCGGCCACTCCGAAAACTGTTGTCCGCGGCAGCTTCGGTCTCTTCTATGACCATTTTCGTCTCGGTCTGGTTCGCGATATCCCCGGTTTCGGCGGCGCGGACCTGCGCCAAATTCAACCGCTTTCGTTTCCTCGCCTTTTCTACGGCGTGCCCACGATTGCTCCAGCGCTCTTCGGCCTATGCCTCTCGCCAACCAAAACTGACGCACAGCTGACAGGTCAGACTTGCCCCTACCCATTCGAGTCTCCGGGCTCCCCCGTCTATGGAGTAGATCATCTGAACAACGCCGTTGCCCCCGGCCACGCTCCCATTCCCGGCAACGTTGTCGTCAACATGGCCAATATTCAGCAACTCTCCGGTCTGACCCCGGACGCCTTCCTGACTGCCGCTGACACAGCCACAAACATGCCATCCAATTTCTGGTTCTGGGGACCCTTCGGGGCTCTCTCATTTCTGGTCATCCAGCCCAGCAATTTCCCGGTAACCATCGATCCCAGTTTCGCCACGCCCTACAGCCGCGGCTATACTCTCGGCATTCAGCGCCAACTCTCCAACGATTGGGTCCTCAGCGCCGACTACTACCACAAGGACATCCAGAACATCCTCGGCGTCCGCCAAACGAATCTGGCGTTCGCGTCGCGCATTCACAACAACTCGACCGTTCCCTTTGTCAACGGCTTTGGCCCTTGGTATTCCGGCAAGTACGACGCGGGGATTTTTTCCTTCGAAAAGCGTATGAGCAGACGCTTTACCCTGGGTGGCAGCTACGCCTACGTCTCCGAGAACGACGATGCGCTCAACTCCAATCTCGATACCGGAGCGGAAACGGCCCGCAACGGTTTTCCTACAGATAGCTTTCGCGGTATTCCTCCGGTGGTTACCGACCCAGGTACAGCTACGTGCCCGGGTGGAACGAATGCCACCGCAGCTTTCATCGCTTGCAATCACAACTACGTTCCCAAAGCGGGTGTTTTTTATGATGGCGCCAAACTCGACAGTGGCCCCTCCGACTTCGCCCTTCGCCACACCTTCGAAGTCCATGGTCTCGTGGAACTCCCATGGAAGATTCAGTTCAGTAGCCTGTTTCGTGCACAAAGCGGGTTCCGCTACACCGATGTCGCTGCCCAGCCAATCGATCAGGACGGCAACGGCAACTTCGGCCCGCGCAATTTGAAAACAGGCCGGAACGCTTTTACAGCCCCGCTTTTCGTGAATATGGACCTGCGCGTCGCAAAGACTTTTGTGATTCGGGAGAGGTTCAGAGTGCAAGGTCTTTTCGAGTTTTTTAATCTTTTCAACAACGCCGACCCCGCGGCCATTCAGAATCAGGAGAGTCAGGCTTCCACGCTCGGCACCGTCTCGCAATTCCTGCCGGGCCGCGAAGGGCAGATCGGTCTGAAGTTCGAATTCTGAGCTTGCGAGAGCGCGGTGCTGTGGGTGCACACAGCGTCCCTGCGACTCCCGGCGGTCGCGACTTGCGGCGGAGTGTAACCAGCGACTGACTCGATTTCTTCGAGACAGAAGCAAAACCCATGGGTTGGATCCGGGATCCGACGTCACAACTTTGGATTTGCAACGTTTGTTGCATGGGGAGAAGAACGGCCGGGCAAGTGCCGCCCTTACGACTTTGGTGTGAGTGACCGGGTTCATGGGGTGGACTCAATCCGAAATGGGACGAGGAGCGTTAACGTTGATTTGAGGCGTGGTGCTGGCTTCGGGGCGATGGATGGCGGAGAAAGAGAGGGAGTCGTGGATGATGAGTCGTGAGTAGGGAGGAGTCGAGGAAAAGAGAAGGGATGACACCGAGACGCCGAGTGCCTAGAGGCTCACTGGCGCCGGGGAGTTAACCGGACGCGGGACGCGTCAGCCAGCGGGCAATTAGATTTGGGCCATGCCGCCGTCGACGAACAGCTCGATGCCCGTGATGAAACTGCTGTCATCGGAGGCGAGGAAGGAGACGGCTTTGGCGATTTCGTCGGAGGTGCCGAGACGGCCCATGGGGACGGCGCTTACCATGGCGGCTTTGAACTGGGCGGTTTGTTCGGCGTTGGCCCCTAAACTGTTCAGCCCCGGGGTATCGATGGGGCCTGGGCTGACGGCGTTGACGCGGATTTTGCGGTCTTTGAGATCGAGAGTCCAATTGCGGGCGAAGGAGCGGAGGGCGGCCTTTGTGGCGCTGTAAACGCTGAGAGCGGGAGTTCCTTTTATCGAGACGATGGAAGCATTGAGAATGATGGAGCCACCGTCGGTAAAGAGCGGAAGAGCTTTTTGGACGGTGAAGAGAACGCCTTTGACGTTGGCGTTAAAGGTTTTGTCGTAGTGCGCTTCCGTGATCGCGCCGAGTGGGGCGAATTCGCCGAGACCGGCGTTGGCGAAGAGAATATCGATGCGGCCCTTCTGCTGCTTGACGGTGGCGTAGAGGCGATCCAAATCGACGAGATGGGAGACGTCGCCTTGGACGGCGGCGACGTTTTTGCCGATAAGCTTGACGGCGGCGTCGAGTTCGGGTTTGCGGCGGCCGGTGATGAAGACGTAGGCACCTTCTGAAACGAGGCGCTGCGCGGTGGCTAGGCCGATGCCGCTGTTTCCGCCCGTGATGACTGCTACTTTTCCTTCGTGCTTGGACATAGGTTTCTCTCCTGTGAATAGACTGCGCTCACGAATGGCGCTCGGCCTTTGTGTTCGCATTGCGATGACGTGCTTGGTTGTTCGAGGAAAGTCAAAGGCGCGGGCGGTGCCCCTTAGAGCGTAAATAAGCACGTCCCTACAGCGTAGGGCGCTTTCAGGGCCGCTTGCGCGGCCCTGAAAGACTGGGGGATTATCTTACTCCGCCCCCGACTTGGAGGGTTTCACCGGTCATATATTTGGAATCGGAGGAGGCTAGATAGACGGCTGTGGGGGAAATGTCGTCGGTTTGGCCGATGCGGCCCAGCGGGGCTTGCGACACGACCAACTTTTGGAAATCGCTTCCGATGAAGCCGGCGGTGTGCACGCCTTCGGTTTCGATCATGCCTGGGTTGATGGAATTGACCCGGATCTTGCGGGCACCGAGCTCCTTGGCGAGGGAGCGGGTGATGCCGTCGACGGCGGCTTTGGTGGCTACGTAGACGGAGGCGTTGGGAGGAGCCATGGTGCTGGCGATGGAGCCGATGTTGATGATGCTTCCGCCGTTATCGCCGAAGAACTTGAGAGACTCTTTGGTGGTGAGAAGCAGGCCGAGGACGTTGAGGTTGAATTGATTGTGGAAGAAGTCTTCGTTAACGCCTTCGAGGGGTGAAAAGACGTAGACTCCGGCGTTGTTCACTAAAACGTCGAGGCGGCCGAAGGCTTTCTTGGTCTCTGCGAAGAGGTGAATGATGTCGGCTTGCTTGGAGACGTCGGCCTGGACGGCGATGGCCTTGCCGCCCTTTTTGACGATCTCCGCGACGACTTTGTCTGCGCCTGCTTTGCTGGAGGAATAGTTGACGACGACCGAGGCGCCTTCGGCGGCTAGCGCTTTGGCGATACCTGCGCCGATGCCTTTGGAGGCTCCGGTTACGACTGCGACTTGATCTTTAAGTTTGGACATGGGTGCTCTCCTATAGCATGCTATTTATGTACCGTAAGGTACGAAACTATCATGGTCCCGGCAGCAAGGTCAAGGACTTTCTTACCGCTCGATACGAAACAATGTGATAAGATGCTGGAGTATGAAAAAGGATACAAAGAAAAACAGGCGGGGTTCCCCCGGGGCACCGAGCCGGTCAGACGCTCGTTCAGCCGCTGGGGCATCCGCCGCGCACCTGGGGAGGCCGCGAGCTTTCGATCCAGATACGGCACTGGAGGGGGCGCTACGGGTGTTTTGGCGGAAGGGGTATGAGGGAACGGCGCTATCGGATTTGACAGCGGCAATGGGGATTAATCGGCCGAGCATTTATGCCACGTTTGGAAATAAGGAAGCGTTGTTTCGGAAGGCGCTGGACCGGTACTCGGAGCGAGTGACGAACTACACGGCTGAGGCACTGCAGGAGCCCACGGCGCGGGCGGTGGCGGAGCGCCTGCTGGTGGGGACGGTGGACTTGCTTTCGTGCCCGGGCAACCCGAAGGGATGCTTGATGGTGCAGGGGGCGCTCGCTTGCGGGCACGAGGCCGATCCAATACGGAAAGAGCTTATTTCGCGGCGGGCGACGGGAGAGGCGGCACTGCGGGAGCGATTTGAACGCGCAAGACTTGAGGGGGATTTGCCTGCTGGGGCCGATGCCGGCGATCTGGCGCGGTACGTTATGGCGGTGATGCATGGAATGTCGGTGCAGTCGGCGGGTGGGGCGAGCCGGGCGGACTTGCAAGGGGTGATTGATTTGTCGCTGCGGGCGTGGCCGCAGTGAGAGGGTGACTTCCGAATACGGCACTAACTAATTAGAACTTGATTTAGTCTTCCAGCACTCTTGTCCGTTTCTATGCCCCCAGTCTGCTAGGAAGTTCACCCGATTCTAGCGCATTGAAGTTCATCCTTCTGCTCGCCTCAGAAACGCGGTTCCGACCTTCGAGCAAACGCGCGGCTTGCTCTTCGCCGAAAGGGCGGGTCGGACCGGCACGATCTAGTGATACGACGGTTCTGTGGAAGCGAAATTTCGAGTGATGCAGAGGCGCCCTGCGGTGTGCTAGTCTGCTTTACAGTCAGTCAAGTAAGAAGTGAGTTTTCACTTGCGGCCACCGAGCCGGAAATCTGAAGAGTTGGTGGCTGCCCCAGAGGCGAAATGATTCTCGCCGGCGACATTGGCGGCACCAAATGCAATCTGGGCGTGTTTGAAGGGCACGGCTCTTCGTTGCACCTTGTCTTTAAACGCCGCTACGCTACGAGTGAGTTTTCCAGCCTCGAAGAATTAATCGAAAGATTTTTCAGGGAATGCGTCGCGGAGAGCGCTCGAAAGCCGGAAGGCAACATTGCCGCCGCGGGCTTCGGAATCGCCGGAGCGGTGGTGGATGGCCGCCTGGTGGCTAACAATATTCCGTGGGAGCTGACAGCTTCCGCGCTGGCGCCGAAACTCGGCCTCGACCTCGAACAACTTAGTTTGATCAACGATCTGGTGGA
>Ga0210410_10004585_pt1 | contig 12106 bp, 8 predicted proteins | sample IncBWC4MmetaG_FD_161058 | JGI IMG/M metagenome (GOLD analysis project Ga0210410, IMG submission 161058) | Forest soil microbial communities from Barre Woods Harvard Forest LTER site, Petersham, Massachusetts, United States - Inc-BW-C-4-M | ecosystem: Environmental > Terrestrial > Soil >... | reverse complement strand
GTCGCCGCGCTCCCTGGCCACGTACTGGTCGTAGATCCAGCGGTACGTTTTTTCCATTCCCACTCGCAGCGTGGTGCTCGGCTCCCAGCCGAGATATTTCTTGATGAGCGTGTTGTCGCTGTTCCTTCCATTGACGCCCTTCGGGGCGCTTAAATCGTAGTGTCGCTTCAGCTTGATTCCGGCAATCGATTCCGTGATATCCACCAGTTGATTGATCGTTACGGCCTCGCTCGATCCCAGGTTGATCGGTTCCAGAATCTCCGAGTCCATGATTTTCTGAATGCCTATCGTGCAGTCGTCGATGAACATGAAGCTGCGGGTCTGGTTCCCACTTCCCCAGATTTCAATTTCGTGCTTTCCGGAGATCTTGGCTTCGATTACCTTTCGGCAGATTGCTGCCGGAGCCTTTTCGCGTCCGCCAAACCACGTTCCCCACGGCCCGTAAACATTGTGAAAACGCGCTACCCGAGTGTAGAGCTTGAAATCCTCCCGAAAATGCCGGCACATGCGTTCCGAAAACAGTTTTTCCCAGCCGTAGCCGTCTTCGGCGAGCGCCGGATAGGCATCCGCTTCTTTTAGAGAGGGGGCCTCGAAAGTCTTTTGCTTGTCTCCGTTGTAGACACAGGCCGACGAAGCATAGAAGAAGCGCTCTGCTCCGTGATTCAGCGCCGCTTGCAGCATGTGCGTATTGATCAACACGGACAGCATGCAGAGCGCCTTGTTTGCCTCGATAAACCCCATACCGCCCATGTTGGCGGCCAGGTTGTAAATATCACTCGCGCCTTCGGCAGCCCTTTCGCAGTTTTCCTTGAGGTTCAAATCCAACGAGAGGTTCTCAACATCGTCGAAGCGCTGATACCACTGATCGAACGGCTTGATATCCACTCCGCGCAAATCCCGGTATCCCAGTTTGCGCAGAACCGATAGGAGCGCACCCCCGATGAATCCGCCCGCACCCGCCACAAGAATCTTGGAATTTTTGTTCAACGAAAGCGCTCCCGAAATTCAATTTGGCCTACGGCACCCTCCCATCATACATCTGGGACTGACAAGAAACCTCATGCGTCCGGACGCAAGGAACATGCATGAGCAATCATAGTTCCGAGAGGCTGTGAAGAGGATGGGTACGTATTGCCGGGGAGGACTCTGCCACGATCAGATTTGAACGGCGGGATAGTGTCCGCGAATGGCGTTCCACCGGATGATTACTACATCCAGAAACATCTGAATGCTGTCCCGCAACATATTCACTTTTGTTGCAGGAGAATGCGCCCATCGTACCGCCACCTCCGCGGTCCGCAGACCGTGATGTTGTGCAAGATACAGCAGTTCCGGATCAAACCCGAACCGTTCGATCGTCTGTTGCTCGAAAATGATTTTGCACTTCTCGCGCCGGAACGCCTTGAATCCGCATTGCGTGTCCACAAATGGCAACCACAGGATTACCCGCACGATCCTGTTGAAGATAATTCCCGCAAGTTCACGAAACTTGGATTCGTGCACCTCGATAAGTTCTCGGTTGACCGCGCGCGAGCCGATTGCCACATCGTACTCGTCCATTTTCGCTAGTAACTTATCCGCTTCCTCGATTGGCGCCGAGAGATCCGCGTCCGTAAATAGCACGATCACGCCGCGCGCTTCCATGAACCCGTGGCGAACGCTATATCCCTTCCCCCGGTTCTGCCCATTCGAAACGACCCGAAGATTCGGAATTTTCCCGCGAAAGGATTCGGCTATACGTATAGTGCCATCTGCCGAACCGTCATCCACCACGATTATCTCGGTTTCACGGCCAGACGCATTGATATAGCTGGCGATTCGTTCGAGAGTCGCCGGCAGGCGCTTTTCCTCATTAAAGGACGGAATCACAACGGATAGTTTTAGTGAGCCTGGGTTCACCCGTATTTCGTGACGCTTGGTCACGCCCCATTAAGTTCACTTCCGGTTGGTCGTTCGTGTGCTCCAAATTCGCGTAAGTATACCCGACTTGGGACCCAATCGTGTCTTTTCGTTGTGGAATTCCTGACAGGTCTTGTCGTCCCAGGCACGGCGTATCACGCCGTCAGGCGCGAGGGAGTCTCAGACTCCGTCCGCGCTCTCTCCCACGCTGAAATACGCGCAATCCGGGTGGTGAAATGCCAGCGCGCTCACACTCGCCTCTGGATCCATCATGAATCCTTCCGTCAGCTGTATGCCAATCTCTTCCGGCCTCAGAATCTTCCAGATTCCCGCCTGATCTTCGAGGTCAGGGCATGCCGGATAGCCAAAGCTGTATCTCTTCCCGCGATAGCGCGAAGTGAATCGCTGCGCCATCGTCATCTCCGGTGGGTCCGGGAAGCCCCAATCCTCGCGGATTCTCCGGTGCAGCCATTCCGCGCAGGCCTCCGCACTCTCAATCGCCAGCGCTTGCAGTCCGTGTGACTTGAAGTAATATCCATCGTGTTTCGCCTTTTCGGCGCGTTCGCGGATTCCCTCGCCGGCCGTCACCACAAACACAGCTACGTGGTCTCGTTTCCCGTCTTTCCGATCCAGCACGTAATCGCTCAGACACAACTGGTCGCCGGTCTTCTGCCTTTTGAATTTCCAGGTCAGCAGTGGCACATTGGCGCGAGGCGCAAAGAGGTGCAGTGCCTCACCCTCTGCTTCCGCCTCAAAAAATTGCCAGACTGCGCGCACCTTCATGAATCCCGCGGCTTCGTTCTTCACTTCCTCCATCTCGTCGTACAGCTCCACTGCTTTCGCTTCGCGCGCTGCCAGATGCTTCTCGAAATCCCCCCGGTATCCCATGTGCCGCCCATAAAGCATGAACGGATTAATATAGCTCCAGAGTTCGCGCAGGTCCGGCACCAGCCGCACCTTGTGCTCGAGCGTCACCACCTCTGGAATTGGCAAATCCCTTCGGACCTTCGGTGATCGCTTAACAGCTGGCTTTTCCACGATCTTCACTGTGGTCGCCACACTCACGCCGTTGCCGGAATTCGTATGTTCGCTGATCACGCGCGCGCGTGTCGCCGGATCCATCAGTTCGTTCATCAGCCGCAAGCCTGTCATGGCATCCTTCGCATAACACACCGCGTTCTGGTAACTCGGCGCAATCTTCTGCTCCGTAAACCGCGCACTCAGCGCCGCGCCGCCCACCAGCAGCGGCACATTAATCCCCGCTTCCTTCAAGTCGCTTGCAGTAATGATCATCTGCTGCGCGCTCTTCACTAGAAGTCCCGACAGCCCGATCGCATCCGGCTTGTGCGCCTGGAACGCCTTGATCAATTCTTCCGGCGGAACCTTGATTCCCAGGTTCACCACGTCGAATCCGTTGTTCTTCAAAATAATCTCCACCAGGTTTTTCCCGATGTCGTGCACGTCTCCCTTCACGGTCGCCAGCACCACTTTTCCGCGCTTCGCCGTGTCGGCCTTCTCCATGAACTGCTCCAGGTGACCCACCGCCGCCTTCATCGCCTCGGCGGACTGCAGCACCTCCGCCACAATCAATTCGTTGGCGTTGAACAGCCTCCCCACCTCCGCCATTCCCGTCATGAGCGGCCCGTTGATGATATCCAGCGGCGGCACTCCCTCCGCCCGCTTGCGCTCCAGGTCCGCGATCAAACCGTCACGCGTTCCCTGAATGATGTAATTGCCCAGCCGCTCGTCCAGCGGCAATTCTTCTCCCGCGACTTTTTCTTTCTTCTTCGTTGTGCGGAAGTGCTCCGTAATCGCCGCGATGTGAAATTGATTGATCGCCGCCTTCTGTTCTTTAGTCTGCTGCCGCCAATCTCCGGGCACTTCCCGCAAGAGCTCGGCTCGCGGGTGGTCCGTGGCCAATTCTTTCGGCTTGTGCTGAAACAGCAGATCCTCAGCCAGCCTCCGCTCATGTTCTGGGATCGACGCGAAACGCTCCAATTTCTCCGCATTCACGATCGCCAGATCCAACCCCGCCTTCGTGCAGTAATACAAAAAGACTGAATTAACTACTTCACGCGCGCCCGCGGGCAGCCCGAACGACACATTCGAAATTCCCAAAATCGTCCGGGTATCCGGCAGCGCCTGCTTGATCAACCGGATTCCTTCCATCGTTTCCACCGCGCCGCCAATGTAGTTCTCATCTCCCGTCGCGCAGGGAAAAACCAGCGGGTCGAAAATAATGTCTTCCGGCGCCATCCCGTATTTCTTCGTCAGTAGCTCGTACGACCGTTTGGCGATCTCCAGCTTCCTCTCGCGCGTAAACGCCTGCGCTTGGACCGGATCCTCGTCAATGCAACCCACCACAATCGCGGCGCCGAAATCATGCGCAATCGGCACCACCTTCTCGAATTTCTCTTCTCCATCTTCCAGGTTGATCGAATTGATGATCGCCTTGCCCTGGCAATAGGTCAGCGCCAGCGCCACGGCCGTCGGATCCGTCGTGTCAATCATTACCGGAGCCTTTATCTTCCGGATCAGCTTTTCGTAGAACGGCTCGATATCCTTCTTCTCATCGCGCTCCGTGCTTTGCAGGCATACGTCCACGATGTGCGCTCCGCCCTTCACCTGCCTCCGCGCGATCTCCGTAGCCTCTTCCCATTTCTCTTCCGCCACCAGATTCTTGAAGAGGCGGGAGCCAATCACATTCGTCCGCTCGCCCACCAGCAGCGGACGCGTCGAATCATCGGCCTCGATTGTCTCAATTCCCGAGTACACGGCCCGGTGCGCTTCCGCCGGTCGAACCCGAGGCTTCTTCCCGTCCACCATCTGGGCAATCGCCCGGATATGCTTCTCCGTCGTTCCGCAGCAGCCGCCCACCAGGTTCAGCCACCCGTGGTTCACAAATTTTTCCAGCTGCGTCGCGAGCGACGACGGCGTCTCCAGATACTTGCCTTCTTCATCCGGCAAGCCCGCATTCGGATAGCACGACACAAATTCCCCGGTGACTGTGCTCAGCGTCCGGATATGGTCGGTCATGAACTCCGGACCGGTCGCGCAATTCATCCCAAACGCCAGCGGGTGCGAGTGCCGCAGCGAGGCCCACATCGCCTCCACCGTCTGTCCCGCGAGCATCGACCCCATCGGCTCAATCGTCACGGAAACGAGGAAGGGAACTCTCATCCCGAATTCCTTGGAGAGTTTTTCTATAGCCAGAATCGATGCCTTGATATTTCGCGTATCCTGGCAGGTTTCCACCAGCAGCAGGTCGCTCCCGCCCTCGATCAGCCCCTTCGCCTGCACATAGTAGGAATCCTCGAGCCCCTCGAACGTGACCCCGCCGGTCACCGTAATAGCCTTCGTCGTCGGGCCCATTGACCCAGCCACAAACCGCGGCCTGCCCGGCGTCGAGTACTCTTCCGCCGCCTGCCGGGCCAGCGTCGCCGCCCGCTTATTCAATTCCAGTGCGTCCGCCTGCAACCCGTATTCGGCCAGGACCAGCGGCGTTCCGCCAAAGCTGTTGGTCTCAACAATGTCCGCCCCGGCCTCAAAGTACTTCCGGTGGATATCCAGCACCACGTCCGGCCGCGTGCGTACCAGGTTCTCGTTACAACCCTCAAGCGACGCCCCCCCAAAATCAGCCGCCGTTAAGTCCCGCTGCTGCAGCATGGTACCCATGGCGCCATCCAGCACCAGGATGCGCTCTGCCAGCAACTCTCTGAGCGCCGTTTCCGACTGTTTCAGGTCCCGCAATTCCAGCCTCTTTCGCCTGCGCCAAGGCCCTTTCCGGAGCCTTGGGATATCCCTTCATTTTACGGCCTTTCCCGTCGAAACGAACCTCTTCTCATTTAACGGGTGGCTACCCCGCCCCAACCCCCCGAAAACACATCTTAACTGTCAGTAACAGTTCGTGAACATCTGGCCCCAAGGTCCTTGCCCGAAAGCCCTGCTTTCTCTACCCTCTAGTACAGTGGCTACGAAAATTATGGCTTCCAAACTGACCGTCTGTCTGCTCTCGCCCCACCCCCTGGTGCTCACTGAATTTGAGCGTCTCCTGGGTAAGGCTTCCCAATTCAAAGTCATCGCCAAGCAACTCGAATCCACCCTGGCTCCCGACTTGCGCAACTTTGAGCCTCCTATCGCTCAGGTTTACGTTGTCGACGCGCACGCCGCTCGCCAGGCCACTGGCGCGCTGCTCACCAACATTCTGGAGCGCCACGCGGACGCGCGGCTCATTGTGGTGGGAGACGCGATCAACGAAGCCAACTGCTTTTCGCTGCTCCGTCTGGGCGTGAAGGGAATCCTCACCTACGCGGAAGCGCGCGACCAGCTTTCCCGCGCACTGCCTCTCGTTTCGCAAGGCGGGTTCTGGGTCCCGCGTTCAGTGCTCTCAGGCTTTGTCGATTCCATTCTCACCAGCCAGGGACGCCGCCTGAAGACCGACTCGGTCACCAACCTCAGCCGCCGCGAGCAGGAAGTTCTCGATTCGCTTCTCGAGAACCTTTCCAATAAGGAAATCGCCAGCAAGCTCAATATCGCCGAGCGCACCGTCAAGTTCCACGTCTCGAACTTGCTCAACAAGTTCGGCGTACGCCGCCGTGCCGACCTGATCCTGCTGACGTTTCAGCGCCGCCTCTCCCAGGCCTGATTGCACACAGCTCAGAGCTGCGCTGCCCTCTAATCGCTGAACTTAAACCGAATAATACACCACAGCGCCTGCACGCCGTCTTTCCACGTGATTTTCTTTCCCTCTTCATACGTGCGCCCGGCGTAGCTGATCGGCACTTCGTAAACTCGCCAGTTTCGCTTGGCGATCTTCGCGGTAATCTCCGGTTCGAACCCAAACCGGTTTGATTTCAGTTGGATGTCCTTCAACACTTCGCGCCGGAACACCTTGTAGCACGTCTCCATGTCCGTCAGCTTCAGGTTGGTGAAAATATCGGAAAGCAGCGTCAGTGCCTTGTTGGCAACGTAGTGCCAGAAGTAATGTACGCGCTGCGGCCCACCCAGAAACCGCGATCCGTACACCACATCCGCCCGACCTTCCAAAATCGGCTCCAGCAACTTGGGATAGTCGCGCGGGTCGTATTCGAGGTCCGCATCCTGCACCAGCACGATGTCTCCCGTCGCCTGCGCAAAGCCGCGCCTCAGGGCTGCGCCCTTTCCCTGATTCTGCCCTTGAAAAAAGAAGCGAATATTCTTCAATTCGATTGGGTCTTCACCATCGGTAGCAGGCGCCTGGCTCTCTCCCCGCCCCTGCCTCTCTGCCAACGCCTGCAGAATCTCGCGCGTTCCATCTTTCGAACAATCGTCCACCACAACGATTTCCTTGCGCATATCGGCTTCTTCCACTCGGCGAAGGATCTCGCAAATCGTGTTTTTCTCGTTGTAAACCGGAATCACCACGGAAACTTTCGGGTCAACCAGTTGGGATGGGTTTCTTCGCGTGTGGGTCATGGAATCCTAAAATTGTATAGGCCCCGTACCCTGCCGTAAAGCGCCGTTCCCCCGAGCGTCGCTGTGATGCCGTGCGCTCGTATGCTTAAATAGGACTCTGGCGCCTTTCTGCTATGAGCACCTTTTTTATCCAACAATTCGGCTGTCGTGCCACCCAGGCAGACGGCGCGGCCATCGAGCGGCAGCTCCGCGAACAGGGCTGCTCTCTCGCGCCCGATTCTTCGTCGGCCGACGTCGTCGTTCTCAACACCTGTACTGTCACAGCCGCGGCCGACGCCCAGGCCCGCGACGCCATTCGCAAAATCCACGCCGCTAATCCTGCCACGCGCATCCTCGTAACAGGCTGCTATGCCCAGCGAGCTCCCGAAGAGATCGCCGCCCTCGCCGGCGTCTCGTTCGTCGTAGGCAACTCCCACAAACCACAAATCCCGTCGCTCGTCCGCTCTTTAGAACCGCTTCTTTCCGCTTCCGCCACTCCGGACTTCTTACCCGTCGGTTCTCTCCACATGAATGTTCTCGCTCCCGAGGAAGCCTCCGCGCGCATTCTAACCGGCGACATCTTTGAACTGACTGACGTTCTCGTCGCCCCCGTTCTCGGTGGGGAAGGGAATCACACCCGCCCCACGTTGAAAATCCAGGATGGATGCAACTCCCGCTGCTCTTTCTGCGTAATCCCATTTGTCCGGGGAAAATCCCGCAGCCTCCCACCGCAAATGGTCCTCTCCGAGATCCAGCGCCTCGCTGATTCCGGATTCCGCGAGATCGTTCTCAGCGGCATCAACCTTGGCACGTATGGCCGCGACCTCACGCCGCGAGTTGAATTTCTCCACCTCCTCCGCCGTATCCAGGACGAAACTTCCGTGGAGCGCCTGCGCATCAGCTCCATCGAGCCGCTCGATGTTACCCAGGATCTGATCGACTTCTTCGCGTCCAACGACCGCATCGCCCCGCATTTTCACATGCCCCTGCAATCCGCTTCCGACCGCATCCTAGCCGCCATGCATCGCTGGTATCGCGCCGAGCATTACGCCCGACGCGTCGAGCTCATCCACGAGCGCCTGCCCAACGCGGCCATCGGCGCCGACCTTATCACGGGTTTTCCCGGCGAAACCGATGCCGACCATGCCGCAACAGTCGACTTCATCGCCACGCGGCCCTTCACCTACCTCCACGTTTTCTCCTACTCGCAACGCCCGGGCACCAAAGCCGCCTCGCTCACTGGCCAATTGCCAGGCCACGTCATCAAGAATCGCGCCCGCGATCTCCGTTCCCTAGCCGATTCGAAATCGATCACTTTTCGCCGCGCTCAAATCGGCCGTACCCTGCGAGTCCTCACCTTGCGCCGCAACTCTTCCGACGAGCCCGGCTCGACGCCAGCTCTCTCCGAGAATTATCTCCAGATGCGCCTGCCTGTGACCCTGCCTCCAAACCAATTTGTCGATGCCACAGTCACGCACCTCGAAAACAAGCATCTTCTCGCCACACCCGTTGAATCTCTGACCCTCAGCGTCCGGGGAGCCTGACCATAGGAGCTCCCATGCACATCCTCGGCATCTCCACCCTGGGTCGTGGCTCGGCCGTTGCCCTGCTTAACGAGACCTCCGTCCTATTCGCCATCGAAGAAGAAAAACTCAATCGCCTGGAAGACACTCTGGAAATTCCGCGCTTGGCCCTGGCCCGTTGCCTTAAAGAAAATCAGCTTCAGCTTTCCGATTGCCGCGCCATCGCCGTCGCCGAACGGCTCCCTCGAGCCTCGAATTCTCCCTCCGGCCGTAAGCGCAGGCCATCCTCCGCCACGCAACAACAACTTCGCGGCCTTCTCCGCGGTGGTCCCCGTCCGTCATTGTTCGACCACCATCTCTGCCACGCAGCAAGCGCCTACTACACCTCAGAATTCGATGGCGCACTCATTCTTACTCTCGATCATGGCGCCGCCTCGCAATCCGGTCTGGTTGCCCTCGGCGAAGGCGACGAGATCCACTCGCGGCGTTCTCTGGGCTTTCCAGATTCCCTCGGCTGGTTTTATTCACGGGTCACCGAACTTGCCGGTCTCCGCCCGCATCGTGATGAGCATAAGCTCCAGTGGCTCAGCAAGGACGGGGAACCAGAATTTCTTCCCGCGTTTCGCAAGCTGTTCTCCTGGCGCACCAATGGCTGGCCCGCGCTGAATCGCCGTTACTTCGCCACCGGCCTCGAGCGCCGCGGCGTCTTTTCTTCGCAGTTCTATCGTGAGCTCGGCCTCTCGTCGCGCAACCTCGCGATTTCCCCATCACTTCGCGCAAATCTTGCCCGCAGCGCCCAGGATTTCTTACAAGAGATTGTTCTCGAGCTTGCCGCAAATTTCCAGGAATCCACCGGCGCGCGTTCCCTGTGCCTCGCAGGTGGAGTTTTTCTGAACGTTCTGCTGGTTCACGCCCTCGAAACGCGCGGCCCCTTCGATCACGTTTACGTTCAGCCTGTGGCGGGGAACGCCGGCACGGCTCTCGGCGCAGCCTATCTCTCGCGCAAGAAAATCACCGGCCGCTCAGGGCGCGGCCCGCTCCCGAGTTTGGCCGTCGGCGTCCACTCCAGCTCCCAGGAGATAAAAGCCGTCCTCGATAACTGCAAGATTGCCTATCGCTATCTTTCTGGCGAAGACCAGACGGTTGAGGAAGCCGCCGCCCTCTTGCACCGCGATAAAATCGTCGCCTGGTGCCAGGGCCACTCCGAATTCGGTCACCGCGCTCTCGGCAACCGCAGCCTCCTCGCTTCTCCTTTTTCCGAATACGTGATTGAAAATGTGAACCAGTTCATCAAGCATCGCGAGGGCTTCCACCCGTTCGCCCTCTCCGTACCGGCCGAACGCGCTTCCGAGTACTTCGACGCCTCACCCAATTGCCTGACGATGTCCTCGCTCGCCTCGCTCACTAAACCGGTCACCGGCCTCGAACGATTCGCCTTTCACGGCAAGGATGTGCGCGTTCACACTGTAGACAGGCGAGCCAATCCTCTCTTTTGGAAACTGCTACACAAATTCGGCGAATCCGCTCCGGCCCCCATTCTCGTCAACACCTCTTTCAATCTCTTTGGAGAGCCCCTCGTCACCGATCCGCGTGGAGCCGTCCGCAGCTTCTATTGCGCCGGCATCGACGCCCTCGCCCTCGGCCCCTTCCTCCTCGTGAAGTAGTACCTCGGTTCTTCTCTGTGGACCCTGTGAAACCTCACTGACCTCTGTCGTAAATCTTTCTCTTATCCCTCAAAAATGACTTGTGCAATCGCCTGTTCCGACGTATGCGTAATGCTCACCGCGATATTCTTCACGCCCATCGCGTCGGCAATCTTTTTCGCCTCGCCCTTCAGCGCCAGGCTTGGCCGCCCGCCCCGCTGCCGCACCACCTCCACGTCCACCCATCTCACCCCGCGGCTCCAGCCAGTCCCCAACGCCTTCATCGCCGCCTCTTTCACCGCAAACCGACCCGCATACCGTTCATACTTGTTCTTGAACTGCTCGCAATACGCCACCTCATCCAGCGTATACACTCGCCGCAGAAACCTGTCCTTCTGTGACTCAATGACTGCTTGAATCCGAGGCACTTCTGCTACATCGATCCCCATGCCAACGATCATTTGCTCACCTGTGCGGCCGATTCTGCCGCGTCGCCGCTCCCGTGATTTTTCCGTTCCTGCTGTTCCCGATTATACTGGTCTGATTGTGGCTATCAGAAAAACTTCCTTGACGAAGCGTCGCCCGGGCCAACCTACTCCCCGTGGGCTTCCAGCTCTCCGCATTGCTGCGCCGTGGCGCCTTCAGAAGACGCGCGGCCTCGAAATTCTCGAACTTGCCCCGCTTCTCAAGTTTCCGTGGCTAGTTCACGGCTTCAGCACGCGTCCCGGCGGCATAAGTCCCCTCGAATCTGAAAAGGTCCTCAATCTCGGCTTTATGGAATGGGACACTCGCGAAGACGTCCTCGAAAATCGCCGCCTGTTTCAAGCTGCCCTCGGCGCGAGCGATTTCGAACTCACTCCGCTCAAGCAAATACACTCAGACTTGATTCGCGTTTTTCCTCAGTCAACCGCGAACCCCTGCAAAGGTGACGCCTCCGCCACCAATCGCCCCGGCCTGCTTCTTGCGATCCAGACCGCCGACTGCGTGCCCATACTCCTCGTCGATCCGAAAAAACGCGCGGTTGCCGCCATTCACGCAGGCTGGCGCGGTACGCTCGCCCGCATCAACCAAAAGGCAGTCGGCCGCATGCAGTTCGAATTCGGCAGCAAGCCCGCCGATCTCATTGCTGCCATCGGCCCCTCCATCGGCCCGGGCTGTTATGAAGTCGCTGCCGAGTTCGTCACCAAATTCACCGCGCAATTCGTCGACGCCGCCGACTATTTCGACGAACCCCGCTCCGGCGAAGAGCCCAATCCGCTCCAGTGGCTCAACATGAAGCCGCCCGGCCACCAGCCGCCTCCGAGAAACGTGCACCTCGATCTTCGCAAAGCCAATCGTTCACAACTCGTAGCCGCCGGCCTACTCGGCAAGAATATCTACGTGAGCGACCTCTGCACTGCCTGCCACACGAATCTCCTCTTCAGCCATCGCCGCGAAGGTCCCCTCTCGGGCCGTCTTCTTGCCACCATCGGCATTCGCCCATAGAATCTCTGCCATGAACTTCCACCTGGCACAAATCAATATCGGCCGCCTTCTTGCCCCCCTCGACGATCCGAAGATCGCTGGTTTCGTCGCCCAGCTTGATTCCATCAATGCTCTAGCCGATCG